>Ga0180437_10010089_pt1 | contig 11575 bp, 9 predicted proteins | sample SS_ome_4_FD_132410 | JGI IMG/M metagenome (GOLD analysis project Ga0180437, IMG submission 132410) | Hypersaline lake sediment archaeal communities from the Salton Sea, California, USA - SS_3_D_1 metaG | ecosystem: Environmental > Aquatic > Non-marine Saline and Alkaline > Hypersaline > Sediment... | reverse complement strand
TATTATAAGTACCGTTGCAGGGAATGGGGACCCAGGCTTCTCTGGGGATGGTGGTTCTGCTCCAGATGCGTCCCTTAATTTTCCAGAGGATGTTGCAGTGGATGGTTTGGGCAATCTGTTCATTGCAGACAAGTTTAACCAGCGAATTCGCAGCGTCAGCACAGACGGAATAATTCGTACGATAGCCGGTACTGGTGAAGGGGAATTCAACGGAGACGGACACTCTGCTTTCGTTTCTCTGCATATGCCGATGAATGTATCTGTATCGCCGACTGGGGACGTTTTCATTGCGGATCACAGTAACCATAGAATAAGAAGATACGATTCTAATTCTTATGCAAACACCGAAATAATTGCAGATGACTATGTAATTACTGAAGATGATAACAGGGCTTACGTAGTCGATGACTTTGGAAAACACCGGTACACTATCGATCCGAATACGCGAGCTGTCCTGAATGAATTCGTTTACGAATCAGGAGATTTGACAGGCATTATCGATAGAAACGGGCAGATGACAACAATTGAGAAGAATGGAACGGAAACTCTGATTACATCCCCCCATGGCATTGTAACTACTGTAACCATTCTTGATCCCGAGAACCAGCTGCAGTCAATCGCTTTTGCGGACAATGGAGAGTATGTTTTTGAGTACGATGATTTGGATCTTATGACATCGAAAGAGGATCCAAACGGCAACATGTTCTACTATGACTATCACCCCGCAGGAACCGGAAGAGTTGAACACGTTCGCGATGATGAGGGAGGGGACTGGCAATTCGCACGAACTGTGGAGAACATAGAGGGGCAAATAACGTACACGTACACGGTTACGTCTGTTGAAGCGGATGTGACAACTTACGAGGATTGGAGAGATGCGGATGGAACCTACAATTCTCTCATTACGGGGCCCGCCGGTCCCCCCGCGACTGACTACAGTAGCTCCGCTGACGGGATGACTGTGAATAAGTTTCTTCCATGTGGTATGGACCTTGAGTTCATATATGATATTGACTCTGAGCACAAGTTCAAGTTTGTTAAGCAATTGACTGAGACCATAGAACTCGACCCCCAGAACAAGATTGAACGGATCACTGAAAGGACGAAGACGTATAGCGAAGATGACACAAATGGAGACGAACTCCCTGACGAGATCATAGAGGATATCTATATCAATGGAAAGCTGCATAGAATAACGCACAATACCATCGATAACACAAAGACACTCACCACGCCGATGGACAGAGAGGTTACATTAGGCTATGACCCTGAAAACCTTGCCGTCGTGAGCGTTCAGATAGAGGGACTCAATGAAATCGAGTTTTGGTATGAGGACGAGACGGACCCAGGGTGGTTGACCTCAATCAAGGCCAACGAACGAGAGATCAGCTTCGCCTACGATGCCTATGGTTTCCTGGACACGTTTACCGATGGAGAAACGAACATCACAGATTTCACGCCTGATGCTGTGGGCCGCATAACCGACATTGACCGGCCAGACACTCCTCCCATTGAGATTCTATATGATTACAATGGGAACATAGACGAACTCACGGTACGGCCCAATCCGGACATCATACACGACTTCGGGTACAATGGGGTCAATCTGACTAGTAGTTACAAACCTCCGACTCCGATAACTATCCCCGGTTACAGCTATGTGTATGACCGGGACAGACGGCTTACGGAGATTCACTTTCCTTCAGGACAGACGATCATAAATACCTACGGTCAGGGCAGACTCCTTCAGACCCAAACCCCGGAAGGAATCATTACTTACGATGATTGGTGTGGAGCCAGACCAGGTTCCATATCCAAGTCCGGCGAATCAGTGAGCTTCGGTTATGACGGACCGCTTCTGACCTCGGAGAGTTTTACCGGTACCCTCGCTAATAAGTCCTGGAGCTCAGAATACAATAATGACTTCCTACCCCAAAACCTCACGTACGCAGACGGGACACAGTCTTTTATCTATGACTTGGACGGGCTGTTGATCGATTCCGGGTCCTTTTCCATCTCCCGGAACGCAGTTAATGGGCTGCCCGAGGGTGTCACGGACAACACGCTGAGCTTGACTCGGTCCTTCAACATGCATGGGGAATTGGATAGTGAGAGTTATCTTGTAAACAGTGCGAACGTCGCTTCGTGGAGCATCGATTCAAGGTATGGCACCGGACGAATCCAAAACAAGACGGACGGAATTACAGGAGAGCAATATGGATACACGTATGACGGATCAGGAAGGCTTCTCACCGTGACCAAGCAAGGCGTCCCTGTGGAGCAATATCAATATACAAACGGCTTGCGAAGCTACGAGGAGAATAGTCTGAGGGGGATCGTCGGCAGGTCATACACGTACGACAATGAGGATCATCTTGACCTTGTCGGAGCTACCGATTATGACTATAATGTGGATGGATTTCTCACTAAGAGGACCAATGGGACAGATATCACGGATTATACTTACTCTTCCCGGGGGGAGCTCCTGCGTGTGGATGTTCCAGACGGTAGGTTCATCGAGTATGTTCACGACCCACTCGGCCGAAGGATTGCCAAGAAGGTCAACGGGACAATCGTGGAGAAATACCTCTGGCAGGGGCTGACCCGGCTCCTGGCACTCTACGATGTTGACGATGATTTCGTTATGCGATTTGAGTATGCCGATGCCCGGATGCCGGTGGCTATGACCCGGGGTGGCACGACATATTATCTCGCATACGACCAGGTGGGCTCCCTGCGAGTAGTGGCGGATACTTCCGGAAATGTGGTAAAAAGGGTTGACTACGACTCCTTCGGGAACATTATTCCAGGAAGTGACACGAATCCCTCGTTCTCGGTTCCGTTCGGGTTTGCTGGAGGGCTGCACGACCGGGACACGGGCCTCGTGCGTTTTGGATACCGCGACTACGACCCGGACGTGGGGCGCTGGACCGCAAAGGATCCGATCCTGTTTGCTGGAGGGGATACGGATCTCTATGGGTACGTGCTCAATGATCCGATCAATTTGATTGACCCAACAGGATTATGGTCACTGAGCGATATTATCTCTTGGCAGCCTGGTGGAGGATGGCAATTTGGTCCAGTGGGAGAAAGCCTCAACGGGGAGACTTTGTCGCTAAGTTTTGGAAGTTTTGGTGGCTATGATATCGGATCACTTTATGTTGGATTTACCCCAGGTCCTTGTGACGAGATTATCCAGGCGAATTTCGGCATAGGTGATTACTTAGGTGTGGGGTTCTTCCTAGGAAGCCCAAATGCCTCAGGGTGGCAAGTTGGAGGAATAGTGGTCAACTTTGGAATGGGCGTAGGCTTTCCAGCGAGCGTATCTGGCTCATTTCCTAGAACAGGCAGTAGAATTCGTTGGTGGTAAGGCAGCGGGAAATCATGGATTTAGTTCTTGGTGTTCTCTTCAATATCAGTGGAGGTTTGTTTGTTGCAGTGTTGATGTTTGAGATGGTGTTTGCAGCAAGGTGGCACGTAGGTTGGCTAGGGCAGGGCGTAGTGTTGTACAGACGAACAGTCGATATCTCAAGTGTTGGAAGACAAGACGTAAGTTTGGACAGACTTTTGAAGAAGATGGATAGTCTTGTCTTCTGCTCATTCGAATTTCGCAGGATAAGTGTGGGACTGACCGGATTTCGAGAGAGACTACTCGACTTCGCCATTATCTACCCCCAGATAATGCATGGACTCCTGAAATTTGAAGAACAGAAGGGAACCATTTCTGTGGAAGGGAGACTATACTGGTTCTGGATTCCGTTTGTACTCATGTTGTTTTGTCGCTTTCTCCAATTTGAGGTGCGTGAAGAGACTGGGCTAATTGTCCTTCTTCATCTAGCTCTTTTTCTTGGCGTCGTTTACAGCATTCAATGCTTACGGTATAGAAAGATAGTAATCGATTTGAAGGAACAGGTTATGGTATAAAGGAGGTACACTCCAATGACTGAACAAGAGAAGGCGTTTCATAGGTGATATCTTGGACGGTAAACTCCAGAGTGAAGAGGAGGCGAGGGAACCATTCCCTGGTAACGATATGAACTCTATAGGTTAGCATTCGCATTGTAGGCATTTGGTTGCCTGATACCTCTCTTCCATCTCCTGAATTACGCAATCCGACGGCTTATTAGTCATGTCAAGAGAGAGCTTGATCAGAAGAATCAACGGGAGGCTTCCCCTGATAAGTGAACCTATCCAAACGGTGCCCTTTTGGCAAGGACTCTTGAAGTCGGAGAATCTCCATAGTTCGAATTGAAATCGCAGAGAGATTGACCTCCAAGAAATGCCATGTTCCTGCCCTAAATATGGAAATGTGCCTCGATAGAAATGCGGCTCAAGAGGGGCCGCAAAGGACAGCTGTGGAGAGCGTGGCAGAAATCTAGGTATTGTTTCGAACTATGGAATCCCGACTGGAAAGCGAGAACTCCAGGTTACTCTTATTTACCAATTTTCTGCTCTTGTGTTTTTGGTGATCAAGATAGCGTTTCGTGGGGACTGACGAGTGAAACAAAGATTGCGTTCGATTACCTTTATCCCAACGGACCAGGCAGAGGGTCAAAGTAATGCCATGCAATCTAGACCTGATACTCCCTCCTCGGTCAGAGCAGTGCAAGGGCCCTGGCAAGAAATACACACCCCCGGCAACATCGACAGGTCGCATAGAACTATAGTCCCGGAAGAGGAAACTCGGACCTTCATGCGGCTTTATATTCTTATTTCTTCGGCCTCTTCATCGGATCCGCCTCGCCTCCAAAACAACCATGTCCTTGATCTCCCCTTCAGAACGAATTATGATCCCCTCAGAAACCACGGCCATCCGATCCTGAATCCCCAAAAGGGTAGGATTCTTCGCTCCGGGGTTAGAGTCCAACACAGCCTTTGCGGCGGCTTCGCGCCGCAAAACCTCTTCTTTCGTTAGGTGGGTGCTTCGCGGGGAGGAAAAACAGATCTATCGTGAGGTTGTTAATGAAAGCATTACTAGGTGGAGTAGTGACAGGTTCATTTCTTCAATTAGCTGTTGGTCCAGTATTCTTTTGTATCTAGGGCTATGATTATGGGACAGGATTTAGACGAAGTGGAGAACCTGTACGATACGGTAGCAAAAGAATATGCGGAAGCATTCTCTGGTGAACACGAAAAGAAGCCGATAGACCAAGAAATACTCCACAGATTCTCGCAAGAGATCGGGGACAGAAGGCCCGTCTGGGACTTCGGCTGTGGTCCCGGTCAAACTACAAAATACCTGAAGAATCTTGGCATTGAAATCTCAGGACTGGATCTGTCAGAAAAGATACTGGAGCAGGCAAGAACAATCAACCCAGAGATACACTTCCGAAAGGGAAATATTCTTGAGCTCGAATTTGAAAACGACTCAATAGCTGGTGTTGTATCTTTCTACGGTATAGTTCACTGCACAGAAGAACAAGTAGGGATAGCATTCCGTGAAGTATTTCGTGTATTACAGCCGGGTGGAATATTCCTTTTCACGTACCACATTGGTGAGGAGACAATTTGCGTAGAAGAGTTTCTCGGCAAGAGAATCGATATAGATTTCATGTTCTTTACTACAGATTTTATTTCTAGTTGTTTAAAGAAGAGTGGATTCGAAAAGATAGAGATAATCGAGAGAGAACCATATCCCGGGGTGGAGTACGAAAGCCGAAGGGCTTATGTGTTTGCGACAAAACCAGTTCTGCGAAAATCGCCCTAACAAGGCGCTGCACCTAACCGCTATCCCGTTGCGCTTCATAACGTTGACTGTGGGCACGTGTCTGGATGACATCGCACTGAGGCGTAACGACGATCCGGAGGTTCCAGTCCGCCACCTTGTGGCCGTGTGCTTGGGGGGCCATAACGATCAATGAAGATTGAATGGGTCTGCCCCATGAAGGGCTACAGAAAAGCTCAGAAAGTGGTCCCGGTTTCGTCGGTCTTCGAGGTTTTCGGTATCCGCTCCGGTTCGCAGGTGGCCTCGGACATGAAGTTCGTGGTCCGCCGGCTGGGCAGGGGATTTCAGCTGGGTTTGAGTTCCATCGATGCTATCCGGCCGGATATCAGCCTGCCAGCCTATACGGGCATGGCGCCGGAAACCGGGCTGTCGCCCGTTTACAACCTCTTCGACCGTGTGGGCGGTGGAAAGGGCTTCAGCCAGCGGGTAACCCGCAAATGGGCGCGGGATTTCCGCAACAAGCCCCTCACCTATGACGAGCACGACGGCATCGACTTTGTCTGCCCCATCGGCACTCGGCTGTGCGCCGCTGCGCCCGGAAGAGTGGTGATGATTCGCGACCGATGGCTGAGAGGCGGCATCACCATAGCCTTGGACCACGGAAACGGCCTCGTAACCCAATACACCCACTGCTGGCGGCCCCTTGTTTCCATCGGCCAGAGCGTTCGGCGCGGCGAGCCCGTGGCTTTGAGCGGAGTCTCGGGCCTCGACATGACACTGTTCTTCCCGTGGGTGCCACCACACATCCATTTCATGGTTTGGCTGAATGGCGAGCCCCAGGACCCGTATCTCGCCGATGGGGAGGAGGAACGCCCAGGCGTGTGGCTGCACAAAAACGATCCACAACCCTCGGAAGTCGATTCTAAAGAGGACGTTCCGGAGTTAAGCGATGTGGATGCGAAGGCCCTGGATGAGATCGCTGCTGCCTGCACGGACGAAAAAATCAGAAAGGAACTGGCGGCCGAAGCCGGGAAGCAGCCTGTACAGGCCGCTATCATGGAAGACGCCTTGCATCATGATGACTGGGCTTGGCCCAAAGGGTTCCGAGATCGGACCGTAAGGCCGCCCATGGACCCCCCGAAGATGAAGCTGACCCTGCCGCTTCCCATCGACACTTACAGGGGCGCATACTTCGCAGACCCAAGAATTTCATTGAAGGGAAAAATGGGGTGGTCGTAAAGGGACTTCCCATGCGAGAATTGAACTGAAATATCCCATTGTGCCCGTCCTGTCAGGATGATGTAAACGCTTAAGCTTTTTGGGTGAGTCTTTTCCTTGACGTGTGGACACAATAGGGAGTACAATTCCTCTATGTTAGAAGAAATACTGTTATATTATATCCGAGGTCAATACTCTTCCATCATCACTGCTTACTTGAACTGTGAGAACCCTTTTCTCCAAGAGAAGCCATGGAAGGAACAATTCAAGTCCAACGTAATCCCAAGCAACCTCATCGTTGCGGCCGATTCAGTGAGCACGGATGACAAGAATCATTAGGGTAAAACCCGGGAGAGGAACGAGAGCGATGAAAGTGCAACGGAATTCTTTCTTGACCATTGGGATCATTCTTCTTGTTTTACCGACAGGTGCATGCATGGATACCGTCTATGTGGATGCCGGTGCAACCGGGCCGGGAATCGGGACGGCGGAAGCTCCGTTTCAGAGAATAGCCACGGGTCTCTTTTGGGCCTCCTCCGGTGCAACTGTCTATGTGGCCGCAGGAGATTATACAGAGAACCTATTGATTTCAAGACCTGTCAGCCTATTGGGGGCGGGAGCGGCCATTACACGGATTCTTGCGGACGTGACCTACAAGGGCATAGAGATCAACGCAGACCATGTTGAGGTACGTGGTTTTTCCATTGTTGGGGTTGGAGACCCGGATCCGGAAAACTACTTTGTCGGAGGGATCTGGGCTGAAGACGTGAACAACCTCACAGTATCGGAGAACGTTGTGGGTCCTTATGCATGGATAGGAATCGGTGTAGGCAGGGCATCAAACGTGATAATCGAAAACAATGAGGTCCTGGATATTTCGGGTAGTCTGGATTCGGAGAATCACGCAATCGTCCTGGTGTTGGTTCAGTCTTTCGTTGTTTCAGCCAATGCAGTCGCAAACGTAGATGGATTTGGCCTGTATTTATCCGAATCGGGTGGAGAGTTGGAGATGAACACTGTCACAAACTGTTCCCTCGGCTTACACGTCTTCGCTAGCAATACAGCCGATGCAGAGGTTTCCGTTCGCGGCAACACGATACAAGATAGCTCGTATGGCGCCATGACCGTATTCTTATCCACAATATCCAATTTCTATGGCAACACAATTGTCAACAACCCGGGCATTGGGTTGGAAATTTACGATGACGAGACGGTTATCCTTGCCTGCGGAAACAACATCATTTCAGGAAACAACCCCGATTTTGGTGATAAGTTGCAATACTATGGTTACCTTGACGTAATCCTTGCCTGTCTTGATTAAGCCCTGCGTGGTCTGATTCATAAATGCGATGGCATGAATGCACCCGCCTCCCTTATCAGCCTAGCGCGGTGAGAACATGATATCTATGAAGGAAATCTTCTCCCGGGCGCTGAAATCGATCCGGGAGAACTTGGTCCTCTGGGCTTTCACCTGCGCGATCTTCGTAGTCGTCTACAAAGCGGGTCCTCTTCTGGAGAGGGTGTTGGGCCGTGACTTGCACATCGTCTTTGAAATCATTTCATGGATCGTGGGTTTCATCGTCCAGATCGCCTTGATCAGCCTCTCACTCGGGTTCTCGCGGCAGGAAAAACCCGGGTTGCGAGAGCTTTCTTGCACGGTTCCAACGCTCTTCTCTTACCTGGGCGGCTTGGCCCTGTTCGAAATTGCCGCCTTTGCCCTGACATTTCTTCAAGGGTTGCTCTTGTTCGCACTTGGGATGGTGCTCCATTTGTTCCTGCCATGGTTGGCTCCGTGGCGGGCCCCGGGGGGCGTGGGCTCCTCGACGGGGGAGGGACCACTGCTTAGTGTATATTTTTTCGCATCGATCATTACCCTGGCTATCGTTTGCCAGGCGTGGGTCTTGGTCCGTTACCAGTTCTTTCCTTTCCTGGTCGTGGATAAGGGTTTCAGGCCGATCAACGCCCTCAAGACGAGTTCCCGGATCACCCAAACCATCCGGGGGCGTCTGCTCGTGGTGGATCTTGCCCTTCTGGGAATCCACCTGCTTTTTTCACTGCTATTCTTCATCCTAATCGATAGCGCCCTTCTCGGCACAGCTTTCTCTCTCCCCTTGGTGTTGATGGTCCTGGCGTATCTGTATCAAGAATTGGCAAGGCCAGGCCAGGAAAAGCCCACGTCGGCCTCGCCGTGGGCCAAGGTTCAAAGGCTTGCCAAGAGACTGCTCTGGTTCCTTTTCCCCGTCTTCTTTTCCATGGCCGTGGGGATCGGAGCCGCGCATTTGGTGGACCGTATGCACTGGGTGGAAACGGTCGAGGAGGAACTGGAGGAGGTAACAATCCTGGTTGCCGCGAAAGACATGATCGCTGGGGAGGTCATCACGGAGGATTCGGTGACGTCCGCGCCGCACATTCGCAGCCTGCTGCGTCTGGGTGCCATTCCCGAGAACGAGCTGCCCACGATTCTCGGCAGGAGACTGAAGATTTCCGTGGATAAGGGTGTCCCGATTGTGAGGACGCTTCTCCAGCCCGACCCAAGGGAGATGTCTAACGACGCTTCCTGACGTGCCGTGCACACATTGGCAAAACATGAAGTTGAGAAGGACAATTTCAGCAATGATCTACGTCCACATTCTGAACAAAAGCGGCCGAGGGGCCCTGCCGAAAAGTTTCAAAGCCCACAATAAAGTTAATCACGAAGTCCTCTGGGTTGGCGGAGCTTGTATTTAGGGAGGAGGTGAAAGAATAGCGCCACCAAATGTGGTGAGGAGCCCAGCCAGGATTTCGAAGAAGTGTTGTATCACATCTCATTTCGAGTGCCAAGAACCAAACAGAATAAGGTGATTGCGTCAGTTGGTTTCCGTCTTGTGCATCGCGTCCCTCCTGCCGGCTTAGAAACATTCTCCTTTCCTCAAATTCAATTCTTTGATATGTAGACTGGTAACGATGTGGGTGCCAAACCCACGAAACCATTTCAGAAGAAGATTTAACGTGAAAAGAATCTTCAGGAAAGCTTTTCCTGATCAAAGCCCCATTTTTCTCCTTATAGGGATATGTTTGTCAATATTTCCAGTCTCTTGTGGCTCTGACGAAACAAATGATCAACCCCGTACAAATCCGATCTATCCATCTTCAGGTTATTGGGGCGAAGTCATTAGGATTGCAGGCAATGATTTTGGGCACGAGCAACAATCAAGCATGATTCTGTTTGGTGGAGATGTCATTGCTTCAAAGGTTATATCCTGGTCGGACAAAGAAATAGTCTGTCTTGTGCCTCTTGGCTCAATAACGGGTCCGTTGACTGTTCTTGTCGATAACGTGCCGACGCTTTCTGCGGATTTCATAGTGGAAAATATTGGTGGAATGATCGTGCACTTGAAGCCTAACTTGGATTTTTCTAGTCAGCTCATTGAAGATGTAAGTGGAAACGAGAATCACGGAATGATTGAAGGTCCCGCTGAATGGGCAAGTGACCGTTTTGGAAATCCAGGAAGGGCCATCTCGTTCCAGGGCAATGGAGCTCACATACTATTAAACAAAAGCAGTTCTCTCAGACGTATTGCGGGCCTAGTCCTCTCTGTGAGTATTAAGCTGAACCAATCAGGTTTTGCTCAAACAAACAGTATGACTTTGTTGCACAAAGACTCTTATTTCAGTCTAGAAGCAGTGTCCGCGGGTGAGAACTGGCTGTACGTTTTCTTTGCCCGTGACAGAGCTGGCACATCGTATTTAACCTCGTCTTATCCACACGTGGATATTCCTGCTACCAGGTTTGTCAAAGTAACCGCCGTCTTTGATTCATCAGAACCGCTTATGGGAATATACGTCGATGATGAACTTGTGGGGCGTAATAATAGCACCATCGGTCAGATGATTGTGGATGTCACAAACGAGACCTACATTGGCATAGATCCTCATGAAGAGAACCATCTTTTCGGAATTTTAGAGGATGTGTTCATTTTCGAACTCAGAGACTAGTCAGTCGAAATATGCCAGTAGCAAATGCGATTTTAGTTGGCGATCCTGACAAGAACTATGGAAGTGAGGTTTCTTCCAGGTTTCTGACCGAAATGTCGTCGGGAAGAAAGACCTGAACTGCCTCCCCGGGCGATGTTACATTGTCGTTTCCTTGGCCTCTCCAAAACCAATAGAATAGAAAGAGGAGTAATAATCCCGATGAGAATATCTAGCCTTCTATGGGTAATTGTTTTTACCGTCTTCCCCCATATTCTCGTAGCTTACGGTTCTGACGACACGAGCTGTGAGGACGCTTGCAAGAAGATGGCTGAGTGTGCACAACTGGGTGTAACAGTTGATGAGTGTATCACGATGTGCAGCAATGATTCTGAAGGCTTTGGCTGTATTACAGGCTGCGATACAGACATGCCTTGCGAACCCGATTATGAGAACTGTATTTGTAACCAGAAATGTCCGGGATTTTGTGCATGAAGTCCGATTCCTGGTCGAAGATTTCACGCATGCCCCTGTCCAAAATTCGGGGTCCAGTACTCATCGTTATATAGCCTCGTCGAGTCGAAAAGAACGTCAGAGAAGTCCTGAGTAAGACCTGTTGTATGGATTTGAAGGATCAGACCTGGCTGGCAGATTTCGACGGGAAACCCAAGCGACCCTCAGCAAGGGAGTTGTGGTGGACTGCCATCAGTTTGGTTGTTGACCGTGGTGCGTCGCGTAGTA
>Ga0180437_10010088_pt1 | contig 11576 bp, 10 predicted proteins | sample SS_ome_4_FD_132410 | JGI IMG/M metagenome (GOLD analysis project Ga0180437, IMG submission 132410) | Hypersaline lake sediment archaeal communities from the Salton Sea, California, USA - SS_3_D_1 metaG | ecosystem: Environmental > Aquatic > Non-marine Saline and Alkaline > Hypersaline >... | reverse complement strand
GGATGACCTTCCCACTGTAGTTAATTTCTTTTCAGAGAGAAGAGCCAAAATTCTGATGGAGTTTGTAACTATACTATTTCATAGGCAAAGAATTGACTACTACCCAACTAATTAAGCTCGTAGTTGATAACTCGTCCCTGTTGAGCATCAACTTCTATCTTGAAGTCATAGGTATTGGAAGATTTGTCAACGAAAAAACGGTCCAGTAAACCCGCGGACTTCATGGCGATTTTCCCCTGCATCTCATATATTTGGCGACCATCTTCGGTAACGAGCTGGCTTACGCTGAACTTGATTCTGGACTGAGGGTATTTAGCGAGCAAAAACTTTACCGCAATCCGTTGCGCTTCAGCTTCAGTTAGCAGTTTCCTATCACCCACTATTCTGACCTCTCTCTCGCCGGAATATCCTGTGATTCTGCCTACTCACCTAATATTTGAATGACAATCATTCTGGACCTGGGACGATTGTCAAAATCTACTAAGACTATCTGCTGCCAGGTGCCCAGGGTTAACCTCTTATTTACAAAAGGTATTGTTAGCGAAGCTCCAAGCGTGGAAGCACGCACATGAGAATGGCCATTCCCATCTCCCCATGTTTTATCATGCTCATAAGGAATATTCCGGGGTATCACCCTTTCCCACATGCCTTTGAAATCGCTAAGAAGCCCGGGCTCATATTCAATAGTCGTCACCCCTGCCGTTGAACCAGATATAAACAGAGTGACTATTCCTGCGTTAACCCCAGATTCCTCTACATTCCTTGCCACTTGAGAGGTTATATCGATAATGTCGCAATTACCTTTTGATTGAAATGTGATGTCTTTAGTGACTACAGTCATAATCTTACCTCCTGCCATATTATATCGTCTAACTCGAATACCGGCCCGTCTCGGCATACCTGCTTTAAGCCTTTCTTGGTATTTATGGTGCAGCTATAGCACACTCCAAAACCACACCCCATCCTCACTTCAAGAGAAACCTGACATTCTGGGGCTACCGGCGCCATTGTCTTATACATATCTACTGGGCCACAGGCATACAACTGGTCAGCCCAGTCTAAAAAATCAGGCAGAATATCCGTGGCCATGCCTTTTTTGCCCATGCTGCCATCCTCAGTGACGGGAATAAACTGAACTCCATTTGGCAAAGACGGTAGTTTGCTTCGTTCCTCACCCTTACCGTGCCCCACTCCCTCCGAGGGAGAGGGAATATGCGTGACGGACAACGACGAAAAAGTATAGAGCTGAGTTGCAGTGCTCACCCCATGAATTAAAGTCACCTGGTGCTGTGATGAAGCATGCTGCATCAAGAAAACAAGCGGAGCGATGCCAAGTCCTCCAGCCACGAGCAGCAAGTTCTTTGCTTCTGGCTCAATACTAAACCCATTACCTAGAGGACCAAGAATGTCTACTCTGTCGCCCGTCTGTCGCTGTGAGAGCCAAAGAGTGCCTTTGCCAGTTACTTTAAATAATAGGGCAATCTCCCTCCCCCCTGAAACCCGATGAATGCTGAGAGGGCGGCGTAATGTAAAATCTCCACACCGCACTGTGATGAATTGCCCCGGCTGAACTGAACAAGCTACATACGGTGCCTCAATCCACATGAGGTAAATGCCAGGCATGACCTCCACATTAGAAGTTATAGCGCACAAGGTCTGTCTCATGCTCGGGATTTATCCTATACTCTGCCCTTCATTTTCTGCTCTTCAGATACTCCCTGAGTGGTTGGACGTTAAAGATTTGGCTGCTGTCTGCTAACGCTCCTATAGCCACCCGCGCGGTATCCAATGAGGTAAAGCATGGTATCCTTTTTTCTGCGGCAGCACGTCTGATATCCAATCCATCTTGCAACGGAACGCGCCCTCCGGTTATGGTATTGATTACTCCGCTTACAGAATTATCTAGAATGACATCGATAACGTTAGGATGTCCTTCACTTAGCTTCTTGGTCACCATTTTTACCGGGAGCCCTATAGACTCAATCATAGCTGCAGTCCCCTCTGTGGCACAGAGCCTGTAGTCAAGGGAATGCAAGTCCTTAATCAGAGGCAGGGATTCGGCTTTATCCCTATCGGCAATACTAAGCAGCAGACTGCCTTTTTGAGGCAGCATCAATCCAGCGGCTAAAAGTGCCTTAACTAGTGCTGCCTCAAAACCGTAGTCAATACCCATAACCTCGCCTGTGGATTTCATCTCGGGACCAAGGTAGCTGTCCACTCCAATCAATTTGGACATAGAGAAAACAGGAGCCTTTATACCTACCAACTTCTGTCTCTTCCATAAACCACCTTTATAGCCTTGCTCCTTGAGGCTAATCCCAGCCATTACCTTAGTGGCAATTCTTACCATGGGCACGCCGGTTACCTTGGAGATAAAGGGTACAGTGCGGCTGGCGCGAGGATTTACCTCAAGCACGTATATGGACGAACTGCCATTTTCCGGCAAAATCACCATCTGTATATTTAAAAGGCCCCTGACTTGAAGACCTAACCCAATCCTAATAGCATAATCCACCATGGTATCCACTTCAGTCCCGGTTAAATTCATTGCAGGATAGACTGCTATAGAATCGCCACTATGCACACCAGCTCTTTCAATATGCTCCATCACACCGGGAATAAGAACCGTTTCCCCGTCGCAAATGGCATCCACCTCCACTTCTTTACCCTGCAAATATTTATCGATAAGCACAGGATGCTGGCTATCCATCTCCAGAGCCAGCGTCAGGTAGCGAATTAACTCACTTTCATTGTGCACAATCTCCATGGCCCTGCCGCCTAAGACATAGCTAGGGCGCACCAATACAGGGTAACCCAGGACCTTGGCTACATTTAACGCCTCCTCTGTTGATGTTACCCCAGCTCCCGGTGGCTGAGGAACGCCCAACCTATCCAGGAAATCTTCAAAGCGATGACGGTCTTCAGCCATATCTATTGTTTCGGCACCTGATCCAAGGATTGGCAAATTGTTGCGAGCCAGTAGCCCAACCAGATTAAGGGGTGTTTGTCCACCGAACTGAACGATAGACGCTGGAGCAGAACCGTTATTGCTTTCATTCTCAAGAATATCCAGGATACTTTCCTCATCTAAGGCTTCAAAATAGAGACGATCACTGGTATCAAAATCAGTGGAAACTGTTTCAGGATTCGAATTGACCAAGATGCTCTTTATACCTGCTTCCTGAAGGGCCCAGGCTGAATGGACGCAGCAATAGTCAAATTCAATTCCCTGCCCGATGCGTATGGGACCGCTACTGATCACCACAGCCTTCTTCTCCTCAAAAGGCTCGGCTTCGTTCTCCTTCTCGTAAGTGCTATAGAAATAAGGAGTCTCAGCATCAAACTCGGCAGCACAGGTATCTACCATCTTATACACCGGTCGAATATGCCATTCGTGCCGGACACGCCTTACCTGTTCCGGTAACCTATCGGCTAGAGTGCCTAATTGCTCGTCTGAAAAGCCCACCCTCTTTGCCTCCCATAGAAGTTCCGGTTTCAACGGTTCTGAAAGAAGTCGCTTCTCCATGTCCACAATATTCTGGAACTTATAAATAAACCACGGGTCTATCCCAGTGAGCTGGGCAAGCTCCGCGGGCTTGGCTTCCCTTCGCAGCGCCGCCATAATAGCCCATATTCTTAAATCATTAGGGTGAAGCGGGTAGGAATTAAGCCCTTCCCCCTTACTCCAACCGATGTCTTCCCAGAGAAGGGTACGTTTGCCAAATTCCAGGGAGCGTACTGCCTTTTGTAGAGCGGCCTCAAAACACCTATCAATAGCCATCACTTCACCAGTGGCTTTCATCTGGCTGCCAGTTCCCCGGTCACCTGAAGCAAATTTATCAAAGGGCCACCTTGGAATCTTGACTACGCAGTAATCCAGGGCTGGCTCGAAAGACGCCAATGTTTTGCCCGTAACCTTGTTGGGGATTTCATCAAGCCTCTTACCGATGGCTATTTTGGCGGCTACTCGAGCAATCGGATAGCCAGTGGCCTTACTGGCTAAAGCTGAGCTGCGGCTGACGCGTGGGTTAACTTCAATTACATGGTATTCGCTTTTTGCAACTCCCTTTTGGTCAGGAGCCCATTTTTCCGCAACTGTGGGACTAGGCGTCAAGGCAAATTGTACATTACAACCACCCTCAATTCCCAAAGCTCCGATGATTTTCAGGCTGGCTGACCTGAGCATCTGATACTCTTTATCGTTGAGAGTCTGGCTGGGAGCCACTACGATGCTATCCCCGGTATGTACGCCCATGGGATCGATGTTCTCCATATTACAGACTGTAATGCAGTTGTCGGCAGAGTCCCGCATAACTTCGTATTCTAGTTCCTTCCAGCCTAAGACACACTGCTCCACCAGGACTTCATGGCTCATGCTACTATCCAAACCACTGGCGACAATCTCCTCAAGCTCTTTCATGGTTCGGGCGATGCCACCGCCCGTGCCGCCTAAAGTGTATGAAGGGCGGACGATGAGGGGTAAGCCAATGGCTTTTGCCAGTTCTTTCGCCTCCTTCACAGACTTCACCGTGGCGCTCGCAGGCACAGGCTCGCCAATATCAACAAGAAGCTGCTTAAATAGAGACCTTTCCTCGGCCTTCTTTATCGTTTCTATAGGAGTGCCCAGAGGCCGCACATCATACTTGTCGAGTATGCCGGCATCGGCTAACTCCACTGCCAGGTTAAGCCCCGTCTGCCCCCCAAGTGTAGGCAATAGCCCATCGGGGCGCTCCCGCTCAATTATGCGAGCCAGGACTTCCATAGTGAGCGGCTCGATATAAACAATATCGGCAATGCCCTCGTCGGTCATGATGGTCGCCGGGTTCGAGTTCACCAGCACCGTGGTCACGCCCTCTTCCCTCAGTGCCCGGCACGCCTGAGTCCCCGAATAATCGAACTCCGCTGCCTGCCCGATGATTATCGGCCCCGAGCCAATGACCAAGACTTTAGATATTTGAGACATATCGCCTCTTTCCTATTTCATCCTCTCACCATCTCCAGAAATCTCTCAAATAGGTACATGTTATCCAGCGGGCCGGGGGAGGCCTCGGAGTGGTACTGGATGGACAGGATGGGCAGGTCTCGGTGGCGGAGCCCCTCCACCGTGCCGTCGTTTAAGTTTATGTGGCTGACCTCAAGCCCCCCTTTCAAGGTATCGGCGTCCAAGGCGTAGCCATGGTTCTGAGCGGTGATATAGACCCTGCCGGTGGCTAAATCCCGCACAGGATGATTGCCGCCCCGATGCCCAAACTTCAATTTGAATGTCTGTGCTCCTAAGGCCTTACCCAAAAGCTGATGCCCCAGGCATATGCCCATTATCGGCCTCCTGTCCATAAGATTTCTTACTGTTTCGGTTATGTCATTAAGGAGGGCGGGATCGCCAGGCCCTGGTGATAGAACAATGCCATCGGGGTTTAAGGCCAAAACTTCCCTTGCTGAAGCAGTGCAAGGGAGAGCGGTCACCTGGCAGCCGAGCTGGCTCAGGATGCGCAGTATATTGTACTTTAAGCCATAGTCGATGACTACAACATTGAGATTGCTTCGCTGCGCTCGCAATGACAGTGGTTGGTCATCGCCGTTAACAGCTTGCCACGCATACGCCTTCTCGGTGCTGACCTGGTGAACGAAATCAGTAGCATCATATCTAGGCAAGCCCTTTAGCTCCTTCGATACCTCTTCAATAGTCATCTCCGAACTGAGAATGCCCATCATCACCCCGCTCGACCTCAGATGACGAGTTAAAGCGCGGGTATCTATGCCGCTGATGCCGGGGATGCCGTAAGCCAGCAGAAACTCGTGCAGAGAACGAGTGCTCTGCCAGTGGCTGGGCTGAGGGCAATATTCCCGCACCGCAAAGCCCCTTACCTGGATTTGCCCGGATTCAAAATCGGATTCGTTGATGCCATAGTTGCCAATCAAAGGATATGTTGGGACTAGAATTTGACCGGCAAAAGAGGGGTCGGTGAGCATTTCCTGGTAGCCGGTCATGCTGGTAGAGAAGACCACTTCACCATGGGTAGTAGTCTCGGCACCGAAGGCATCGCCTTCGTAAACCGAGCCATCCTCCGAGACTAAAATTGCTTTTTTAGCCACGATATTCTTTCCCCCTCACCTATACTCCCTCCCTTCAAGGGAGAGGGCAGGTGATAACAAGGAATCATCTATATGGACTATCTTGCCCTTCGCTATGGTTGCCATTACCTTGCCCCTAAACTTATAGCCATCGTAAGGGGTATTCTTGCCTTTGGAGGCAAAATTGCGACTATCCACTATCCATTCCCGGTCAGGGCCAAATACGGTGATATTAGCCTGAGTTCCTGCCTTTAAGGTGCCTAGTTCTCCATCTCTACCAATGATTTTCGCTGGCTCACAAGTCAGCTTGGAGAGCAGCATGGCCAAGCTCATTCTCCCCTTATGCACCAAGTCCATGAGGCAAGCAAAAGCGGTTTCAAAGCCACTGATGCCAAAAGCAGCCAGCTCCAGCCCGCAATTTTTGTCCGCCAAGGTATGTGGTGCATGGTCAGTGGCAATAGCATCGAGCACGCCGTCTTTAAGTCCCTTAATTAAGGCCTCGACGTCCTCTTCGGTGCGCAGGGGCGGGTTCACCTTGGCATTGGTATCAAACGGTTTGCTCGAGTCCTTACCCAAAATCCTCTCCTCAGTCAACGTCAGGTGGTGGGGGGTGACCTCAGCGGTCACCGAAACCCCTTCTTCTTTAGCGTGGCGAATAAGCTCTACCGAACCTTTGGTGCTCACATGGGCAATGTGAACCCTGGCCCTGGTCAACTCTGCCAGAATCAAGTCACGATCTACTATAACCCCCTCAGCAGCCGCTGGAATCCCTTTTAAGCCTGATCCAGCAGATATCCGTCCTTCGTTTATGATTCCACCGCCGCTTAATTCTTTGTCTTCACAATGGTCGATGACCGGCAAGCCTAAGTTACGACTAGACTCCATAGCATCACGCATAAGCTGCGAGCTTGCCACAGGGTCGCCATCGTCGCTAAAAGCAACCACCCCGGCTTCCGCCAGTTCAGCCATCTCGGTCAACTCCTCCCCCCTCCTACCCTTAGTGATACAGGCTATGGGAAGGACATGAACCGAAGCGTCTTCATTAGCCTTTTGCATCAGCCAATCTACAACAGCCTGATTATCTAAAGGAGGATTTGTGTTTGCCATACAACAAACAGTGGTAAAACCACCTATGGCGGCTGCCTTTGTCCCCGTGGCGATTGTTTCCTTATCCTCAAAGCCCGGCTCTCGGAGGTGACAGTGGAGGTCTATAAAGCCGGGGCAAACAACCAGTCCTGTGGCGTCTAGATTCACCGTTTCGCCTGGAACGGCAGTGCCCCCCAACCGCACAATCTTGCCCTGGACAATAAGTACGTCACCAACCTGGTCTATGCCCTGGCTGGGGTCAATTACATGGCCGCCATGGATAAGCAGAGGCATAGATTTGTTATTTTTCATCCGACATAGCTGCTGGGCTGGAACTGCTGAGCCTGAGCTTCCTCTTCCGAAGCAAAGATAATCAAATTCTCCGGTTTAATCTTTTGAGCCCAGTGGCTATTAGCGCTGTGATATTTCTTGCTCTCCAACTTTCCTTCATGCCAATCTGTGCTGGCGATATATTCAGGGTGAAGCTCATGCTCACAGTAGATACACCTCAACGTTAAAGGCTCGAGGCTCACTATCTTGAACTCAGCCTTTATGTACCTTGCCTCTGTTCCCTGGTTTGAGACACAGTTTGTATTAGAGCAGCTAAGCCCGGAATCCCGCTTATAAATGGTATATTCCGCCTTCTGAGCGAAACTATCATCTTCTTTAGAGATTGTGATTTCCCTGGCGCCCAGTAAGAGGGCTATGAGTGCCATTCTGACGGGCACCCCATAAGCCGCCTGCTTGAAATACATGCTTCTGGGGTCAGCATCCACCTCATAGGCCAACTCATCAACACGGGGCAGCGGATGCATAACAAGTGTGCGCTTGAACTCTTTTCCTCTGAGGAGTTTCTTATCTACCACCGGATAGCATCCCTTTAACTCCTGCTCTACCGCGGGCGCATGCCTTTCCTTTTGAAGCCTGGTGACATAGAGGGCATCAACCCCAGCCTCCAGCTCCACCTGGATGCTAACATCAGGTAGCATGGCAAGTTGATGCGGGCTACTTGGAGTTATGTATATGGCATCGATAGGAAAGCGCCCGCTTTCAAGCTCTTGGTTCAGAGCCCCATATCTTTTCAGCTCACCTTTATATTCGGTGCTTAGCCTCCCTAAAACATGCTCCGGCATTTCGAGCCCCGGACCAGGACGGAAAAGGATAGTGGCACCAAACCTAGCTAAGGCATAAATTAGGGAATGTATTGTTCGCCCATGTTTTAAGTCCCCCCACAGGGCAATCTTGAGCCCCTTTAGGGTCTGCCTCTCTCTTCTGATGGTGTAAAGGTCGCACAAGGTCTGGGTGGGATGTTCATGACCCCCATCACCGGCATTTATCACGGGAACGCCGGAGTAGTCGGCAACTACCCTGGCTGCTCCTTCCCAGGGATGCCTGATAACAATTATATCGGCATAATTTCCGACCACCTTCGCCATATCAGCAATGCTTTCGCCTTTGGCCAGGGAGCTCGCGCCTATGTCGACTACGTTTATGACACGGCCCCCGAGCCTGAGCATCGCAGCTTCAAAAGACAGCCTGGTCCTCGTGCTTGGCTCAAAAAACAGGCTGGCCATGATCTTCCCTTGACATAGTTCAGACTGCTCATTTATCGATTCCGACATCTCATCTGCCAGGGAAAACAGCGCTTCGATTTCCCCATTAGATAAATCGTCTATGGTCACCAGATTTCTACTTGCCAGATTCATGATTGCCTCCTCCCTTCAATTTCCTCTAAGTAGCTCTCCCTTGGTCATACTCTCAATTACCACTCCATCAACGCCATCAACCTCCTCCAGTTGAACCTGTATCTCTTCGTCTTTAGAGCTTGGTATGTTCTTACCTACATAGTCGGCCCGGATGGGAAGCTCCCGATGGCCACGGTCGATGAGCACAGCTAATTGGATAGATTTCGGACGCCCCAAGTCTACCAGTGCATCCATAGCAGCGCGAATGCTCCTTCCAGTATAGAGAACATCGTCAACCAGGATTACTCGCTTGTCAGTTATGCCAGCGGGAATGTCAGTGCGGCTTTGGTTCGGCGACTTTAATTCCGAGGGCGAAATATCATCGCGATAAAGGCCAATGTCCAGAGCGCCCACGGGGATTGGGATTCCTTCGAAGCCTTCAACTATTGCAGATATGCGCTTGGCTAAAGGCACTCCCCGAGTTCGCATACCCACGAGTATCACACCTTCCGCACCTTTATTCCTTTCAACAATCTCGTGAGCAATGCGAGCTAACACCCGCCTCATCTCACTGGGAGTCAGGAGAACCTTTTCAGGCACTAAAAAACCTCCTGCCTTCAAACTGGCAAGAGGTCGAAATTGGCGCTTCTATCGCGAGTTGCTTCAGCATATTTCCCCTTACCAGCCTCACCGGACTGATTTAAAAAGGTCTAATTTATAATTATGCCACAATCATCAAAATAATGCAACCTGTAGTAGTTTGCCCAGAGAACATCGTTTACAGATACCCGTCAACAACGGCGGCACGCAGTGAGTTAGTTTATCTGTAAATTCTACGCTCGTGGTAAGCCAAGACCTCTCTGTGCAATGACAACCCGCTCAATTTCAGAACTCCCCATGGCAATCACATCGCCTATAGCGCGGAGATACAGAAAAGGTGCATGCCCATTCAAAGGTGCCCACTTGGAGCCCTCGGTCAAGGCACCATAGTGCCCCAAGTCTCGGCAGACTGTGGCAGTTACTTTTTGATTTAACTCCGACATACACAACTTATCAATCGAGGACTCATAATCAGGCACAATTCCCCGATCTTGCATCCAGACTACACGATAGTGCATTAACCGTGCCACCTCAGATTCCACAATTAATTCAGCAATGCGGTTCCTCATCATAGGATCTGATATCTTTGTTTTCCGCACATACTCTATATAGTCATCAAGCTTCCTGCGGGCTATGGCATGGAAAGGAAGGGCAGAGCGTTCGAAATCGAGCACCCCCAAAACTACATACCACCCGCGATTTTTCTCTCCCACCATATTCTCCCGGGGAACACGAACGTCATCGAGGAAAACCTCGTTGAATTCATGTTCCCCGGCCATATTCACTATAGGGGTAATACTAATGCCAGGGGTCTTCATATCCAGGAGGAAAAAGCTCAGCCCTCTATGTTTTGGCTCCGCTTCAGGGTCCGTCCTGGCCAGAATAAAGCCCCAATCTGCCTTATGCGCTCCACTGGTCCAGCACTTTTGTCCATTTATTACAAAATAGTCGTCCTTCTCAACTGCTCTGGTCTGTAATGCAGCCAGGTCTGAACCAGCATCCCGTTCGCTCAGAAGTTCACACCACGATGGCTCTCCCCGAGCCATTGGGGGGAGAAATCGCTTTTTCTGCTCTTCATTGCCAGACATGAAGAGCATCGGAGCCAGCATACCAATTCCACATGTATCCCAACCCGGACATTTATGATACGCCAACTCCTCAACCAAGATATGCTGGAGAGTCGGTGAATTCCGTCCGCCGTACTCTTCAGGCCAAGCTATAGATAGCCAGCCTTTAGCCCCAAGTTTTCTCGTCATCTCTCGATTAAAATTCCACTGCTCAGCACCACCGCCAAGCATTGAAACAAAGTCCCTATACATCCCCCTCCGCTCTGGAGGGAACTCCTTTTCTATGAATTCACGGACTTCGCCGCGAAAAGCTTCCTGCTCTGGAGTAAACGTGAAGTTCATCTTTCCCGGTCTCCTTTACCTTTGAAATGAAATTTTGCCAACTTTATTCCTTTCTGCAATATCCTGGGTCAAGTGGACTAGCATCCGCCTTATCTCCCTCGAGATTAGGAGACGCCTTTCACACATCAAAAAAACCTCCTACCTTCAAACTGGCAAGAGGCCTCAATTGGTGCTTCTGTTGCGAGTTGCTTCAGCAAATCCCCCCCTTGCTAGCCTCACTGGACTGACTTAAAGGTCTAGTTAATCATTTTGCCACAATGGTATGAATAATACAACTTTTGCCAGTTTACTGTTACGGTCAACTGTTAGGCGCTGAGAATCCCAGAAGGTCATCAAGCTAAACCTCCAAAGCTCCTTGAGATAATACCAGGGGAATTTGAACCCAGAGACGACCTTTTTGTGGTCTATATAAACAGAGTAAATTAGCTTGAAGCCAGTCCCTAAAGTGTTACTTTGCTGCCAAATACCTTGCCAGGAATTGCTAGAAGACGGTGTACTTACAGAAGTGAAGTGCAGGGGTTCACAGTCCTAGTTCCTGTGCAACCTTCTCTCGATGAAAGTCGGCATCTCCCATAGCAAGCTCTGCTGCCTTAGCCCGTCGGAAATAGAGTTGCATGTCGTGGATTGAAATGAGCCCGACGCCTCCATGGATTTGGTGCCCTTCTATACATACTCTTTGATAGGCTTCATTGCACCATGCCTTTGCCATGGAGATTTCCATTTT
>Ga0180437_10010087_pt1 | contig 11576 bp, 22 predicted proteins | sample SS_ome_4_FD_132410 | JGI IMG/M metagenome (GOLD analysis project Ga0180437, IMG submission 132410) | Hypersaline lake sediment archaeal communities from the Salton Sea, California, USA - SS_3_D_1 metaG | ecosystem: Environmental > Aquatic > Non-marine Saline and Alkaline > Hypersaline >... | reverse complement strand
GTCTCCTGCGTTCGTCCCGATAAGAAATCACACGCCCAGCAGTGGCGTACGCGACGCGGGGCCGGTCAGCAGCCACCAGGCCATACCCTCATACGTGGCGCTGGCGTAGGGATGCGGCACGGCACAGGCCACCGGCAGCGCTCCGGCACGGTGCGCCATCGCGAGCAGTCGCGCTCGCTCGCTCGGTGCCAGGCTTGCCGTGGCCGTGGCCTTCACTTGGATCATCATGGCCTCGCAGCCACGGGGACCGTCCCGCATCGCGAGCACGTCCCACGGTCCCAAGCTGGCGTAGCTGCGGGTCACATACCAGCCGTTCGCTTCCAGGTAGGCCATGCACAGCCGCTCGCCAGCCGTGCCCTTGCGCTTCGGAGCAGCACCCCCAGGCATCAGGCCTTGACCTCCCGTGGATGTAGCTTCTCCACGGCAGAGAACAACTGTACGAGCTTCACGGCGAGCGCTCCTGACTGCACGATATCCTTCGTCGCTGGAGTCGACCGTGCCACGATGAGGAGCTCTACTGCTCTCGCGATCACCTCCGCTTCGCACTCCGGATCATGCTCATAGGTCACGGTGTACGGCTGCATCACGCACCCTTCACGGGAGCGACCACGTCCGCGACCTTCAGCATCCCGTCCGCGTTGAGCTCCAGGACGACGACCGCTTGCGCGCCAAGGATGTTGTCCCGGTTGAGCGGGGGCAGCGGGTCACCCAGTAGCGCCTTGCTCCAGCGCGTGAGCTTCATGCGCCCATTCCCATAGGCGCCCATCCCACGGAAGTCTTTGGTAGCTGCGATGGCGTCGCAGACGTAGGGCTCGCCCTCAGGCATGGGGATCGTGAACGTGAAGCGCACGAACTCGGTCGGTCCCTCCTTCATATCGATGACGGTCAACTCGATGTCCGAGACCGTGCCCATGTAGGAGCCTTCGTCGGGCTGGATCATGGGCTCCAGGGTGAAGTCGTCGCTCACTTGATACTCCTCAACTCGAAATCACGCGATGAAGGCGCGGTAGGTGGGTGAAGCGGGCGCAAGTGGCGTTCCCAGAAGCGCCGTACGCCCGCTTCGATGCGCGCGATGAAGGCACCATCGCGCTGAACCGACAGGCACCGCAAGGATGAGCCCTGTAGGACCACCACCTGTGCGTAGCTACGATGCGCCAGCCATAGCTGACACTGGACCTGAGCGATCACGTAGCGGGGCGGTTGATCCGTCCACAGGGCGCTCGTGACCTTGACCTCCACCAGGCCTTCGCCATCGGTCAGGTACGCGTCTGGAGACGCGCAGACGGGAAGGTACGGGTGGACGTATGAGCGATGACACGCGCGGGCCTTCAGCAGGAACTCCTGGCGTGCTAGTGCCAGCACGGCAGGCTCCAAGCGTTGGCCGACGCGCATCCTCGCATTACTCTCGGTCTCGACCCCCTCCACGATGCGCTCGTAGATGCGCGCTGGCGTCGTGTAGGGGTGTTCCGATGGCTCCAGGAGCGCAGCCACTTCGGAGGCCCCGATACGGGTCCGCCTCGCTGCGCGCTGCTCAGGACTGAGCATCTAGACGCTCCTGAGCTCGTCTGGCGATCCCATCGAGGATGGACCGCTGACCGCGTAGCGTCCCGCCGTCCGATGGCTGGAGCATGGTGGGCACGCGACGCTCCAGGCGTGCTCGCTCCCGCAGATGTAGCACCAGGCTCTTGCTCGATGCGTGAACGCGTCTATGTGCCGGGGCGCGGGCTCCACGTCCAGCGCTTCCCACACTACCAGGCACGCATGCGGCGCCCTGGTGAGCTCCACGGGCGTGCGACGAGCTGACCCGTGCCGCTTCGGATCGCGCTCCAGCTTGTACTCGCCCCGTTCCCACTTCGTCCCGTTCCATCCCATCATGCCCCCTTCGGTGCCCATCCTTGAGCACGTAGCAGCTGCTCCAGCGCTGCCTTCATCGGCCCGCTCTGAGGCAATGTACCCCCCACAGATACGGGTATACCCTCTTCTCTAGTACTTAGAGTATCTGTGGTGGGTACATTCGCACGAGCAGCGCTGACCTGGTCGCTCAGGATGAACGACGTACGCCCTGCCCATCCACGCGTAGAGCGACGCGACAGGACGCCCCAGGACGCCAGACGGTCGAGCGCATGGATCAAGCCCGTGAGCGAGTAGCCCGTCGCCTCCGCGAGCTTGCGCAGGGTCCACCCGCTGCGCTGGCTCATCACCTTCGCGATGATGCCCCAGGAGCGCGCAGGCACCCAGTAGAGGCGCTTGCCCCTCACGTAGTCGACCGTGATAGGGCGGGTCTCGATGCCTGCCGCCTCCATGCGTGCCTGGTAGTCGTTCATCCTTGCGAAACTCCTTTCGCTTCCAGCCCTTCGCGAACAAGCCGCGTCGCTTGCATCTGGATGGCCCGGTCTTCCAGGATGGCCAGGCGTACCAGCGCCTTGTATTCGCGGTCACTGAGTCGGACCTTCACCACATGCTCGCTAGGTATGGCTCGCTGGCTCATGCCCCTGGCCATCCCTGGATGCCCATGAACGCGAAGAGGCCCAGCGCCAGTAGCGCCAGGCCTAACGTGATGCGCGCGTCGCGCTGCGGATGGTCGGAGTCGCCCCAGTCTGGGAGCTTCATGCGAGTGTCCTTTCTATCGAGCAGTCGAGCAGTCGGCGGGACCGGGACTGCTCGCTACCAGTCCCGCCGAGAGCCATGATACACGCGCTCGTCAACGACTCAGTAGGTGGAAGGTCAGGACCGCCCCCAGGACCACTGGCACGATGACGAGCAGGACGCGCCCAAGCTCGCTCATGCGCACGCGCCACAGGCGCAGCCACGCGTGATCACCATTGATCGAGGCGCGATAGTCCATGAATGCGTGCTCGAAACGGTCCAGGCGCTCGTTGAGGCGCGCGTCATTGAGGCGGACCTCATAGAGCACGTCGCAGGGGTCCACGTCAGGAGGGATGTCCTCACGCAGCGGGCGGTTCCGCGGGCTCATGCGAACTGGTAGACCATGCCACCGCTGCCCTGGCGGAGGGTGACCCCAGGAGCGCCTGACGTGCCCCCGCGAGCGAAGGTCAGCTGGATGGTGCCCGACGCACTAGGGACATAGCGGATGTCCGCCCACCATTCGCGATTAGAGCCCGCAGAGTCGACGGTCGTTCGCCCGGTGTAGGTCGCCGTCCCCGCCGTGGTGCGGTGTCGACTCGTCGCCGTAGCCGTGCCGCTGCCTGCGATCTGCATGTAGACGATGCCACTACCAGCTGGCGCAGTGAAGCCTAGTTGGAGACCCTGGTTCGTCGCGTTGCAGTAGTAGCTTCCGAAGAGGCGCGCCACGTAGAGCGTGCCCGACGTGGCTGGCCACTGAAGCTCGGTCACGGCTGCGCCTGACGCGACGCTATTGTTGGTCGACTGGTCGCTGGTCATGCCGATGACGAGCATCGTATTCAGCTGGTTCGCGACGGCTGCGCCCCACGTATCGAGGATGGGGGTGCCTGCCGTGGGGACACTGATGCTCATGCGGGGTCTCCTAGTACGCTTCGGGGAGCTCGACCGCGACCCCGTCCAGCGCCACGGTCCACTCGTCAGGGGTCACGGTATGCGACACGGCCAGGATGCGGTATCGCGTGGTCGTTCCGGAGAGCGTGGGGTCACCGTCGCTCACGTAGTCGAGCGGGAGCGGTCGTGTGATCGCGTGCCTGCCGTCCCGTGCCTTGCCCTCCAGGCTCACGGTCTGCACGGGGCTGTAGTAGTCGCCGAAGGTCTCGCTCGCGTCGGTGTCGTCGCCCTCAGCTGCGAAGGCCCAGGGGTCGACCGCTGTGGCGTCGTCCGCATTCCAGTCCGACAGGTCCGCGATGACCACGCGCCAGCCATACGTATCGGCGGCGTCGAGGTCGCGATACTCGCGCTTCGTGTAGCCCCAGGTCGTGGGGTCCCAGCCCGACACGCGCCAGAGCGTGCGCACCGTGTCCACGTCCTCGTATCGCGTGATCGTGTGGAAGTCGTCCAGGTCGGTGACGGGGGTGCCGTAGTCGAGCTCGTGAGAGAGCGTGAACGGCCCCAGGCGCAGCCCTGCGGGGGTCCATGCCAGCTGCCAGGCACAGGCCCAGCCGATACCGCTGAGGGTACTCAGGACGGGGGAGTCGACGGTCTTGAGCTTGACCGTGTCTTGCATGCCCCGGTAGAGGTCGCTGGCGCTCTCGGGCGGGTCGTCGGGGTCATCCGCGTAGACCTGGCCGACCATGCCCGCGATGCGCAGGAGCGTCCTGGCAGAGCCGAGAGCATCGCCCCCGATGCGCCTGCTATCGAGCTCGGCCATGCCACCACGCGCAAGGTCATCGACACAGGAGCAGCTGAGCGTCGTGCGCTCGACGGTCTCGACCTCCTGGCACGATGCGACCACGCCCACCCAATACACGTCCCACGTCGAGAGGATGACCACGCGGTCACCAGGCGCCGCCGATGCGCTAGGAGCGAGGTCCAGGCTCGCCGTGCTCGGTCCCACGGTCGAGGCCAGGAGCTCCATGCGGCCCAGGCTCCAGCCGGCAGAGCGGAGCTCGTCGGTGACATCGAGACCGGCCACGTAGACCCCGAACGAGAGCGCTGCGCTGGGGCTGTAGACGTGGGCTGCGTCCCACGTCGTCTTGTCCTGCCAGTCATCGGTCCCCCACTCGGCCTCGACGCTCCAGCGCGGCCCGTCCATCAGGCGCCTCGCCAGCTGGCCGTGCCCTGCCGTTCGTAGGCCTCGATGGCCTGCACGACGGAACGCCCGATGTCAGCCGGGGACGCAACCGCGGCGTAGACGTTGATCGTCGGCCCCAGGCCCCCCGACGAGAGCGGCACCACCGCTTCAGGCCCGCGCTCACCGATGAAGGCCAGCGTAGGAGAGCGCACGATGCCACCCTGGCCCAGGAGCGGGATCGTGTCGAAGAGGCGCCCACGGCTGAAGTCGACCGTGCCGCCGCCGATGGTGATGGTGCCGCCCTCGAGCAGCTGCGTCGGGTCGGGGATATCAAACGATGGGATATCGAACGTGAAGGAGAAGGCGAAGGCAGCGCTCATCGCGTTCAGCATGCGGATGATGGCGTTGGCCACGCCCTTGACGGTGCGCTCCAGCGCGGAACCGAACGTGCGCGCCCCGCGCAGGATGTTGGTCCAGACGCCCACGAGTCCCGCCTGGATGGCCTGGAGCGGGGGTAGCCAGTTGTCCTCGATGCCTGCCCAGATGCGCGCGATAGCGTCGACGATGTCCGTGAGGTTGTTCCACGCGATCACCAGCTGACCCTTCAGGTAGAGCATCGCGTCATCGATGACGATGGCCAGATTCAACATGTGCCCATCCCACTCAGCCGCGGCCACCTGCCACTTGCCCTCAGAGGTCTCCGCGAAGTCTTCGGCTGCCGTGCCGAAGGCCTTGTTGAACTCCCGCAGCCGTCCGGGGACCGTCTTTGCGCTCAGGCCCAGCTGGTCCAGGTAGCGGGAGCGGCCCAGGATGATCCCATTGATCACCGTATTCTTGGCCGTGTCGAAGTCAACATCGAAGGCGCGCATCACGTCGAAGATGGCTTGCACCGCCGTGCTGGAGAGCTCTACGTCCTTCGTGATGGCCACGATGTCACGCAGCGCGCTCACGATCTTCGCGTCCTCACCGACGCCCAGGCTCACCCCGATGTCGCGCAACTCGTCGGCCAGCCCGCGCAGCTTGCCCTCCGGAAGCTTGAGCCCCTTGCCCACAGCTTCCAGGCCTTCCAGCGCGTTCGCCAGGTCTCGCGCGTGCTTGATCTGCGCCTGGAAGGCGTCGTTGAGGCCCGACGCCAGCTGGAGGCCCACGGCAGCGATGGCAGGCCCGACGAATGACTTGAGGCCCCCGAAGGCGCTCTTGACCTTGCCTACCTGTTTGGATGTCCCGTCCATCTTGCGGTTGATGTCCGAGACATCGGCCATGAGCTTCAGCTGGAGGATGCGGTCAACGCTCATCAGATGGCCTCCAACGCCCGGAGTAGGGCCTTGCTGTAGTCCTGCCCGGTCTGCTCGCTACGTGCCCGTACGGTCGGCCACAGCGCGTACCCGGTCTGGCCTAGATGCGGGAGGAACTGCATCGTACGCGGTCGAGCACGTCCGCCGAACTCCAGGCCCCACAAGAGGTCTCCGACCGTCTGACGACCGCCACTGATGCGCGAGCGACCCTTGATCTTGCGCTTCCCGCCTATCTTCACTTCGGGGATAGACGAGCCACCAGCGCGGATGGTCGGGCCTAGGAGCGCCCAGCCACCGACCCGCCCAGCCTGGCTCGCGGCCTTCGTGCGCGCATCCATGGCCACGTCGCCAGCGATGGCCTTCGACGCCTTGCCAAGCTCTTTCTTGGAGGTCTTGGGCAGGCGACGGATGGCAGCGCGCAGGCCTTCGACGTTGTTCCCGAAGTCGGTTTGCTTAGCCACGCGCCAGCTTACGAGCGCGCCGCTCGTCCTCCAGCACGTCGGTCATCGCCACCAGGTCACCGTACTGGTGCGCGCGGATCTCGTTCATCGTCCAGCCGGTCATCCTGGCGAGCTCCGCTACCCGCTTCCGGCTGACTGTTTCCCCTCGGGCTCGTCCATGCTCACGAGCTCCAGGAGCTCGCCCAAGGGGCGCTTGCCGTAGTCCTTGCGCAGCTGGTCCCGCGTGAGGGTGTCGGTGCCTTCGGCAGCTGCCAGGATGAGCGGGAAGAGGCGCCCTTTGGGCGCCGCTCCCCAGTCATCGACAGGCACACCGACCTCATCCTCGATCCATGCCGTCTGGTCCCCGGTGAGGTCCAGGATACTGACGGCCATCTAGGGTGCCGCCGTCCAGTCGACCTCATCGACCACGGCCAGGACGAGCGTGCACTCGGCCTGCTCCCCGATCTTCACTTCATCGGGTAGCGGGGCCTTCGCGTAGCGCACCGTGGCACCGATGGTGCCGCCCGACGCCTCAGGCGTGAGCAGCATATCGATGTCTGTATCGGTGTAGGTGTCGAACGCTGCGGCCAGGGCATCGCTCCAGCGCATCAGCAGGGTTACCTGGTGCATACCGCTGACCGCGTCCGACGCGTGCGGAGCACCGAACGTGCGATCATCGACCGCGCTGTGGGCAACGTCCAGCTGCGCGCTGATGACGTAGTCGCTGATGTCTACCGGGCTCGCCCCGGTGAAGTCGAGCGTGATGGTGGGGGACTTGATGATCACGGGGAGACCTCCAGGCTATGTGACGCTCACATTGAGCGATGCGACGATGTACTGAGCGCCCCCGACATCGTCGAGGGTGTCGATGTCGACCGTGTCGGAGACCTCGACACGAGACTCAGCCTCCAGCGCGGCACGGGTGACCCCGATGCCATCCTCCAGGAGCTCCATGGCTGGCCCATGGCCTCGCGGGACGAGCAGCGATACGGTCATATGCGCTGTGCCCGTGCGATACGTGCCCCAGGTGATATAGGGGCTCCGCGGCACGATGACCACGCATGGGCCTGCCACCAGCTGCTCAGGGGGCTCGGAGTAGTGCGACCACTCGGCCAGCATGGCATCGCTCGCGAGCAGCGCTGACAACCAGCGACGGCCAGCGACCGCGTCCGTCTCCACGGGCTCGAAACCAGCCGGGTCGAAGGCGAGCGCGCTGAAGCCTGGCACGCTAGACCTCCTGGTCCTCTTGCGACTCGGCCCAGCGTGCCAGCGCATCGTCGGTGCGGATGGCGTTGCACACGGCCTTGATCACCGCGGGCTCGCCACTGATATCCGCGTCGGGCTCGATGGGGCGGCGGTGCCGCTTGCGCTTCAGCACGCCACCGGTATCGGGGTCGAGATAGACCGTGTCGCTGATGACGACCACGCGGCCATAGCGCCCGTCCGCTTCGAGACTCTTCCAGGCGTGGCGTTCGACGTTGACTGTTGCCATCGGTTCCCTTTCTTAGACGGTGTAGGTGATGGTGCCCTTGATGGAGATAGAGCTTCCGCTAGTGCCATCGGTGACGTAGAGGCCTAGGGGCGTAGCGGAGTCGCGCGTCTGAAGGAAGTAGAAGTATGTGGAAACCACAGTGACCGGCACCACGTTGACGGCGACCGCCGACGTGTTGAGATTGCCGACGACGCACGAGCCGGTCACGTCTGCATTCGCGGGTGTGAACGGCAGGCCCGCGACGCGAAGCGTGCCGCTAGCGGTCGAGTGCGTATACGTACTTGTCACGATGGTGAACTCGGCCGTGACAAGGTTACCGATGCGGGTATACCGTCCGGACTGCGTCGAGTAAGCCACGCTGAGGTCGCCGGGGGTCTGCGCAGTGAGCACCGGGGTCCAGGTGCCCGTCGAGAAGTGGTCTAGGTCAGAGTCCCCGAAGTTGATCGCGTCGGTGTAGACGGTGGACCAGCGCTTCGACGTTGCGCCCAGCGCGTGTGTGCTATCGGTCGCTGGAATAAGGCTGCCGTCGGAGTCGAAGTACGCGATGTTGCGCATGCTGCCCGACGACTGCGGAGTCGTCTGGAAGTAGATGCGACTCGGGAAGTCAGACGCCCCGCCGACGCCAGCCGCCATCGAGAAGTTCACAGCAGACGCCGCGCGGAAGGCCGACCCGTCGTACCCATAGCCGGTGAGGTAGCCGACCGTATCGTAGTCCGAAACGGTCGTCGGGGAACCGTGGCCACCGCGGGCCTTGTAAAACGCGATACGCGGGCCATAGGCGCTGTCGTAGGCGAAGTACGCGCCCAGCAACTCGTGGCCGCCGTTCACGTCCCGCGCGATAGTCAGCGGCTTGCTGACGTCAGACTGAGCGTCTCCGACCTCGACCGCGTCGGCCTGCACGTCCTGGAGCTCCAGGTCTGCCTCAGCTTCGACCGCCGTGACCGCTTCCGCGTCGGTGTACTTCGCGTGGTGCGCGTCGGTGATGGCTGCGTGGGCTGCGATGTCCGCCGTGTTCGCTGCCGCTGCCGTCGCTTCAGCTGCCGCCTGCGTGGCTGCATGCGTGCTCCCGCCGTGGTCAGCGGGGATGGCCGTGCCGGGGAGGTCCGGCCCCGCGTAGTCAGAGAGGTCTACGTCGTGATCGTCGTTCCAGTCGCTCGGCTGCGCTCGGTCAGGATTGACCCCATCGGGGCCGGTAAGGGTCTTGCTATGCGTGACGGCCATCAGGCGACTCCTGGCGTAAGTGTCTCTCCGAAGAGGATGAGCTCGACCTCAGGCATGGTCTGGCGCACATAAGCGACCATCCCCTGGTCGCTCATCCCCGCCACCCCGAAGGGGACATCCGGGCTCTTGTGGATGCGGACCGCCATGGCGAGCGTGGCGGCCACGTAGGACGCCTTCGGTGCGCTCTCGACGACCACGTCGGCGGCGTTGCCCGTCCAGTCGTCGTCTGCCACTGCGTCGGTGTCGGTGCGGAGGTCGATGTATCGCGTGGCGCTGACCAATGCCAGCGCGAGCTCGTCGTCATGGTTGCTATCCGTGATCCCTAGTCGGGCCTTGAGGTCGGCCACGCTCGCGTATGACTTCATGCGGGAGTGACCCGGTTACGCGTGAGCCAGTAGCCGATGACATTGCCCACGGCCAGGGTGAGCGACGAGCCCGCCCCGATGATGGCCACGGCCATCGGTGCGTCCTGGTCATATCCGGCAGCCAGGACCACGACCGTGAGCACGGCCACCACAGCGACCTCCACAGCCGTGATGACGGTGCCGATGGTGTAGACGGGCTCAGTCCTCATCTTCGTCGCTCTCCGTCGCTTCTGGAGCGTCCTGGGGCTCGTATGGATCGTCTCCGCTGCCGGGGTCGGCCACGAACCCTTCGTCTGCGTCTGCGTCAGCGCTCACCAGCACCTCCCACGACGAGCGCCCATATGCCATTCCGGTTACCCCCGGCCAGCGCCAGGGCGGCGTCGTTCACGTCTTTGCGTTTGACCCAGCGCGCGCCCCGCTCGATGCCCTTGCGTCGGCCATCGTCGAGCGGGTCACCCAGGAGCCACTCGATGCCAGCGCCGCGGCGCCGCTCATCGAGGATGGCTACCGCGTGCGCGCCAGTGAAGTTGGGATCACCTGTGCGCTTGTCCTGCGTCCTGTTCCAGTGGCCGTAGTGGATGGCCACCATGGCAGGACGCCCAGCGCGTACCGCGGCGTTGAGGTCGCGTAGCTTGCGCTTGCGCCAGGCCTTGAGTGGCTTGCGGCCAGGCACGGGGAGCCCGTTGAGCGCGCGCTGCCCGTCGTCGATGCTAGTCGCCTGGGGACCGCTCACGCCCGCTCGACGCCTGAGCCTGTACACGCCGGGTCGGACCCGGCCCCTGGTCCGCGCGTCCGCGATCATCTGCCAGCTGCGCGGCCCGCAGTCGCGGGAGCCACGCGTCCGCCCAGGCACGGGGACGCCCCGGCGTAGTTGCTTCTGATGTACCGGCTGGTAGGGCATGGCGCTCCTGGTAGGTGTACCTGGCGGGGGCTCGGAAGGGGGCACCAGGCCCCCGCCAGGGGAGGAGGAGGAGGAGGAGCTAGATCAGGGTGAGCTCGACGATACCGGCCGGCACATAGACCGCAGGCACGTTGTACGAGTACACGCCTACGTACTGGCCCAGCTGTGACACGTCCTCAGCCGTCGCGAACCGCGGCCCGTCCTCATGCCAAGCTGCCGCTTCGCGGTTGCTGATGATGAGCTTGCCGTCCGACACGCCGGGAGCGCGCTGGATGAGCAGGCCACTCGACTCCATGCGCAGGGTCGAGGCCATCATGGTCCCGTCCGCAGCGCTCACGTTGCCGCTCGGCTGCGTGGCCTGGAAGCCGCTCAGACCGGCCAGCATGAGGAACACGTCCGTACCAGCGAGCGCGATGCCCGCGGGCTGCCCTGTGGCGTCCTCGACGCTCACGCTGGCCTGTGCCAGCGCGCCGCGGAACTTCGCGCCGGTGTCGGTGACCTTCGCCACCGTGCCAGCTGTGATGTCCGCGGTGAAGTTGACGGCAGACCCGCCAGGGGTCTCGGAGACCTGGAAGTCGTCCGCGGTCAGGTTCGCCGCGATGACCCAGTAGACCTGGCCAGCCGTGAGGCCCGTGCCACCCGTGAGCGCCGTGAAGACGACCGCGTCGCCATTGCTCAGACCATGCGTCGAGGCGTCGATGATGTCATCGGCGGCAGCTGAGGTCTGGATGGTGACGTTGTCGCCCAGCATGGCCCCGGCTACCTGTGTCGTGGTGCCGCTCGCGCCCTCCAGGTCCGCGCAGAATGCGGCGTCGGTGACCTTGCCCCACTCGGCCAACATGATCCGATTGTAGGCCTCGCGGTAGCTTGGCTCGCTGCGCTGGAGCAGCTGATACGTGATCATCGAGTACCCGGCCCAGGTCTCGACGGTCCCGTCTGCCTTCGCGATATCGATTCGCGCGGAGGTCGCTTCGGCAGCCTCGGTCTGCGAACCGATGACCGTGTTGGAGCTATTCAGGTACGGCCATGACATCGACATGCCGGAGCTCGGCAGCGAGCGAGGACCGCCGAACGCAGTGATAGCCCTGCGGCCCAGGTCCACGATGCGCTTCACGTCCATGATCCAGGACGGGGGCATCACGCCCGCGTTGTTGCCGGTCTCCTGCTCGGCAGCTGCGCGCTGGAGCAGCGCGCCCAACTCCTGC
>Ga0180437_10010085_pt1 | contig 11577 bp, 9 predicted proteins | sample SS_ome_4_FD_132410 | JGI IMG/M metagenome (GOLD analysis project Ga0180437, IMG submission 132410) | Hypersaline lake sediment archaeal communities from the Salton Sea, California, USA - SS_3_D_1 metaG | ecosystem: Environmental > Aquatic > Non-marine Saline and Alkaline > Hypersaline > Sediment... | reverse complement strand
CCAGTGCTGACCACCGGCATGGGGGCGGGGAGCATCCCTGGCGATCATCCGCTGGCCTGTGGGGTCGCTTGGATTGCATCCGCCGACATCCGTCCCCTGGTGGCTGCCTGCGATGCTTTGCTGGCCGTAGGCACCCGGTTTAATGAGGCTATGACTCACGCTTGGTCGCTCGATCTGCCTCCTGTAACTATCCGGATTGATGTCGACCCGGTTGAGATCGAACGCAACCTGCCGATGAAGGAAAAACTGGTCGGAGATGCGAAAGCGACGTTGGCCGCGATCGACGAGCAACTGGCCGCCTGGGGAGAAGACAGAGGTGGGAAGGTCGCGCCACGCCTGGCGGCCGCGCGCGAGGGTTTCCGCGCGGCTTTGGAGGCAAAAGTCGGCTCGACCCGCCCCTGGATGGATGCGCTGCGGGATAACTTACCGCGTGATACAATCATAAGTGCCGACATGAGCCTTTTCTGGGCCGATATGCTGGGCATCTTCCCTGTTTACGAACCGCGCACTATGCTATTTCCTTGGGGCTATGGCACACTGGGCTTTAGCATTCCAGAAGCCTTGGGCGCCAAAGCGGCGTTACCAGACCGTCCGGTGGTCGCCATTGCCGGCGATGGCGCGTTTTTGTTCACCGGCGCGGAGCTGGCCACCGCCGTTAAATACAGGCTGAATGTTCCTATCCTGGTGGTCAACAACGATGCCTACGGAATGATCAAGGTCCAACAGCGCGACCAATATGATGAGCAGTTCGTTGCCGTCGATTTGGAGAACCCTGATTTCGTTCGATTAGCGCACGCATTTGGCGCTCACGGTGTCAGGGCTACCACTCCAGAAGCCCTCAGCGAAGCGGTTGGCAATGCCTTGGGCGCCGACAAACCGACGGTAATTGAGATCCCATGGGGTTGGACTTGGGGCGCCGAAAAATAAAGCCTCGGCTCCAACGTACTATTCTACCGCTCGTCAATCAAGCGCACCGCTTTGCCAGGTGGCCGCTCAATGGTGCCCACCGGAACCAGGTCTATCTGGTTGGCGTGGAGGCCGATCAGATCAAAGATCTCTTCGTGGAGTTGGGCGGCCAGGGTTTCGTCACCCGGTTCGGATACCTCCACGCTAAGCCAGAGTTGGTCCTTGCCCGCCTCTTTCCTCAGGCGAATCAGGTAATCCGTGGCCACGCTTTCGTGGTGCATCAAGATCCTTTCTATCTGGTTGGGATAGAAGTTTACGCCCTTGACCTTGTACATATCGTCGGTGCGGCGCTCAATTCGTTCGACGCGCAGGTGGGTTCTTCCACAACTACACGGCTTTCGGCTGCAGATGCCCGTAATGTCGCGGGTGCGAAAACGAATCAAGGGTAACGCCTCACGGGTTAACGTGGTGACGACCATCTCGCCTTCCTCGCCGTCGGGGACTGGCTCGCCGGTTTCCGGATCAATGATCTCAATCAAATAGTGATCCTCCCAGACGTGGATTCCCTGGCGAGCGGGGCAATCAATCCCTAAACCCACACCGGCGGTTTCGGTCATGCCGATGATGTCAAAGGCCGTGATTCCCATCTCTGTTTCGATGCGTTGACGCAATCCATCGCTCCACGGCTCGGCCCCAAAAATACCGACTCGTAAGTTCGTCTCTTCACGAAAATTGAAGGCATCGCGCTGGGCAACCTCCATAAGACGCAGAGGATAGGATGAAATTGCGGCCAGGGCAGTCGTCCCCAACTCTTTCATAAAGCGTAACTGCAGGCTGCTGCGCCCGGCTCCGATCGGGATGATCATGGCCTTGAGCAGCGAAGAACCATAATGAAACCCAAATCCCCCGTTGAAGAGGCCAAAAGAAGGCGTAATCTGGATGACGTCTTCGGAGGTGACCCCCGCCGCTGCCAGACAGCGGGCCATAATCTCAGCCCATTGATGGATATCGGCCTCAGTGTGGGGGCAGACCACCGGGGTACCGGTGGTGCCGGAACTCATATGCATACGCATGAAGTCTGAACGGGGCGCACAGGCGAAACGATAAGGGTACCCCTTTCGTAAGTCTCTCTTGGACATAAAGGGGAAATTTCTCAAGTCCTCCAAAGACCCGACGTCCCTGGACCCAAGCCCTCCCAGGTGTTCCACATAAACCGGATTATTAGTGTGAATACGGTCAAGGGTCTCACGCAGGCGTGTCAGTTGCAGATCTTGCAGTTCGGCTTGGGACATTGACTCTAGACTGGGGTCAAACATGATTTTCTCCTTTGTGCTGCGTTGTATCAAAGCACTTCCCACTGCTTGAGTCTGGCCAGGACGCGTTCGAAACTGGCCAGGGTGTGCTCGACATCAGCCTCGCTATGCGCTGCCGATAGGCGGCCCGACGTCGGTGGCGAATCGATCCCTTCCAACTGAAATGCAGCTCTGACCAGCGGAGCTATGTGTCCCATTCCTCTGAACAGCCGTTCCGCTCCGGCTTGAGCCACCTGCTGCTCTACATCATCGGGATAGAAATCTCTCTGGCCAACCAGCACGTGAAAACCGCCTCGGTCACCATAAACGCAACCCGGCGCTCGGTTTGCTCGCAGAACATCGTTCATACCTTGGATCAGCTTCAGGGTCAGACGGCTGATCCACTCTTGGGGTTCACCGGTAGCGGCAATCTCAAGCATAGCTATGCCGGACGCCGCGCTGAGTGGGTTTGCGTTATATGTGCCGGGGTGCTTAATTCGTTGATAGCGATTGGCTTGGGGATCGCCAGAAAGGTCGAGCAGCGTCATAACATCGGCCCGGCCAGCCACCGCCCCTCCAGGCAGGCCGCCGGCCAGGATTTTAGCCAGAGCGGTCAAATCAGGGACTACATCGAAGTATGCCTGGGCACCGCCGGGTGCGTAGCGAAAGCCGGTGATTACCTCATCAAAAATCAAAATCACGTCGTGGGCGGTGCAAAGATCACGCAACGCTGCTAAGAACCCGGGCTTAGTGGGGATGGTGGCATTGGACCCGCCGGCCGGCTCCAAGATGATGCAGGCTACATCATCGTCTTCGCTCAGAGCTTGTTCAACCTTACGGATGTCGTTGGGAGGTAGGCATTTGACTTGGGCCAGGACCTCACCGGGTATGCCTATCGAGGTGGGCACATCGAAAGGAGGCCGGTCTCCAAGTGTCACGATATCGTGCCAACCGTGAAAATGGCCCGCAAAGCGCATGACCTTGTTCCGGCCGGTGAACCCCCGAGCCAGACGAATGGCCATCATAATCGCTTCGGTGCCCGAGTTGACAAAGCGAACTCGTTCGGCCGAGGGAATCAGTCGCTGCACCCAGCAGCCCCAAGCAATTTCCATTTCATGCGAAGCGCCGTAGTGCGTGCCTTGATGGATTTGCTCAGTGACGGCCTGAACAATTGCCGGGTGATTGTGTCCGAGCAACAGGGCGCCGTGCCCCATCCAATAATCGATGAACCGATTGCCGTCCAAGTCCCACTTGTATGCCCCTTTCGCATGGGAGATGTAGATTGGAAAGGGCCGCATATGGCGACTGGCGTGCGTTACGCCTCCCGGAAAAATCTCAAGGGCCTCCGCGTAACGTCTCAAGGATGTCGGGAATCGCTTTGCGAACTCAGCTTGAACGATATCTGGTGTCGATTCCATATCTGAGGACCTATCGCTCGGGATAACGTTCGAGTTCAGTAGGTCACGGAATGCGCACGCTGGACAACAGCCCAGCCGCTAAGACGCGGACTGTCGCCGGTCGATGGAGCATCAAATCGTAATCTACTGAAGTTGGGTGTGTTCCCTATTGTACCTGCGGTAAGACTGTTTGGGCAAACACCTCCAATCCATCTAGGTCGTCCATATCAAACCACTGGAACATGACCTGCTGCATGCCGACCGCTGCCAATTGCCCCAACTGGTCCACCACGGCCGAAGGGGTGCCGACGATCATCCCATATTCCATCAACGCCGCCGCGTCACGCCCATCCAGGTTATGTCGTAGCTCCGTCTCGTCACGCCCAAAGACCAGTCCCTTCATCTGAGAGCGGGCTACATCGCCTGGCTGGCGCCCATAGTCTATCAACAACTCGTCCAAGCGGTTACTGAGTTCTTTGAACTGGGCGGGCGACCGATAAATACCGTTCCATTCGTCGCCGTAGCGGGCAGCCAGTGGCAGGATACGTTTGGGGCCGTTCCCACCAATCAGAATAGGCGGGCCTCCGGGCCGACTCGGATGCGGCAGCAGGGTTGCCTCTTGCAGCCTGTAGTAGTCACCTTCAAAGATGACCGGCCCCTCACTGCGTAACAAGCGCGTGATGACCTCCAGCCCTTCCTCAAAGCGCTGGAAGCGTTGGGGGATGTCCAACAAATCGAAACCAAACTGGGTATGCTCACGCACCTCCCAACCGGCTCCCAAACCTAAGACCAACCGCCCGCCTGACAGGTTATCCACATCCTTGGCCATACGTGCTGTGTGGACCGGGTGTCGAAAAGAGACGGGCGAGACCAGGGGACCAAACTGTATACGCTGGGTGTGATCTGCCAGCCAAGTTAGCGAGGTCCACAGCTCCAGGGAGTCCTGGTCGGGTGGTTCGGCATCGAGGAAGTGGTCGCTCCGAAAGATACCATCAAATCCAAGCTCCTCGACAGCCGGGACGAGCCGTTGCCAGCGCGGCCAGTTCAGTCCACGTTGGCCTTCAATCTGGAGGTTAACTCTCATGTGCCTCCTCCTCACCCGCCTCCACGATGTTGAAACAGAGTTCCATGTCACGCAGCGCATCCTCGGCGCTCGTGCGCGGTTGCTCACGGCCTGTGATGCAGCGCAGGAAATGAACCAGCTCTTCCACAAAGGACTCCTTGTAGTCCAGATGTGGCGTCGTGATGCCCTTGGGGGTGGAGATCTTCAGTTCAGTGGGTTGTCGAAATGCAAGAGGTGCTGGTATGGACAAATCCAGCCTACCTTCACGACAGTGTACGGCGATCGTGCAATCGAAAGGACTGCCGGGCGGATTAATCAAGCCCACCTCAAAGAGGGCGCGGACTCGCTCAAACTCAACCAAAGCCAACCGTGGCATCTCATTGCTGGCGTACAGGACAGATTGTGCTTCGCCAAACAGGCCCCGCGCCATATTCACTTCGTGTATCCAACCCTCAACCCATTCCAATTCCGCCGGGTAGGTCTTTGCGTCGCGACTCTGGGCAGGTGGTGGGGACCCGGGTGCCTGCGGTTCTTCGTCGAGCGATACTTGACCCAGTCCCTTTGCCCCCGCCATCCACAGCCCGCCGAAGCTGTGGATTTGGGCGTAACGTAGCTCTCCTAGCTTTCCCGAGTGGAGAAAATGTTCGGCAGCCACAAAGGCCGGATCGTAACGATTGTTGTAGCCGATGAGCATAATTGCACCGCTGCGTTGGCGTGCCTCCACAATCTGCCGGGCCTTCTCCAGCGTGACTTCCAGCGGTTTTTCCATAAAGACCGGGATACCTCGTTCCAGCGCGGGCAGGCACGCCACTGCATGGTGCATACGCGGCGTGGCGATCAGCACCCCGTCCAGTTGCGGTTCACCCTCGACCATGGTCTCACTGTTTTCGTAAACCTGTGGGATACTGTAAGCCTCAGCTACCCGCCGCGCCAACTCCAAATCGACATCGGCAATGGCCACCAGTTGAATACCACCGATCTGTAGCAGATTCGGCAAATGCGCCATCTGCGTCATGCGGCCTGCACCCACCAGGCCGATCTTCAGAGTCATTTAGCTCCTCCTCTTTCTCTTTGTCTGTTTTTGAGCTACAGGGTCACCACCTGGCCGATGTCAGCGCTCTTGTAGGCGGCTTCAACCACACGCATATTCAGCCATCCGTCCGCTCCGCCTGGGCTGGGTTGCCGTTCTTCCCGGATACACTCCACAAAATGAGCCATCTGGATGTTGAACCGTTCGCGCTGAGGTGGATCGTCCACCGGCGGGAGGCCCGAGTCAATTCTACTCACTTCCGATCTGTCAGCGTTGGGGATGTCCAGGTAGGTGGGGAATACTCGCCCAAAACCGTCTGTGCCGTACAGTTTGGTGGCGGCCTGGGGTTCGTCAGCGTGCGGTTGCCACCAGCCGGCCTCAACATACGAAGTCGTGCCTTGATCCCAGTTCACGATGATGACGCTGGTGTCATCCACGTCGAAATCGTTGTAATAGGTTCCAATCCGGGCGTACACGCTCACCGGTTGTGGGTCGCCAAGCAAAAACCGAACTGTATCCACGGCATGGATTGCCATATCGGCCGTCGCACCACCGCCTGCCCATTCCTTTTGGGTGAACCAGCCTCCCGGCCCCCGATTGACGTGGGAGCAATATCCTTTGGTGCGAATGATGTCACCCAGCAAGTCCTTTGCCACCTGCTCTCGCAGCCACCTGACTTCGGGGCTAAATCGCCAACAGTGAGCCACCATCAGGAGGGCACCCGATTCCTTGCTGGTTGACAACATTGCCTGTGCTTCGGCCGTGTTCATGGCCATCGGTTTCTCGACCATTACGTGCACGCCAGCTTTGAGCGCGGCGATGCTCTGTGGAGCATGTAGATAGTTGGGGGTACAGACAATTAGCGCGTCCACACCACCATCTTCCAGCAGGTCAGGCACGCTTGCGTATTGGCGCGGAATCTGAAACTCTTCGGCAAAGGTAGCCATAGACTCTGGGCGGTGGTTGACGACCGCCTCCAAGGCCACGTCCGGCAGCTTTTGAGCTCCGCGGGCATGGACCCGAGTGATGAGGCCGGTACCAGCAATAGCAATTCTTAGCGTTATGATGCACCTCCTCGGTGGGTATGTAAGTAAGGGCGAGGATAGAAACCTCGCCCTTACGAAACTGGGCTCTATGCAGTTCGGTGAGATCAGCGTGCTCAAAAGGGACACTTCTGTACGCTGGGAATGGTACGCTTGAGCACGAAATCGTTATTCCTTCCTCAACCGGCCTGTCTCTTGGGCGTACTTAACGCGCTTCTCCAGTAAGCCCGGCATATCTTCCGGTTCGTACCCGTGGGGTGGTGTGAACTGCCCACGTTCGTAAAGCCCCGCAAACGAGGTTTTGCAGCCTTCTACCTTGTCAGAAAGCCTGCGGGGCGGATTCCCAGGTGGGAATAAGTTAGGTGGATAGATCGGTCGCTCGTACATCTCGCGGAAACCCTCAGCACGCACGTCAACCCACATGTTATGATTGGCGATGGAACGGTGCTCACGCAAGCTCTCGATATCGATGGTCGCCGCAATGATCTGTTCCGCCGGGTATGAAGCTTGACGCAAGATCATCCCTGTGTAGTCGATGATGAGCGAATGACCAGGACAAAAGGCCTTGGGGTAGTAATCGTAGTTCACCGCACCCCAATTGGAGCCTAGTAGGTAGCACATGTTGTCGTGCGCCCGGGTGCGCCGGGTAAAGGTCCAGAAGTCCCACGGCTCGTTGACACCTTCGACCTCCTGGAGAGCGACCGGGTGACAGATTACCTCGCAGCCGTTGAAGCCCAAGGCCCGGGAAACCTCCGGTGTGGCGCCATCATGGCACGTCATAGTGCCCAACTTGCCGATTTCGGTGTCCACCACCGGGAAGCGAGTCTTGATATCGTCGCCAAAGACTTTGGAGTACTCGTCCATCATATCGTGAGGGCTGGTGCCCAGTCCAATAGTGGCTGGAATGTGCCATTTATGGTACTTAAGAATGACCTCTCCGGTCGGCCCGATGATAAAAGCCGTGTTGAACCAACGGTCGGGAAATTCGGATACCATTTCGACCACCCCGCCGCCAACAATGAACAGGCCGTATTCTTTGGCTTTCGCAGCCAAGACGTCGGTTTCCGGACCAGGAATGGTGATCGCTTTCCTCATGAAATCTTCCAGTCCGTGTTCGCCCTTGCCAGGTGTGGTGACGCCTTGCAGGAAGTATTCGGGGAAGATGATCAACCGGACCGGCAGCTCGAAGAAATAGCCCACGCCGAAGTCGATCAAGTTGCAGTAACGATCCAGATTCTTGTGAATATCGTCGCGGGTTTCAGCAACGGTGACTTCCGGCTGAGTAACCAATGCCGTGTATTTTTCTACCTTTTGTCTCATGATATACTCCTTTAGCCGCAGTTTATCCGAATTTGAGGAGCCAGCGCCCCAGGTGCGGCTCCGTTCGGCATGTGGGCGTGCATCACTTCTCAAAGTATCGAATCTATTGAGACTCTAAAACTCATCTTTTTCCTTCAGGCCCAGATCTTCCAGGATAACACCAGCCGGAATGATCCCGGCGCCGCTGATGCCACCCCCGGGATGGGTGAAGGGACCGACCATATACAACTTCTTTATGGGCGTCCGATACTGGGACCAACCAGGGAAGGGCCTGGAGTAGCCGGATTGGGCCAGACTCATAACCCCGCCCACCGTGTTTCCATTGACGTGGTTGGGATTGTCTTGCTCCAGAGTGATTGGCGTGTCAATGTAGTAACCGAGGATGTTGTCGTCCCCCATATTGGTCGTATACTCTCGGAACTTGTCCAGCATCACCTTGTGATAGCTGTCTAACAGGGTTTGGTCTTCCCAACTCCTGCCCTCGCTCAACTGCTGGGGGACAAAGGAGTCCAGTATCAAGGTGTGTTTCCCCTCCGGCGCTCGCGTTGGGTCCATCTTGGTCCAGCAGGCGGCCCACAGGCCCGGATCGCTGGGCAGCTCACCCATCATAATCTCGGCGTACTGGCGTTCCATATCTTCCACGGTGCCGGCTATCCTCCAAAAGGCACACTTGTCCACTTCCTCACCAGCTTTGAACTTGGGGGGTTCGTTCAGCGCGTAATGCAGCCGCTCGACACTGTACATGCCATAATCGTAGTTCTTGACCTTGCGCAGGAATTTCTCATCCAGGACGCCCGGTTCGACCAGCTTCTGGAAAGCCTGCTGGGGTTCGATGTTGGTGACCACCGCCTTGCTGGCCAGGATCTTCTGCCCGTCGGCCAGCTCAACCCCCTTGGCTTCTCCATCCTCCACGATGAACTTGACCACCGGTGAATTCGTCAGCACCTTCCCGCCCTTAGCTTCAATGTAGCGAGCGATCGCCTTGGGCAGCTCCATACTGCCCCCTTCCGGGATTGACTCGCCGTAGGTGTGGATGGCAGGAATCATAATCCAGAACAGCTCGCCCTTCCCTTCGGAAGTGGGGTACAGCGGGGGGGCCATAGCCCAGGAGAGGATGAATGATCTCACATGAGGTTCTTCGAAGTTCTCACATACGAAATCTTTCAGGCTCAGATTATAATTGCGCAGCATGTCCAGCCCTTCCTCGGTCGTCTCCAGCAGGGAGACCAGCAGGCTGGGGGGATTGGGCGGTGAAAACATCTGATGCAGGAACCCATCCTTGATATCTACAAAGCTGTCGTAGATCTCCCGATACCGACTGGCGTCCTTCTCCGAGAACTGGGCAATGCTGGCCACCGTTTTATCGACATCGTGATAGACGACGATGCTGGTATCATCCCAAAGCGGGTGGCCGGTAACATTATCCTGTGACCAGACGTACTTGAGACCATATGCTTCCAGTTCTGGCCTCAGCTCTGCAAACAGCGGGTTGCAATGGATCCATACGTGTGAGGAGCCGTACATGTCGTGCTTGAAGCCCGGCAGGGTTACTTCTCGAGTGACAACCCCCCCCCCAATCCATGGGTTCCTCTCCACGACCATTACCCTAAGCCCTTCCTTGGCCAGTGCAGCACCGCAGAACAAACCGTTGCTACCGGCACCAGCAATGACCACATCATATTCTGACATCTGAGATATCTCCTTTCTCTATCGATTAACCAAAGTTAGGTCTTCTGCATTCAGTAACAAAAGCTGGAGTTAGAAAGAGGGTGGTGTGATCGCCCCTACCATAATTACATCGACCTCGCCGATATTGCGGCTGCGGTGGGGGACAGAGCTGGGATGGTAGATTGCATCACCCGCATTTAGAATGTGGCACTCGTCGCCCACCCATATCTCCACCGTGCCCTGCAGCACGATCCCACACTCCTCACCTTCGTGAACCAGGAAGTCACCTGTGTCAGTGCCGGGTGGCATCACAATCCACATCAATTGGATGGCGCGCTGCAGGTCGGGCGAGAGCAGCTCGTTGCGAATGCCCGAGCCGGGATAGATCAGCAGCTTGCGCTGGTCGGCGCGCACCACTGTGGCCAGGGTCTCCGTCGACTGAGGACGGTCGCTGATTGAATCTTCCTCTTCAAAGAATGATCCCAAGGAGACTCCAAATACCTTGGAAATGGTCTTGAGCGTTGCCACCGAGGGATTTGCTTTATCACGCTCAATTTGGCTGAGGAAAGAGGGTGATATATCGCACTGCTCAGCCATCTCGGTCAGGGTTAAATTTCGGGCTTTACGTTGCTCGCGTATCTTCGCGCCTAGAGACAGACGCGTAACAGTGGCAGAGTCTCCCATAGCAACCCTTACGCTGTGGTCAGAAGAAATGTGATACAGTCAAAAATCTGGGGCCATTATAGATGCAACGACACCATTTGTCAAGCCAAACGAACCCTTTCTTTGCATGTGATCGAAAATTGTGATAAAATTGAAACATACGTGATTAGCCCTGTGGAAGGAGCCAAAAATGATCGAGCACTTTCTGGTCACTGGAGCGCAAGGATTCATCGGTGCCTGGATCGTAAAAAACCTCATCTCAGAGGGTATTCCGGTTACGGTGACTGATCTGGACACGAACCCACGTCGGCTGCGGCAGATTGCAACTGAATCCGAAATTGCGCAGGTGGACTTTGTGGAGGGTGATATCAGCGACGCGCCAGGGGTTGCCCGCCTGGTGGAAGAACGGGATATCACTCACATCATTCATCTTGCCGGGCTTCAGACACCTGCCTGTCAGGCCGATCCTATCGCCGGGGCAATGGTTAATGTGATCGGCACCCTGGCTGTTTTCGAGGCCGCCCGCCGTTTTCCCGAACAGATCCAACGCATCGTGTATGCCAGCTCGACGGGTGTCTTTGGCGAGGTAGATGCCTATCAGGGGCCAGTGCAGGATGACTCACGGCCAGCGCCGGTCAGCCACTACAGCGTCTTCAAATTGACCAACGAGGGCAGTGCTCGCATCTATTGGCGCGAGCACCAGATTTCCAGCATCGGCCTTCGCCCGCTTACGGTCTATGGTCCCGGGCGTGACCAGGGGATGACTTCCGCACCGACCAAGGCAATGAAAGCAGCCGTCGTTGGGCGCGCTTTCACCATCCCCTTCAGCGGCCGCACGGATATGCTGTACGTGGACGATTGCGCCAAAACGTTCATTCAATGCGCCCGCGTTCCATTTAAGGGTGCCGATGTCTACAATGTGAGCGGTGAGTTGGTGGACATAAGCGAGATCGTGAGGTGTATCGAAGCGGTACTACCTGAAGCAAAGGGCCTCATTCGCATCAGCGGCGACCCTATGCCTTTTTATCCGATGATAGATGACTCGCGGTTGCGCGCGCTGACCGGTGTGCACAGGCGTACCTCGCTGCGGGCCGGTGTGGAGCGAGCCATTCGCCACTTCCAGGAATTGCAGCGCGCCGGGCGCCTGGATACGCAGGAATTGGAGGCAGCGTAAGTTTACCGCTCTACCACTATT
>Ga0180437_10010082_pt1 | contig 11580 bp, 5 predicted proteins | sample SS_ome_4_FD_132410 | JGI IMG/M metagenome (GOLD analysis project Ga0180437, IMG submission 132410) | Hypersaline lake sediment archaeal communities from the Salton Sea, California, USA - SS_3_D_1 metaG | ecosystem: Environmental > Aquatic > Non-marine Saline and Alkaline > Hypersaline > Sediment... | reverse complement strand
CGAAATCGAAGTAAATCGGCTTCAGCCCGGTTTCTTTACTCCACAGGATTCGCTCGATATCGATATCTTCCGGAAGTCCTTCCACCGTAGTGAGTTCGTGGCCGGCGCCTTCGCCGCCCATGGCCGCGTCATCCGTGAGCCCCGTGTCGAGCGGCTTGTCGGCTCCGTGTTTGCACGCGGCGAGCGCAAGGACACACGCCGCGCACACCGCGACGGCAACCATACTGCGCAATCTGTCTCTTTTCATGGTTTCCTCCACCTGCAAGCCGGCGCACGGCCTGCGTTTGATGCCTTCGGCGGGATGGTAACAGAATGCCCTAAACCCGTCAAATTCTATTGAGTAATATTCTCTTTGACCCTGTCATGGTTGCATGAGAACGGTTCGGGGAGCAGGGCGCTTCCGGCATTGCTGACGCCACGGAGGCGGCCGCCCGAACCGGCGGCCCTCATCGATGAGGCCGCGGGCCTCACGAAGCCCCCGCTTTCGAGAGGACCGCTTCGACGGCAGGCCATTCCTCATCCCAGACCTGCAGCGATGCGCCGTCCCGAATGTGATAGAACCGCGGGGGAACCAGCCCCACCAATTCCCAGAACGTTGCTTCGTCAATCGCATGGATAGGAAACGCCGGTTCGGTAAGTAAACGGAACTCCTCGATACTTTCCTCGTTACCCCAACAAAGAGCGACAATGCGCGGGAATCCGGGCTGGCCGACCCATTCGTTGAGCTGCTCGACCGAATCCATGCAGTGCTCGCAGGTTGAGTTGTAGATAGCGACGAAATACTCGCCCGCACCAAGATCCCACGGTTGGCCGCCGGCCTCAACCGTAAACCGTGCAAAGGCGCCAGGCGCCAAGGGTCGCAGCGTGCTTCCTGCATACACTGGCAGGCCGATTGCGCAGGCCAGGCAGACAATGGCCTTTGCGAACGCGCGCCGCTGGCGCTTAGACGTCGCGGCCAGCCTTGCCGCGTCATCGCGGCCCGCCCAAGCAATAAGCCACAGGAGCAGCAGCACGCCATTCTTGGCAATGGACACGCCCGGGCTCATCTCTATCGGCCCGAAGCACCCGCAGTCCGCGAGGTTGTGGAAAACCCAACCGTAGATGATTAGGCAGGTGAAGAAGACGAGGAGCGCGGGCACGGCCAGTAGGGCAACGCCTCGCACGCGCCATGCCAGTACCAGTGCCATGCCCAGCGCCGTCTCGATCGCCAGCGTGCCCAACGCCACTGCGGCGAGCAGTAGGTGATGCTGCGGCAAGACGCCGTATGAGAGTATCTGCCGCATGAAAAGGTTGATTCCCGAGTTCTCACCGACCTTCGCGGCTTTCAAGACGGCGCCAGCGACAAATACGAGTCCAAGGAGGATTTCCGCTGCCCGGGCGCAGTTGGCATAGAAACGCTTCACGGACTTCCCTGAGCCATTTTCACGATGCGTGCACATCCACACTCCTTGACGCCGGGGAATCAAGCCGCACACCGGACAACACCCGTGCGGCCAGGGCGATGTCAAACCAAGAAGGCCGCATTCTACAGAAAACATGGAAGCAACATCCAGCCGAGGGCAAACGCCATCTTGGCACTCCGTTGCACGAAACTCTCCAATCGAGAAGAAGACTTCTCGCCCAGCACAAAAACCCCAGAATCTGGCGCAGGCCCTCGCCGGGTAAGCATGAGCGAAAAGCGGGGACTGACGCAAGCGAGCGACTGCCAAGGAGCGAGACGGGTCTGTCCCCATTTCTTCGCGATCACCGCGTTGGCGCCTAAGGGCGTTCAGCAAACATCTGCCCCGACTACTCAGAGCACCCTTGACGTCGGCTTACCCGGCGATTACGGATCCAGCCGAGGCCAATCGACCCGAAGCCCCGCATAAGCGTCCCAAAACTCTGGACCGCGCACGTTTTCCAGACGCCTTGCGGTGCAGGTCCGCGCGCGTCTGCGGTTTCAACGGCTTGTCTTCTTCAGAAAATATGTGCGACGCCCCATAAAAGGCTGTGATTCGGCAATATCGCGGCAAAGGGGCCGCTGGCGGCTTGTCCGCCCATGCTGTTGGTGGGTGCCGCTGCCGCATGAACTACCGAGGGTCCTGCAGCACCCCGGGGTGCACACGGTAGGGTCGAGTTCCACCTCGACGGGCTTTCCGGTCGCGCGGGAGCGCGACCCTACCAACCCGGCGGGAGCGCGACCCTTGCCGCATCGACGTCGCTATTTTGGCCGGGGGGTGCGTGCCCGGATTTCCGACAAGGGGAGCGCAGTTTCGCAAACGGCGTTAGTCGCCTTGCTCGGGAGGCGCTGCCTCTCGTTCACCTTTCAAACGTTTTGCCTCTTGATAGTCGCGCGATAGCCGTCTCGCAAACTCGATGGGCGTTTCGCCGCGATTGTTCTTCGCATTCGGATCGGCGCCGCATTTCTTGAGAAACTCCACGTATTTCCTCACGTGCGGTATCCGTGTTTTCCACGCCGTCAATTGCGAGACCTCGATCTCGAGAATAGAGGCCGCTGCAAGAAGAGGATCGCAGCCATAGTAAAGATAACGCCACGCGGAATCTTCTACGGTCTCACCATGCTCATCGCCGGATACGGAATACCCGCATACTGAAAGCAGGCGCCAGGGGCAACCCGATACGCTACTGACGAGCAGATAATGCAAAGGCGCATTGCCTTGGCTGTCCTTTGCGTTCGGGTCTGCGCCGTCTTTAACCAAACGCACGAGGGTGCGTGCGGCTCTCATACTCGGGAACTCCTGGGACTCCAGAGTACCGGCTATTTCAAAGGGGTCTTCGCATATGAGAAGGCCGGGCAACGTGGCAAAATGCAGCGGGGTCCTGCCGAATGCGTCCCGGGCGTTAGCGTCTGCGCCATGTTCCAGCAACCAGCCTACGAGTCCGGGTTGTGCCCGCAGCGCCGCCAAATGCAATGGCGTGATCTGCTTATATGACTTGACCCTAATATCTGCCCCGGCTGCAACCATAAACGCGAATGCTTCGATCGTATCGTCACGGGATGCCCCAAAACCTACCTCATGAAGTGGCACAAGGCCTTCGTTGTCTCGTGCGTTGATGTCGGCGCCATTAGCAAGCAGCAATTCGATTACAGGGATATTGCATCTATATGCGGCACGGTGCAGGGGCGTCTTGCCCCAAACGTCTCGAGCGCCCACCTTGGCCCCCCTCTCGATCAGGAATCCTGCCGCTAGCGGGCTGAATTCAACGTTGTTGCTGCTGAACTGCAAGCTGGCGGCGCGATGTAGACACGTGCCACTCAGCTTTTGCTCGCCGGCACCTGTGTCCGCGCCAAGATCTAATAGCCACTCTATAGTTTGGGTGTTACCCCGGACACCTATGTCACACCATTCAAAGTAGAAGTGCAGTACTGTCTCGCCGAGGTGGTTTCGCGCCGTGAGATCGGCTCCATACTCAGCCAGTAGTTCAACAACTTGCCACCTACCACTCTGCGCCGCTCTGAGCAGCGCCGTATTTCCCCGTCCATCTTCCGCGTTTACGTTCGCACCGCCCGCAATCAGACACTTAACCATCTGAGGCCGTGGCCAGAACACTGCTTCGTGCAAAGGAGTGCCACGCGCCTCACTCCCACCGACGTTTGGGTCTGCGCCGGCAGTCAAAAGCGATTCCACTATTGCGACATCGTCACGTTGCACCGCGCAGTGCAGGGGAGTCTGCCCAGCGAAGTACCAGCCGCCCCGGAGACGAGGCGCGTCGGCATGAACTGCAGCATTTACATCGGCGCCCATCTCAATCAGCAGATCTACAAAGGCCCTGTTCGATGCCTCTACCGCACAAAGCAGCGGCGTGAGTCCCTCTGGATCTCTTCGATTGACATCGGCGCCGTGTGCCAGAAGCACTTGGGCCGCGGCCACTTGCTCTGCCTTAACCGCGAGCTGTAGCGGGGTCCAGCCAGAGTGCGTTTCAGCGTCGGCCGCGGCGCCATGCAAAAGGAGCAGTTCAGCAATGTGCGCATAACCCTTATATGCCGCTGAATGGAGCGGCGTCAGTCCCGACTTCGGCGAAATGGTCGCGTCAGCGCCGTGCTCGAGCAGGAGGTGAACCATCGCATCGTGCCCCTCGCAAGCGGCCAGGTGCAATGGGGTCCATCCTTCCTGCGTGGCGGAGACCTCAGGCAGGGGGAATCCTTGATATGAAGGCAGCGACAGCCTTTCTCCCATCTCCGCTTTCATCGAGGAAGCGTTGACGTCAGCACCGTGCTCGAGTAGGAGTTCTGCCATCGCGTCGTGGCCACGTATGGCGGCCATGTGCAACGGCGTTCTCCCCCTGTTGTCAGCGGCGTCTGATACCGCGCCCTCCACAACAAGCGCGCGGCCGAGAGCGTCGCTACCCAAGTCAGCGGCAACAAGCAACGCGGTTTCCCCATCGCTATTGCGCGCATCCACGCTGGCGCCGCTATCGATAAGTAATTCAGCGGTTTCCTGTTGGCCACCCCGAACGGCCGCATGAAGCGGCGTCTCGACGATTTCGTTGCCTTTGTCAGAGAATGGACTGTCGCGCAACCGCGCAAGGACCCCAACGCGACGTGCCGGCCCATAGTTGAGCTTGCCGTAACCGGTGGCGTTGACGTCGAGCCCGCGTCGGATGCACCGCTTGACCGTATCGAGGTCGCCGGTGCCGGCGGCTACGACGAAGTCGTCTTGGGTGACAAGCATGCGGGGGAGAACAACGGTGGCGAGCACTAGGCTTATGGCGGGAACCACCACCAGGCACGTCAGAACTATGACGGTATCGCGTTTCACCATGGCTTCCCGACCTTCGCTGGCTAACACAAGTATTATACCAGTTTCAGAAAGCTGCAAAAGGGAATACGCCAACGGCTTCACGTTCTCGACGGCGGCACAGTATCTCAAACTCTGTTTGGAGAGGGCCGTCGAGGGATTCAAGACACCTCCAAACGAGTTTGAAGGTGCCACCCTATACCGGCCTGCGGTCGTGCGGGAACACGACCCTACCAACGCGGCGGGGGCGCGCCCGCACCGGCCACATCGATGTCGCTATTCCGGGTGGTGGTCTTCTTCGTCCGCCTCGTCGGCCGGGGGCGCGGCGTTCGCGGCGGTTGTTGGGTTTTCTGTGCGGACGTTTGCGAAACTCCGGCCGCGCCAGTGCATGCTTTGCTTGAGCACGGCCTGTTTGATGCTCATCAGTTCTATCCAGGTGAGGAGCAGGCCGCCAATGGGATGGAGCCACGGCGTGATAGCGCGCATCCGGCACAGCGGGCGGGACGATAGATAGTCCTTCGCTTCGATGTAGTAGATCGAAAGGCCGATAAGCGCCGAGACCGCAAGCGGAAACACAAACGCGCCCCGGGCCGCCTGATGCGCAACCATAGCAACGGCGAAAAGCAAGGGGAAAACCGTGGTCAGGAGATGAAAAAGGGCTTGCGACACAAACACGTACGCGGCATCGTCGAGGACGACGCGGTTCTTGCGGGTGTATGACGCGACGAGATCCTTCAGGCCCCGATACAGCCGTACCCGGACCATGTCGGAGGTCCATACGACCGCCATGGCGCCCCCGCACCGCTTGATCAGCATTGCCAGCAACGTATCTTCCGGTTGCTCGTCGTAAAACGCCGAGTGCCCGCCGCTTTCCAGGTAGGCCTTGCGCGTCACCAACGTGAACGCGCCGATGCCCAGCGCACGGTGGCTCGTGTCGCCGGCGCGGTTAAGTGGGGCGGTGCGAACCAGCGCGCGCCACTTCGAGGGAATGACGAGTTCTTCGGCCATCGAGCCGTTCTCGAGCCGCGGGATGCACGTGACGAAATCGGCCTTGGCCGCCTCGGCATAGGCCACGGCGCGCCGCAAGGCTTTCGGATGGCATTCGACGTCCGCGTCAGCCAACAGCAGCCACTTGTTGTCCGGATCCGCCTGATGCACGGCGTACCAGATCGCGTTCGCTTTCCCGAGCCAACCCTCCTGCACGGGGGGATCGTGAATAACGCGAACGTTTGGCGACGCTGCCGCGATACGATCCAGAATGGCCCCGGTGGCGTCGGTCGAGTGATCGTTGACCACGAGCGTTTCGAGTTTGGGATAGTCCAGCGCGGCGAGCGTTCTGACGGCTTTCTCGACGACGGCGGCTTCATTTCGTGCAGGCGCAATAATCGTGACCCCGGGCAGCGCGTCGTGTTCGCCGTCCTGCGAATCAGCCTGCAACCGATGGAGATCGCGCAGGTTCCGCAGGAACGTCAGCCGCCGGCCCAACATGAACAGCCAGAAATACGCGAGGACGAGCAGCGCCGCCCAACTCAACGGCGCGTTGGCCGTGACTGCTGCGGCAACCAGGACGGCCGCGGCGATCACGCGCAGCAATAGAAACCGGATGTGGGCCGATTTCGCAAGGTTCTCGTAACGCAATCGCTCGGGCGTACCTGTCATCGGGCCTCCGATCATCTCGCGGAATGTCAACGTTATCGGGACTGCAGTAGAAGCATTCGGCCTCGGAAAGACGCTCAGCGCACAGGCATGACCCGTCCCGTCTGCGTTCGGTCCTTCCCGGGTCGCATTATAGGGAGTCGTACGCGATGCAGCAACCCGATCGCGCGCTCGAAGTTCTGGCCGACGAAGACGCCGAAAAACCTTGGCGGGTAAATGGGTGTCGCCTGGAAGAGGGAGGGCGCCTCGACACCATATATCATACCCAAAGAAAGGCGTGTTTCAAGGGCGACAATTCTTCCCGCGCACCCAAAACATGGCCCTGCTGAAGAGCCGCTGCCGGAGCGATAGCCCAAGCGCTAACGGCTAAACCAACCGTTGCTTTCCTTTGTCATTTCCTGAATGCCTCAATTGTCTTGTATTATGGAAGCCGCCGAAGGGCGCAGCGAAGAGCCGAGGAAGACAATGAGCGACGCGGATGCAGTGCGGGAGGTGCTGGCAGGCCAGCACGAGCGCTTTCGGGAGCTTGTCGAGCGGCATTTTGCGAGCGTCTATGCCGTGTGCCTGAGCTACGTCCGCGACGCCACCGAAGCCGAGGACGCTGCGCAGGACACGTTTGTCCAGTGCTACAGACGCCTCGACACGCTCAAGAATCCCCGCAAACTTGCCGGATGGCTGGCCGCAATCGCACGGAACGTCGCCGTTAATCACGTCAAGGCGGACTCGAGGCGAAAGAAACTGGTGGCCGAACTTGGGGGCAACGGCATGGACTATGAACCGCCCGCGGACGCGGCGCGCCTCGAACTCCGGGAAACCATCCAGCGGATGGTCGACGGCCTCCCCGCGAAAACAAGGGAGGCGGTCTACCTCTTCTACTTCAAGGAGAAATCGCTCAAAGAGATCGCCGAATATCTTGGCACGTCGCCCAACGCCGTCGCCCGGCTACTGAAATACGGGCGCGAACGGCTTAAAGATACATTGTGGCAAGAGGCCTCGGACTCAATCAGGACCTTGCGGCCGAAAAAGGACGCGGTCGTCAGGGCATGTTTGGCCGTGCCTTTCGGCCAAGCCGCGTGGCCCACAAGAGGCGGCGCAACGGCCACGGGCGCGGTAGAGGCCGCGGGACTTATGGGAGGTATTATCATGAGCACGAAATCAGTTGTTTCAATTATTGTGGTCTTCATCGCGATTGTCCTGGCGCTGCTGTTTTGGAAGCCCTGGACACGCGAAATGCCAGCGAGCACAGACGCGCCAGCGGCGGTGTCTCAAGCAGAGCACGCGGCGCCCGCGCTTCACCCGGGCACGTCCGTCATCCAAACGGAACCCGAGCCTCGGGTAAAAGAGCAAGCGCCGGAACCGACGACTGAGGAGATACCGACGGTGCTGGCTGAGGAACCGGCGACGGTGCCTGCGGTTGTCTCCGGTTGCGTGATGGACATCGAAGGCTATGCTATCGACGGCGCGGACGTCTATTTCGAGGTCTACCGGGGCATGAACAGCAACGACATTGTGCAGGCCTACAGTGCGCAAACCGACGGCGACGGCAACTACGAGATTACGGGGATCGAGGCGTTCGGGAACGCGCATGCCTTTGCGTGGGCCGAAGGATACGTTATGGCTGAGGCGACCGAACTACGGTTGAAGGTTGACGCGGGCACAAATCGAGCACACGTGGACTTCCGGCTTCGTCCCGCCACTGCCTTCGTAGGAGGTAGGGTCGTCGATGAAGGCCGGCGCCCGATTTCCGGGGCGGCCGTAGATGTGATGTATTACGGATACGACGAGGAAGGCCTTGCCGTGACTGCGGCGACAGGTAGGACGACGGGTACGATCGGCAGCAGGAAGTTGTTGTTTGCGATTACGGATGAACGTGGGCGGTTCAGTATCGCCATTCCTTACGAAGGAATGTGCGATTTCAGGGTGGTAAAAGAAGGCTATGGCCCCGGGTTTTTCCCTCAGATCCACACCGGGACCAGCGACGCGGTCTTTGTGCTGCGCGCTGGCGGCGCTATCGAGGGCAAAGTGACACGAGCCGACGACGGCGAGCCCGTCGAAGGCATCCAAGTGAGGATTCACGGCGAAGCGCTGCCCGGCGGGCTTGCGCCTTCAGAGGTGAGAATACAGGACCTACCCACGAGTCCCGTTGTCGTCGCCACCGATCGCTCGGGCAGATACTTGGCGGACGGGCTGGGCGCGGACTTCCTGTATACCGTCACTGTGCTGGACCCCGGAGCCGAGACGGCTGCCACGCGCACGGATGAAATGGGTGTCCGATATATCGCCAATATGCTTCTGGAGTTCGACGGCTGGTTGTACGGCGCCGAGGCCATTGCCGCACAGAAACGCGGTGTGAGGGTGCGGGCCGGACAGACCACCGCTGGCGTCGACCTCGAGATTGCGGCCAAGCGAGGCGCCGTCATCTACGGCAACGTGAGCGACCGCGCCACCGGGGAGCCTGTTTGTCCTGTGGCGATCCAGGCGACGGTTGTGTATCCTGAAGGCGAGTCCGGCGGGCGCTTCGGGGGCACCGCCGTGACCGATCCCGACGGAACGTATACGCTGCACATCAAAAACCTGCGCGAACCACACCGCTTCCGTATCAGCTATCACTACTTCACGCAAGGCGGCAGTTCATGGGGCACGCCCGAAGACGCCGAACTGGCAGAGTTTGACCTCGAAGCCGGCGACGAAGAGGAATTCAACTTCAGCGTAGACGCGCCGATGACGGTACCCGTGCGCTTCGTCGACGACACAGGCGCGCCGGTCGAGGGCGTTATGGCGATGATACGCCTTGCTGGCGGGGGCGGAGCGTGCGGCGGCCCCCTTTCCGATGAGGAGGGACAAGTTATATTCTACGGGATACCTGCCGGCCCGCGTTACGAAGTCATGGCCAGGCGGGGGGAGGAGCGCCTTCTGGGAATAAGCAAACCGTTCACCGGCCAACCCGGCGAAACCGTTCCCGAGATTCTTGTCGTGTGTCCGCTGCGCGGCGGCGGCATCGAGGGTATCGTCACCGACGCACAAGGAAACGTCGTCCCCAACGTTCACGTGGCATGTTGGGTCTTGCAGTCTGACGGCACGTACCTGGGAGTTCCCGGCGTGTATGCAGATGAGCAAGGCGCGTTCTACAACCGAAAGGTCGCGGTGGGGTTCCATCAAAACGTGCTACTGGCGTACCGAAACCCAGAAACCGGCGAATTCGCCCATATCATTCTAAACAACGTCGAAGTCGCCGAGGAGGCGGTCACCGATCTTGGCAAGCTAACCTTCGAACCGACCACCTCCGCGGACCTACACGCGATAGTTGGCATAAGAGACTGACGAAGGCTCATAACGTAGATAGACGTACCGGGGCAAGACCTTGACGGGACGTCGTTTCAGACGTCCGCCGGGGGAATCTCTACATTTATTTGGCATCCTTTGGGTCCAGGTCCTTCGACACGGCGGGCTCCAATCCGGCGGCGCGTTCGTCAAGGCACGCGGCCATGTCGGAGTCGCCGACGCCTATCTCATCGAGCAGTTGTCGCAGCGCCCGCGTACCCTCGAGGGTTTCTCGCATCAACGCCTGGTGCTTGACTCTTAGGTTCTCTCGGGTTTCCTGGTCGGCTCCGTTCATGTCCTTGACGATGGCAAACGCCTCGAAGAAATGGCCCAGTTCGCGCTGGAGACCCGAGCATAGCCGAAGCGTGCGCAGCTGCCGTTCGAGATGCTCGCGCGGCGATACCGGCGCTGCGTCGGTCAACAAGTCTGCGTAGAACGAACGGTGGTCCGGTTCGAGCGCCTTTAGCGCGCGCTCGGTTGCGACGACGGCGGCGTCGAAATGGGCTACGACATCGCGCATTGCGGCGCCGAGCTGGCGCGCGCGCTCGATGTCGTCGCCGGGTGCATGGTCGATGGGCCCGGCCGGCTTGTGCGGCTCGCGGCTGTAAATCCCGTCGAGCGGTGCCAGCGCCTCGATGGTTGGCGGAATCTTGATGATGCCGCCGGACCACCCGTGGCGAAGGGCGTGCCAGTAGTACGTGTGATCGGACTGAACCTGCTGGGCCGCCTCGATAGCCCGCCACGCATCGAGGACGTGCGGGGCCGCGGCCGCGCCGAACTGTCGTTCGGCTATTCGCTCGAGTACGGGTTCCGGCTCCTGAAATGGGTCAAACAGAAACGCGCGCAACGCCATCGAGTTGCACGCCAGCAAGTCGGGTTCGGTACCCCACTGATCGAACACGCCGTCGGCCCGGACGTGCGCCCAGCGCCGGAGTTTGGCCGCAATGCCGAACGGAAAGTCGTAGATGCGCTCGTACGGCGGGAAAAGCACGTCGTCGCCCCAGAGAAATATGTCATATCCCAGAAACATCTGGCCGCGATCCCGGCACAGGTCCCGTTGCCGCACTAAATAATCCGTAAGCTTGCGATCGAAGGACCACGCCTCGCCGTCGGGTGTGCTGAACAGGCCCGAGCCCGCTGGCAGCGCCGCTTGGCGTTCGAGAAACTCGGGATGATTCTGCCAGCCCCAGGTCGTGGTGAGGACGCGGAAATCGGGCTGGACTTTGCGCCCCTCCTCGAGTATCAGGCGGATAAGCCGATCGCGCTGCTCGATCTTCGATACGCCCTGGTGGCGTGGACACGCCTCGGGCGAGCAGAATTCCGCATTCGAATCGAGCGTAAATAACTGAATAAGGGCCACTTCGGGGAAATCCGTCAAGAGTCCACGCATAAGTTCACGGTAGTACTCCTCGACACGCGGATGGCCCAGGCAAACCACCTTGCCTTGATACGTCCCGGTATCCGAGAGAACCTCCTCAGGATACCGTTCGAGGAACGCCGCCCGCGCTTCCTCAGACATCCACGGCCCGCCCTGACACGGCATCTCACAGATCCACAACGCCACGCGCAATCCGTAGTCTTTCGCCCACTCGATGTACCGGCGAAGCGCCGCACGGTTCCGTTCGAGTTCTTCCGGGTCGATGGCGTCAGGGAAAACCTCGCTAGGTACAAAGCGATAGAGAGACTTCTCCCCCATCCAGTCGTGCATCATCAGCGCGGTGTTTCCGCCACGGCGCCGTATCGCGGCGAAATCCTCGCGCGTATAGTCAAAGAATCCGCCTCCCGCAGGCGATCTCGGATGAAAAATGCGCCACTCGAAAAAGGGAGCCACAGTTTCCTGGGTGTCAGCAGAAAAACGCACCGG
>Ga0180437_10010080_pt1 | contig 11581 bp, 13 predicted proteins | sample SS_ome_4_FD_132410 | JGI IMG/M metagenome (GOLD analysis project Ga0180437, IMG submission 132410) | Hypersaline lake sediment archaeal communities from the Salton Sea, California, USA - SS_3_D_1 metaG | ecosystem: Environmental > Aquatic > Non-marine Saline and Alkaline > Hypersaline >... | reverse complement strand
TTTTTTTAGGCGGCGAGGCGTTGTTTTCTGGATCATTGTGTAAGGTGCGCCGCCCCAACACCAACAGCCTCACTCGACTGATTGAATGGGCATAGAGGCGACAGGGTATCAAGGGGATCGACTGCTGCCGGATCCAGGCCATACTCCACATCCATGTTCTTCTTGAAGGCAAACACACCGTCTGCCATGGTGTGCTCCGTATATTCCATCTCCGCCATGTCCAACTCCCGATACCGGGTCAGGAGATGGGCCCCCACAGCCCCTTCACCAACAGCGCCAATATCATAAGAGGCCGTAACACTGTTGCCAAAGAGCTTCAGGTCCGTATCGGTATGGGCACTAATGGAAGTTACATACATGTCAGAGCCCAGGGCCACGTGGCGCTCTTTCTGGTTATCGGGCCAGGCCGCGACATTGATGTCTTCTACACCGTCATTTGTCACATCCCACGTAACAGAGACACCACTTGCCTGCCACACATCCACACCACCTGCCTCATCAGCATCGTAGTGTCCTATGGGGCCGGTCGCTACATAGCCCAGATCCTTGTTCACCACCACATTATCACTGGCGTTATCGGGCTGGCCAAGGGCAGTAAAGTCCTTTCGGAGACTCACCGTGCCGTCCAGGGCATCGCTGTCTTCTCTATAGCCGACAAAGGCCGCGTTGATGTTGATGGGCCCTTGATAAACGATGTCCCCCTCGTCACAGCAGTCCTCTACGACGGTGACAATGACTTCCCCGTCAGGACAACAGACTTCCTGACGATACAGCTCTTCCACCGAAAGGTCGCCGTCCATTTCCACCTCTGTATCTGAGGTGATGACATAGCCCTCATCAGGATAACAGATGGGGTCTAGGGAAAAGGCAGGCGCTGCTGCCAGAAAGACCATCAGCACGGAAATACAAACAAAGGCTATCTTCTTCATATTCACCTCGTCTATGGTAATGGGAGCGGTGCGGTCTCAAAGGGGAGGACAAGCGGCCAAACAATGCCTGGGCCGTCCCACCGCACGTGATCGCCTGCGCCTGCGGGTGAAGGGCCATCGGCACCGCCCACGCCGATGTGAGAGCCGAGTTTGATTCAAAGGCGTCTATGTCTACCCGCTCATCGTATGTACCTTGATCGACCAGAATCCAGTCTGGGTTGGCCCCATCCCCGCCGCCGGTTGCAGCCCCAACGGCGGCTCCGATCGTCCCATAGGTGGTCCCAGGAACACCATCAATGGTATAATTGCCAACGGTACTGTTCCCTGTCTGGGTCACCACAAAGATGTCCGCCCTGGGATTAGTCGATGCGGCAGAAGCGCCGCCAGAGGAACTGGCACTTGCTGAAAAGTCGCCGGAGAATGGGGCAAAGCTTCCACTGCCAGGGCCGGAGCCCCCACGAACCAGACCCATTTGTACGGAGCCGTTCGTGGCAAGGTCCACTGACCCATTAGGTGACACCGTGGCATCACCAGTGGCCCAATCTCCACTCTCAGTATAATAGGTGGCACTGGCGCCAGCGCCAGTGCTGGTCTGAATCTTAACCGTGCCGGCCATTGCGAAGACCACCGATAAAAAAGTGAACAGCAACACAAGGGCTGTCACCAGGTAGGATCTTCTAGGCCTTTCCATTTGAAAATGTCCTTCTTGGAGTGAAGCCCGTTCTTCTGCGAAGAGTCAATCCGCCCGCTGAATCCACCTTCAAGGACAATGGGCACCATATAGTAGGGGTCATTTTCCATATCACTTCTCTCGGTCAGTTTCAAGCCTTTTCCCCTGATTTTCCCCTGATTCTCGCTGATTTTGGCCTATGTTTTTCTCCCGTTCAAGATGGCCCTTCCCTGACTTCCATTTCGTTTCCAACGGTCTCGCAGAAAGTCGTTGCTCCGACTTTTTGCGAAGTCATGGAATATCCACACCAATTTTTTTTAAAAGGGGGCTTGGAGAACAGATATGGAGAATACCAAAACCTCTGGATGAGGGGGTAAAGGGACAAGCGTACTGAACCCTGCAGGATTGGAGCCTAATTACGCCTTACCTAGGCATGCCAGCTTTTGGACTTAACGAGACTACTGAAGCAGATACCACGGTTCAGGCATCTGATACATGGGGATGGTGGAGTGATAGTGCATAACCTTGTCAAACTTGTCAATGACACCGGAAGCACTGGTGTGTTCTGAGTATTCTGTCTCGCTCACAAGGTCCGGTACAGTCCCCGCTGGCGGCGTATAAGCGGAACCACCTTCCATCAACCTCACCAGCATGGAAGCAGATGCCGTCCCGACACCTTGTGCGGAAATCTTATGATTAAGAGATGGTGGGCCTGTGGCCGTCACATCTGAATCCGTGTGAGATACCATAATACTCGTAGTTAACGTATCGCTGCCTGCAGCGATAAACTCATTCGTGGCCGGTATTCCCGTACCGATTGCCCAGGGACAGAGAGAAGGCATGTCACCCAACCCTGCCGTGTCTCCATTGGCAACGATACTCAGACCGACCCTTTCTTTGTCCCGGGCCGTTGCGATGAGGCTCTCCTCTGAAGCTATATACCCCATGTCCTTACTTACTTTTAAATTCGGCTCATTGTCCGATGTAGCATCAAAGCTGTTCTTAAACTCAATGAGACCATCAATCGCATCCACTTCGTTGGAATAATGGATCTGGGCGGCCCGCCCCCCGGCATCAAGAGACTGTGCGGTGTTGCCGTGGGCCAGGGTGCTGCTGGACCCATCGAGGGTATCGTGCATCCAGGTCCAAGTCATGGACTGCACTGCCTCTAAATCCCCCACCACCTCGACGTCGGCGAAAAGACTAATGTCAAGGCCAACTGGTGGTGGTGGAACCGGCGGACTTGCCAGGCCAATGGCGCTCATGGTGCACACAAGGGCGACCGTCAGAGATAAAAATAAAATATTATTAATATATTTTCTCATCTTATAACCTTTCTCTTTCTTTTTTCCAGCCTTACGGGTCCGCCCACTCCTGCGGAAAGGAATATTTTTTTTACCACGTTAAGCAATCCCTGTCAAACCAAATGACGCCTATGACCCCGGTTGCAATCTCCTGTGGCATGGGTTATCATTCCAGCCTATCTCAGCATTGTCTCTCGGGGGCCTCCTTTATCTTGTGAGTTTTCATCGATTCTCACACAAAGGGGCGTCTTGCACTCTGAGAAATGTCAAACCGTGGCCATTCAGGCAGCCCTGTGAACGGGTCAATAATCAAAAAGATTAGTAACGTTTAGAAGTTGTAGCATCGTGTATTTCCGAATTAGCAACTTGGCGATAGGAACAATCGCTTCTCTTCGACATCCAATGCCTTTAAGTGGCCATGCCGTTCGTGTAGATGGGAATGGCTGTATGCCTATTTTCAGCGATCCTCCCTATCCCCTTGACCGTCTGCTAGAGGGGTTTGCCTCAACTTCTGAACATTACCAAAAGATTCGTATAAAATCAGATAGATCCGAAATTGAACCAACAAAGGTTGATGCTGTGCAAGACATCCTTCTTACGGAAGAGGCAATGGGAGGCAATCCCCATGCCTGAAAAACCGACTTATGAAGAATTGGAGGAACGGGTCAGGCGGTTGGAAGAAGCGGCTGCTGGCCGACGGGGGGCCGAGGCTGCCCTGCGGGAAAGTGAAGTTCGCCTGAAGACTGTGTTGGATACCATTCAGGCCGGAATCGTGGTTATCGACCCAGAAACCCACCTCATCGTCGGTGTCAATGCCGCGGCCGGAAACATGTTTGGCGCTCCCAGGGACGAAATTCTCGGCACCGTCTGTCACAAGTCTATCTGTGGGGCAGAAAAGGGCCAATGCCCCATCACTGACCTGGGAAAGCGTTTCGACAACGCAGAACAGACACTGCTCACGGCAAAGGGTGAAGAGGTACCCATTCTAAAGACCGCGGTTTCTGTCACACTTGCCGGCCGAAAGCATTTGCTTGAAAGCTTCCTTGACATCACCGAACGAAAGCGGGCTGAAGAAGAGCGGGAGAGACTGATTCGGGAACTCCAAGAGGCCCTGGCCAAAGTCAAGACATTGAGCGGACTCCTTCCCATTTGTGCCTCATGCAAGAAAATAAGAGATGACCAGGGCTATTGGCAACAGATTGAAGCGTATATCGAGGCGCATTCAAACGCAGAGTTCAGCCATAGTGTTTGCCCTAAATGCGCAAGGGAACTCTATCCGGAAATATATGGACGGGAGTAGACCTGCTGTCACATGCCATCCTTTGCCACCCAATTCACCACTGTTTTCTTCAGCCCATGGGCACTCCCAACGCTGCCCATCATATTTACAGAGAGAAGGCTCGGACACCTGGTGAAATTCACCATAAGGCGCGGAAACCGACAAGGCACTGATCACAAAAACAGATGAGATGGTAACGTCTGCTGTGAGCCCCATCATAGGCCTCATCCTCAGCCTTGGGCACCCATTGCTTCATACAAGTTATTTAAATTAAAAAGCTTTAGCTGACAGGCTCTGCGGGCAAAACCAGCAGCTTTGGAGAAAGAATCATAACAAAACGTCCCTCCGTCGAGGAAAATCCCATGGCCCCCTATCACCTTGGGGCGTATCTTCCGAATATCGTTGGAACACTTATGCCAAGACAGGTTTTCCTTCTTCGGCAACGGGCCCGGCAGGTTGAAGTGTCCCTTCTTTTTACCTTGCATCCTCCAATAGTTACCTTTTTGGAGCATATGAGAAGAGGCCCTAGCACCCAAGCGGCACGAAGATTGCATTTTGTTCTGTCATTGTTCTAGTGGATACAGACCAGTTCTCGAGCGATGAAGAAGGGTGCCCTATGATGAATGCGAACCAAGGATCCGACCAGCCCAATGTAAAGGCTCAGCTAAACGAGTTGCTCAAGGATATGCAGATGCTTGTCGAATCGGCATCCGAAGACCAGCAACGAAGACTTCTCAGTTCCCTCCAAGAGTTGGAAGCAGCGGAGCGGAGAAGGCACCCACGAAAGAGTTGCTCCATTCCCGTATCGGTGGGAACCTGGCGTGTCTTCAGAGAGTTTGCCAAAAACATAAGCGGTGGAGGGATGTTTATTGGAACCTCTGCATCCTTTGCACCTGGCGAACACGTGACGCTCACCTTTTCCCCTCCCAATCAGAAAACCCCCCTCAGGGTCACTGGCCGGGTGGTGCGACGGACCGCCAAAGGCATCGGCGTGGAATTCACATCACCGCCAAACGCAGAGTTGCAGAAAGTCATAGAATCTCTTTGATATGAATAGGCTTCCTGCTCGGGGTCAAATGCAGAACAGCTCTTTGGGGCTCGGGGATGGAACAGGACGTGACACGCGGTCTCGACGAACATCCATGGGCAGTTTCGCGAACAAACCTTTGGTCATGTCCAAAAGTTGAGGGGGCGGGGCCCTACAGGTCGCATACGGCTTTATAACAGGGCTTGTACTCGCCCACGCGCCGCATACGGCGTTGATCCACAAAGGCAGCTAAAAGCGCCTCGATTTCGCCCATAATGGCCTCCTCACCGTGGATGGCAAAGGGGCCGTGGTCCTCCACGGCCTTGATGCCTTCGGGCTTCACATTTCCCGCCACAATGGCGGAAAAAACACGCCGTAATGAAGCTGCAAGACCGTAGGTTGCGCTATCGCTTTTGACTTCCAGCCGACCTACATTCTCGTGGGTAGGAACAAAGGGTTCCTGAAAGACAAAGGGGATATGGAGGTTTCTGTTGAAGTAGTAAGAATCATCCGTCTCTTCCCTGTACCTTTTTACTTCCAACAACCCTCGGTTCACTACCTTGGCCACTTTGTCGGGGTCATCCAATATGACTTCATACCTTTGGGCCGCGGCTTCGCCCAGGCTGTTTTCCACAAATCGTCCCACCATGTCAAAGTATCCCCGCTTCGAACGTGGACCCGTTAAGATCAGTGGAAAAGGGATGTCTCTGTTTTCAGGATGGGACAGAATGCCCAGAACATATGTGAGCTCCTCTGCTGTTCCTGCGCCACCTGGAAACATGATAATCCCCTGGCCAAGGCGTACAAAAGCCTCAAGACGTTTTTCAATGTCCGGCATGATCACAAGTGGGTCTACAATGGGGTTGGGCGGTTCAGAGGCGATAATGCCGGGCTCAGAGATCCCGATGTAGCGCCCGTTTCTGATGCGTTGTTTGGCATGGCCGATGTTGGCGCCTTCCATGGGACCTCTCATCGCGCCTGGCCCGCAACCGGTGATAATGTCCATCATCCGCAGGCCGCACTGATTGCCCACCTCTGCGGCGTAATCGTATTCTTCTTTGCTGATGGCATGGCCACCCCAGCACACAACGATTTTGTGGTGGCCCCTCTTTTCGAAAATATCGGCGTTGCGCAGAATCAAGAATACAGAATCCGTAATCCCTTTGGATGTTGTGAGATCAAATTTCCCGGTACGCTCAATCTCGCTTTTGATGAAAGCCAGATCGCGCAATACGGCGAAAATATGCTGTCTGATTCCCTCGATCATCTTGTGCTTTACCGTGACGTCACCGCTTTCGTCCGACTCATAGGTCACAAAAGCGCTTGCCGGGGCATGGCGAAGCTCCAATTCAATGCCGCCAGCCCTTCGTATGACTTGCAGATCGAAATCACGGAATTGCTCCACAATGGCCCTCACATCATCCGTCTCCGAGCCGCAGTTCAGTACGGCCAGCGCACAGCGCCTCAAAAGGGGATGGATGTCGTCTCGGCTTTCCTCAAATAGCCCTGTGATCTCAGACGGAGAAAGGGTTTCAAGACAGGTCCCTTCGGGGGTAAGGCGAAACGTGTCGACAGTCTCATGCATCTTCATCACCATTGGCAGGAAGGTCTGAAAAGGAGATGTTACAGAGCGACGCCTACCGCTGTCAAACGGAAATCCGCCCCTTCAGGGCCACGGACAGGGGACTTTCCGCCATGGTGGAAGCTTTCTCAAGGTGGCGTCGAGGGGCCCATAGGCCCATAGTCAATCTTTAGTGGATCAGATCAAGGGGCTGACCCGCCCCCAAGAAGTGTGACAAGGAAAAGGGCATCACATTATCTGGCGGTGAGTTGGCTGCCAAGTGGTGCGAAAAGGAAGATGGAAATGGTCAACACCGAGCCCGAACGCTTGTTACTGTGTTTTGCCCGGCTACTCGAATCTCAATGTCGTGGAGCCTATGCCGATCATGTCCCCCTTGCGCAATTTTTGCTCCCCATGGACCTTTCGGCCGTTTAGGGTGGTGCGCCTCCATCCGGCCACGTGCACTAAGTAGTGGCCGCCGCCCTTGGCCCAGACGTAGCTCTGGACCTTGGCCACGAGCCACCCCGGCACCCGGACGTGGCAGTTCGCACCTTTGCCCAGCATGACGGTCTTCTCTTTTTCCAGGTAGAACTCGTTGGGCGTGGCCCTGCCTCCTGCTACCCTTAACCTGGGACCCCGCTGGTCTCTGGCATTGAGCATAAGGGTGGCTTCAAAGTCAGAGAATGCGCTACCCGAAGGCACCCGCTCTTGGGGCGGCATCAACTCAAAAAAGAATTTTCCGATCTGGACGCGGTCGGCTTCGGTCACAGTCACCGTGCCCTTAACCCTGCGCCCGTTGACGATGGTTCCGTTCACGCTCCCCAAGTCTGTCAGGAAGTGTGCCCCCTCTCGCAATGTCAAGGTGGCATGTTGCCTGGACACGGCCACATTATCCAGTCTAACATCTGCGGCCTCCCCCCGGCCGATGGTGACTGTCTTGCCCTCTTTCACCCAAAACGTGTCAAGGAGCCGATCGTTTAGCAACACATGCCATTTGCCCATAGCTTACCTCTCCTCAAAAACCCTGAATCTCTACACATCAAGATCCCGCAGGGCCCTCTTTTTTCTTCTAACATATGGAAAATTATGGCAAGAAACGGGGGGGGTGTCAATATAGAAATGGACGCTTCATGCTCGCAGGCTCGAAAATTGCAGGACATTAGGGATGACCAGAAGACCGACCTATGCCCCGGCGGGGCCCATATCAACAACCCTTTGGGCCCAATGGGATGGAGACCCAAAACATGCGACCGGCAGAACCTTGTAGGATGGCTTAGAAGGCTGGCACCCTTGTGATCGGACATCTTTCCGGCAGGTTGCCTGCCCTATGGTAAGAAGAAAGGATCCCATGCATTACCTGCAAATATATCTGTTTGGGAACCCCATACAAGACTGGATTATCTCCCTAGCCATCTTTGCCGCAAGCCTTCTCGCGGCAAAATATGCCTTCCGTGCCTTGCGACAAGCTGTCTCCAAATGGGCCCTAAAGGCACAAACCCAACTTGGAGAAGACAGGGTCACTCGTGCCTGTGCCCTTATCACATGGGCCATGCCCATCACTGGGTTTGTTCTTGCAAGTAACGGACTAGTCCTTGATAAGAATCTTTCCTTCTGGATTCCGATAGTGGTTCTCATCTCAAGTCAAATTGTTTTCCTGCTCATCCTTATCAACATTGTTCCCCCTCTGGCGGAAATGGCATCGACCAGGCACCTGGAGTGCGCGGCAAAGGTCCGACTAGAGTATCACCAAGCACAGAAGCAATCCGTAGAGGCTGTAGCAAGAAAGACAAAGCAAGCGATCGGTATCATGCTGGTACTTGTACCCCTATTGACCGTTCTTTCCGCCACCCGTGGAGTCCCCATGGCCATCTGGGCCTTACCTGTATGTGTGGTCTTCGCCACGCTTGCTAACTGCCGCAGAATCATCATGAAGACGAGAAGGGAACTGAAGGAAATCCTTGCCGCGCAGACTACGGACAGGCCCATGGCCAATGCAGAGATCTGTGCTGCTAAAGATGACTCAGAGCCCTGCACTACAGAAACCATTGCACGGCATTTCTTAAACCTCTTCAAGCATCAATTGGGGGTGCCGCAGGGAACGCCTTCGGAAATCCTTCTTGTAGAACAGACGCCATCGACGAACAACTATGTCTACGAATTGCGTGTAAAAGTGGGCAACGAGCTACGGACAAGGCGCATGACCATTGCCCCCTTGGGGGAAGAGGGTGGTAGCAGGAGCAAATGTTTTTACGTTATATACGATGACCATCTCGTCATCAAAATTCCTCCTGTTCATATAGAGGACCTTTCTCACTACCTTGAAACTCTCAAGAAGGAGGCTCACATCATCGACAGGCTCGCCATGAAAGAGTGCGTTATTCCAAGGGTCTCAGCAATCCTCAAAAGGATCCACACCTTTCCCGATGAGGCTCATTTTACTCCAGAAGAAATCGAAGGGCGGTACACAAAATGGCTCATCGCATCTCCTGAGTCTCAGAAGTATTTGAAGCTGGGCGATACATTCGCGTTTTTTATGGACTTCTCACAATATTATTTCCTGCAGCATATTTTAGAATATCTCCATGATATTGAGAAAAAAACGAGTCAAGAGATACTCGGTCATTCAGAAATCATCTGGGACCTCGCCACACTGGAAAACAACTACGGGCCCGAGAGCTTACCGGTATTCGTTGCAATCGGAGAGATCTACACCCGATATGAAAAGAGAATCAAAAGGCTTCTGACAGAATACGACCTCTCATCTTCTGTGACGCCCTATCAAATAAGGGACTGGTTTTTCACGTACCTGGCTGTCAGTGAGGTCGCTGATCTTGAAAAATCCCTAGATCCTGCATTTGTTGCTGATGTGAATGAACTGCTCAAGAATGTGATGGCGACTCATGTGAAACCTATTGAAAATTATCGGAATACTGCCAGAGCCATCGTCTCTGAAAAACAGTTTGACCGCACCAAGTCCCACATGGCGGGTCTCATCACCAACCTCATAGGATTGTTGGCCCGCCTTAGAGACAGGGGCGTTGCATTGAGAGATCTCAAGCCGGACAATCTGCTCGTCGCGGGCGATCCGGATAAGTATCCTGAGTTTTTGTCACGTAGCGATGAGTACCAGATAGGGATTATAGATGTTGAGACAGCCGTCATCCTCGGCCAGGTAATAGAGGAGCCCCAACTTGGGGGCACACCGCATTATGCCACACCTTCGCACTTCTTTGAAAACGATGTATTGGGAAACACTTTTGAAGATGTACCAAGAACTCTACATTTCCAGGACTGGCATGCGATCCTCATCATTATCTACAGGGTGATTACTGGAGAGCCCCTTTTCAACACGACAGCCCAGCTGGTGCCCGGAATCGTCAACATGATACGGCGGTCCCCCGGTAATGCACAGGAGCTGGCGCGTGTCCTGAGAGATGTGAGCCGCAAGTTCTGGAGCAGCGCCGCTGTTGAGTTTCGGAAAAAAATGGCCTCAAGAGCGCCGCTCATGAAATCCGTGAACGCAGTGATTCCAGACATGGCCAGAGAAATGCTTAAAGAATACGTCTTTGAGCAAAAGCAGAATATGGCCGCGGTGGTGAGAAGATGCGTTATGTCGCAAAGGCTCTTTGACAGTCATAAGAACCGTCACTTCTTGCTCTCCTGCTCACATAAAAAGATTATCCTCTTTATGAAGAAATACGCTACGGGGGTAGGGGCTGAGGCTTTTCAACCGGGAGAGAGGGAGCAACGCGTCCGCTTCCTGCAAAAGCTGGGTAGAGTCAAAGGACGATTAGAAAAGCAGATCAAGATCTCTGATCTGCTGGATCAACCCAATCCGGTCATTTCAGCATATGACCTCTTGGGCCTGATGCACCACATGGTGTTGAAACACATGTACAGAAAGGGATGGGGACCATTGCTGCCCCGCCAGGGACGCGATCTTCCTGGTTCAGAAGGGTCTTAACGGCTTTGAGTTAGGCAGAGATGACATGGGCCCTGAGGCTTCTTCAGAACACCCTCCCCCCATGGGGGAGGAAGGGATACAGTCCCAGAGACCCATGGAGTCATCTCGGCTGGCAGGGCTTTCCGCAAAAGCCTATCGGCAAGTCATTTCTTCTGTTACAGGCCCTTTGTGCCCGGGCCTTCCTTTGCGGCTATCCTTGTGACGATCTCGAAGCATGGTCCGGAGTTCCCGATACCGGTCGAGCCCTAAGAGCTCACGGACTTCCACATGGAAGCCGAATCGTTCCGTGGCCACCTTCTGTCGGGCCTCAAGGAGCTTGCCAAACTGGTCCTTGCAGGCCGTGGCATCAAAATCCGCCTGGTCAAGAATGGCCTCCAGTTCAAGCTCCTGCCTCTGTACAGCGCTTTTAAGATCGATCAATTCCCTCTTCCTTTCCAGGGCCAGCTCGTCAAGCTTTGCCTGCTCATCGGTGGTGACGCCGAGCTTTTCTGCGATCTCAGGTACGTGCCACCATTTGCCCTGAAGAAGCCTGAATCCAGTCCAAGCCCCCGGGCCTTTTGCGAAGCTCACCCCTGAAAGGGTGAGGAAACAAACCAACACAAAAACCGTTACTCTTTTCATTCCCATGCCTCCTTTTTTTCATTCATACTCTTCCTCAACCGCACAGCAAGGTCGCACCACATGGGAAGCTCCGTACCCCTCCGTTACCGTGGCGCTCTGTCTCTATGACGCCTCACGACCGGATTTAGTCTACAAAGACGGGCATGGCTGCCATGGCCACAAAGGAGAGGGCAACTGATCCTAAGAAGCATGGGCTGACGAACCCAAAGGGGGGGCCGTCACAAAG
>Ga0180437_10010079_pt1 | contig 11581 bp, 11 predicted proteins | sample SS_ome_4_FD_132410 | JGI IMG/M metagenome (GOLD analysis project Ga0180437, IMG submission 132410) | Hypersaline lake sediment archaeal communities from the Salton Sea, California, USA - SS_3_D_1 metaG | ecosystem: Environmental > Aquatic > Non-marine Saline and Alkaline > Hypersaline >... | reverse complement strand
GGTCTTTCCCTCGCGCCGGCGGGAGGGTTCCGGCGACGCCTCGCCCTCGCCCGCTTGGGCCTGTGCGTCCGCGCCGAGAAGGCTCAGCACCTCTTCGCGGACTTCGTCCAGCTTCAACCCGAGGTTCATCAGCACATGGGCCGCCACGCCTTCGCTCTCGCGCAGGAGGCCCAGCAGGATGTGCTCTGTGCCGATGTAATTGTGTCCGAGCGCGCGCGCCTCTTCCAGGGAGTACTCGATGACCTTCTTCGCGCGCGGGGTGAAGGGAATCTGCCCCTTCGTCACAGTGTCGGGGCTGCTCTGCACGACCTTCTCCACCTCGAGGCGGATCTTCTTGATGTCCACGTCGAGATTCCGAAGGACGTTGGCGGCCACGCCGCTGCCTTCCTTGATCAGCCCGAGCAGGATGTGCTCGGTGCCGATGTAGTCGTGGTTGAAGCGTTGCGCCTCCTGGCGGCCGTAGGCCATGACCTTTCGGGCGCGGTCGGTAAACCGATCGTAGAGCATCCGGCGTTACTCCTTCTTGTCGTTGCGAAGCGGCATACGGGCGTTGGCCAGGCTCTTGCGCAGAAAGTCCGCCCGCGCCATGTCGCGTTCCTGCGGGTCCAGCTCGCGGCCTTGGGCCTTCTGCAGATGGGCGGGCCGCGTGAGGATGAACAAGCGATTGACTTCCGGCAAATCCATTCCGTCGAGGATTCCCAGGATCGCGCCCAGCCGCACCTGGCTGAGCAAGTGCAGGGCTTCCTCGGAGCTGATCATGCGCGCGTTGCACAGGATGCCGTAGGCGCGCCCGACGCGGTCAACGACCTGGCGGCCGTGCTCGCTGCGCATGGCGCCGCGTACCTTGCGTTCGTAGCGCACGATCTGAGGGATGACCACCCGAAGGTTGTCGAGAATTTCCTCCTCGGACCGGCCGAGGGTCTTCTGATTCGACAGCTGGAAGAAGTCGCCGTGCCCCTGCGTGCCTTCCCCGTAGAGGCCGCGGACGATGAAGTCAATCTTCGCGGCCGCGTTGAAGACGCGCTGCAGTTCGCGCGTCATCGCCAGGGCCGGCAGATGGAGCATGGCGCTGACCCTCAGTCCCGTGCCGAGGTTCGTCGGACACGCGGTCAGATAGCCGTATTCCTCGTCGAAGACATAAGAGACTTGGTTTTCGATCGCGTCGTCGAGGCGCGACATGACGCGCCAGACGGCATCCAGATCGAAGCCGTCGTGCAGAACCTGCATGCGCAGATGGTCTTCCTCATTCACCATGACACTGACCGTTTCGTCGAGACTGAAGGCCACGCCGCGCGGGCCTTCGCTCTCGGCGTGCTCGCGGCTGATGAGATGCCGCTCGACCAGCAGCATCCGGTCCACCTCGGAAAGGCCGGTCATGTCCATGTATTCGAGCGCGGGATCGAAGGACAGCCCCTTGAGCATGTCGCGAAGTTTTTCGGCGAGTTCAGTGCGCTCCTCGATCCCCGCGCGGCTGATGAAGCGGTGGCCGGAGACGTTGCGCGCCAGTCGGACGCGGGAAGAAATCACCACGTCGGACTCCGGGCCCTGTCCAAGCATCCAATGGCCGACGCGATCATGCCGAGTCATGGTTGTCCTCGTCAGCGTTCAATTCCCGAATCTGGTCCCGCAGTTCGGCGGCCTTCTCATACTCCTCGCGCTGTACGGCGCGTTCCAGCTCGCGGCGGAGACGTATCAGGTTGTTCTTGCGCTGAAGCTTCGAGCCGGCGCGTTTAGGCACGCGGCCGAGATGCCGCGCGCCGTGCTGAAGCTTTTCGATGAGCGGGCCGAGCGCTTCCTTGAAAACGCGATAGTCGTTCGGGCAACCCAGCCGCCCCGCCGCGCGGAATTCCGCCAGGCTTATCCCGCACGTCGGGCAGATCGCCCGCGCGGACGCGCCCTGGTCCTGCACGGCGCCGTGAAGAAGTTGCTTGAGCATTTCCGTGAAATCCATTGCCTTCTGCACGGGCGTCAGCTTCTGGCGATAACATTCCTCGCACAGATGAATCTCGCGCTTATCGCCGTTTTCGATCTCGGTGTAGTGAACCGTGGCTTCGCGTTCGTGGCAGTTTTCGCATTTCATGGGGGACCTTCCTTCTCCCCTATACTATAACGAACCGGCTCGTTTGCGGCCAACGCGGGGCGCGAATCGAAGGCCGGCCGCGTTCGATCCGATCGAATCGCTTCTCAAGAAGCGGGGTTTCGGTTCCTCCCCGTCCACGAGGCGTGGCAGCCCGCGCCGCCGGGCCGGATCGGCGGGTCGAGCGCAACCGCCTTTATTATCGGCCTTTTCGCGGCACGATCCAGTCGCACGGCGGAGGCTTCAGCCCTTCTTTTCCCAGCGCAAGAGATGGGCCACCTTGCCCAGAGTGGTCTTGCCGTTTTCGATCTCGCCGCGGATTCGGTTCTCCGCTTCGAGACAGTCCATGGCGTAGTTGGCCATCTCGACGGCGCGGGCGCTCGGCAGAACCATCACGCCGTCGTCGTCGCCTACGATCCAGTCGCCCGGATGGACGAGAAGACCGCCGATGGTAACAGGCACATTGATCGCGCCGGAACCTTTCGCGTCCCCGGCATTGGATAGAATCAAGCGGCTGAAGGCCGGGAAACGCATTTCCCGAATGTCCTTCGTGTCGCGGACGGCGCCGTCCACCACCACGCCGGCGAGGCCCTTGACGATGGCGCTGTGCGTGGCCAGTTCCCCCCAGACGGCGGGCCCGCGCCCGCCGGAATTGATGACGACCACCTGGCCGGGCTCCGCAGCATCAACCGCCTGCACGGGCTTGGACCAGTCGCCGGGATTGGAGTAAGCGGTGACCGCCGTTCCCACCATCTTCAGCCCGGGCAGGATCGGCCGAATTCCCTCGGCGCAGGGCAGCCGGTGGGAGCCGTCCGAGATGTTCGCGGTGGAGACTTTTTCCAGGATCTCGCGGATGTTCTCGGCCGTCGCACGCCGGTAGAGCCGGGACTCCGCCGGTTTCCCGCTGTCGGCGGCCTGGCGAATCTGTTTTGTGGCGGCCGTTGCATCGGACGATTTCGTGATCGCCCCGCCGACGATAAGAATCGTCGCGCCGACGCGAACGGCATCGGCTACGGTCTCCGAGTTCAGTCCCCCGGCCGCGGCAAGCTTCAGGCGCGTTTGGCCGGCGATGTTCTCGATTAGATCGAACGGCGTCGCGCCCGTCATCTGCTGGTCAATACCCGTGTGGGCAATGACAAAATCCACACCCAGGGTTTCCAGTTCCGATGCGCGCGCGACGGGATCGGACGTGCCGATCAGGTCCGCGCCGATCTGCACGCCGAATTTACGGCCCGTCGCCACGCACTCGCGAATCGTGCCGTCGTCGGCCACCCCCAAGACGAGCGCCACGTTCGCGCCGGCCTTGGCCGCCGCTTCCACTTCCACGCGGCCCGCGTCCATGGTCTTCAGGTCGGCCACGACGGTCTTGTCCGGGAAGGCGGCGCGCAGTTGGCGGACGGCTTCCAGACCCTCGCTCTTGATGAGTGGCGTTCCCGCCTCGATCCAGTCCACGCCGCCGGTTACCGCCTCGGTGGCCGCTTTCAGCGCGCGGTCGAGGTCAATGAAATCAAGGGCAATTTGAAGAATCGGTTTCATGTCGAACTATCCCGCTTTCCCGCAAGGGCCTGGCGCGAACTACTCTGAATACCTTGCCCGACAGCGCGGTGATTCCCATACCGTAACCTCGCGGACGCGCAGGCCCTCGGGCATGTGTTCGCCGCAACGCTCGAAAATCGTCCGCGCGCAGTTCTCCGTCGTCGGATTTTGAGTGCCAAACTCCGGCAGGTCGTTGAGAAAGACATGATCGAAGCCCGCGACGACCTCGTTCAGAATTCGCTTCACGTCCTTGAAATCCATAGCCATGCCCAGGTCGTTCAGCCTGTCGGCGGCAACGGTCATCTCCACGCGCCAGTTGTGGCCGTGAAGCTTCTCGCACTGGCCGTCATATCCGCGCAGCCGGTGCGCGGCGGAAAATTCGCTCTCCACGATCAGTTCGTACATACATAACTCGCTGGGAAAGACAGGCCCGGCGCTTTCGGGACCCCGCCGAAGGTCCCCAGCGCGGCTTTTTCGCCCGGGTTCCATCGCCGAATTTAAGGTGACGCCTCTCGGATAAATCTTATCAACAGCCTCGCGCGTAAGTCAAACATCGCCATGTTCGCAGCCTTCGTGCAATTGACGGTCTCCGGACGGCCCGGTATAATCCCCTTTTTCGCGCGGAATCCCCCCGTGACACAGCCGTTCTCGCGAAAGGGGATGCGTTCGTCGCGCGTGCGCGGCAACGTGCGGGACTGAATCGAGACATTTCCTGGAAGCGAAACCCATGATCCCTCAAACGACGTCGCGGGCGGCGGCATGTCTGCTTTGCCTTCTTTCCGTTGCGATGGCCGCGCCCGTGCGGGCGCAACCGACGCCCATGACCAGGGCGCCGGACGTGGTCGCCGCGGTCAACGACAAGGAATTGACGCGCGAGGAACTTGCCGACCTTACGATTAATCTGTACGGCCAGGTCGTGCTGGAGCAGTTGATCCAGCAGGAAGTTGTGCGCCAGGAGGCCGAGAAACAGGGCGTCACGGCGACCCCGGAGGAGATCTCCGCTTTCACGAAAGAGCGCGTCGAGTTGGAAATACGCGATCTGGCGCGTCGGCTGGGACTGAAGGAAACCGACGATGCCGAGACCCAACTCGAGAAACTAGGGACATCCGTCGAACAACTTAGCGAGAGCGCGCGGAAGCGCTTGGAGCCGCACGTCTGGTACGAGATCGTCAGCCGCAAGCTGCTCCGGCGCGAGATCGAGATTACCGAGCAGGACTTGCGCGAGGAGTTTAAGGCCCGTTTCGGTGCCAAGGTTCGCGTGCGGCAAGTAGTGCTCGCGTCGCGCGAGGAAGCCGAGAAGGTTCTGAACAAGCTGCGGATGGGCGCGGAGTTCGACAAGATCGCGCAAGAGCTTTCCATTGACCGCATTACGCGCAGCCGCGGCGGCGAGATGCCTGCCCTGCCCGTCGGCAGCGAGGTTGGCCAGGCCGTGGCGGCGCTCAAGCCCGGCGAGATCGGCGACGTCGTCGAGATCGAGGGCCGTTTCCACGTTTTCCAACTCATCGAGAACATCACGGCCATCGAGGCGGATTTCGAGAAAGAGAAGGACGCGCTTCGCGAAGACCTGATTGAATTCCGCATGCAGCGCGACGGACCGGGATGGCTGCAACGCCTGGTTCAGGAAGCGAAGATCGAGAGATTTCTCTAACCCGCGCCGAGAAAATCGGACACAGGGCCATGAAAATACAGGTGTCCTCTCGCGTCAAGGAATTGCCGGCTTACCTGTTCGGTCGGCTCAACGCCGTGAAGTACGAGAAGCGGCGCAAGGGCGAGGACATCATTGACCTGGGCATGGGCAACCCGCTCGATGCCACGCCGGGGGTGGTCGTGGACAAACTCATTGAGGCCGTCCGGGACCCCCGCAACCATCGCTACTCCAGCGCCACGGGCATCTTCAACCTGAAGCGCGAGGTGGCCGTACAGTATCGCAAGCGCTACGACGTCGAGGCGGACCCGGACGAGGAGATCGTCTGCACGATCGGGTCGAAGGAAGGCTACAGCCACCTGTGCCTCGCCTTGCTGGGGCCGGGCGATACGGCCATTGTCCCCGCGCCCGCCTTTCCCATTCACGCCAATGCCGTGCGCCTCGCGGGCGCGAACGTGCTTTCGGTCCCGCTCGAAAGCGAGGAGCAACTCCTGCGCGACGTGGACGCGCTCATGCGCCGCATGCGGCCCGCGCCGAAGGCGATCGTTCTGAACTTTCCGCACAATCCGACGACCATGACCGTAACGCTCGGTTTTTTCGAGGACATGGCGCGCCTCGCGCGGAAGCGGTGCCTGTTCGTTCTGAGCGATCTTGCTTACGGCCAGACGGCCTTCGACGGTTACGAACCGCCCAGTTTTCTCCAGGCAAAGTATGGCAAGCAAGTGGGTGTCGAGTTCACGACCATGTCGAAGGCGTACAACATGGCCGGGTGGCGCATCGGGTATTGCGTAGGCAATCGTCACGCCGTCGCCGCCCTCTCGCGGGTGAAAGCCTACTACGATTATGGTATTTTCCAACCGGTGCAGATCGCCTCGATCATCGCGCTTCGCGCGTGCCGCGCCGAGGCGGCCGAGCAGTCGGCGCGCTACCAAGCCCGCCGCGATGTCCTGTGCGACGGCCTCGAACGCGCCGGCTGGGACGTCGAACGCCCAAAGGCCACCATGTTCTGCTGGGTCAAAATACCCGAGCAGTACCGGCGCATGGGTTCGGTCAAGTTCGCCTTCGAGTTGATGGAGAAGGCACTGGTCGCCGCAGCGCCGGGCGCCGGATTCGGTCCGGAAGGCGAAGGTTTTCTGCGGTTGGCCTTGGTCGAAAACGAGAAGCGCCTGCGCCAGGCCGTGCGGCAGATACGCCGCGCGTTCCCTGTGCCGGCCGCGGGCCGTCGCTAAGTCGGTTCGCGCTTCCGGCCGACCGAATCGAAGCGGAACATCGAGAGGGAGGACGTTTTTGTTATGACGAAGACATTCCGCGGCGGGGTGCATCCCCATGACGCGAAGAACCGAACGTGCGGGCTGGCAATTCGCGAACTGCCTCCGCCCGACGAAGCGGTGATCCTCCTCTCGCAGCACATCGGCGCGCCGTGCGCGGCGACGGTCGCCAAGGGCAAGCGCGTTCTGACCGGACAAGTCGTCGGTCAGCCCCAGGGCTTCGTTTCCGCGCCGATCCACTCTTCGGTCACAGGCAAGGTGACCGCGGTGGAGCCGCGGCCGAACCCCGTCACGGGCAAGCCCGTGCCCGCCGTGATCATCGCACGCGAGGGCGAGGACGAATGGGCCGAAGGCGCCAACACGGACGAGCAGGACGCCTCCGGCCTGACGGCAAAGGAAATCAAGCAGAAGATCCTCGACGCTGGCATCGTGGGCCTGGGCGGCGCCACGTTCCCCACGCACGTCAAGCTGAGTCCGCCGCCGGACATGAAGATTGACACGGTCATCCTCAACGCCGCGGAGTGCGAGCCATACCTGACGTGCGACCATCGCCTGATGCTTGAGAAGCCCGGCGAGGTCTTGGCGGGCTTCGAGCTGATCATGCGAGCGCTCGATTGCACGAACGGCATCGTCGGCATCGAGTCCAACAAGCCCGACGCCTTCGAGGCCATGCGCCGCGCTGCCGGGAGCGGAGCAATCCACGTCGAGATGTTGCCGGTCAAGTATCCGCAGGGCGCGGAGCACCAGCTCATCAAGGCCCTGCTCGGCCGTGAGGTGCCGTGGCATGGCGGGCTGCCGATGGCCGTGGGATGCGTGGTGCAGAACGTCGCGACGGCCTTCGCGGTGTATGAAGCGATCCGTTTCAACCGCCCGCTGATCCGCCGCGTCCTGACCGTGACCGGGGACGGAGTCGAGAGACCCGGCAACTTCCTGACGCGGGTCGGCACGCCGGTCAAGACGCTTCTGGCCGAGGCCGGGTTGAAGCCCGAAGCGCGCAAGCTGATTTTCGGCGGTCCCATGATGGGCATCGCCCAGAGTTCCGCCGACACCCCGACGACGAAAGGCACGTCCGGCGTCCTTGTCCTCACAGACGCGGCGATCTTTGTTTCGGGGCCGTGCATCCGTTGCGGGCGCTGCGTCACCGCGTGCCCGTACGGCCTGACGCCAGCCATGATCAGCCGCGCGGTGGAGCGCAAGAACATCGCCGTGGCCGAGGAATGGAACGTGATGGAGTGCAAAGAGTGCGGCTGCTGCACGTTCGTGTGCCCGGCCAAGCGCCCCATCGTGCATCAGGTCAAGTTCGCCAAGGCCGAGATCGCCAAACGCAAGGCCAGGGAGAAAGCCGCTGCGGCCAAGACCACGTGACGGGGTCGAAGACGCCGCGCGGCCGAAACCGCATGGAGAACGCGAAGTGAACAACGAGCAAGCCGCTCCCGAACCGAAATGGGTCGTCAGTTCCTCGCCGCACCTGCGCGACCCCGAATCCACGCCGCGCATCATGTGGTCGGTCATCGCCGCGCTGACGCCCGCGGGCGTGTGGGGCGTGTATCTCTTCGGGTGGGCCGCCCTTTACGTCATTGCGCTGTGCGTGGTCACGAGCGTTCTGACCGAAGCGATCGTCCAGAAGTTACGGGGCAGGCCCGTGACCGTGTACGACGGCAGCGCGGCGCTGACGGGCCTTTTGTTAGCTTACTGTCTCCCCTCGCACACGGTCGCTGACGACGGAACCCTGCGGTTGTTGGCCTGGTATGTTCCTATTACCGGCTCCATCGTGGCCATCGCCATCGCCAAGCAGTGTTTCGGCGGGCTGGGACACAATATCTGGAACCCCGCGCTGATCGGCCGCGCCTTCGTGCAGCTTTCCTTCGGCTCGAATGTCAGCCCGGCGAGATGGCCTTGGCCCGTCGGGGGCGCGACCGACGCGGTGACGCGCGCGACGGCGCTCTCGACCGACGCGGCGGGCTACAATCTCGGCGACCTCTTCTTCGGCAACTGCCCCGGCTGCATCGGCGAGGTGTCCGCGTTCCTGCTGTTGGTCGGCGCGGCGTATCTGATTGCGAAGAAGTACGTCAATTGGCGCCTGCCCCTGGCCTACGTTGTGACGCTTGTCGTCTTCGCTACCCTTTTCGCGTGGAGCGAGCAACCGGAACGGACGCCGTGGGTCAACGACTTCGCTCGAACCTTCGCGGCGTTGCGCGGAGGCGAGCTCGGGTTCGGCGCATTTCTCCCCCAGTGGATGATCTTCGGCGCGAAGGAGGTTTTCGCGGGCGGGCTTATCCTCGGCGCTTTCTACATGGCGACCGACATGGTCACCAGCCCGCTCTCCTCGAAGGGTCAGGCAGTCTTCGGCATCGGGTGCGGCATCCTGACGGCCCTGATCCGATTCTACGCCGGATACCCGGAAGGCGTGTGTTACTCGATTCTGCTGATGAACACCGCCCGCCCCTACGTGGACCGCTACACGCGGCCGCGCGTCCTGGGCGAGCGGAAAGAAAACAGGAAGGCGGGAGGTAAGTAGAGAGCGATGAAAGCGGTTCATTACGCGGTTGTTCTGGGGCTGATCTGCGTCGCGGCGGCGCTGGGCTTGTCCGGCACGTACCGCCTGACCAAGCCTCGCATCGACGAAAAGGCGGCGGACGAGCGCAAGGCCGCGCGGGAGAAAGTCGTGCCGCCAACGGCCGACGCGGAGTTGTCGTTCGAGATGCTGAATCCAAAAGCCCCCGAGCTGTACCAGGTAGCCAAGGCCGTGGCCGGCGACGGTAGCGTGGTCGGCTATGCGGCTCTCGGCGAATCGCAGGGCTACGGCGGGAAGATTCGCGTGATGGTTGGTATGGACGCCGCGGCTGAACGCATCACGGCCGTGACGGTCGTGGCGCATAGCGAGACGCCGGGGCTGGGCAGCCGCGTGGCCGACATCGAAAGCAAGAAGACCTGGGCCAAGATACTCACAGGCAAGGCCGATGAGGTCGAGGAAGAAACGTCTTCGGAGTTTCTCAAACAATTCCGTGATTTGACGCCCGACAAGCTGGCGGTCGGCAAGGGCGTGGACGGCATCTCAGGCGCGACCATCTCGTCGAAGGGTGTCACCTTCGCCACGCGCAACGCGGTGGCCAAGATTCTGCTGCTGGTTCTGCCCGACAGTGATTTGGCCAAGGAGTTCGCTGCCGATGTGGTGACCGCCGCTACGCCGGAAGGCTATCGCCACGACGCATGGAAAAAAGAGAACCCGGACGAGGAATAGGCCCTGCCCATGACGGACGAAGCCCCCGATCTGTCCGACGCCCAGCGCATTCTGGAAGCGCTGCTTTTCGCCGCCGACCGGCCCGTGCCCGCGGCCCGGCTGGCCCAGGTCATGGGTAAGCGTGTGGACGCCAAAGCCGTGCGCGGAATGGTCGAAGCGCTCAACGCGGAATACGCCGAGCGCAGCCACGCCTTCGAGATCGTGGAAATCGCGGGCGGATTCCAGTTGCTAACGCGGCCCGAGTTGAAGAAGTGGGTCGCCGAGTTGCACAAGCACCGGCGCCAGGAGAAGCTCTCGCAGCCCGCCGTTGAGACCCTCGCCATCGTCGCCTACCGCCAGCCGATCCTGCGCGCGCAGATTGACGACATCCGCGGCGTCCAGACCGGGCCCATGCTCCGTTCGCTTCTTGAACGCGGACTCATCAAGATCGTCGGCCGGCAGAACGTTCCCGGCCGACCCATCCTCTACGGCACAAGCCGCCTCTTCCTGAGCCATTTCGGGCTGAAATCGCTTCGCGACCTGCCCAAGTCCGCGGAACTCTCGCCGCCGTGAGCCATGTCGGCCGAAAAAGGATCCCCCGCTTCTCTTGAGGAAAATCGCCATGCCTGCCAAAGGAGAATCCGAATCCCTGCACCCCGAGCAGCTTGACCCGAACATGCAGGTGTTTGGCGCGGCGACGGAGCCGTTGACGTGGTATTCGCCGAAGACCGCCCCGTTCCGCCTCGCCGGATTCGCATGGTTCGAGCGAGACGGCGTCTATCGGCGGCTTCCGGTCTGTCCCGCTCACCCGATCCGGCCGGAGGTTAACGGCCTCGCGAATTGCGCCGCGGGCGGACAGGTCCGGTTCCAGACCGACTCGACCCGGCTCTACGTGCGCACCGTGCTGACGGGCGCCGGAAGCATGTGGCATATGCCAGCCACGGGGCAATGCGGGTTCGACTGCTACATCGGTCCACCTGAGCGGCAACGCTACCTTGGCACGGGGCGTCTGGAACCCGACGCCAGCGCCTACGAGACGATGCTCTTCGAGAATCTGCCCGGCGAGATGCGCAATGTGACGGTGAATATGCCCTTGTATCAGGGAGTCAAGGAGCTTTCACTCGGCCTCGATCCCGGGGCGCAAGTCCTGCCGCCTCCGCCGTATGCGCGTGAGGGCCATTGCGTCGTGTACGGCACGTCTATCACGCAAGGGGGATGCGCTTCGCGGCCCGGCATGCTGCCGACGAATATTCTCAGCCGGCGCTTGAACGTCGAGTTTGTCAATCTGGGCTTCAGCGGGAACGGCCGCGGCGAGCCGGAGTTGGCGCATCTCATTGCCGAGATCGAGAACCCGCTCGCCTACGTCCTTGACTATGAGGGCAACTGTCCGGATACCGACACTCTTCACAAGAGCTTGCCGGAATTCGTCCGAATCCTTCGCACGGCGCAACCGACGACGCCTATCGTTGTGTTCTCGCGCATCCGTTGGGTCAGGGATGTTCTGATGGAGGGAGATCGTGCGGAAGCGACTGCCTGGCGCGCTTTCCAGCGCGAGACGGTGGAATCCCTTCGCGCAGCGGGCGACGCGCATATCGAATTCGTGGACGGCTCGAAATCCTTCGGCGAGGATTCAGCCGACGAATGCACCGTGGACGGCATCCATCCGACCGACCTCGGCTTCCTTCGCATCGCCGACTATTGGGCGCCCATCCTCAGGCGCGTGCTGAAAGACGCCTAGCCCGCATTAAGACGCCGCGGGTTCGCGGTTTTCGGACGGCGCGCTGTCGGTTTCGGGATCGTAGACAAACCCGCGATGGGAGGCGGGCGGCGGTTTC
>Ga0180437_10010078_pt1 | contig 11581 bp, 10 predicted proteins | sample SS_ome_4_FD_132410 | JGI IMG/M metagenome (GOLD analysis project Ga0180437, IMG submission 132410) | Hypersaline lake sediment archaeal communities from the Salton Sea, California, USA - SS_3_D_1 metaG | ecosystem: Environmental > Aquatic > Non-marine Saline and Alkaline > Hypersaline >... | reverse complement strand
ATGGTTGGGTCCATTTTACTTACCCCGCGGTCTACGAGGGCCGCCAGGTAGAAGGAGTTCGCTTGGAATTTCAAGAGGGGAAGGTCGTGAAAGCCACCGCGGAAAAGAATGAGGAGTTTCTATTGGAGATGTTGAATTCTGATTCTGGTGCGCGCTACCTTGGGGAATGGGCGATAGGCACGAACAAGTTAATCGACCGTTTCATTAAAAACATACTTTTCGACGAAAAAATTGGAGGGACCTTTCATCTTGCACTCGGTCGAGGTTATCCGGAATCAGGGTCGAAGAATGTTAGTGCCATCCATTGGGATATGATTTGTGACATGCGTAACGGTGGTGAGATCTATGTGGATGGTGAGCTGTTCTATAAATCTGGCGAGATTCTCATTTAATTAATAACGGGCAGTTTTCATAACCTAAAGCGGATAAAGAGATTCATGATTTTTCTGGGTGTGACTGAATGGTGAATTCTGTGTTTATGGCCTCCTAGGGTTAATAACTTCTAGGAGGCTGATGATTTATATTCTGAAAAGGTTCGAATCCAACGTTTTCATTATTCTTAACGGTTATTCCCCTCGTCCGGTAAATAATCCAACCCGATTTCCTGTGAGGTCGGCGAAAAATGCAAACCAACCGATTCCCGGTATCTCGGTCTTGGGTTGAAGTATTTTTCCCCCAAGTTCTTCAACCTTTATAATGGTAGCTTCAATATCAGGTGTACTTATATAAGGGATGACATCCCCCACGTTGAATCCCTCCTGGTTTATATCCAGGAAACCTCCACCTTGCTCCTCGTTAATCTGAAAGGTTACGTAATTCATCTCCTCCAGAGTTTCGACTTCCCTACCGAAGAGATGGGCATAGAATTTCCCTGCTTCTTCGGGGTCCTTGGCAGAGAATTCGAGATGGATAAGTGTGTGCTGAGACATGTACTCGCTCCTTGGGTTAGCTTACAATTCGGGTCCTTCTGGACGCGTTCAAGCATGGTTTCGTTGATCATCCAGTATAGGATTTATCCTCACCTTTATCGACGCACGATCACTCAAATCGATGATCAGACCTTTTGAAACTGGCCGTATCGATATAACTGGAGAGCCAACCGATGCTTACCTTTGTAGCTGCATCAAACTCGGGCACGTAGGGCTTGATATCGAGTAAAGGTGTCCCATCGAGGATATCTAAATTCTTGATGAAGAGCCTTGTTTGTTCAATTTTCACAAGACGGACAACAGATAACCCGATGGGATTGGGACGTTTTGGAGCACGTGTTGAAAATACCCCACGGAGTTGTTGATCGAGGAAGGGTTTTACTTGGAGTTCATATTCGTGGGATTGGTGGAAGAGGTAAATAAGAATGATGTGGGAAAAACCATCCAGATCTTTGAGCCCTTCCTCGTATTCCTCATACAGGTCAATGTGTCCTTCGACACCCTTCCCGCCGGTGGGTTGAATAGGCATCCCTTTCCGATCCTTGAACGGAGAGTGAATGATCCCAATAGGTTTAAATGTGACGAGTTCCATCCAAGTTTCCTATCTTGGCAGGCAGCGATAGAGATGATTTGGAGTTTTAGATTTCCTCATAGTCGAGGCAATTCAATAACCTGCTGCTTCTGATATTTTCCTTTCTTATCAGCATAAGAAATGTTGCATTCTTCATCGGCTTGGAAGAAGAGGACCTGTGCAATTCCTTCATTGGCGTAGATCTTTGCGGGCAAGGGCGTTGTATTCGATATCTCCAAGGTTACATAACCTTCCCACTCAGGTTCAAAGGGTGTCACATTAACAATAATTCCACATCGAGCATACGTTGATTTACCAACGCAGATCGTAAGCACATCTCTTGGGATCCGAAAATATTCTACGGTTCGGGCCAGGGCAAATGAGTTGGGTGGAATAACGCACACCTCGCCTTGGAAATCGACCATGGAGGCTTGATCAAACTTTTTGGGATCGACAACTGCTGAAAATACATTGGTGAAAATTTTGAACTCGTCTGCCACACGGATGTCATAACCATAAGAAGAGACTCCGTAGGATATCACCCCATCTCGTACTTGTTCTTTTGCGAAAGGCTCAATCATGTTATCTTCGAGCGCCCTGCGAATAATCCAGTGGTCCGGTTTTAAACCCATTCAAGTTCTCCTATCCAATATAAATTTTTTTCATCAATCCTGCTGCTGGCAGAGTTCGCGTAGCAAGCAAAGCTTGCTCAGGAACTTCGGGTTTGTCGAAACCTAGCCGGGATTGGTTTTACTCTGTATATCCGCTTTCACAAAGTTGGTCAAAGAGCCAATTCCTTCAATTTCAACCGTCACCTCATCTCCAGGAGTGAGTTTACTCACCCCTGCCGGTGTTCCAGTGAGGATCAAATCACCGGGTTCAAGGGTCATGATGGAAGAAATGAATGCTATCAATTCACGAACCGAAAAAATCATATCCCTTGTGGATGCCAATTGACGCATTTGGTCATTGACTGTGCATCTGATCATCATGTCCGTGGGTTCCAGTTCGGTCTCAATCCATGGGCCAATAGGACAAAATGTATCAAATCCTTTCGCTCGCGTCCACTGATCATCACTTTTTTGGAGATCGCGCGCTGTGATATCGTTAGCGATTGTGTAGCCCAATACGATTTGCATCGCTTCATTGGGATTCACCCATCTCCCTCGTTTTCCAACCACAACTGCCAGCTCGCCTTCGTGTTCAACTTGATTGGATTGGGGAGGCAAGAGGATGGTTTCACCTGGACCGATCAAAGAACTTGGAGGTTTAAAGAAAATGAGGGGAACCTTAGGGACATCCGCTTGAAGTTCTTCAGCGTGCACTCGATAATTCCAACCCACACCAATGATTTTTTGGGGGACCACCGGAGCGAGGAGTGTAATCTTATCCAGAGAAAGTAGTGCATCTTGTCTCCGAAAGGGTTCGTAGGGGGATCCATCAATTGTTCCGACACGGTCCTCCGTCACCCATCCCCATGATGGTCGATCCCCGCTCTCTCTTAGAAAACGTACAATTCGCATTTGGGTGCACTCCATTTTATTTTTTAGTTTCGTAGGGTTTACGCGCCCAGGCCAAGTCATAATCCATTTGCCAGGGATATACGGTTATATCACGTAATCCAATCTCCTCTAAGACCAAAGCAAAAGTGTCGCGTTTGAAGAAACGACCCACGATCCATCGAGCTTCCCAACCGATTCGGTTGGTGATCAACAACCACCCACCTGGGTGAAGCACTCGTATTAGCTCGCTTAATGTTTCATAAGGAGCAGGTGTGAACTCGAGAACTTCTAGACAGGTGACGATATCAAAGGTGTTAGCTTGAAAGGGAAGAGGCACAGCATAAGCCCTTATCCAGGGCATACGTTCGGATTGTGTCAATTGGTGGCCTATGGTGAGCATCGCTTGGGAAGGTTCTAAATTGACCACCAACCCATCGACGTTCCAATGGGAAAAGAGTGTTCGTGATAGTCGTCCTGTGCCAGAGCCGACATCCAAGAGACGAGCATCCGGAATAGCAGAGAGAATGTCTTTGATGGGTTCGCCCAAAAATCGTTGCTCCCAATCAAAATCAAAGCCCTTGATACGATCGTAACGCGAAGCAGTCAGATCATAGAGCCAAACCACGAAGCGTTTTCCCAGATGAGCTCCCTCACAAACGCGCAATTCCCAAAATAGCAAACCTGTAACAAGGAGCAGAATGACGTATGGAATCCAGTTCATGATGTTCAACAAGATCGATGCCTGTAGGAAGGATACGGGAAGATAAATTGAGAATGTGTTTAATTATGCACTATTCTCACTCAGCAATTTCTTTTTTAAATGGTTCACACGGGAAGATATATTCTCGAAGCGACCAGGTCGAGCTCGATAAAGCATTCTCATGAACGCAAAGATCAAGGCTTCAACCAGAATTTGTCCCGCTCCAGATAGTTGTGTTTTAAAAGCGGCTAACACGTGGTCTGCTTGTAAGGCTGCAGGCGAGGAAGGAGTCGCTACCAAAGCCGCAGAACAAATCTCCAAGTTACGTGCTTCAGCGATCGCCCGATAAAGATAGGGGGTTTCCTCATCCACTTCGATTACAAACAACATGTCGCCTTTGCGTGCACCCACAAGTGCACGCGCAAAATCTGAAGGACTCCCACCGGCAAGGTGGATGTTATACCCAGCTGTTTCTAACCAGGCGGCAAGGTTTCGAGCCGGGGCGAGTGCTAATCCTTCGGCGAGGATGATCACCCTTTGAGCTTCATCCAGCGCACAGATGAGTTCTTCGGCTTCCTCAACCGAGAAACTGCGTTTCGTAAGGTCAAGAGCATGCGCTAATTCAGTTAAGGCTTCTTCTGCTGCCTCCGCCGAGGATGCTGGCTCGGCTTTCTTTTTATCAAGAAGTTCTTCTCTGAGCTTGGTTCGAAACTCACGTTGGAGTTCCGGATAGCCTTTATATCCAAGGTGTTGTGCGAAACGAACAACCGTGGCAGTGTCAATATCAAGAGTGTGACCCAGTTCTGTGGCAGTGAGGAGGGCGGCATGGGCGTAGGAATCCAGTAAAAAATCTGCCAATCGCTCGAAACTTGGAGACAATCCATCCCGGGTATCTCGAATTCTTTCAATGTAGGATTTCATTTGACCTTCGCTACCCTACCATTCACAACATTGCACAGCTCTTTTTAATGTCTGACCGCCGTGGAACTATAGCATAGGCGTAATCCTCGGGCAACGGGCTGTTTTCTGTTCATCGCTTGATCTCTTATAAAACGGAGTCGGACGAAGGAGACCAGGTTAATCCTTCAATGGTTGTTGAGGAAAATGCATGCTGGAGCTTTCAGTTAAGAGTCCAAGCTGCTGGACAAATTGATCCATGAAGGCTTCCGGAAGGAAATCTAGTAAAAGGCTAATGATTCATCCAGAAAGAAAAGGATTCCCCCCAATTAAAAACGCATGGAGTGCGTATCGATCTAATAAACCATCTATAGATCCCTGATTTACGGGTTTAATTCACGCTTAAAACCCACAGCAGATTTAAAAAAAAAAAAGGATGGGTTGAATGAAGCATCAAACATTATTCAACCCATAAAACTTGAATCGAAACCAATTTATTTAATCGGCAGCAACACTCTCCCTGACAGCACGTGGGTTTACTAGTCGTACCGCGCAAATTTTATACTCCGGGATTTTCGCGACAGGGTCTAATTTAATATCCTGTGTGAGGATATTTGCTGAGGCTTCCCTCCAATGGAAGGCCAAAAAAATCGTACCGGGTGGAACCCGATTACTTAAGACAGCCCTCGTTCGAACCCTGCCTCGACGGCTTTCAATGAACACGGCATGACCATCATCAAGGCCAACGGCTGCCGCGTCCTCGGGATTGACCTCGACAAAACCTTTCGGTATACGCCAATCCAGGGGTTCACTTCGGCGTGTCATGGTGCCAGAATGATAATGATATAACACACGACCGGTAGAGAGGATCAAGGGAAACTCCTCATCCGGCTGCTCAAATGGATCGCTTGCAGTGACGAGATTGAACTTCCCTTTTCCACGGGAGAATTGTTTCGAATGCAGAATCCCTGTTCCAGGATGCTCCTCATCAGGGCAAGGCCATTGCAATCCATTTCCCTCCAACCGCTCGTATCGGACACCCCCATAAATCGGTGTGACAGAGGCTAACTCATCCATGATGGTTGACGTCGATGAGAACTTCCAAGTTTCCGCTCGTCGATCTCGGCCCATCTTTTCATCAAAGAGGATGGCGATATCGCTGATAATTTCCCAATCCGGCCTTGCTTCTCCAGGGGGCCTTAGGACCGGCTGGAGAAGCTGCACCCTACGCTCTGTGTTGGTGAAAGTACCATCCTTCTCTAGAGATGATGCCGCGGGTAGTACGATATGTGCGAGTTGCGCTGTGTCACTCAGGAAAATCTCTTGCACCAGCATGAAGTCTAATTTACGGAAAGCTTGTTCGACATGATTGGTGTTAGGATCTGATATCATGGGATTTTCACCCATGATGTACATCGCTCGCACCTTTCCCTCTAAGGCGGCATGAGTGGCTTCCACGATGGTCAGGCCGACCTCATTCGGCAAGCTCTCAACGCCCCAGGCTTCAGCCATGTTCTGTCTGCGTTCATCGTCTGTGACACGCTGATAGCCTGGAAGCACATTAACCAAACAACCCACGTCGCATGCACCCTGAACGTTGGATTGCCCTCTCAAGGGATTCACACCCGTTGACCGTTTGCCAACCTGTCCACATAACATAGCAAGATTGGCCAGGGTCATGACCATATCCGTACCATTGGTACGCTGTGTGATCCCCATGGCATAAAGGGTCGTGCTATGTCCACGATCTGGATCATAGATCGAATTCCCGAGAGCGCGGTCACCCAGGGCGTATATTCGGGCAGCCTGCTCAATTTCATCAACTGTCACACCTGAGAGAAGAGCCGCTCGTTCGGGAGTATATTCTTCCAAAATCGCCTGGAATTCGTCAAATCCCTCTGTGCGCTCCTGGATGAATTCCTGATCCAACCATCCCTCACGCAGGATGGTATGCATCATCGCCAAGAAAACATAAATATCTGTCCCGGGCTTGATCTGCAGGAACAGCGTGGCATGTTCAACCATGGGGATACGCCGTGGATCGATGACGATTACATTGGCGCCACTTCTGGCAGCCCGAACAACTTCATAGCCTATTACGGGATGGGATTCTGCTGTGTTTGAGCCAGTGATCAGAATACAGTCAGCGTCGCGAATTTCTTGGATCGAGTTCGTCATGGCACCGCTTCCGAAGGCCTGCACGAGGCCTGCAACTGTTGAACTGTGTCAAAGCCGTGCACAATGATCGATATTATTTGTGCCGATCCCCGCTCGAATGAATTTCTGGAAGAGGTAGTTCTCCTCGTTGGTGCAGCGTGCAGAAGAGAGGCCCATCACGGAATCTGGACCAAATTCCTTGACAGTAGCTGCCATTTTTTCTGCAATGATATCCAAGGCCTTATCCCACGCAATGGGGATAAAGTTGTCTTCGATCTTGGGTTTCCTATTTTGGAGAGGTGACTCCTCTGGAAGCTCCCATGGTTGATCGCTGATACCCAACTCATATGCCAGATCGCGTCGCAGAAGGGGTTGCGTAAGTCGATCCGGATGGGAGGCAAAATCCCATCCATAGCGACCTTTGGAGCACAGATATTCCTTATTGACTGGAGCATCGGGGGTTGCTTGAGCATACAGGATCTTGCCATCCTTCAAGGCATACTCGACCTGACATCCAACCCCGCAGTATCCACAAATCGATTTGATCCGTTCCAGTTCCCACTCCCGACCTTTTCCCCGACGGGAGACCGGCATCAATGCCGCGGTGGGGCAAACCTGCACGCAACTGCCACAAAATACGCAGGTGGAATCAATCATGGGTCCGTCAAAAGGAGTCCCGATATGGCTTTCGAAACCTCGACCGACGAAGTCGATCGCTCGAACTCCTACAATCTCATCACACACCCGCACACATCGGCCGCATAAAATACAATACTGATGATCGCGGATAAAGAATGGGTTGTCATCCTGGTAAAGTGTGCGTGAATACATGAAGGTGTGAGAGGTTTCTTTCAAACCATATTCATAAGCATATTTCTGTAGCTGACAGGATCCAGCCTTGTCGCAAACAACACAGTCCAGCGGATGTTCTGATAGGAACAAATCGATCACTTCACGCCGCAATTTGTAGAGGATTTCACTCTGTGTCCTCACAACCATGCCATCACTGCAGGCTACGCCACAACTTGTCGTGGGAGCATTCCACCCTTCGATCTCTACCAAACAAAGTCGGCATCCACCTGAGACACTTAAATCCGGGTGATAGCATAAATGGGGGATATCGATCCCATGGGAAAGGGCTGCTTCCAGAATTGAAGTCCCTGGCTTTGCCTCGATTTTTTTTCCGTCGATGGTTAATTTGATCATTCCTTGCTCCAATGTTTTTTACAGCCTACTCAGCTTCAATTCCTTCTGAAATTTCCTCAGAAATGAGAGCCGCATATTCGTGGCGGAAGTAATTCAAGGTACTGACAACGGGATTGGGTGCGGACTGACCCAATCCACAAAGGCTAGTGGTTTTAACAAAGGCACACAAATCCTCAAGTTTTTCTACATCGCTAGAAGTAGCCTCGCCCTGGAGGAGTTTGTCAAGAAGCGTGCGGATTTGGATGGTGCCGACGCGGCATGGCATGCACTTACCACAACTTTCATCGACGCAGAAATCCATGAAGAAGCGGGCAAAACTGGGCATGCTGGTTGTATCATCAACCACAACCAATCCTCCCGATCCCATGATCGAGCCCAGCTTGGTTAGGTTTTCATAATCCACGGGTGTTTCAAGAAAGTTTGCGGGAATACAACCACCACTCGGTCCGCCGGTTTGAGCCGCTAGGAAGTTGCGACCCTCTTGAATGCCGTCGCCAATATCAAAAACAATTTCGCCAAGGGTAATTCCCATTGGGACTTCAATAAGACCGGTTTTGTTCAGTTGCCCTGCGAGGGCAAAAACCTTTGTTCCTTTGCTCTTCTCTGTCCCAATCCCGGCAAACCAATCCGCTCCCTTGGTTATGATGGTGGGCACGTTCGCCAAGGTTTCCACATTGTTGATGATCGTAGGTTTCCCCCAAAGGCCTGAGGCTGATGGGTATGGAGGACGAATGCGAGGCATCCCTCGCTTACCTTCAACGGAATGAATGAGCGCTGTCTCCTCGCCGCAAACAAAGGCACCCGCCCCAATCCGCACCTCAGCGTTGAAGGAAAAATCAGTTCCTAAAACAGATTTGCCGATAATTCTTCGCCGTCTTGCATAACGGATTGCTCGACGAAGACGCTGAACTGCGATAGGGTATTCACCACGCACATAGAGGTATCCAAAATTAGCACCAATAGCATAGGCTGCGATGATCATCCCCTCCAGGACCCGATGAGGGGTGTCTTCCATTACGGTTCGGTCCATGTAAGCACCCGGGTCTCCCTCATCACCATTAACAATTACGTATTTTTGATCTGCCTCCTCCATCCGGGCATAATTCCATTTGACTCCCGTTGGAAAACCGGCCCCACCACGACCCCGCAAACCACTTCGACGGATCTCCTCGCATACCTCCTCGGGTGTCATGTTCTGTAGCACATGCATTAATGCTGTATAACCCCCATGTGCCAGGTAATCTTCAATGCTTTCTGGATCGATCTGACCCACTTCAGAAAGGACCACTTTCACCTGTTTGATAAAGAAAGGATCATCAAGCGGGATAACATGCTTATCGAGATTGATTTCTGATTTGGCCTGCAGGAGACGTTCTTGGGTTTGTATTCTTTTTTTTGCTTCTTCATCTGCATCGACATCGAGTGGTTCGATGTTTTCAACAAGGGGGACATGTTTTGCAACGATTTGCACTGTGGTATTGGCATCGACATCGCCGTAAAGGATGGGGTCTTCTCCTTGTGACTCAACCCTGATCAACGGACCACGGCTACAAAGCCCCATACAGCCTGTTGATACAGCTTCCACCTCATTTTCGTCGCATTGACAGGCACTTACTGCCTCGTCTAGAGTGGACATGGTTTTTGCGGCACCAGCTGAAAGACAGGCCGTACTTGTACAGCAAAAAACCCGTTTTTTAAGTTTCTTCTGTCGAGCGCGTTCTTGCTCGGCTAATGAATGCAATTTTTCATAGCTCATTCTGAACCTGTCTCCTCTTCTGCTTCGTCGAAAATAGCATCTACCTTTTTAAGCATAGATTCTGATGTCTCCCTTCCCATCACTTCTCCATCTAAAACCACAACCGGCGCCAAACCGCAACTTCCAAGGCATCGAGCTGTCACGAGACTGAAGTAACCATCCGGAGTTGTGCCCCCGCCCTCGATATCATATTTCTTCCCAAGATCTTCAACGATATCCGCTGAGCCCTTCACATAACAAGCAGTCCCGATGCAAACAGTGCAATTGTGTTTGCCAAGGGGTTCAAAAGTGAAGAGATGGTAAAAGGTTGCAACCCCATATATTTGGCTCATGGGGATATCAAGGCTGTTTGATATGTAGAACAGGAGCTCTTCTGAAAGATAGCCAAAAGTTTGTTGCGCAATGTTTAAAATTTCCAACAAGGCATCTTTCTCGTAACTAAATTGCCTTGCCGCCAGGTCGATGGCTTTATAGCGATCATCGCCACTGGGATGAGGTTCAGAGGCTTTTCTGGTCCGTAATTGTTGGCTCATAAGTCCCTTCACGATCTGGTAGGATATACCTTCTTCTGGTTGCTATTCGGCTCAATATCAGATTCATTCTCCGGTAATGATGACAACGAATAGTGTGGTTAAACAACTAATTGTATGACAGCATACTTCTCAGGAACAGGATAATATTCGGATTAGCACTCACATGGGATCTCACAATTTTTGTGAGGGATGCAAAGTCAGTCATTATGGTTTTAGATTGTAGTGAATGGACACCTAAAGGTCAATTGAACCTATTCACAGCTAAGAAATGACGATTGTACTAAAGTGTAAATAGTAATACGTATTGAGTAACGAGTAACCAATAACAAGATAGAATTTTTCTCTATCCCATTTTACCTTTCACGCATCACGTATGTAGCAAAACTTATGTTTGATCCAAAATTCGTTGACGGTCCTTGTGGCAAAGACTATAATCCGGATGAGGGCGGATAGCTCAGTTGGATAGAGCGCTTCTCTTACACAGAAGAGGTCGCAGGTTCAAGTCCTGTTCCGCCCACTATTCAAAACCGCCAATCGGCGGTTTTGAATTTAAGAGTTTCAGCAAAGCTGAAACACTGCACTCTAAAATTTAGTAGTTTTTCATATTTTGCTCCATAGTTTCTCATCTCATGATCATTGCTGATGATTACTAACATTATTGTCTGCCGAGTTGAATTTGAACTTGAGATATGCGAAGATTAGGTGCCAATAGGGGAACTCGCCTCCATCATCGCAGAACAACCCACTCTTCCGATTGGTTTGTCACTCGAATAGAAGTCTTACATCAACAACCATCCGTCTCGCGAATAAATTACGCATTACACCAATATTGAAAATTACGATCGTCCTAATCGCGATGCATTTATCCGCATTGGAGAAGGCAGATGAAAGACACCCTCACCTGCTCGAACTGTTCCCATGAGAACCCTGTCGAGGCCAAATTCTGCGAGAACTGTGGGCAGAAATTTGCCCGTGTTTGCCCTGCTTGTGGTACGACGAATAGGGAAGAAGCTAAGTTTTGCCTGAATTGTGGTGAGACCCTGCAGCCTTCAGCCCCAATAACTTCAGAAACTCGTCTCTCCGAATTACAACAATCCGCGCCCGAAGGACTTCAGGAGAAAATCCGTGCTTCAAGTTCAGAGATCGAAGGAGAGCGTAAGCCGGTTACGATCTTGTTTACAGACATCGTTGGATCTACAGCCATTGTTGAAAAACTAGACCCAGAGGTTTGGAAGGAGATTGTTACTGGCGCTCATAGAAGAGTAGGAGAGGCAATCTATCGTTATGAGGGGACGATTGCCCAGCTCCTTGGCGATGGTGTGTTGGCCTT
>Ga0180437_10010077_pt1 | contig 11581 bp, 11 predicted proteins | sample SS_ome_4_FD_132410 | JGI IMG/M metagenome (GOLD analysis project Ga0180437, IMG submission 132410) | Hypersaline lake sediment archaeal communities from the Salton Sea, California, USA - SS_3_D_1 metaG | ecosystem: Environmental > Aquatic > Non-marine Saline and Alkaline > Hypersaline >... | reverse complement strand
GCCGCCCTTGCCGCTGGAACGGATAAACTTCTCGACGATATCTTTCTCAAAGATGCCCAAGCTTTCCATCCTTTTGCGCAAGGCTTCCTGCTTGTCTTTGGAGACGCTTATATGTCCCATTTCTAACTAATCTGAACCGCCTTTTTTTGATAACTCCGAAATGCGTTTTTCGAAATATTTATTCATTCCCTCGGAATATTGGTCATGGGGGACGAGAGGCTTTTCCAGTTTTTCTATAGTTTTTTCAGATAGACGTCCTTCCCGGACGACTTCCTCTCCGGCCTTCCGCAGCAGCTTCATGTAAGAATGAAGGACCGGCTTTAGCATGGGGTTCTTAACCTGGAGAATCGGACCGCCACCCCTGTATATTTCTCCGATAACTTCAGAATGCATGTTCCTGGAGAGCCGTCTAAAATAAAGCCTGAGAGTTTGGAAGTGGGTTTGTTCCGGAAAACCGCTGTTTGAAATCACGACTATTTTCGGATACCTGTCATATCTTTTCACATGAACGGTCTCGCCTTTCTCTCTCTTGACACGAGGATCCACGGCCGGGATCAGCCTGTCGATGAATGTCTTCATCATCCCTGTCACGTTATCAGCATAGACAGGCGTGGCAAACACGACGATATCTGATTGAATCACGCTTTCCAGGATCTCAGCCATGTCGTCTTTCTGGATGCACTTTCCGGGAGTCTTGATCCAGCAGCTCAGGCAGGCTTTACAGTTGCCGATCTTTTTCTCCGCCAGAAAAACAGTCTCTGCTTCGGCTCCGGCTTTTCGAGCTCCTTCAAGAAACTCGGAAGCTATTTTCTGGCTGTTGCTGTTTTTTCCTCTGGGACTCCCGTTGACACAAAATATTTTCATTTTTTGCCTAATCCTTTCATCGGCATGAAAAAGCGAAGTCTGCCGCTCTTCTTCAGTGGATGGCTGTCTAGGTTTCCAAACCAATTGTACCTTGGTTTGGGGTTACATCTCAACATTCGATAATTTGGGGTCGCATCTTAACATTTGACATTTTTTTTAAGAGTACCGGATTGCAGGATATTACCCTGATAAAGAATCGGCCAATAAGAAAAACAGTAAAATGTCGAATGTTGAGATGCGACCTCATGTTGTTAACCATGTTGAAATAGTCAATCGTTATTTCGTTGACTGTTGGATAAAATTTCTATACACTCGAAGACTCATCAAGCCATGACGAGTAAGAATCAACCAAAAAAGGATGCCGCCATGAAACAAGAAAAAAAATCCATCATCATTTTTCTGGGTATGACTCTGCTCCTGCTCTCACTTTATCCTTTGCATTCTCTGGAGAAGAAGGATCCCCTCACTGTGGCTGAGTCAAGCGACTTCACAGCTACTTCTCTCCACTCTGATGTCATGAATTTTATCAGAGGCCTTCAAGAGAAGAGTTCCCTCCTCAGAGTGGAAACGCTCTGCGTGAGCCCGGAAGGGCGGGAAGTTCCCCTTCTTGTCATCGGCCAGCCTGTCCCCTCCTCTCCGCTCGCTCTCAACCATGACAAGAGAGCCGTTCTCTACATCCAGGCAAACATCCATGCGGGCGAAGTCGAAGGCAAAGAGGCGTCCCTGATGCTTGCCCGGGATATCCTCCTCCAGGAGAAACCTCCCTATCTGGATAAGCTGGTTATTCTCATCGCCCCTATCTTTAACGCAGACGGGAATGAAAAAATCGACCCCAACAACCGCCGAAGGCAGGCCGGTCCTGAAAAAGGAGTGGGAGTTCGCTACAACGGTCAAAACCTTGATCTGAATCGGGATGGCATGAAACTGGAAAGCCCGGAAGTACAGGGTTTAGTTCGCAATATTCTGAACAAATGGGATCCTTTCCTTCTCGTTGACTGCCACACCACCAACGGATCCTACCACCAGGAACCTGTCACCTATATCTGGGCTCTCAACCCGAATGGAGACTTCCCTCTTATCGAATACATGAGGGAAAAAATGATGCCCTCCATCAACAAGAATCTGAAGCAAAAATATGATGTCCTCTCTGTTCCTTACGGAAATTTTATGGATTATCGAGATCCTGAAAAGGGGTGGCGGCCTTCCGGTCCGGAACCGCGGTATATTACCAACTACATCGGCCTGAGAAACCGGATGGCCATTCTGAATGAAAACTATTCCTATGCGGATTACAAAACCAGGGTGCTGGGCTGCTATTATTTTCTCCACTCGATCCTGGAATACTGTCATGCGCACACAGACGAAATCACTCAGCTCATCGGCCAGGCAGATCAAAGAACTATCCAGAGAGGGCTTCGCCCGACTGAAAAGGATACTGTAGCCGTCGAATACGACCTGCAGCCCCTTAAAGAAAAAGTCACCGTGCTGGGATATGAAATGGAAGTGATAGAAAAAGAAGGCAGCCGGCCGCAGATTAGAAGAACCGACAAGCCAAAAGCCTATTCTGTTCCCTTTTTCACCGACTTTGTTCCCAAAAGGTCGGTCTCCTTTCCCTTCGCCTATCTCATCCCGACCGCAGACCCTGAAATCATCCACAAGCTGCTCCAGCATGGCCTGCTGGTGGAGAAGCTGACAAAACCTGCAAAGCTAGAAGTGGAATCCTTTCGCATAACAGAAATCAAAGGGGCAGAAAGGCTCTATCAAGGACACCGAATGAATTCAGTGAAGGGTGAATACAATCTTGAAGAAAAAGAATTTCCAGCTGGAACTCTCTTTATCTCCACAGCTCAACCCCTTGCTAACGTAGCCGCCTATCTTCTTGAACCGGAGAGCGACGACGGACTGCTTGTCTGGAATTTCTTTGACCGCTATGTCGTTCCCCAATGGGGCCGGGGAGCTCTACCCTATCCCGTCTACAAGCTTCTCAAGCCAGCGAATCTTGTCAAAGAACGGGTAAAATAACTGAATCTATCCTGATGGGATGGCTCGTGATGAGTCAGAGAAGATGGGGATGCTATTTTTTCTTTTTCTTTGAGGCAACCAGGAACTTGCCGCAATTCTCGCAGATATAAATATCGTTGCTTCCTTCAATCGCAGAACCCATGCCTGTGGCCACATTGATGTTACAGCCCTGACAGACTCCTTCCTCCACTTCAGCTACGGCAAATCCATATCTCTGCATGAGTCTGTCAAATCTATCGACAAAGTCTCTATCGAGTTCCTGGCGGATCAGAGTGGCCTGCTCTTTAAGCTGTTTCAGCTGGCTTCCCTTTGCTTTTCTCATTTTAATTTCAATGGTTTGAAGCTTTTTCAGCAGGCTGGCGCGACTGATAATCCGGTCTTGCTGAGGAAGACGCAGTTCAACCTCTGAGAGGACATTAAACAACTCTGTTTTATTCTCGGCTCCAAAAAGCCTGTGTCTAAAATCGTCTCTTATCAGGAATTGAGCCAAGCCGGCAAAGAGATGATTGAACAAGCCCGGAATTGACGGATTCCAGATAACAAGAATGATGATATGGACCTTTTTGTTATCGATGGCGTCAAAATCGATTCCCTTTTTCGATTTTCCGACAGCCACCGCTATATCCCCTCCAGTATCCACACGCGCGTGGGGAAGAGCGACACCGTGTCCGATTGCCGTGGATTCTAATCGTTCTCTATCTATCACTCGGGTGAGGAGGAGTTTTTTATTAGCGATCAGTTTTTGCTTGAAGAGGATACCGAGCAGTTCTTCCAAGGCTTGAATTTTATCCTTGGCTTTGAGGTCGAAGACAATTTGAGAGGGTTTAAGATAATCGGATAAGTGTGAGCTTTTAAAAGAACTTTTCATGCTTCTTTGTGTCATTCTAACATAAAAAATACAATCTCAAAAGGAAAAAAACAGAATTTAAGATTTTTCTTTGACTCTAAAGTTTCTTTCCCTCAAAAAAGACTCATTCTTTACGAAGTGAGGATTTCCACTAGCAAAAAAGGAAGAGTTTCCTCAGCCAGAAGAATCCGCTTTTCATTTCTCCCTGATGGCTCTCGCCCGGTCTATTTTTTGCTCTTTCGGTATTCTTTGACAAGCTTGAATGTTTCTTCAATGCCTTTGACCTCAACCGCTTGTGTGGCTAACTCCAACCCAAACTGTGCCGCATCAAAAGGATCTTTTCCCATTGCCAGTTTCACAACCGCGCCCCCACAAAAAACATCGCCGCAGCCTGTCGTATCGACGATAGTTCCAGCCTGAAGGGCAGAGATCTTCAAGGATCGACCCTGCTTTAAAACCAAAACACCATCTTTCCCCAGCGTGACAAACACGGCTTCGACTCCCAGTTCAAAGGATTTTTCCCCAAACCGGGAAAGATCCGTCTCCGAGGGGACATCCTCCGGAGTACCGAGCATTGAAGCCACTTCTTTGAGATTGGCCTGGAGAAAATTGACGCCTTTAATCCATTCTCTCCATTCACCGAGGGGAATGTACTTTCGAGGCACATTGAGCTCCCTGGATAGAAAGAGAGAATGGACATCAATCCATATCGGACAGGATGCCGATTCCACGATATCCCGCCAGTGAGAGAGTTGAAGGTCATAACCCGAGTTTATCACCAGGATGAGCATTCCAAACTTGTGTATACCCTCAATTAGTGGGCCAGGATCCAAGGGAGGGACAACAGATTTTAAGACTTCAACTCTCTCTCCTTTTTCAGGATAATGGAGGTTAACCCGGTTTCCAGGTCCCGGAACTCGTCTCATACCTTTTTTCCGGAGAGTGGACCACTTCCGGACTAATTTATTGACATCTCCAGCTAATTCTTCGCCAAGATTGGTGTGAAGAAACACATTCTTTCCCAGGCCACAAAGAACACTTGCCTGGTAGAGGACTCCTCCTAACCCGGAGATTCGCTGTCCGGATTTAAAGGTGATCTCATCATAGGTTATGGTTCCAATCAGGCCAAAATTCATTCTTGTTCACTCATTTTTATGATTTCTGGCTAGTTGAGCAGCCTTTTACTCCCAAAGTTATAACTCCCAGCGAGTCTTGAAGACCTCTGCTTCCAGAGAAAAAGGGGTGAAAGGATATCCAATCATCGAGGCTGCAGGCGATAATTGTCCCCGAAGCTTCATGAGATCTCTGAATTTATCCTTTTCCGTTTATCGTCCCAATTATGATATATTATTGAATTCAGAGTGGGAAGGAAAAAGATGACCCATTTGAAGCAAAAGGCAAGAGAGCTCATCGACGAATTCAAGGGCAAAGACTATATTTACGGACTCGGCTGCTTGGAAAGAATCGGAGAGCTCGCACACTCCTTGGGCAAAAAAGTCCTTTTAGTCACAAACCTCCAGTGCCGCAACACTGAAATCTTTCAGACAGTTCTCGATTCATTGAAAAATTCTGGCCTCGAAATCGATGGACCTTGCCCCTCTGCCAGGCCGAACTCTCCTAAGGAAGATGTTGACAACATAAAAAAAGACATTTTGCGTTCAAATCCTGAGTGTTTGGTTGTTGTTTCAGGCGGATCCGGAATTGATGCGGCCAAAGCCGCTGTGGTGCTGGCTGCATTAGGAGGGGATATCGAAGATTACTTTGGAATCGGAAAAGTGACTGAAGAACTCGTACAAAGCGGGATAAAGCTCCCTCCGTTAGTCGCTGTCCAAACAGCCTCAAGCTCTGCAGCCCATCTGACAAAATACTCTAACATCACAGACTTAGGAACGAACCAGAAAAAACTCATCGTTGATGAAGCCATCGTTCCTCTTCGGGCTCTTTTTGATTACAGCCTTACGCAAACTATGTCGGATTCTTTCACTGCGGATGGAGCGTTTGACGGCCTGGCTCACTGCCTTGAAGTCTATTACGGTACAATCCCCGATTCATTCGAGAAAATCCAGGAGATCGCATTGACTGGAATCGAGCTTATCCTCTCCTCTCTTAAAAATGCCATCGCAGATCCATCTGACATGAAAGCCCGAGAAGCGATTGGCTTGGCCACTGACCTTGGTGGCTATGCCATCATGCTCGGCGGCACAAACGGAGCCCATCTCACAAGCTTCTCCCTGGTGGATATTCTTAGCCACGGCCGGGCATGCGCAATTCTGAATCCGTACTACACCGTCTTCTTTGCCTCATCCATCTTCAGGCAGCTCCAAGAGCTTTCCCCGCTTCTTGTTAAATACGGATTGATGGATAGAGCTCAATTGAATCTTGAAGGTCAAGACCTGGGACTGGCTGTGGCTCAAGCATTCATTAAACTGAGTCAAAGCGTGGGCTTCCCGACCAAGCTTGAGGAAATCAAAGGGATGAGCAGGGCTCATATCGAGAAAGCCCTTCTTGCAGCCAAGAGCTCGGAGCTAGAGATGAAGCTGAAAAATATGCCCATCCCCCTGACATTCAGTATGGTGGAGGAATACATGGGGCCGGTCCTCGAGGCCGCACTGACCGGAAATTTCTCACTCATCAAATCAGTCAAAAAATGAAAGAAATAGAACTGAACTTAGGACAGAAAAGCGTCCCGATAGATGTTCCCGACAGTACAGAAATTCTGCCGATGGGAAAGGCTTCACTTCTTTTTAACGCCGAGGAAAAAATCCGCGCCGCATTAGCCAATCCGACAGACTGTCTTTCCCTCAAATCCTTGGTCCATGAAAAATTGAAAGCGAATCCCGAAGCCAAGGCAGTTGTTGTCATTTCAGACAATACCCGTCCTGTCCCCTATTCCGGAAAATCGGGCATCCTCTATCCGATTGTTGATGAAATGATAAAAGCCGGTCTTCAGCCCTCTCAGATCCGTCTTCTGGTAGCCACCGGGACACATAGGGCAATGAAAGATGAGGAACTCAGAGATATGCTCGACTCCCGGGTGAATAGTCTCGGCCTTGAAATAATCAGCCATGACAGCAGGAATCCTGACGAACTCGTCTCCATAGGAAAGACAGAACTCGGGGGTGAAATTCTTCTGAACCGCTTGTACGTTGAAAGTGACCTGAAAATCCTGACAGGACTTGTGGAGAGTCATTTCATGGCAGGAGCTTCAGGTGGAAGGAAATCGATCTGTCCAGGGCTTATCGCGGAAGACTCTACGCACCTTCTGCACAGTGGGCCTATCCTTTCTTCTCCGAATGCACGGGATTTAATACTCGAAGGAAATCCCGTACACCAAGAAGCCCTTCAAGTGGCGCAAATGGCCGGCTGCGATATGATCGTTAATGTTACACTGGACTCAGGATACAGGCTCACGGGAGTCTTTGCTGGAGACCTTGAATCCGCTCATTTGGCTGCCTTCGAAAAACTGAAAAGCTATGCGGCTATACCGACCGACAAAAAATATGACTTAGTTATCGGCCACACCGGCTTCGTGGGAGTGAATCACTACCAGGCCGCCAAAGGCGCTCTGACATGCCTTCCCCTGCTCGAAGAAGAGGGAACCTGCCTCCTGGTCGCCTACCATACTGACCCGGATCCGATAGGAAGTACTCAGTACAAAAGAATGCTCCGTCTTCTCAAGGAGAAAGGCTCTGAAAAATTCCTGGAAACGATCCTCTCCCCGTCCTGGAATTTTATCCCCGATCAGTGGGAGGCTCAGATGTGGGCCCGGCTCTTCAATAAAATCCCGACGGAAAATCTCATCTACTGCACCTTTGAGATCCCAGAAGAAGCCTTTTCCTGGATTCCGGGAAGAGACGCCAGGACGATTATTCCTGAGGCCCAGGACCTTCAGGAACTGGTGACACAAGCGATTGATTGGGTCTATAAAAAACTCTGCCTTCGCTTGGGTCAGGAACCTCGAATCGCATGTCTTCCGGACGGTCCTTACGGCATCCCTGTCGAACCCGAAGAATAAAGAATAAATTAGCGTTCAAAGATGAGTAACAGCTCTTCATCAAAAGCTATGAAACCGTGGAATTTCCAGCCTTTTCGAGCATTCCAATTGAACACATAAGACCACTGCTCTCCTGAAGTCATCTTCTCCCACCATCTTGAATCCAGCTTTCTGCTCCCGGCTTCTTTGATAACCATCTCAATCTCTTGATCAATGCTAGAGACTTTATACTGATTCCCTCCCTGTGCATAAATATACTTTGGAACTCCAATCAAAGACTTTAATAAAAGAGCTGTAAGCAATAGAAGCACTAAATTCAGCAAAATCTTTGTGGATTTATCAAATTTCATGGATCCTCCTCACCTTTAAATTATAAGTTCAATTGAAAAACAACGTCAAAAGGAAAAAAGGGAACAGAGCTTTATGCACAGTAATTAAATAACATTTTTATTAATGATAATGAAGATAAAAGTGTCATTGCGAGCGAAGCGTGGCAATCCCATAGAAAGAATAATAAAATTATGGGAATAAAAATATATCTTTTATGAGATTGCCACGCTTCGCTCGCAATGACACATGGATTAAACTTCACACTCCTTTCAGTCGCTCGCAATGACATTCAAAGATTGTCACCAAATTACTGAGCGCGTATAATAGGCAACTTTTTAAAAAAAAGGGTCTGCCCCCTTCTTTCACGTGTCTCCATCTTTTTATTTCTGCTATACTATGCCTGCATGGTTTATTGGCTGGGGACTTCCGGGTGGAGCTATCCTGAATGGAAGGGCAGATTTTATCCTGAAGGCCTCTCTCAAAAAAAATGGCTCTCTTTCTACGCAGAACATTTCAGTACTGTCGAAATCAACATGACCTTTTACCGCTTTCCCAAGCCAGAGACTCTTAAGGGATGGCTGGACAAAACACCTTCTCATTTCACTTTTACCCTCAAGGCAAACCGCCAGATCACTCATTACAAGAAACTCAAAGATGTCAAAAGCGAGCTTAGATATTTCTATATCCTGGCTGATTCTCTCCAGGACAGACTAGGATGTATTCTTTTTCAACTCCCCCCCTCCCTCACGCAGGACCTCGGTTTACTCAAATCTTTCTTATCTAATCTCTCCTCCAACCATAAAAATGTAATCGAGTTCCGCCACGAGAGCTGGTTTACAGAGAAAATATATGACCTTCTTCGCAGGCATAAAGTCACATTCTGCGTGGTTTCCTCCCCCAAACTTCCCGATATCATTATTGAAACAGCAAAGACATCCTATTTCAGATTTCACGGCAGGATAGGCTGGTACAAGTATAACTACTCAGATGATGAATTAAAGGAATGGGCGGAAGCCATCAGAAAGACAAAAACTGAGGAATGCTTCATCTATTTCAACAACGATTACCATGCTTATGCTGTGGGAAACTGTCAGAAGCTCAATGAATTTCTTGAATAAGAATAAAAGGAATCAAACATCCTCATTACCGCCAAAAAAGGGATAGGCCCCTTTTTAAGTTGACGATGGGACATGATTCGAATACTATAGAAGACGATTCAAGCGGGACGATTCGCAACAAGGAGTCAATCATGAGAAAAACTCATACACTATCCGCAACGTTATTGGCTTTACTTCTCCTCTCCATTTTCCTTGCCCCTCCTTCTTACAGCCAATCCGAACTCCCTCCCACTGACTTTCCTGTGCTCATCACATCCTGTGGCCAGAGTCCGGGCCCTGTGCGTATTAAAGCCATATTTATGCGGATGAAATTCAAACCCAGCCCGAAAACTTATATGGTCGTTGACCAGGCAACAGCTGAAGACCTGAAGATAGCCAAGGAAACAGGCTCTCCATACAAAACCGTTATCATCGTTATGGGTTCAAGCCTCAAAGCCATGGGAGCCGCCGGAATATCCATAGATGATGAAATCGACAGGACCTCGAAGCTCATCGCAGAGGCTCGTCAGCAGAAAATAACCGTCATTGGCGCTCATATCGAGGGCATGGCACGAAGAGCCCAGGGTGCAGCAGTGGGCGATAACACAGATGAACTCAGCATCGATGCTGTCGGCCCAAACTCTGACCTTCTGATCATCACCAAAGATGGAAACACGGATGGACGTTTCACCATAATCTCCAAGGATAAAGGCATCCCTATGATCGAAGCCGGCAAGATGCTCGATCTTATCCCTGAATTCGAAAAGATCTTTAAAAAATAAAAGAAGAGAGGGCAGACAACTTTTTACTACCTGAATCCGCATATGTTGAATAAAGCACAGGAGCAAATCTCCTTCGGCTTTTCGCGGATATTCGAATCACCCAACGAAATTCCCAATCTTCCATTTCGGATCTATATCTCCGGATTCCGCCTTCAACATCTAAAACAAGGAAAAAAGCTGTGAGTATGTTCACCTCCACTGAGATCATCCTGGCTGTCATGGTCGTAACCTATATTATTGCCAGGATTCTGAAAGTCTCGACAGAGCTCTCCATGTTTGCCGCTGCCCTCACCGGAGCTCTGGCTGGTGGCGCCGGAATTCCGGCCAGACATGTAGTGGAGGGCGCTTTTACCTACCTGGATATCGTCCTCATCTTCATCACTGCCACTCTCTTCATGAACATTCTCAAGGAATCCGGAGGAGTGGCTTATGTAGTTAGAGGAATACTCCGCAAATTCTACCGAAGAAAATCCATTCTATTCATCCTGATCACTCTTCTGTTGCTTCTTCCCGGCGCCTTGACAGGAGCCGGGAGTGTAACGGTCCTGATCACTGGGGGGATGATCGCCATTGTCCTGAGTTACATGGGCATCTCTAAGCCGAAAACCGCAGCCATTATTTTTATCCTTGCCGGGCTGAGTGCTGCCGCCCCTCCTGTTAGCCTGTGGGCCATGCTCACTGCAGCAGGCGTCAATATGCCTTATGTCGGATTTTTCCTACCCCTGCTCGTCCCCTGCGTGCTCCTTTCTCTGATTACCATATTCATACTGGGATGGAAAGGAAAACCAGTTAACCTGGAAAAAGCTATGGAAGAGCTGCCTGATGCTCCGCCAAAGATGAACTGGATTCGTGTCTCGCTCCCATTCCTCGTCTTCCTTTTTCTTGTTCTAGCCGGCCGAATCTGGCCTCATTCTCTCCCCGTTATCGGGCTTCCGATGATGTTTATGGCATCTGCCTTTGTCAGCCTCTGGCTTTCGCCCACAAAGTTGAATTTTCTCAAAATTTCCAGAGACACGGTCCACCAGCTCCTTCCTCTAATCGGAACTCTCACCTGTGTGGGAATCCTGGTTCAAATCATGACTCTCACCGGAGTCCGGGGCCTCATAGCCATCACTGCTGTGACTCTCCCCTTGATCTGGGTTATTCTCTCGCTCTCCTTTGTCCTTCCGTTCTCTGAGGCTGTTCTCATGTGGGGGGCGGCTCCTGTTCTCGGCGTTCCTCTGGTTTTGCTGTTTAACACGATCGGGCTGAATCCCATCATAGCACTGGCGGGAATGAGCGTCATCTGGCCGCTGGGCGATGCGCTCCCGCCGACAGCCATTATCGGCCGCCTGACAGCCCAGACCGTCGGGATGAAAGAATCCTACTCGCGGCTGTTAAAACACTGTATAATTCCGGCTATCATCATCATGGTTGTAGGCACCTTGATGGTCGTCTTCAGCAAAAAACTGGCTTTTTTAACACTCTTATGATGGAAAAAATATTAAAAGACAGCCATCTGACAGAAACCTTCTTGGTAAAAAACCATGGGCTGTCAAAATATATCATGGAGGGGTTTGACTCATGATCATGACCATTCTCTATTACCTGCTCACTGCATACATTGCCTTCCTCATCATCTGGAACCTTCTGAAAAGCAAGAAAT
>Ga0180437_10010076_pt1 | contig 11582 bp, 11 predicted proteins | sample SS_ome_4_FD_132410 | JGI IMG/M metagenome (GOLD analysis project Ga0180437, IMG submission 132410) | Hypersaline lake sediment archaeal communities from the Salton Sea, California, USA - SS_3_D_1 metaG | ecosystem: Environmental > Aquatic > Non-marine Saline and Alkaline > Hypersaline >... | reverse complement strand
TTCGTTATGGCTATTGATATAAATGCACGCGCTAGCCTTACTGCTGTAGATACGGTTTTTAAGAATACCGGTGTTAGGGGTAATTTTTTACCTCAACGAATCGCAGTGATTGGACAAGGCAATGATGCAGAAGTTTATAGCACCGACAAAAAATTAATTGAATCTGCATTTGAGGTCGGACAATTATATGGTTTTGGTTCACCGCTTCATTTAGTAGTTGATAAATTATTACCCGCTAATGGTGATGGTGTTGGAAGTATACCTATTACAGTTTATCCTTTGCCAAATGAGATTACCGGTATAGCTGCTCAGGGCAGTATTACTCCATCCGGTGCAGTTAGTGAAGAATCAATTTATAGGATCTTTATAAATAATATACCATCTAAAGAATTTGTTATATTACCAGGAGATGCTATTGCCGATATAATAGATAAAATGGTAATAGCCCTTAATTCAATTATTGAAATGCCAGTAATTGGAACTGATAATACAAGTGATTTAGGGGTTACTGCAAAATGGAAGGGTGAAAGCGGCAATGATTTATATATTGAAGTTGAAGGACCCACGAATGGTTTAACATTTGTAATTGTTCAACCTACCGGTGGCGCGGTAAATCCTGAAATTACAATTGCTACCAATCAATTTGGTAATGTTTGGGAAACATTAATATTAAATTGTTTAAATAAAACTGATCTTGTGGCCTTAAATGCTTACAAATCATTTGGTGAAGGTCGATGGCAATCTACAGTAAGAAAACCTTTTGTTGCATTTTGTGGCGACACGAATGAAACTGTAAGTGCTGCAACGACTATACCAGATGCTAGAAAAGATGACCGAATTAATTCTCAATTAGTTTCGCCGGCAGGAAAAGATTTGCCTTTTTTAGTTGCTGCACGTCAATTAGCCAGAATAGTTGTTGTTGCTGAAAACAACCCGCCAAAAGGGTATAACGGTCAAATTGCAGATACATTAACCCCGCCAGGAGATTCTTATCATTGGGATTGGGATCAAAGAGATGAAGCCTTAAAAAAAGGTAGTTCTACAAGTACCGTTGAAAATGGTGAAGTTGTTTGCGGCGATATTGCAACATTTTATCATCCTGATGGACAACCTATACCAGCATATAGATATGTTGTAAATATTGTTAAATTGCAAAATATTATTTATAACATGGATTTAATTTTTGAATCTGCTGAATGGCGCGATGTGCCATTGGTCGATAATAATGAGCCAACAATAAATCCCGAAGCCAAAACGCCAGCTATTGCCAAGGCCGAGGTGGCTCAATTATTAGATTTTTTAGCCTCTTGGGCAGTAATTACAAATTCAAAAGATGCCAAAAAGAAAACAGTTGTAACGATTAATGATCAAAACCCAGATAGAATAGATATTGTTATAACTGTTGAGTTATCTGGCAATACGCGTATTAAAGCTGCTACATTATATTTTGGCTATTTTGTTGGCAATGGTCGACAACAATAATTATAACTTTTTAAATGGAGGGAATATATTATGCCTACAGGTGGATCAATAGAATCGGTATGGATTAGTGGCCGCAGATATGGCGTTGCTGCTGATGCCGAAAGCAATCGTAAACTAGGTGGTTTTGAAAATGAAGTTGAAGCAAATGGCGATGGTTCAACGAGACTTGTTAAAACCCGCGTTCCTTGGTTATTAGATGGTTTAGCATTGTCAATTGATGATATTTTAGGTGATTTAGAATATTTGCAAGAATTAGCTGATACTAATGAATTTTTTACCGTTGTAATCGTTTATGCTTCAGGATCCAGATATACTGGCCGAGGTCAAATTACTGGAGAAGTACAAGTATCGAGCAAAAATACTATAGCAACTATAACCCTACAAGGCACAGGCGATTTAACTCAATTATAGAAGGTGATATATGACAGAAACCAAAACATTTAATCCATCAATCAATGAAGAAATGGCCAATAAAGAATTAGAGCGATTTATGGATACAATGGGCTTGGATTATGATACTGAAGATTTAGACGTTGAAGACTTAAAAGATTTTGAAAACAAAAAAAAGCGATTAATAAAGGCAATTTGTAAACGTGATTTAGTGATTAATGAAAAAGGTGAGCCTGTTTATACACCCAAAAGAGGGGATTATAAAGACCCTCTAACGTTTTATGAACCATCTGGCCGCACAATGTTGGCATTCGATAAGCGAAGCAATAAAGAACAAGTTGGACAATCATATGAATTGTTGGCCTCAATAACTAAAACTCATGCTGCATTATTTACCAAAATGAACTTATCGGATTTAAAAATCTGCCATACGATTGCCTCCCTTTTTTTGGCCGAACTAACATAACGCTGGTTCGCAATGGCGAAGATGAAAAGTTAATCGGTGGAAAAAACACCTATATTAACGTTCATATAGAAATGATATTACAAATTTGCAGAGATTATGCTAGTTTACCAGATTACCGTAGTTTATCGGCAGGCGAGATAAGATTTTTTTATGATGGATTACGTCCAGAATTAAAAGAAGCTACAAAAATAAGGGAAAAGTAATTATGGCAAGCAAATTTTCAATTAAAGCGGTTTTTAAAGCAGTCGATGAAATAACCGCGCCGGTTTCAAAAATGCAAAAAGCCACGTTGCGGTTTACACGTTCACTAGAGCGAGGATTTAGACGTGTAGATAGGTCGGTTTCAAAATTAGCAAAAATGATGCGTACTGATTTTAGACGTGGTGCTATATTATTAACCTCAGCAATTGCAAGTGTTGGATTGGCAATTAAAAAAGTTGCTGATAGAGCAGATGTTTTATCAAAAAAAGCCAAAATTCTCGACATGCCAATCACGGATTTACAAGAATGGCAATTTGCGGCGGAGCAAAGCGGTGTTTCATCAGATTCACTGACAAAATCACTGGGAATGCTTGAAAAACAAATAGGTCAAGCTAAAACAGGTACCGGAACCTTAGTAACAATATTGAAAAAATCAAATCCTTTATTGCTACGACAATTAATTACAACAAAAAATACCTCTCAAGCATTTAATGTAATGTTAAAAGCATTAAGAAGTGTTAAAGATCCTGCCCAACGAGCGGCATTAGAATATGCTGCATTTGGTCGTGAAGGTTTGAGCCTGGTGCGTATGGCGCAAACTTCTGAAAAGAGTTTAGCAAAATTACGCGAAGAAGCCCGAAAAAATGGAGTAATCACTCAACAACAAGCAACCGCCGCAGAGGCATTTAATGATCAATTAAATTCATTACAACATACATTACAAGGGGTTTTGCAAGATGCGTTATTGCCATTAATGCCAATAATGACTAAATATTTAAAAATTACCCAAAATTGGATTTTTGCAAATCGCGAATTAATTCGCACAGATATACAAAAATTTATTAAGGCTGTAGGTGAGGCAATACAATTTTTAGTTAAGCATGGAAAAACTATTGCTACTGTAATAATTGTATTTATGAGTTTAATGGCCGTTTTGCGAACATTTATTGTTGTTATGACTGCTGTTAATCTTGTCTTGGCGTTGAATCCAATTGGCTTAATAATAATTGCAGTTACAGCATTTATCGGTGTAATATTATTATTAACAGGACATTTAAAAAAGGCAGCACAAGCTATCTGGTCATTTTTTAAAGATATAGTTAAATTCTTTGCAAAATTAATATCAAAAGTTGGTCATGTGACCAAGGAAATAATTAAATTTTTTGCCCCATTTCATAAAACACATGTTATTAAAACTAAAATTCAAGCAAAAACAGATATTCCTAAAACCATAAAACCAAAAACAAAAGTTGTTTTAACGCCATTTATAAAACAACCAGAAAAACCATTACAATTAAAAGCTATGCTTGTGAAGCCAGGAACATCAACAATAAGTGTAAAACCAGAAATGCAGACACCAACAATACAACCTCAAATGATTAGTCCGCAAGAAAGAATTGCAAAAACAATTGATGAAAAAAGAAGTATACAAAAAACCGAAGTAACAATTAAAGATGATACTGGCAAGGCCGAAGTAACAAGCGGTAAAATGAGTAATGGTTTACAATTAGCACGTTCGGGAGCGTTTTAATGACATGGCAAGCAAATTTACGTCAAGCTGCTTATATTTCACCATCAGGGATAAGATCTGTTTTTCATTACGAGAATGTATCGCTTGAATTCGATAAAAAAACCTCCGGTTTCGATTTTCCGGTTTTTAATGGAACCCAGGTTCAGGATCAAGGCAGGAGTGGTCGCAGATACCCATTACGTTGTTTTTTTTGGGGTGATGATTATTTGGCTGATTCATTACAATTCGAGAATACTTTAGAAGAACGTGGAATAGGAAGATTAGAGCATCCATTATATGGTAAAATTAATGTAGTACCGTTTGGATCCATAGGTAGGAGAGATGACTTAAAAACTGCTGCGAATCAATCAGTTATAGAAATAACTTTTTGGGAAACTATAGTTGATTTATTTGGAGGCAGTATTCGTGATCTAAAAAATTCAATTATTGAATCTAATGCTAATTTTAATAATGCTGCTGCCGGACAATTTGAATCCGAGGTTGATATAAAGCGCGTTTTTGAACGTGAAGCATTTAAAGGGTTTCATAGAAGTTTGTTTGATGCGGCAACAAATCTTTTAAAAGATTTTGCCGGCACTGATTCGAAAATATCAACACAATTTAAACAAGTTGGTGATTCTGTTCGTTCTGATTTAGAAAGCGAAAATGAACTTGATCTATCAATTTTGGCTACTCAAACAAATATTTATACACAATTACCGGCCAAGGCATCAACGATTGAAATTCAAGACAGATTAAATAATTATTTAGAATTAATAACCCCGTTAATTGATCCTGACACAATCAAGGATCCTGGTTTAGATAATAAAATTAGCAATGATTTTCATTCGCGGGATTTGTTTATTGCTAGTTATATAAGCGCAATGAGTTTATCAACTATAAATTATATTTTTCAGACAAAGCCGCAAGCATTAAACGCAGCCGACCAAATTTTGACAATTTTTAATCTATGGGTAAATTGGCGAGATGATAATTATAAAATTTTAAATAAAATTGATACTGGCAGTTTATATAGTGCATTACAAGAAAATATTACCGTAACACTTCAATATTTAGTAACAATTTCTTTTTCTTTACAAACCGAAAGAACATTAATATTAACAAAGCCGCGATCAATTATTGATTTGATTGCCGAATTATATAAAGATGAAGTTGATACATATATTGACTTTTTCTTGCAAAGCAATAATTTAACCGGCTCAGAAATTTTAGAATTACCCGCAGGCAAAAAAATTGTTTATTACTTATAAAATTGTTGCTGGTGATACATTTGCCATTATTTCTAAGAAGATCTTTGGCACAGAAATACATGGTGATCATATTGCCAGAGCCAACCCAGGAATAACGACTCAGCTAACCCCTGGAACAACAATTGTTATTCCTCCACTGCCGGATTATCCGGAAAACTTACCAACTGAATTGGAAAAATCGAATGAAAACAAAAATGAAGTACAACTATTAATTGACAATGAAAGATTTGATTTTTGGACAGAATTAACAATTAAGCGATCCATAGATAGTATCGATACAATAAGTTTTACCGGTCCTTTTAATTATGAATCAACAAAATTTAAAGAACTATTTATACCATTTAAATACAAATCATTACAGGTTTTTATTAATGGGGAACGGTTAATAAATGGAATTTCAATATCAACGATACCATCTGCAACAATAAAAAATACGATTATTAATGTATCTGGTTATTCATTGCCTGGGGTTTTAGAGGATTGTACTGTCCCAGATAGTGCGTTTCCATTGGAATTTAATAATTTAACAATTTTAGATATAGCAAAAAATTTAACAAAACCTTTTGGATTATCTGTTGTAGCCCAATCAGATATTGGTAATAAATTTGCTACTATTGCGATCAAACCCACAGATAAGATACATAGCTTTTTGATGGATTTGGCGCAACAACGAAATTTGGTCATTAGCAGTACGGTTAAGGGCGAATTATTATTGTGGCAATCAAAATTATCAACTATTAGTACTGAATTAGAACACGGAAAACCGCCGGTCGAACAAATTAGACCTATTTTTAATGAGCAAGCATATTATAGTAATATAACCGGCATTTCATTTGTTATTACAGGCGTTGATGGAACCAAGTATAGTATTAAAAATCCATTTTTATCTGATCGTGTGCGGCCATTAACATTTACACCGCAAGATACTATTAATATTGATTTAAAGGATTCTGTAAATGCCAAAGCAGGAAGAATGTTTGCAAATATGCTAACATATATGGTTGATGTATCTACATGGAGAGATAAAAACGGAAATTTATGGCAACCAAATACAACTATTGAGCTATTAGCACCGGCCGCAATGGTTTATAATAAATATAAATTTATTTTACGATCTGTTGAATTTAAAAGAGATCGAAATAGTGAAACTGCAACATTAGAATTAGTACCGCCTGGCAGTTTTGATGGAAAATTACCGGAGTCATTACCGTGGGATTTATAGGCAAAATAATTCAGGTTTTAAAACGCAAAATTAAAGTTGATTTAGGCGGTGGGAATATTCTAACTGCTGATTATTATTTGCCTCCTGGTGAAGATTCTAAACCATTAAAAATTGATAATATAGGATTAATGCCAACACAAAGAAAAGGCGGCTTATTAGTTGTTGGATTTATTGATTTGCAAAATGAGCCAAAAAGTGAAGATGGTGAAAAGCGTTTTTATAGTAGACAGTCTGATGGCCAAGAGGTTGCTGAAATTTATTTGAAAAAAACTGGTGAAATTATATTAAAAAACAATAACTTAGAGCTTAACTGTTCAAGTGATGGCAGTATAAAAGGAAGCAATTCGAACGGATATTTTGAATTAAAATCAAATGGTAAATTTGATATTAATGGTATTATTTTTAGTGAGCATGTGCATGGCGGCGTTCAAAGCGGAACAGAATTAACAGGATTACCACAATGAGTGATGTATATTTATTTCAAACACCGAATGATGGTGATATTGAATTTAAAGACGGTGATATTACTATAGATAGCGGTATTAGAACCGCTGCTTATTTATCATTATTTGGTGGTAATAATAATGATGGCGGGTTTGATGATACAACTTTTACATGGTGGGCTAATTATTCTGAAACCGACAATGATTTAAAATATAGAAGCGAAACCCAATATTTGCTTGATACAGAACCACTTACGTCAAATTTATTAAGAAGAATCGAAGATGCAGCCGAGCGCGATTTAAAATGGTTTTTTCGCGATGATATTTTTCAAAGCATAAAAGTCTATGCTAGTTCACAAACGATAAATAGGTTAGAATTAACAGTGTTGCTTGATGATTTAGAATTAATATTTGTAGAGGAAATAAATGGCTAATACAATACTTACAACAAAAGAATTAGCTGATAATATTTTTGCATCTTTTGAGGCAAAATATGGTGAAGATTTGCCGATTCTTAAAAAAGCATTTTTTCACGTAGTATCAAAAGTTTTAGCTGGTTTATTTATAATTTTATATAAATATGCTGGATTCTTAGGACTCCAAATGTTTGTTAGATATGCTTCGGCTAATGAAACTACAATCAATGGACAAAAAATCACTCCCTTAATTGAAACCGGTCGAGACATTGGTGTTGGCGACCCAAAGCCTGCTGAGGCAGCAAAATTACAAATTGCAATTAATGTAATAAATCAAACTGGATCATTGCCGGCTAGCACCCAATTAATTGGCGCAAAAAATGGCGTGACTTATTTAACGATTGGTAATGTTTTATTAGATGCTGCCATTGTTAATGCTGATATTATTGCCGCATCTGATCAAGCCGGCGGTGATGGAGCCGGCACAATAGGGAATTTGGATAATGGGGAAATTGTATCGTTTATATCTTCGCAAACAAATGTTGAACAGGATGCCACCGTGTCAAGCACAATCATACAGGGTGTAGATGGGGAAAATGTTGAAGTAGATTATAGGCAAAGAGTTTTAAATCAACGACAAAATCCGCCTCAAGGTGGCGCATTAGCAGATTATGTTATTTGGGGAACAGAAGTTAATGGAATTATTAATATTTATGTATATACCGGTCCACCAGGTGAAGTGCATGTTTATGCTGAAGCAACACCCGAAAGTTCTGGTAATCCTGATGGAATACCGACCGAGGCTCAACTGATAGAGATAGATAATTCCATCCAATATGATGATGATACTGGACTTGCCCAAAGACGACCAGAGGGCTCATTTGTTAAAGTATTTCCGATTGCAAGAGATGCTTTTGATGTTATAGTTTATGGTCTAACTGATGTTGACGATATTGCATTAGTTCGCGATGAAATAACTAGGGCAATTGAGCAATATTTATTAGATCGCTCACCTTTTGTTACTGGTTGGTCGGTTTTGCCTAGAAATGATCGTATAACACAATCGTCCGTGAGCGGGGTTGTTAGTGATGTTGTTAATTCTTATGGCGGTATTTTTGCCGCTTTAGATTTATTATTGAATTCATCTGAAATTCAAACATATACGTTAAATGAGGGTCAAAAAGCTAAACTTGGAACAATAGATTTTGTAGCATGAATTTTTTAAATTTATTTAAACATTTATTGCCACGCGCCAAAGCTTGGAAAATTGTTACTGATAAGCCTTTAAGGAAATTTTGGGACTCTTTAACAATCATAGGTGAAGATTATAAAAATTATGCTGATACTGTTATCTTTGATGATAGATTTCCATATAAAACCACTAAATTAGATGAATGGTTGGAAGAATTTGGCTTATTTCTATCTGAAAGTTTAACTGAAGCTGAAAAACGAGACATTTTGGCTGCTGTTTTTGCTGAAACCGGTGGCCAATCGCCTAGTTATTTAACAAATAGATTCCAAGATGCCGGATTTGAAGTTTATACTTATGGATGGTGGTTGCCTGGCTGGAATGTTCTATGTGGAACAGATATTGCTTTTTGTGGTGAGCCGGAAGCCCAGTGCGGACAAACAAATCCCGATATACATTTTGGTGAACCAAATGTTAAAAATCCATTAGATTATATTAGGCGAACATTTTTGCCTAAAACATTTTTAGGGCCACAATGTGGCGAAGTATTGGCACAATGCGGTGAACCATCTGCTTTTTGTGGTAATCGAGAAGATGAAAAAACAGGTTATCCACTTGTAAATTTAATTGAATTGAGCTATCCTAAATATACGACAGAATGCGGCGAACCATCAAGCCAATGCGGTGAGCCGAGTGCAGAATGTGGGGCATTTGTTGACATTATTATAGAAAAAAAGGATTATTCTGTCCCTGATGATGAAAATAGTTGGCGAAAATTTATGTATATTGGTGGTAAACCATTTGGAACGCTGGCAACAATACCATCAAGTAGGCGCGATGAATTTGAAAGGCTAGCTTTAAAAATATGCCCTAGTCATTTATGGATAGGCGTTTTAGTAAAATATGTATAAGGTGAATTTTTATGGCAATAAAACCGGAAAGTAAATACCCTGGAAAAACCAACCCTGGAAATACGAATTACCCCTTTGGATATGCAAAAAATGTTAGTTCTCCTGGGGCTGGCAATGGGACACCATTGGAGGAAGCATGGGTAAATGATTGGTGGGGATTATCTCAAGCATTATTACAAAATAATGCGATTATTCCGAATAATAATCCTGATACTGCACCCAATTCACAATATAAAATAGCAATCGAACAAATGATATTAGCTGCCACATATTCTACACGTGTGGTATGTGAAAGTGATGTTACAAATCCAACTTATAAAACCACTGCTAAAGCCGGTTCAATATGGGACTCAAATTTAAAATATACAATAAAAAACACTGTTAATTTTACTAAAAATATACGCGCTGCTTGGGCGGCCGGTAATGGAAATGGAGGCTTACCTACATCTGTAGTTCCTAGCGCAAACCAAACCATATATTTTTTTATGATTTGGAAAGATGATGGTGTATATGATTTTGGTTGGGATACTAATCTAGGCGCAGCAAATTTATTAACCGCAAGTGGATATACGCACCATGCTTTAGTTGTACCGCAGCATGTTGTATCGATTGCGCCAATAGTTTTAATTCCGATAAAACAAGTTAATAATCATGTTTATTTTAAAGACGGGCAAATAGAAATATTAAATGCCAGTTCGCCAGCCACAAGTTTTACAGATGTTACTACAGTTTGTCCATCAAATTTAGAAACCATACCGCATTTGGGTTTTGTGCTTGAATGTACTACAAGTCCTGATGCCTGGTTAGAAATATTAAGTATAATTGAAAATACTCCTAAACGTATATTATATGCTAGAAGTTCACATATCGCAGCCACGCAATATGATAGGTTTTTGGTTGGTACAGATCGCAAAATACGCTATCAAACCGGAGGCGGCACAGCTTCACATGTATATATTTATCAATATGGTTTTGATTTTTTTAATATTTAAAGGGAAAACATGGGATTTAATAAAAGCAAAGGTTGTGGAATTTCAGGCGGTGATGTTCCTGGAAATAAGGTTTATAAAGGTATTATTACTAAGCCTGCTGATTTTCCTGTCCCAACTGGGGTGCAAATCGGTGATTTTTACACAATCGGCGATATTGAAGTTATTATTACTTTAACGAATAATGGAAGCGGAACAGCAACAGCCGTAGTTAGTCCTGAATTTTATAGTAGATATAATAATGGCGATAATATAATTATCAGTAATTATACTGGCAGTGAAGCAGATTATAACGGGACATTTGTAGGAACAAAAGCAACACCTAACACAATAACTTTTTCTATAACCGGGACGCCTCCAACACCAGCAACTCAATCCGGAACAATCGCAACACCTGATATAGTAATCGATAATGATCCCACCAGAACAAACACTCAACAAGTATTTAATAATAATGATGATGCCTTATGGGTAGGCGATAAATGGATTTTATCAGGCGCAGATAGAATTTTCTATAGTGATGGGAAAAAGATAAAACAAAAAAATCCCGCGCTTGATATAGAAGTCGGTAACGTTCTAAGAGGCACAATTAATGATGTAAAAGAATTACCTGCCGGTTTTGTAGATTTAGACAATGCTGTAGTTACTCTTGATGCAGGTCTAAGAAAATTAACAGTTGCAGTCGATAGCGGTGAAGATGAATATATCTATTATACTTATGGCACTCGATATATTGAAACATCAAGTCAAGAGACAACTTTTAGTGATCTAGCGGGCGTAGTCCTTTTTAAATTTGATAGAACTTTTGGCGGGCAATTACAAGCAACACCAAACGCATCTCTTTCAAATATTCTTCAATTTAGAGATAATGAGGCAACCGCAGCTATAGGCTATTGGAATAAAACATATCAAAAAATGATTGTTTTAGGCGATGAAAGATATGAATTACCTCAAAATAGTTATACTCGTGCTTATGAAGCATATTTTCTTGGATTACAATTATCTGAAAAAGGCGCGCTTAATGGCTTTTCAGTTGATGGAGATGGAAGTAGCAACGCTCATGCACAATTTGGCATAGAGGGCGCAGGATTG
>Ga0180437_10010075_pt1 | contig 11582 bp, 15 predicted proteins | sample SS_ome_4_FD_132410 | JGI IMG/M metagenome (GOLD analysis project Ga0180437, IMG submission 132410) | Hypersaline lake sediment archaeal communities from the Salton Sea, California, USA - SS_3_D_1 metaG | ecosystem: Environmental > Aquatic > Non-marine Saline and Alkaline > Hypersaline >... | reverse complement strand
GACCATCCGCGGGTATCGCTCCGATGAGTAGCGCCCCGAGGGGGTCCAGCACCCGAGCGCACTCGCGCATCGCCAGTTCAGCGTCGCGAATGAAGCACAGGGCGAGCGCCATGAGCACGCCGTCGAACGCTCCATCCCGGAACGGCAAGTGCTCGGCCATTGCGAGATACGTGCGGATGCCGCGCTGGGCCGCCTTATCCAGCATTCGCGGAGACGGATCGACGCCTTCTGTCACCCCCAGCGCCAAGGCAAAGCGGCCCGTGCCGACGCCGACCTCCAGCCAGCGGCCCCGGAAGTCGTCGCAGAGCAAACGTAGGCAATCCACTTCAGCCTGGAATATGAGCTGGCCTTCCGGCGTGTCGTACCACTGGTCGTAGGCATCGGCGATCGGGTCAAACGGTCGGGGCAAGCGGACATCTCCATAACGGTCCCAGAACGCTCAAACCGTGATTAGCTTGTTGGAATCACGAACGATCTCGTACTGATCTTTCAAGGTGGAAAGAGGACAAATCTCTGAACCATCGGAATCGCGGAGCTTCAGGCACGCTCCGCAAGCCAGAAACCGTGCGCCCGCGTCGAGCGCCTTGCGCACCTGTCCTTTCACTTCGGACTTGGGGTCGTCGATCTTGGAACTGCGACATTCCAGCCACAAGCGTTCCGCACAAGAATAGCAGCGAGTAACGTACCAGGCCAGCGGTCGAACCGCCTATTGTACCTGCTGGCCGCATTGTGGGAAGAAACGCTCGACGCCAAGACGCAAACCAGGCAGAAAGGTCGCGCTGGCCCCAACAGAGGGCGTGCAAATCTTGCAGGGTTTTGGGTACGAGGTTGCGATGGATGACGAGGATCGCGGACGGTCTGAAGTAGGTGCGGCATGGCAACAGTCCTGAATCCGGTTGGCAAATCGCGGTTGGTCGAGCCCCCGCACGCAGTCAAATCGGAACAGACGCCGCTCGACCAGAGCCCGACGGGCACGAGCAGCTTGCAGTTTACGGCAGGCATTGTGGTCTTGGTGGCTGCGGTGTTGTGGGGGCTTTGGCTGTTCACCGACATGTTGTTGAAACTCGTGTATTAGCTCTTGATGCCCCGGTGCGTATGAGCATTGCCGTTCATTCGATGCCTACTCCGATCGCAGGGCCTCGATTGGCTCCAGGGATGCGGCGCGGATGGCCGGGTAGATGCCGAAGACGATACCCAGGCTCACGGAGAAGGCAAACGCGATGCCGGCGGACTCCCATGAGACCACGGTATCCCACGATCCGAACGCCGATGCGGCCACAGTTGCAGCGACGCCCACGAGCACCCCGGTCAAGCCGCCCATCCCAGCCAACATCGCAGATTCGAGAAGGAACTGGTTGCGGATGTCGCGCCGGCAGGCCCCGACCGCCCGCCGTAGGCCGATTTCCTGGACACGCTCGCGGACGGAAATCAGCATGACGGCGAGAATCCCCACTCCGCCGACGACAAGCGAAATGCCGGCTACGCTCCCGACAAGGAGTGTCATGGATTGCGCCGTCTCACGTTCTCCGGCAATCAAGGTGGCTTGATTCTGAATCGTGAAATCGTCGGGTTTGCCGTCGATCCGGTGTCGTCGGCGCAGCACATCCCGGATTTCGTCCTCGGCAGCATCCAGCAAGTCACCACGCTTCGCTTGGACGTAGATCGTCTGGACGTAGATCACGTTCATCAGCCGCCGCATGGCCGCGCCCAACGGCACGATGATTACGTCGTCCTGGTCCAGCCCGTTCGGATCAACGCCCTTCGGTTCCGTCACGCCGATTACCTCAAACGGTACGCGGCCGACTCGGATGTTCTGGCCGATGGGGTCCGAGCTGCTGAAGAGGTTTTCCACCACGGTCGGTCCGAGCACTGCCACCCGGCGGGAAGCACGGTTCTCTTCGGCATCGAAGAACCGCCCCGATGCCAGGGCAATGTTGCGGATTTGGAATCCCTCCGGGGTGACTCCCAGGACGTTGGTGTTGGTGTTTTCCGCTTCCCATCGCGTGGCTAGCTTCTTGTCGGTTGCAGGCGCGACAGCAGCAACGGAAGGGCACTCCTTGGCGATCGCCTCCGCATCGGCCGGAACGAGCGTGACCACCGTGGTCATTTGCCGCTGTCGCCCAGCGACAAGGCGCGTCTGACCGGCACTGACAGTGATGAGGTTGGTGCCCATGTCCCGGATTTGGTCCAGGATGCGTTTCTCTGCCCCCTTGCCCGCCGACACGATGACAACCACGGCGGCAACACCCACGACGATGCCTACAACGCTCAAGACCGTTCGCAGCTTGTGGGCGGCGAGTATTTCCAGGGAGAGAACGGCGTTCTTGGACAGCTTCATCGCAGGGCTTCAACCGGACTAAGTTTGGCGGCGCGGCGCGCGGGCTGGACGCCAAAGAACGTCCCTACCAAGAGCGCGAATACGGCGGCCAAGACAAAGGGTTCCCACGAGACGATCACGGGCATCGGCGACACCTTGGACAGCACTACGGACACGCCCCATCCCAAGCCCACGCCAAGCAGCATTCCTAGAAACGTCACGGCAAGAGACTCCGTAAGGAACTGCAAGAACACGTCGCGCCGGGTAGCGCCGACCGCCCGGCGAAGTCCGATTTCCTTCGTTCGCTCGGCGACCGATATAAGCAGGATGTTCATCAGCACGACGCCCCCGACCAGAAGGCTTAGGGCCGCAAGCGCACCGAGCAATAGGGACAAGGTGCGCGAAGTCCCTCGTGCCAATTCGCCGATGATCGTGGGCGTAATGATCCTGAAATCGTCTTCCTGGGGCGGGGTGATATGATGCCGGTCGTGGATCAAAGCCCGAATCGCTTCGGCCTGCTCCGGCATCAGGGGCGTATCCTTGCTGACGATTCGGATGGCCCCGACATGATCCACGTTCATCATGCGACGCATCGCCGTTGTGATGGGCACAATGATTCGGCTGTCGAAGTCGCCCATGCCGGCGGCCGGCCCAGTGCCGTGACGCTCAAGGACGCCTTTGACAGTCAGTGCAACTTTGCCCACGTAAAGGGTCTGGCCGACAGGATCGGCGTCGCCGAAAAGGTCGCGTTTGACGGAACTGCCAATCACGCAAAGGCGCGCCATCGTGGCGACATCTTCAGCGGCGATTCCTTCCCCCTCCGCGGGATACCAGTTCCAGGCGTCGTGCCAGTTCGGCTCCACGCCCCAGACAACTGCCTGAATCTGGTTCGTCCCGTGCTTGAGGTCCATGTTGAACCGCCATGCCTGGGGCGACACGATCTCCAGACCTTCAATCTGCTCCCTTACGGCCTGCGCGTCTTCAAGGCGGAGTGTCGTGACGCTCATATCCGGCGGCGGCAAGTCTTTTCCGCCCCCAGCGATCAGCATGATGGCGCGGGGGCCGAACGCTTCGACCCGCTGCATCACCTTCCTTTCCGTTCCTTTGCCGATGGCCATGATAACCGTCAAAGCGGCGATACCCACGATCGTGCCGGCCATCATGAAGAAGGTGCGGACCTTGTTGGACGTGAGCGCTTGTGCGCCCTCTTTGGCAATGCGAAGTAGTCTCATTCGGCATCCTCCCGGTTGGCAAGCGATTTCAGTTCCTCTTCGGCGTCCAACGGCGCGGCGACGGAGATTTCCTCCGCAATCCGGCCGTCTTCCATGATAATGATTCGGTCGGCGTGTTCGGCAACCTCCCGGTCATGCGTCACCACAACAATCGTGCGGCCCTGACCGTGCAAGCGTTGAAAAACGGCGAGCACTTCGGCCCCGCTCTTGGAATCCAGGTTGCCCGTGGGTTCGTCGGCGAGAATGATCGACGGATCATTGATGAGAGCGCGGGCGATGGCCACTCGCTGCTGTTGGCCTCCCGAAAGCTGGCTGGGAGAGTAGTCCAGGCGATCGGCCAGCCCGACCGTGGAGAGCGCTTCGGCGGCCCGATCTTCGGCATCGTCGGGGTACTGGTCGGCGTAGATCAGCGGGAGCATCACGTTCTTGAGGGCCGTCGTGCGCTGGAGCAGGTGAAACTGCTGGAACACGAAGCCGATCTTGTGGTTGCGCAGGTGCGCCAGTTCATCGTCTTCCAGGCTCACCATGTCGATGCCGTCCAGGCGGTAGTGGCCGGCGGTGGGCTTGTCCAGGCAGCCGAGGATGTTCATCAGGGTGGACTTGCCCGTGCCCGAAGCCCCCATGATGGCGACGTACTCGGCCGGTTCAATGCCGAAAGACACCCCTTTGAGCACTGGCGTGCTCACGTCGCCACTTGTATAGGTTTTTTCGATCCCTTCAAGTTCAATCATGCTTTTTCGTCCTTCGCTCAGGGTGTTGTTGTCGGCTTGTCGGCCGGGGCCACTTGGAGGATGGTTTCCCCCTCTTGGAGCCCGGAGACGACCTCGATCCACGTTCCGTCTTTCCAGCCCACTTTGACCTCGCGCGGTTGCGGCTCTCCGCCTTGTATCACGTACACCACGTTCTTTCCCCGCTCTCGTTTGACCGCCTTGGCAGGAATCGCCAAGACCCCGGTTTTCGCGTCCAAGAAGATGGTCACGCTGGCTGTCATCTCGGGACGAAGCACCTTGTCTTCGTTCCCCTGGATTTCGACCACCACGTCGTAGTAGACAACGTTCTCCAGAAGGACGGCCTTGGGGTAAATGGCAACCACTTTGCCGGGAAACTCCCGGGCGGGGAAAGCATCCACCGTGAACATCGCCTTCTGGCCCGGCCGCACTTTGCCGATGTCCACTTCATCGACCATCGCATCCACTTGCAGGCGTTCCAGGTCGATGATCGTCACAAACGTGGGCGAGTTCAGCCCGGCCGCGACAGTCTCCCCTTCCTGGGTAGACACCGAGGCAATCACGCCCGAGATGGGAGCAACGAGCGTGGAGTAGGATAGCTGGACCTTGGAGTTGTTGAGCGACTGCCTCGCGCGGGCAATCTCCGCCCGTGCCTGCTTCCCATCCTCTTCGTACCGTTTTTTTGCCAGTTCCAGGGTCAAGCGAGCGGAGGCAAGTCCCGCACGGGCGACTTTCAGTCGTTCCTCGCTGCGTTCCCACTCGTCCTTGCTCACCGCGTTCCTCAGGAGCAAGGCGGACTGCCTTTCGTAGTCCTGCTCCGACATTGCCAGTGTCGCCTGTCGCTGAGTCACGTCGGACTGAGCCTTCTCGATCTCTGTCGGCGATAGGGACTCAACAGCGGCCAGCTTCGCTTCTGCCAAATCCAACTCAGCCTGGCGTTGGGCTACGATGGCCTGGAGGTCGGCCTTCTCCAGTTCCGCGATTGTCTGCCCGGCGCTCACGGAATCCCCGATGTTGGCGCGGAGCTTCTCCACTTTGCCGGAGATTCGCGCACCAACCCGGACTTCCGCGCCCACTTGCGGCTTGACAGCGCCTGTTGCCAAGACCGACGAAGAAAAGTCCCGCCGGATCACCTGCGTTGTCGTGGTGGCAGGATCGACCGTTTCGGAGTCAGGCCACCTCCACCACCGCCAAACGGCAACGCTGGTTCCCGCAACGACCGCGCACGTAACAAGGAACAGAAGCCGCCTTCCTTTGCGACTCTTGCTCCGCTTCCTACGTTGTGTCAGCAGTGCATTTACTTCGGGCGAAGCCGTCTCCGGCTTCGGCCGAACAGGTTCGCGCGTCGGCGGTGGGACGGTTGCCGTGCGGGCAGCCTTCATTCGGAAATCGACTTGGTTATCTCCCATTGGCTTTCCTGTCTTGGCCAGACCGGCACCCTTGAAACGTAGCCGACGAAACACCGCTTCCTCAATCCTTGTCGCCCGTGCGAAGCGTCTGCCCGATTCTTCCCTCGTGGCCCCGGCCGGGGACCAGCATTGGGCCGGCACGATCGCAGCCGGATCGACTGCGAAGCATGTCAAAGAGCCGTTGCTGTTGTTCCGCTGTGAGAACCTTCTTCTCACTTACTAACTGCTCAATTACCAGCCCTTGCATCCTACGCTGGCCCTCAAAGATTTCCTCTTGCTTTGCCTTGACCGGTGCGAGATCGGGCTGCGAGGCGCTGAGCAGGTCGATCATTTCCGCCCTCAGTTGACCTATCTGCCGGCAAATGGCATCGGCCGAAGTCCGAAACTCCCGCAGTCGTGGTTCAATCTTCTCCCATTGCTCGGGCGTGACATCCAACTCGCGGTGGAGCGGGCACCATACAGTCTCGCTGCTGCCCGGTTCACACCGCGTCTCCTGCGATCCCATGCGGGACGCTACCGCATAGGCAAGCCAGGCTCCTACGAACGCCAGGTTCAGGGCAACCGACAAAACCACCAACAGAGGCTTCATCTGTTTCAGCATGGCTATGCTCCATTCCCGCTAGGGCCGCCTGTCAGCGTGAGGAAACTCTCGGCAAGTGACCCTCCGGGGGCGTCGCTGAGGTAGTCAAGTTCATAGACTGCCAAAGGATCGGCCTGCGTCGCCTGCTGTGGAGGCGAGGGGTGAGCGGACCGCCAGGTCTGCTGCCCCATGAGTACCCCGATTAGCAAGCCGGCAGCCAGCACGGCCGCCGCCTCCGCCCGCATGGGAACGGATACCGATGCCCACCACCGGCGAATGCTCCACGGCACCGTCTCAGGCGGCTGACGTGCGGCCAACCGCTGCCTCGCCTTGGCCATGACACGGCTAGTGAAGCCCTCGGGCACGGGCGGAGTAGCCGAATCGCTTTTCAAGAGAGCGAGCAACTGCTTCAGCCGAGCCAACTCGGCTCCGCAATCGGGGCATGACCGCAAGTGGGCTTCAACCTGCCTCTGATCGGTCGCCGTAAGTTCTTCCGCCAGATAGAGATCGAGCTTCTCTTGAATCGTTTTGCATCGCATGGCTCGTCCGCCTCCAAGAATTAAACGGACGAGTTCGCCAAAACCCCCTCGCAATCTCAGGATTCTTCTGGGAATTCTCCCAAGCTCCCCCGTAAGGCGGCCCGGGCGCGAGCCAAGAGTCGCTCCGCGCCCTTCGCGGTGGTTCCGAGGACGGCGGCGATTTCCTCGTAGCCGTGGTTCTGGTAGTACCTGAGAATGACGGCTGTTCGTTGGTTTGGGGGAAGGGCGGCTATGGCCTCCCTGACAATACGCCGCCTGTCGTCGGCCGCCAACACTGCGTCCGGTAACGGCTGCACGTCGGCGGTATCGCCCAGCCGATCGGAGGTTTCGGGTGATTTTTTCTGGACGAAATCCCGGCAGAGACGGGCGATGATCTGGTAGAGGTAGGTTTGAAACCTGGCCGTGGGACGCCAGCGGCCGGCACTCTCCAGGACCCTCAGAAACGCTTCCTGGGCAATGTCCTCGGCATGGGCGCGATCTCCCAGAAATCGGTACGCTAAGTGCCACGCCGACGCCTGATGCCGGATAACGAGTTCCTCAAAGGCACCAAGATCGCCCCGTCCAACAGCCAGCATCAGGTCTTCGTCGCGTCGCACATTCACACAATCCACTTCCTCTTGATGTTCCGCAAGCTGATGCCAAACAGCACGACACAGAACGCCGCCAGCAGGCCGAAGTCCAACCCCACCGGCATCCTCCCATTCTGGTGGATCGAGGCGTGCAGCACGTCAGCCCCGTAGGTCAGCGGCAGCACGTAGGAGAGTGGCCGCAGCCATATCGGCAATTGCTCGATGGGGAAAAACAGCCCGCACAGGAACAGCATCGGAAAGCGGAAGAAGTTCGAGAACGTTTGGGCCTCGAAGACCTCGCTGACCGAGACGGCGATGAACAGGCCCAGGAACGTCGAACTGATGGCAATCAGCAATACGGCCGCAGTGAGCGGCGCCCAGGCCACGCCCGACAGGTCCGTCAGCAGCGCGGCCATGACAACCGGCACGAAGGCGTTGGCCGCGCCGAAGAGGATCGCGCCGGTGGTCTTGGCCAGCATGAGCAGTTCCAGCGGGATGGGAGCCAGCAGCAGCCGCTCGAACGACCGGCCCCTTTTCTCAAACGTCACCGTCACGGCCAGCAGGCTCGTCGTGCCGAACAGCACCGACACGGCCATCACGCCTGGCAGCAGCGCCGGGATGCTACCCAGTCCCGAGCCAGAGCGGATGAAGAACATCCCGGCCCAAGCCAACGGGAAGATCAGCCCCCAACTGATATTCGGCGGCTTGAGATAATAGGCCCGCATGTCCTTCGCCAGAATGTTCCAGAACGCGATCCACGCCTTCATGCGCCGCCTCCCATCTTCGCCTTCTCTTTCTCCTGCTTCATCGCTCCCGCCTCGATGCCCGTAACGTGGACAAACACGTCCTCCAGCGAGGGCCGCATCTTGCGTGCCTCGAACACCTCCGCGCCCCGATCCTCCAGCAACCGTACCAGCGGGCCGACCCGAACCGGCTCGGGCGACTCCACGCGGACACTGCCATCCGTCACCGCTTGGCACTGAAGTCTTGAGAACTCGGCCGTAATCGCCTCACACAGCGCGGCAGCGTTGCTGGAGACGGCGAACTCGACCACGTAGTGTCCATCGGTCTGACGCATCAGGTTTTCAACCGTATCGGTCCGAACGATCCGACCTTCGACGATGAAAGCGATGCGCCGGCATAGCCGCTCGGCCTCCTCGATATAGTGCGTGGTCAGGAACATCGTCGTCCCACCGGTGTTGAGGTCGGCGATGAGCTGGCGAATCTGGCGGGCGCTGGCCACGTCGATGCCGGTGGTCGGCTCGTCGAGGAACAGGATGGCCGGCGAGTGGATGATCCCGGCGGCGATGGTGAGCTTGCGCTTCATGCCCTTGGAGTAACCGGCGAACTTCCTCCCGGCCGCGTCGGCAAGACCGAAGTGGTCGAGAAGCTCACGCGCCCGCCCCTCACGGTCGCGCTTACTCATACCGTAGAGCGATCCGCAGAAGCAGAGGTTCTCAAGGCCCGTCAGTTCGGGGTAGAGGTTGCTTTCGTCGGGCACAATACCCATGAGGTGCTGAGCCGCCTTGGGGTTCTTCGTGCAGTCGATCCCCGCGATGCGGATCGTCCCGGCGTCTGGGCGGGCCAGGCCGGTCAGCACGTTGATCGTCGTGGTCTTGCCCGCCCCGTTGGGGCCGAGGAAGCCGAACAACTCGCCCTGGCGCACGTCGAAATCGACGCTCGCGACAGCCTGCACTTCGCCGAATCGCTTGGCCAGACCTCGAACCTCGATGGCAGCCCCGTTGTCAGCGGCCACTTTCCGCCTCTGATTTGTTGGTGCAGGGATGCTTCTTCACGTCGCCGTGGCATTCACGGACCTGCTCCGGTGGGCAGTCCTGCGGCTCGCCCTTGAGGTTCTCCGGTTTCTGGCAACCCTTCTTCTCGTTCGAGCAACACATGTTCGAGTCCTCCTTCTAACGTTTCCGAATGGTCAGTCCTCATGATTCCCGCCGGGGGCGCTTTGGGCACCGGCACTTGACGGTCGGACCGGGGGCAAGAAGCCCGTCAATCTGCTTGCGCCACTTGGCGAGGGTCTGCTCGTTCAGGCGGTAATGCACGTAGTAGCCGCGTTTCTCGTCGATCACGAGCCCCGCATCCCGCATCACCCGCAGGTGTTGCGACACTGCCCCCTGTGTCACGTCGAGTTGAGCAGCCAGCGCGCCCACGCAGAGCACGCGACCCTTGAGAACCTGCACGATCCTCACCCGCGTCCCCACGGATAGGACTTTCAGAATCCGTGCCAATTCGTCCGCTTCGTGGGTCATATTAGTCTCCGCTAATAGACTATTACATTTCGCAGAGCTTGTCAACTGCCCTGCCCCAGAAAATGCGCCGGCCACTAGCCCGAAAGGCTCGGTGCCGTCCAAGTTCAAATCCAACAATGGTGCTGCCGGTCAGTCAAGAGACCGGTGCTGGGCCAAGCACGGCCGACCGAGAAGGGCCGGGAAAACCAGCCCCTCCGCCTTGCTCCATAGCAGCCGAAACACAACTCCCCGAAAACCAAGGCTTTCCGATCGTTGCGATGAAAATCTAGCACCACCCTATGGAAGGGACAGTAAGCGGATGAGGAGGGGGCCATCGTGAGCGATATACGCCTCGTCATAACGGAAATGAAGACGGCCGCGGGCAGCCCCAAGAAGAAACGCTCGTCACTTCTGCTGCTCCCGCAATGCGTTAAGCGCGGCGGTGTCAATCTGGGCAGAAAGCCGTGTAAACGCTCTGTCTTGTCGGTGCGCGTCGCGGAATGAGATGCACTCTGCCGACAGCGGGCTGCCGGTCCTTCGCAGCAGCGCCTTGTAGTGTTCGATGGGGGACGGCTCGGGCCGGGTGTCGATGATGTACCGGCCGGCCGGGATGAAGCCGTCGATGCAGAGCACGGCGAGGATCAGGGCCACGTCGCGGGTCCGCCGACCGGAGCGGATGGCGTCGGCGCGGTCGTGGGCGTCTTGGGAGGGCGGGAGGATGGGGCCGACCGCGTATTCGGGGACTAGGCCGGGGACGGCACCGGACGCCAGCAGGAAGTCGAAGCCTTCCATGCGATAGACCTTCGCCAGGTACTCTTCCAGCCGGCGGTAATGGACCCGGAAGATCGGCAGTTGCACCATCTCCAGGGTCGGCTTGGGTCCGCCTGGTGGCTTGGGGGGCGGCTTTTCGCGGTGGAAGTGGCGGCGCATTTCAGCCCTCGGGGAAGGCGAATTCGTAACAGCAATCCCCGGCGACCGCCATGACGTTGAACAATTCGTCGCCCACACGGACGGCGACCCCTTCTACCGCGAGATTATCCCGCATGTAGTGGATCGCCTCCTGCACCTCGGGCTCGTTGCAGAGACCGCCGTGGACGCCTGACTGCAACTGTCGCCAACGGTTTCTGCCGCGTCGGTAGTAGACGGTGAAACGTCGCATCGTGGTCGCCTCACTGCTAAATCGCAGAGCGCGGCCGGTTTTGGAGGGCCGCGTCCGAGCAGAATCCTGCCAGAAAGTCTGAAAAAAACGCGGATTCTGGGGTCTTGTGTAGAGTGAGGAGTAGTGCGCCATGCAACGTGTGACCGATCTGGCCGATCCCCGGCGCTGCAAAGGCTCCAAGGGCGAAGGCCAGTGCATGAACCTCGCCGAGGATGGCTCGGAGTATTGTGTGGCGTGCGGTGGCGTGAACCGAGCACCTGCCCGACGCTTGCGGCAGTACCTTCTCGCCCAGGCCCAGGATCGGACCCGGCTGGCCCAATTCGCCGAGCACGAGGAAGTCAAGTCGCTTCGGGACGAGATAGCGCTGGCTCGTATGCTGATCGAGCGGCGTTTCAACTTGATCCAGAACGATGCCGATCTCATGCAAGCCTGCGGCCCGCTCAACACCATGCTGCTCACAGTTGAGCGTCTTGTGAAATCAGCACACGCCATTGAACAGAGCTTGGGCAACCTGTTGGCGCGTCAATCCGTGCTTCGGCTGGGCCAGCTAATCTGTCAGATCATCGTGGACCGGCTGGAGGGCATCCCGAACTACGAGCAGATCGTCGATGGCATCATCACGGACATCGTGGCGACGATCCAGGATGCCAACAACTCCGAGGCCGAGCCGGTCAAGGCTTTGCCCAGCCCCGAGGCGCGATGAACCTCGTCTGGTGTGCCTGCGGCCGACTTGTGACCTTTCCCGGGGAATCGCGTTGCGAGGACTGTTGGGCGCTCGATCAGGTCAGGTATCACGGCCGCAGCCG
>Ga0180437_10010074_pt1 | contig 11583 bp, 22 predicted proteins | sample SS_ome_4_FD_132410 | JGI IMG/M metagenome (GOLD analysis project Ga0180437, IMG submission 132410) | Hypersaline lake sediment archaeal communities from the Salton Sea, California, USA - SS_3_D_1 metaG | ecosystem: Environmental > Aquatic > Non-marine Saline and Alkaline > Hypersaline >... | reverse complement strand
AGTGATGGACTTGTCTGAGACTGCGTTGATCCTTACTCTATAGGACCGATTCTTCTCTCCATCTGGAGTCTTGGTGATCTCACCCTTGCAGACGAACAGAGTATCTGGGTCCTGCTTTGTAAAGGCATGGAAGAATACCTCTCTTCCTTGCTTAAAGGGATCTTCTTTCTTAGTTTGCGCGGACTCTTTCATGTTCCGGTTTTTCCTTTTCCTTCCCACTGTATTCTCCTAGAGGAATGTATCCCAGAAACTTCTCTTTGCATCGTTGAATGGGATACCTATGTGCGATTTCCAGTGGGGTTCTTTTGGTACTTTGAGAAGTTTCCAACCGAGTTCCTCGAGTGACTTATCTTCCTTTTTCCCGTTGCAGGTCAAGCAGCAAGCTACTACATTAGTCCATGAGCTTTTTCCGCCTTTAGATCTAGGAGTTACATGATCTAATGTAAGGTCTTTCTTGGTGCATTTTCTGCCACAGTACTGACACGTATGTTTGTCTCTCATGTATACGCTACGTCTCGAGTATCTAACAGTTCTTATGTGAGGACTGCTGAACTCGCAGTCTGGATCTATTACGACTTCAGGAACTAGCAGAGTAGTAGATGGAGATCTAATCACCCCGGCGTACCTCTCCTCTTCCTGGCTTTCCAAGTATGCTTTTGTAAAAATTTTCCAGTTTTCAAGGTCATAGGTGGAGTAGTCGGTGTCGACACACTTCACCTTTCCGCTCACTAGGGCTGTGATTGCGGCCTTAGCGCTCGTTACTTGAATCGCCATGAAGTATTTGTTGAGCACGAGCACACTGCTGTTGAGCAATTTCATATTCTCGTCTCTTCCTCTGATAGTAGTTAAGAAGTTTTACGTAGGCATATTCGTCAATGGACTTGATGTAAGCAAGGTAGCCCTGTGTATACTGGTCAATTGGTAGACCAGCCATGGCTAGTTGGAAGAGCCGTGTTCGGGTACTTCTCTTTATTTCTCTACTTGCTGCGTTCATTCTGCCTACAGATACTCCAGTAACAGCAAGAACATCCGTATCCCTGGTTAGCCACCGGGTTTTCTTCTGGTTGGGCTTATAGCCATGGTTCCGGATTCGTTCTGTTACTTCGTCGATCAGACTCCATTTCCTTCTCGCTGCTGTAGTTGAGAAGATCATGTCGTCTAAGTATCTAGTATATCTGTAGTTCTCCTCCCTGGCTATAGCTGATAGCTCTTTATCCAGTGGAGTGAGGGCAATATTGCAGAGAATTGGGCTGGTTGGGGCTCCTGTTGGTAGCATCCAAGGATCTAAGGGACTTTGCCTGCAGAAGCCTAGCTTTAGACCACTTTTTACGATACTCCACCACTCTCCTGCGGGGAATGACCGCATTGTGGTCTGGTATCTGATAGCCTGATAGCAGCCCTTGATGTCTACCTTGAGTAGGTAGCGAGCTCCAGTATGAACCCGGGCATTATCGGCTACGCCGAGTCCCGGGCGGGCTACACAGGCATTATCAAGTGGGTAGTCAACTAAGAGTGGTAGGTAGGCTGTTTGTAGGGCCTTCAGCTCTTCTTTGGGCTCTTCAATCTGCCTAAGTTTCTTGCCTTGTCTGATCTTATATCTCTTGTACTCCTCGTCTGGGTTGTTGGCTATCTGTAGGATCCTTTCCTCTGATAGGCCTGTTTCACCTTGCAGAATATTGAGGAGTGTGCGCCTCATCTCTACTCCTTAACAACTTGCAATGGGTTAACCACCTCTACTACAGGAGCTTTCTTCTCTACTTCCTTCTTGGGCTTATTCTTATTGCCCTTCCTGTCTCGAGGATTGGTCCACTGTTTCCTTCCCTTCTTTTTGAATGAATGTCTTGCTTTCTTACGAGCTGGAGGAGTAGGTGCTTCTCTGGCTTCCTTGGGTTTCAGCCCAGTCAGCATGATGAAGCACTGTGGACAGACTCTGATTTCTTTTACGATTTCAGAGCCATGAGTAGTCAGGATGGTTCCCTTCTGCTTTCCTCTTTTGATCTTGTTCTCGTATGTTTTAGGACGAGTCTCGAGAACCACCTTGTTCTCTGGTTGTCTTGCTGGGGTGAGTACCCCACAGTTTGAGTTTTCACATCTGAACATTTTTCTGATCTCCTTCAGAATTTTGCAAGCCCCCTGTTCCTAGTAACCAGTTCCCCTCGTGGGCCTGTTTTGAGGGTCACTGGGTGGCCCTGCGGAACATGTTGCTCGCTAGATTCTGTGTTTTTAATAAGAGCTCTTCTAATATATTTTATTTTATGTAAAATCTTTAATAAGACGTAAGCTTATTATGCTCGAGCTCTTATTAGTTCGAGGTGAAGTAATCGACGAAGTCGATTACGTCCGTGATTATAGATTAAAGACCTGCAGCTCTTCAGCTATTAAGTTCTTCGAGGTCTCTTCTTGATCATGAATAATCACTAGTCATGATCAACCTTAACGGACGAGCGAACCCAAGTTATAGGTTTTATTTCTATACTAGACGCGAGGACGTTAAGGTTGATCCCTCATTCACTAACCTGGCGGTTCGCCTAGGTTTTGCGGTGGGAGTGGGATTTGAACCCACGTGCCCTTTCGGACAGCCGCCTTAGCAGGGCGGTGCGATCAGCCTGACTCTGCCATCCCACCTATATGTCACTTGCTTTTCTTGTGTTCTTGAAATCTCTTGATCTTTCTTGAATTTCCTCCTCTGGTTTTCTTACTGTGCCTATGGCCAAGACTTTGTATCCATCTATATCTTTGATCTTTAAGACCTTTCCTGCCTTGGCATATTTCTCTGGGATCCAAGCAACATGGATGAATTTCTCACCTTCTCTGCCTAACCAGCATTGTTGATAGTAGACTGTCATATTGTGCGCCTGGTTGGACTTGAACCAACGACCTTTCGATTATCAGTCGAATGCTCTAGCCAAGCTGAGCTACAAGCGCAATGGAAGCCCCGGCCGGATTCAAACCGACAATCCCTGAGTTGCGGTCAGGAGCCTTTGTCATTTTGGCTACGGGGCTTTAGCTTTGCCTTTGAGTTCCTCTAGGATTACACCATAAGTTGCTAGTTCGTCAACTATGATCTTATAGAAGTCCTTTGCTAAGTGTTCGAGACTTTGCAGGCCTGGACGAATACGCCCACCTACGACTAGCTTAGCTATAGTCGAACAAGTTAGGGCAGTAGTCCTCTGCATAGCGGTAAGACCATCCTGTCCTCGTTCTATCATCCTAAATTGCCTACCATCTATATCGCAGAATAGTACTAGAATGTCGTCAATGCCTCTACACTGGTGTAATTCACCTATGAATTTTTCCTTGTCCTTGAGTAGAGGCTGAACCTTTTCTACATGGCCTGGATGCCTCATAGTTTTCTCAAACATGGTCTCTACACCAGGTAGCTGAAGTAGGCTTCGCATTCCATCGGTGAAGAATCCTTCCATAAAGCCGACACCAGGAACATAAACCTCTTCTATCCCAGATAGCGCATCTTTATAGCAGACTGCCTTTCTATCTATGTAGGCTGCCTTCCTAGTGTACTCCTCATAGAGGTCCTCAAGTGACCATGTAGTAGCATAGCCATATGGAGCATTAGGGTCCTGAGCCATACCTCCTACGAATAGTTTACCTAGCCTGATTCTCCATGCTGGGGACCAGCAGTTACCAGCTACTAAGTTTGTCAGACAGGTGCTACTCCTGCGTCTATGATAATAGGAATGCCAGCTCCTCTGGCTAGTATGTCCCACTTATCCCAATTTTTGTAGAGTTCTTGGTAGGATACGTCAACCAGTGGTGTCTTTTGAACACAGCAGATGTACCATACATCAGCTGCCATTCTTGATGGGAGGGCATTAACTACTGTATCCACACGATCTATTAGAGTGCGCATGGTATCAGGAGTTAGGTCACATTCGATGGTATTTACGGCGCTATTCTTGATCCTAGCAGAGATGTTCTTGTCTGCTACGGTGACAGAATGGTTTGTATCTATAGACAGGTCTTCGGCAACAACGGAGCCAATATGCCCGCCGCCTAGGACCAGAATATGTTTACCCATTTTATCTCCTGGTGCGGGTAGGGGGTCTCGAACCCCCGACTCCGGACTTGGCAAGCCCGTGCTCTGCCAGCTGAGCTACACCCGCATTTTCTTCCATGGCCTCTCGGCCCACCATCCTCTGATTCCATCAGGGTGTCCAAGATGAGCAGCGATAGTCACGGCCAGAAAGACTATTGGAACAATAACTGCTATGAATGTCAATAGCCCACTTCCAGTTAGCCACCATGCGAACCATCCAGAGAAGAATGGTAGTGCAACTGTTGTCAGGAAGATTGTTACAGCTATGACGGTCTCCCAAAAGACCTTATTGCTCTCATAGAGCCAGTTCCAAATCTTACTGATCATCTTCTAGTCCCTTGATTGGTTTCTTTAGTTCTTTTGGTGACATGCCTGAGTAGTAGAACGGTTCTAGCTCTTTCTCTGCTAGTTCTACTGCCTCGTCTAGTTCACCAGGGAGTGTTTCGTCTTTGTTGAGTACCTCGAGTAGGTGTGCAAGGCTTGAGGCTACTCTCGAGGCTCTACAGTACCAGCAAAGAAACGCTTCACCTTGTTCCAGAGTGACGAGCGGGGTAACTTTTGCTGGTCTGTTACATTTGACGCAGGGCATGGTCTGCTCCTTGCGCTTGGTAGCGCTATTCTAGTTGCATGCTGTTGTATGATCTGAAGGGCTAGTCCATGAAGGTCTGGATGTAGTCCTTCAAAGTCAAAAACGGCAGAGATAGTTCCTATCTGGTACCCATCTTGTACGAATGAGATATAATCTGGGAAGATAGCCTTGGGTTCTGACTCAACAACTATACCTGTGACTCCCTCACCGAATGTGATGCTCATGTCATCTCCAGGTTGTCAAATCTGCCAGTTGTTACTGCTTCTGTAACTTGTTGCTTCTTTTCTGGAGATAGCTTAACTATGTTTACCCAGAAAGCATCTTGAGTGATGATTGCTATTTCGGTTCCATCATGAAAAAGACGTAGCTCTTCGCTTTGTAAGCGTATTTCTACTGGCTCTCCACTCCACAATTCCTCGAGAAAACCCAGTCTTTGTGCGAGGTTGTACAGCCACATTATCTGTTGTCTCCGTCACCCTTGATGACGTCCCGCTCGTTTCTGTCTAGTAGTTTCTTGAGGTTCATCTCTGCTACCATGCTGAATGGACAGCCCAGTTCCCAGGCTACCATGGCTAGGTACCACATGATGTCGCCGCACTCTTGAAGGAGCTCGTTCCTAACCTCTGGAGTCAGCTTCTTGTCTCCTCGCATGAGCTTCTTGACTTTGTTCTGGAGCTCTCCTGCCTCTCCACCTAGGGCTAGAGTACAGTAGACCAGACCCATGGTGTCACCCTCACTAGGATACTTTCTTAGGGTCGCACAGATCTCTTGGTAGTGATCAAACTTGGTGGTCGAGCTCGAGCTCATGACATACGCTCCTTGTGCTGTAGATTTGGTCAGCGCCAAAGTTGACGATGGCCTCGTGACCACAGCAGGGACATTCATACTTGTCTCCGCTGTAGTAGCTACTCTCCGAGATCTTCACCAGCACCCCGTTCTTTTTGCAATACATTTCTACACCACATGGTACACAAACTGGTCTCATATCAGTATCTCCGATGCTGTAATCATGTTGTTGATGATTTGGTCGATGTTCGGATCGTCCTTACGTGCTCCTAGAAACTCCTGGATTTGTACCAGGTTTTCTGGCTCGGCAAACATGAGGATGTCTCGGTAGGCTTCTGCTATCTGGTAGGCCAGGTCACGTTCTTTCTTGAGCTGAGCCTTGCTTCTGAAGTACTCTATCATCTGATCTCCTAGACAAATGTCAGGTTCGAGTGAGGACTGTCGTTGAAATAGTAGTCTCCCTTGATGCCTAGTTTGCGACCAAGGAAGTGTACGAGACCTTCTGGAGAGGAGCATTCCTTGACTTTCCCGGCCACTGTCACCGGGTAGCTCTCCATCTGGTCTACACACGTGACCACTAGATTGATCTTCAGGTCCTTATCTACAACCTTATCAATACCCTCAGCTTTGGCATGCTGGAGCTGGTCTACGTCCAGGATAGTCCTTCTCAGGCTACCCTGAAATCTGTTGTCTAGGCATGTCTCGTGCTTTGTGTTCACCAGGTTGGGCATCTCTTTGTCTTCATTAGTCATTGGACCCGGCCCATGTCTTGTCTGATAGCACCTGGTCACCAACCATAGCTGATCAATTGTCCCTAGCTTCAGAGCATTCCTGGGTGTCAGGTCAGACGGACTGCAGTGGGGCATGTGTCCGATAAATTCGTCCAACATGAGCCCCTGGCTGCCCTCATAGACTCTGTGTGGGTAATCTGGGATCTTATCAGCTATAGCTATGTCTGGGCACGTTCTCACAAAGTAGAGAGCTTCGTAGAATTCGTCTACCAAGTGTTCTAGCTTCTGATTCATTGGGTCGTTGTAATAGTGGCTAATTTCGCCCATCTTACCGAGGCATCCTGGAGCGTCGAAGCTAAATAGATCAAAGACTGTGAACGTAAGACCGTCTCTGAAGTGTCTCAGCTTAGTCCTGTAGAATCCTGACCCACAGGTGCCATTCCCAAAGTCTCTTAGCTGGTTCTCGAGGATGTCATATGGTGTAGTAACTGGGCACTGAGGGTCTACAGTAATGAATGGGACCATTCCTATAGACAGGAGCTGTTTGTACTCCCACATGAGAGCTATTGGGTCGAATGTACAAAACCGGCTCCAGAATGTACTGCACTCGCTGAGGGTGCCTGAGCCGAAGTGTGAGAAGATGTGGTTTCTTTCGCCTTGGTACACAGTATGGGCAGCTTGTGGCCCGCCAGAGAAACGGATTGAGACTGTTTCCCTAGGGTGTTGGGAACAAAGGTAATTGGTAACTACACCCTTACCTTCATCCCCATACCCCAGTCCTATGACCGCGTGGTTCATTAGATTTCGAGGTTGTCGAATCGGTTTTCGGAAGCAGGCTGGAATGTATCCTGTGACCTGGCTACCTCAATAACCTTGTTGACGATGACAGAGACAACCTGGTTCTGGTTCTGAACCTGAATCAGATGGTCTCCCATGAGCTGCTCCCATCCATCCTTGACGTCTTGTCGGCTGCCATTGTGGCCCTGAAGAACATGGAGGTGGTAGCAGTCATACTTCTCTCTTGCATCCTCGAGCAGCTGTTGGGCTGTCCGGTCCTGGTACTGACCTTCGCCCATAATGCTCTGCTGAGCTCGTGCAGGGAGGTTCCTGAGAGTAGGCTCATCACCGACTGTGAAGAGCAGTCCTCTGTTGCCTCTCTTGTCGAGGTGGTCGTGATGGGTGTAGCGGCTTGCAAAGTACCATGCTAGCAGGTAGCTTTCGCCATCGTTTCCACCGCCTCCACTCTCGATCCAGAGTGAGGTCAGCCACTGGTCCATGAGCTCGTCACTGGACTCGAACTGTCCTACCTGGAGAGGGGCCCTGTCGACCTCGTGGTCGCCGATCCCCATGAAGAGCATCTGAGGGTCTGCAATACCCTCGTTGATGATGCCTTCGATGATGTTCGGAAGGCCCTCTCTCACTAAATAGTGAGGGATGTGACCCATCGAACCGGTTACATCTAGTGCGACGATGATCGGCAGTGACAGAGGATGGTCGTCGGAGTCCCTAGACTCACGCATGTCCACTCCATGTGGATTCATTCTGCTGTCGAAGTTTCTGCTGAAGATCTCACGGGCTGACTTGGTAGTGTAGCCCATGCTGGTCGCTCTGGTGCGTCGGGATGCACCGGAATATGCACCGTATCCCATGTTAGTTTCCTTTCTGTGTATGGTTGAGCCGATGAGAGGACTTGAACCCCCAACATCCTGATTACAAAACAGGCGCTCTGCCAATTGAGCTACACCGGCTTAGTCCCTGCAAGAGTACACCTCGAGCAGGGATTATTCAACTACTTTTGTTCTTGGATATGCTTCTTTGCCAAGGCTACCCAAGCTGCTACATCAGTCTCTGATGCGCCAAATCTACGTGCATCATTTGAGACCTTCTTCCAGTCAGGTGGCTCATGACATTTCTTTTCTACAGCTTCATATGGTCTACCTCTTAGTAGTCCATATGCAAGCAGAGCATGTCTAGCCTCATGTCTGACGATTCCTTTACGGTGCTCGTTCAGACTGTGTCTAGCCATACCCTTTAGCTTCTCCGCTTCCTTGCGGATGATACCAGCCTCAGCGGCCAGTGATTTGATTTTGATTTTTAGATGGATTCTCCGGTCCATTTTAGTTCTCCTTAGATAGATTTGTGTGGTCTTGGTCTAAGGAGAGACCGGAGGGGCGCGAGGCCTATATTCAGCAGAACTTCATCATGGCTATACCGTAGTATTTTACTACTCTTTTGTCAATCTCTTGATCTCTTCTTTGAGCTCAGCTATCTCATCTGCTGGACTCTTTCCATTGTTCTTTCGCAGAGTTACTTCATATATATTACCAATCTTGTCGCTAAAGGTCATAGTAATGAAGTTCTTTGCTCCTTCTATGTCGTCGAACATGTTCTTAAATGACTCAGCAATACACGCAATACCCCAGTGCTGTATGTTGAGTTGGCCTAGACCAATATCAGAGCCTGGCATAACCCTTGGTGGATCTTGATCTTTCCCTTGCTCAACAAGGTCTTGAAGTTTCTCGAGAGTTTCTGTGGTTGTTGCGGAGATTGATGAGCGTAGCACATCTAGCATCAGCCAAGCACGGTCTCTCTCGTTAATTAGTCTCTTTCTTGTCTTCAAAAAATCAAACATCTTGCGCCCCTGCAGGGAGTTGAACCCTGTCCGCTGGGATTGAAAGCCCGCCGCTCTCCACTGAGCTACAGAGGCTTGACTAGCAATCCAAAGTTATCACCATAGAGAGGAGGAGTAATATAAAGAAGCTTCCTCGACCGCAAGATCCCTGTAACTTCCCATATATCGTCTCTAATCTGAATTCTGTCACCTACTTTAACCTTAGTGACTTCTGGGTGGTCATACCTGTTCACATTGAACATCTGTCCACGCCCAGATATATAGAATTCGTCATATTTGTCGAAGGAATATGTATCATTCTGCATAATTATTCCGCTATCCCTTCTACCCACATATCGGGTTCACAGAATCGGTCGTACTCTTCCCATCCTTTAGCATTGGTCATGCCAGGGATCTCGTCACAAACTTTGTTGATGGCAGCCTGCTCGTTCTCGGCTTCGACGAGCTTCATGTAGGTGATACTCTCAGATACGCACACTTTGTATGTCTTCATCTCTATCTCCTGGAGCCGGAGACGGGTGTCGAACCCGTGACTTCTTCCTTACCAAGGAAGTACTCTACCGCTGAGTTACTCCGGCTTGTTGGGTCTACTATTCCACCAATTGGAGAAATAGTCAATGACACCCTGGCAGGTGTCTTTGATCTCCTGGAGGTTTCCTCTCCAGAATCTACCTAGTTGATCCCACTGACGAGCAGACAGAGTGACCAGGTAGAAGAAGTTGACGATGCAACAACCTGGTACGACTACATACCAGAGGATTCCCAGAAGGATTCCTGCTGTGGTAGTAGCTGCTGCTCCTGGAGCTAGCCAGATAGACAGAGCAGCTGTTGGCACTGCAGCGAGGGCAATCCAGAACCTGACGTGCATCAGGCTAAAGAGCCACTTGATCCATTTCATTTCATCCATCCTAATTTTGCTGTCATTTCCATGGCTAGGGCGAATCTTCTTGCCATCTCCCAGCCACGGATTGTTGGTTCAAATCGAGCCACGGGTGACAGGTGTTGTCCTTCACAGAAGTGAGGGTCAATGAACTTGAACTCGGCAAGGTTTTCTGCGGAGACGTATCTCTTCTCGAAGACTAGGATCTTCTTGCCTTCATAGTTGGTGCAGTCATGATACTGAATTTCAGTGATGGTACAGGGGCCTATCTCGCATGATCTAATGATCGAGAAGTTCCGAGGATTCGGATTGGGAGGGGTGGGTTCGGGGCTAGACATAGGAGTATTATCCTCGCAGCTACATTTACTACCTTTGAGTACTCCTATTCCCATGTCTATCTCCATCTGATGGTGGGTCTGGTGGGAATTGAACCCACAACTTCCCGCTTAAGAGGCGGGTACTCTGCCTAGTTGAGTTACAGACCCATTAGCTCTTGCCTGTGGCTCCTAGAACCAGGATGATCAGGAATGCTCCAAACCAGGTTCCCATTGTGTACGGAACTGCGAAGCCAGATACTGCTGCTCCACCGATGAAGTTGACTCCCGCAATGAGGAATAGAGGGCCAACAACTATTCCGAGGAACAGTACCAGCAACAGTACCATAACTGTGTTAAATCTGTCCATTTTTTCTCTCTCTTTCTTATGCCTTGAAGTGGCCTCTACCACCACAGGAACCTCGACGCCTGCGTGCATCGACGTTCTCCTGATTCCTAATGGCTCTTACCTGAGACATGGTGTGGTAGTAATGCTTGATCTTGCCATCAGCTGCAGTCTTGTCAATCTCCAGCCATTGACCACCTGCGGTGTTCGTCTGACCGTTGATGACACGGTGTGCATTCACACCTTTACGCGGGGACCAGTGGTTCCTTCCAGGTCCCTTGTCTGCACGCTTTCTTCCGCCTTTGATTGTGGGCATTATTTTTCCTCTTCTGCTTTCCTTGCATCTATCTCTAGGGGATTCATCTTATATGCATCCCCTCGTATCGCACCAATTAATAGTCCGAAACAGTACACAAATGGGAACAGTGGACCAAGTATGAACCACTGTATGCAGTGTCTTCTTTCGTGTCTGCAGGTCCTCTCAATGAACCTTCTGTCCCATGAATGTAGGCTATCGTCTCGGTAAATGTAGGCGCAGGGTAGTCCGACTCCACCCCAGCTGGCCCATAGCGTACTATGGAGCTTGTTTAGCTTAGGGTTGTCTCGATCAACCTTGAACCTAGCAATAAAAGGCCCATCCCATTGTTTGAATTCAATGTCCTTGAATATCCAGGAGGGCAGGATGTAGAACAACCATACCAAGATGGTTGCAGGGAGACACCAGAGGGCTCCCAGAAGGCGAAGTAATAGTCTCATTCAGACTATTCTATCATTAACGTCCTTTAGTGAAAGTACTTTAGGTCCGTGTCTTTTTATTTTCTTGTGCAGATTCTTTGCGTAGTATCCCTTGACTGCTTGCCTAATACAGGCAGTACAGACATTCTGTATCTTTGGCAGGAATTTCTGGCACCTGCGACACCGATGATTGTGTTTCATGGTGCGGGCGAAGGGAATCGAACCCTCAGCATCCAGCTTGGAAGGCTGGCACTCTGCCAATTGAGTTACACCCGCTTGGTGCTCCCGAGGAGGATCGAACTCCCATTTCCAGATTGAAAGTCTGGCTACCTAACCATTAGTAACGACGGGAGCAGTTTGTGGATCGGGACAGAATTGAACTGTCGACACCCTGCTCTTCAGGCAGGTGCTCTACCAACTGAGCTACCGATCCTCTTCTTCGTGTACTCTCTCTACTAGAGAGAAGAACTCATTTAAGTCCATTACTCTGACACCCTCTTGCTGCATACATATCTT
>Ga0180437_10010072_pt1 | contig 11584 bp, 11 predicted proteins | sample SS_ome_4_FD_132410 | JGI IMG/M metagenome (GOLD analysis project Ga0180437, IMG submission 132410) | Hypersaline lake sediment archaeal communities from the Salton Sea, California, USA - SS_3_D_1 metaG | ecosystem: Environmental > Aquatic > Non-marine Saline and Alkaline > Hypersaline >... | reverse complement strand
GCAATGATTCTTCTAGGGTTTAAAAATACATCTTTTAAAAAACCTAGTACATGTTTTTCTATTTTACTGTTACGCATGTGACTCATATAGCTAACAAGTTCTGCATAAGCTGATGGACTTTTATCTGGGTTACGTATTAAATTATTTAGAAACCTCTGTTGATGTGATTGTTCTGTACTTGGTAGCTTAAGCTCATTAATTAAGTTTTCTGTTAGTTTGCCTTTCCTTTGCAAAAGCCTTGTTAGTATTTGCTCTCTTTGCTGTCTTTTAGCTCCCCTAAAGCTTATGCCCCTTCTTTGAGATTTGACAAGTGCATGGGCGCCGTCTAATAGTATTTTGTTAAATAGATTGAGCTCATCTTTTGAGCTGATTGATTTTTTTAATTTGTCTAACTTTTCAAAATCTTTAGTTTCAATATGTTTTTTTAAACACTCTCTTATATCTTCATCACCATCTAGAAAGCCTTGGCAAATCACACCTATATTTGAAGTTGTGCCTCTTCCTCTGCCTGATTTGCAATGAGTTACTACTGGATGGCCGTCCTTATAGTGCTGGTATGCGGCTGACTCCGCATCAATATAGCTATCAGGGCTTCCTGTTGCTTTATAGTCTTCAGCAACGTTTAAAATATGGACCACTTCAACATCGGGGTGTGATTTTTGAAATTGTTTTATAGCTTTTATAGTGTCAGACAGCTCAAAGGGCTCTTGGTTTGAAACTATAACTAGTTTTTTGCCGTCAACTTTTTTTGCTTCGCCAGATTCCTTAAATATTTTTTCTAAATCTCCGAAGGAGGGTTGCCTTGAATTCCATAATTTTTTTCCTACAATTGCGCTAGGTGCCATTTTGTTGAATGCATGGTTTACGCTATGAGTGGTATAGTGAATAGCTCTTCTATTCGTTTTCCATCCGGCTTTCCCGCCTTCCCAGATGCCCTTAAATAGTCCAAAGATAGCGCCGGGTAAAAAAAGATTTTTAGGGTTGATTGTTGTTTTTGCCCAAGTGATAGCAAATGTTTTGCCAAACACAGCGAAGCCTTTTGCAAAGTCCCACTTTCTAACGGGGCTTGGCTTGAAATAAGCATCAAACTCATCTTCAAGTTTATTCACTTTATTGCTCCAGGCGGCTTGTTGTACTTCTCTAAATATACATTATAGCACAAATAGTCATCTATAAGGTTTATACTGGTCTTTGTTAGGGCAGGTATATTCTGGAAACTGTTGCGCAATTTTTTGAAAACAATCAGTGTGTTGCAATCCATTTGGGATGTTTATAGCATAATTATTTACTTCAAATGGCACTCTAGCTACTGTGTTTGCTGCAATCATAACTTCATGAAAACTATGGTTGCCGCCAGCTGTTAAAAATGCGAATGCAGCTAATGCATATTGCTTTAATTCTTCATGGTCTGTAATCCCATAAATTAGAGCGCCTGACATTAAGCTTACAGTGTGCCCTGAAGGTCCTGCAACGAATGGTATGTTTTTATTTTCTGTTATTTTAAAAAAGTTTGAAGCAGGGTCGATGGCAAACATTCCAAGAGCCTGTGCGTGCGCGTATTTACCATTGCCAACCATTTTTTTAAAAACTTTGTTCTGTGATATGCCATAGTTATTAGTTAATTTGCTTTTGTTGTTTTTTCTGATTCTTTCAGAGATATGTTTGGGTGAATCATCTTTTAAAGATCTTAATAAAGGCAGCATTCTATATCTGAAAATAGCATGAACCTGCATTGTTTTGTCTAAAGCTGCATTTTTATCTTTGAGTATTTCTAGAATTTTACTAATGATTATTTCAGCAGTAATATCTTCGTCTTTCTCTATTCTGCCAAAATATTTTATATCAAAAAGCTCTTTAGCTATTTTTTCATTCTCAGTAACAAGCTCAAGTGCGGTTTCAATATTATCTTCAATAATTTTTGCAATAATATTAGAAATCTTCGCTACTGCAGGTAGTGAGGTTGGATTTTGCAGTATGCTTACAGCAAGTTTAGATTCAAAAAGAGCTTTATATTCAGTTTTAAGTTCTTTAAAGAAGTTGTATCTTAAGTTAGTTTTTCTAGCGTTCATAAGTTTGCTCCAAGTTTTGTAATACTTGGAGCTATGATGCTAAAAAAAGCTCAATAGATAAAATTAATTAAATTTATGCTATCGATTTATAAAGCTAATCAAGGTTGTTGTTTTCGCCATCGGCTCTCGCGGTAAAGTCCCCTGCTAGTTTTTTGGTAATTGTGCTTCCGGTGGACTCAAATAAAAAAGGAAAGATGCCATGGATAATGCATGCAAGTCCGCCAATTACCATTTTGCCGCCAAATGTAAAAGCAAATCGCATGTGTTGAAAGTAGGATTCGCCAATACTGTTTGGGTGTTTATTGAATAAATTCATAATTTGTCCTTTAATTATACAAAATAATACAGGGCTTTTCTGCAGCCCTTAATTCCTGTTAATATGGCGCTTTTGGGATAATAAATATGGCAGAAACTAATAAACTCCCAAGCTATTCAGAGATAGCTGGGATATTACAAAAAATTCAACCAAATTGCCATTTGTCACAACTGCATGGGTTGTTATCTGGCCATGCATGCGCACAGAATGAGGAAGAAGTTAGTCTTTGGCAGGCAGTATTGCCTGAGGCGCCTTTTGATGAAAGTTTTAATGAGGTTTTAAAGGATCTTTATGAGGTAACTTATAAAAGTCTTGAAGAATTTTCATTTGAGTTTGAGTTGTTGTTGCCAGATGATAGTACTGATATCAATCTTAGAGCTGAAGCTTTAGGTCTATGGTGTCAGGGGATTCTCACCGGTTTGACGCAAAGTGGAGTAGATTTATCTGATATTGCTAGCGAGGAATTACAAGAAGCAATTGATGATATGGTAGAAATTTCTAACATCTCCTTTGGTGATATAGAGACAGAAAACGAAGATGAAACAGCTTATTTTGAATTAATGGAATATATTCGCTTAAGTGCCCTTATGATTTTTAATGAGCTTAGAGTAGAGCGCAGCAAAGTTGTTGAAGAAAATCCACAAAATTTGCAGTAAGGAATTTGCAAATGATTAAACTTGAAGAGTACAAAGCTAGAAGAAAGTCGTTAATGCAAAAGATGGGCTCATTTGCTATAGCAATTATCCCATCCGCAAAATTATTATTGCGTAATGCTGATACTGAGTTTCCATATAGACAACATAGCGATTTTTATTACCTAACCGGCTTTGAAGAGCCGGGTGCTGTTTTGGTGCTTTTGAAAACTCACCAATCAGAAAAGTTTATCTTGTTTAATCGAGAAAAAAATCCTAGTGAGGAAGTCTGGACTGGCTTTAGAGCAGGGCAAGCTGGTGCTGTAGAAAGTTTTAATGCAGATGAGTCTTTTCCTATAGCTAGTTTTGAAGAAAAACTACTCGAATTACTTATAGGTCCCGAGAAGATTTATTATACGGTTGGTTCTAATAGAGCTTTAGATGCAACGATTTCAAAATCATTAAGTAAATTGCGCGGCAGGATCAGAAGCGGCATTGACTCACCGCTTGAGATTTTAGATGTTGGCAAATTAACAAGTGAAATGCGTTTATTTAAAAGTAATGATGAAATTTCTTTAATGAAAAAAGCAGCTGAAATTTCAGCTGCTGCACATATTAAAGCAATGCAAGTTTGTAAACCTGGTGTCTTTGAATATGATCTAGAAGCTGAAATCATGTATCACTGTCAAAAACAAGGCGCACGATTTCAAGCTTATACTCCAATTGTTGGTAGTGGAGATAATAGTTGTATTTTGCATTACAACGAAAATAATAAAAAAATTGCAGATAACAGCATAGTTTTAATAGATGCTGGTTGTGAATATAATTACTATGCATCAGATATTACTAGAACTTTTCCTGCTAACGGCAAGTTTAGTGCTGAGCAAAAAGCAATATATGACTTAGTTTTAAAAGCTCAACTTGCAGCTATTGAATTAGCAAAACCAAATACCCCGTGGGTTAAAATGCAAGAAGCAATTGTTGAGGTAATTACGCAAGGGTTGTTAGATCTTAAGATTTTGCAAGGTAACCTTAAAGAATTAATTGATTCTAAAGCTTATCAAGATTTTTATATGCATAACTCAGGACATTGGTTGGGTTTAGATGTGCATGATGTAGGTTCTTATAAAATTAAAGATAATTGGCGCAAGCTTGAGCCAAGTATGGCATTAACTATAGAGCCAGGTATTTATATTTCCAAAACAAATAAAAATGTTGCTGAAAAGTGGCATGGTATTGGAGTGCGCATCGAAGATGATGTTGTTATAACTGATAATGGTTGTGACATACTTAGTGCAAAAGCTCCAAAAACTATAAATGAAATAGAAGAATTAATGAATAACAAATGAAACACTATGATTTAGTTATTGTAGGCGGCGGTATGGTGGGTAAAACCCTAGCTGCTTGCCTTAAAGATACAGGGTTAAATATAGCTTTAATAGATGCTGCCGTTATTGATCCATCAAATGATAAGCGCTTAATCGCGTTAAATCATGCTAGCTGTTCTTTATATAAGAATATAGGGCTATGGCCACTGCTAAAGTCAAATGCGACTCCTATTAATGAAGTGCATGTTTCAAAAAAAGGCCGCTTTGGTATTACGCGCATTAACAAAAACATTTTAAATATTGATGCTTTAGGCCATGTTGTGCCTGCAAAGTATATAAATCTTGCGCTACAAGAGTTTTTAGCTGATTCAAAAGATTTAACTTTTTTAAATCCTGCAACCTTAACAAATATTTCACAAAGCTCTCAGAAAGTTGAGATTGATGTAAGTATTGATTCAGGTATCTTAAGTTTAACTTGTGATAGAGTTGTTGCAGCTGATGGTACAAATTCTACAATACGACAAGCTTTAAATATTGATGTGGAAACTATTGATTATGAGCAAACGGCTTTGGTTACATCAACTGTCTTGCAGCGCAGTCATCATAATATAGCTTATGAAAGATTTATTGATGATGGCGCAATAGCTATGTTGCCATTAGCCGATAATAAAGTTGCAACAATTTGGACTGCATCAAATGCTAAAGTTAAACAATTATTAAGTATACCCGACGATGAATTTATTAAAGAGTTACAAGATAACTTTGGTTATCGTTTAGGGAAGTTGATACAAGTTAGTCAAAGAGCCAGTTATCCTCTAAAAATGACTAGAGCTTTGCAACAAAATAAAAATAACGTTTGCTTAATTGGTAATGCTGCACATACTATACACCCAGTTGCAGCTCAAGGCTTGAACTTGGCAATGTATGAAATTGCAATTATAGTTGATGCTTTAAAAGATAGTGACCCAGAATTATTGAAAGCTTTAGATAAGAAAAAGTTTAGTGAGAAGTTATCTCATCAGTTAACTTGGGTTTTCTCAAATGAGAATTTTATATTTAATAAGCTAAGACAAGCCAGCATGGTTGGTCTTGATGTTATAAAGCCTTTAAAATTAAAATTTGCAGAGCATGCTATAGGAAAAGGTGGGGTTACCCCAAGCTTACTAATTGAAAACGGGAGTTTCTAGCTTTTGACTAGAGCAAAAATAAACTTAATTGCATGGAGCATGTATGATTGGGCTAGCTCCTCCTTTCCTGTTGTTGTAAGTACATTTATATTTGCAACTTACTTTACCTCCACTGTTGCAGAAAATGAAATTATAGGAACTTACCATTGGGCTAATGCAGCAGCTCTTGCTGGTATTATAGTTGGTATTTTAAGTCCTATATTTGGTTCCATTGCAGATTACAGCGGTAGAAATAAAGTCTGGCTAGGGGTTTTTTCAATTATATGTATAGTAGCATCAGCTTTATTGTGGTTTGCTTTGCCAAATCCAAGCTATATGTTTTATACCCTAGCATGTGTTGTAGTTGGAACTGTAGCCCTTGAAATTGCAGCAGTATTTTATAATTCATATTTGCCATTTTTAGCGCCTCCAGATTACATTGGTAGAATTTCAGGTTGGGCTTGGGGTGTTGGCTATATTGGCGGTATAGTGTTGCTAGCCACAGTATTATTTGGATTTATTAATAGCCCGCCATCTTGGCTAGATACTAAATCATATGAACAAATTAGGATTTGTGGGCCGTTTGTTGCGGCATGGTTTTTTCTCTTTTCATTGCCTTTATTTTTAATAGTTCCAGATGTGCCTGCTAAAAAGAACTCAATGAAAGAATCTATAGTGCTGGGTCTGCTTGAATTAAAATCAACTCTTGCATCTTTGCCATCACAGAAAAATTTAGCAATATATTTACTTTCGCACCTTGTGTATATCGATGGCTTAAATACTTTGTTCGCTTTTGGTGGTGTTTATGCTGCTGGAACTTTTGGTATGGGTATGTCAGAGATTATCCTTCTAGGTATTTCTATGAATATTGCTGCTGGGATTGGCGCTATATCACTCGCCTGGATTGATGATTATCTTGGTTCAAAACCGACGATCTTAATTTCAATTTTGGGAATGATAATTTTTGGTGCAGTAATTGGTTATACTGATGACAAGACTATTTTTTGGATCGCGGGTCTTTTGGTGACTTTGTTTGTGGGCCCTGTGCAGGCTGCAAGCAGATCTCTGTTGGTGCGGCTTACACCAAAAGGCAAGACTACGGAAATGTTTGGTATATATGCTTTTTCTGGGCGTATAGCTTCGTTTCTTGGCCCCTGGGCTCTAGGCTGGGCAGTTTTGTATTTTGAGACCCAAAGAGCTGGAGTGGCAGCTATAATGGCTTTTTTCGTGGTTGGTGGAGCTATGATGTTCTTTGTAAAAGAGCCGCCACATCCAAGAGAGCAAAAAGTTGTCTAGTATTTACTGCAGAATGCGTTTTAGGCATAATGTTTAAAAATTCTAAATAAAAGGGTATATTTTATGAGCAATTTACTTTCAGTTACAGATAGCACATTTGAAAATGAAGTTACAGAGTCAGACGTTCCAGTGGTTGTAGACTTTTGGGCTGAGTGGTGTGGGCCATGCAAGGCTATGGCGCCAGTTTTAGATGAGGTTTCTCATGGTTATGATGGAAAGGTGAAGTTTGTAAAGTTAGATGTTGATCATAATCCATCCACACCACCAAAATTTGGTGTTCGCGGCATTCCGACTTTAATTCTTTTTAAGATGGTGAGGTTAAGGCTACTCAAGTTGGTTTAGTCTCTAAGGATGATTTGGCAAAGTTTGTAGATGACAATATTTAAAAAGAGTATCACTCTAAACCCGTTATCCCACGGCTTGTTCGTGGGATTTAAAAGCTCTAATTTAATAAATTTACAAATCAGACTAGAATTTTAATTAATTTAGTGTTACTTTACACAAAATAGAAGATTTCCTCATTTTAAGGGCCAATCGAGCAATTCATTTTGGAAAAACACCATCTAATTGAACTTTAGGAGTTTTATTCCTCCTAATTAGTGCGATTGAAGCTTATAAAACCCCATATTTTAAAACAGAGTTTATTTTAATTACAAACATAGGTAAAAATTTCTATGAATCTAACTGAACTTAAAAAAAAGCCAGCATCTGAACTTATAAGACTTTCTGAAGAGTACGGTCTTGATAATGTAGCTCGCTCCCGAAAACAAGATATCATTTTCGCTATTTTAAAAGCTCATGCTAAACGCGGTGAAGATATTTATGGTGATGGTGTTCTAGAGATACTACAAGATGGTTTTGGTTTTTTGCGTTCTGCTGAAGGTTCTTATCTTGCGGGTCCAGATGATATTTACGTATCCCCAAGTCAAATCAGAAGATTTAATTTGCGTACTGGTGACACTATTTCCGGTAAAATTCGCCCACCTAAAGACGGCGAGCGTTATTTTGCTATGCTTAAAGTTGATCATATCAATTTTGATGCTCCAGAAAATGCAAGAAATAAAGTTTTATTTGAAAATTTAACACCTTTGTTTGCTGATGAAAGATTAAAACTAGAACGCGGCAATGGCAGCAAAGAAGATCTAACAGCAAGGGTTATTGACCTTGCAGCTCCAGTCGGAAAAGGTCAGCGTGGATTAATTGTATCTCCACCAAAAGCTGGTAAAACTATGATGTTGCAAAACATCGCCCAATCTATTGCGCAAAACCACCCAGAATGTCATTTGATGGTTTTGTTGATTGATGAAAGACCTGAAGAAGTAACTGAAATGGTAAGATCAGTTAAAGGCGAAGTTATTGCTAGTACATTCGATGAGCCAGCAAATAGGCACGTTCAAGTAGCCGAAATGGTTATCGAAAAAGCTAAGCGCCTTGTGGAACATAAACGTGACGTGGTGATCTTATTAGACTCTATAACCCGTCTTGCAAGAGCTTATAATACCGTAGTTCCAGCATCAGGTAAGGTTTTAACTGGTGGTGTTGATGCAAACGCTTTACAGCGCCCTAAAAGATTTTTTGGTGCAGCTAGAAATATCGAAGAAGGTGGCAGCTTAACAATTTTAGCGACAGCTTTAGTTGATACTGGCTCTAAGATGGATGATGTTATCTACGAAGAGTTCAAGGGAACCGGCAACATGGAAATTCATCTAGACAGAAAAATCTCTGAAAGACGAATTTTCCCAGCAATTAACATTAATCGTTCTGGTACAAGACGCGAAGAGTTGTTAGCGAGCAAAGAAGAAATTCAAAAAATGTGGATTTTGCGTAAATTATTAAATCCAATGGATGATCTTGCAGCTATAGAATTCATGCTTGATCGTTTAACCCCTACTAAGACTAACGAAGACTTTTTTAGCACAATGAAGCGATAGTTTTATGAATTATTGGCTTTTGAAATCTGAACCTACGACTTTTAGCATAGATGATTTAGTAAAAAGCGATAAGAAAACTACTTATTGGGATGGGGTTAGAAACTACCAAGTCCGCAATATGCTAAGAGATGATATCAAATCTGGTGATAAAGCTTTTTTCTATCACTCAAACTGCAAACCACCAGGAATTGCAGGCATAGTCGATATTGTTAAAAGCGGTTATCCTGATCCTAGCGCATTCGATAAAAAATCAAAATACTATGATCCTAAAAGCACAGATGAAAAACCAATTTGGTATTGTGTTGATGTGAAATTCGTTGAAAAATTCGATGAAGTTGTTTCACTAGATCAAATTAAAAATCATCCTAAATTAAAGAATATGGTAGTCGCTAGAAAAGGTAGTAGGCTGTCTATTACACCAGTTACAAAAGTTGAGTGGGATTTGATTTTAGGAATGTTATAAGTGACAGCAAGTAACAACTCACTAGTAGATATTTTATCTGCCTTAGCTATTATAGCATATGTTCAAGATACAAATATTGGTGGTGGGGGTGGATCAAACACAGCAAATATCACTGAAGAAAATTTAAATGGTTATATTGGTGATATAGAAAAAACTAAATATTCCCATATTGCATTTTGTGTTACAAGATTAAAATCAACAAGCTTTAGAAGATTATTCAAATCAATTCCTTCAGAGGTTTCGCATCTCACATTTCAAATTGATAATTCTTCAAAATATGTTTTGGCTGACTGGGTTGAAATTATAAGTGAGCTTAAAAATCCAAACTTATGTATTTTTACAGACCCAGAAACAAAAAAAAATATATTGCAAGCAAAGAGCTATATAAGAAATGAATTAAATTCTAATGCTAGTTTATTTGCAAAGAACACAGAGTTACCACCATGCATGACACAAATGGTTTCTCAGTATGCTGGTTTATTTAAAGAAAATAAGCCTGCAGTTGCTGAGTCGAAAGAGTCAGCCATTAAGAATATTGAAATGTGTAGAATATTGTAGTTTTAAATTTTTTCAACTGTCATCCTAGAGGCTAGCGTAAGCTAGTCGAAGGATCTGTTTAATTAGACACTGATCCTTCCGCCTGCTGCGCAGGCGTCTAGGATGAAAGGGTCTGTTATATAAAGGCGTCTAGGATGAAAGGGTCTGTTATATAAAGGCGTCTAGGATTACACGTAGTTAAATACCCAGGCTTATGCTTGAAGTATTTATTTATTTAAAATGGACAGTTGTGTCCATATAATGCTCAACATTAGCTTTATTAATCAACTTAATAGCTATAATACATTCCTCAAAATTTTAAGATTGTTATAAAATAGTAGTATAAGCAATTAAAAATTAAACGAGGAGGAAACCGCTATGGTCCAGTCAACTTCTAAAACAAATCAACACTTACAAAAAGTTGCCGATGAGCTACAGCATTTTTTAGCTGACACTTATATATTGTATTTGAAAACTCAAAACTTTCATTGGAACGTTAAAGGTAGCAACTTTTATTCCTACCATAAAATGTTTGAAGGCCAATATACCGAATTAGCTGAATCTATAGACGAAATCGCTGAGAGAGTTCGTGCTATTGGTTGTTATGTTCCTGGATCTTTTGCGCAGTTTAGTCAATTAGCGTCACTTAAAGAAGAAAGAACTCAGCTGTCTGCAAAAGATATGCTTAAAAGCTTAGCTGAAGATCATGAAGTTATGGCAGATCATGCTATGCAAGTTATGGCTAAGGCTCAAAAAGCGAAAGATGAAGCTACTGCTGATTTAATGATACAACGAATCCAGGTTCATGAAAAAACCGCTTGGATGTTGCGTAGTAGTCTAGGCTAAAACTAATGGCTATCAACTTTTTGGATGTTGAGCGCATAAGTCATGGATTCAAAACAGCACTAGCTTGCTTGATTGGTTTTCTTGTTACTAAGTTAGTAGATTTTCATGTTGATCAATGGCTGATAGTTACAATTATAGTTGTGATGTGCGCTCAAATAAATGTTGGTAGCGTTATTCAAAAAGCAACAATGCGATTTTTTGGGACCATCATAGGGTCCTTAGTTGGAGTTCTGGCAATATTTATATTCCCCAATAATGAATTAGCATTTGCAATTATAGTTGCAGTTTCTGCTATGTTCTTTAGCTATATAGCAACAGGTGAAAGCTCATATAGTGATTCTGGAACCTTAGGAGCAGCAACAGTTGTAATTATTCTAGTTACTGACAATCCAACACCGTTTACATCTTTAGAAAGGTTTAGTGAAATAAGTTTAGGTATATTAATCGCAGCACTGGTTTCACAATTTATTTTACCGATTCACGCAAGGCGCCATTTAAGAGAGTTGCAAGCAAAAACCTTACGCCAGTTAAGAGCGTTTTATATTGCAAATCAAGCTCCAGGTTCTGGTGTAGAGAATATGGAAAAATATCAAAAACTTGATGAAGATATTGTGAAATCTTTAATAAGACAACGCAAATTATCAAATGAAGCAGCGAGAGAATTAATTGGCGAAGAATTTAAAGTAATTAGATATCAACAATTATTACATGCAGAAAAGGGTATATTACGCAGCATTGTAACCATGCATCATGCATATCAAAAAATTATTGATAGAAGAGAAATTTTTTCTAAAGTCACATATTTAGATGAATTTCAAAATTCCGTAAGTGAAATTTTAGAAGAGGTAGCAAGATCTATAGAGGATAAGAAAAAACGTAAGCCAAGCTTGCAGCCACCAAATTTTGCAAAGTTTAAGCTATCAGTTACTAAGGTTATGCAAGACCTACCTAAGGAAACTCAGGATTATTTAAATGCCTTCCTTTTTTCAACAGAGCTTTT
>Ga0180437_10010070_pt1 | contig 11586 bp, 16 predicted proteins | sample SS_ome_4_FD_132410 | JGI IMG/M metagenome (GOLD analysis project Ga0180437, IMG submission 132410) | Hypersaline lake sediment archaeal communities from the Salton Sea, California, USA - SS_3_D_1 metaG | ecosystem: Environmental > Aquatic > Non-marine Saline and Alkaline > Hypersaline >... | reverse complement strand
CCGCCCCGCCCGCCGCCGCCGGCGGCAGCCTGCTGCTGGAGCAGGGACGAATAGAGGTCGGCCGGCGGACCCTGATCGGTGCGGGCCTCCATCATCTGAGCGAGGAACGAGCCCATCCGTTCTTCCGCGCCGGCAAGCTGCTGAAGCACGCCGGCCTGCTGGGCACGCAGGGACTCGTCAAGCTGGCCTTCGGCGATGTCCGCCTGCTCTCCGATCCGGCGTTCCATCGCGTCCTTGATGGTGCTGCCACCGAGGCCACGGTTGATGAGGCTCTGGTAGGACTGCGCCTTGCCGCGTTCCTCCTGTCGCTGGATGTTCTCGCGGGACGATTCGCCGAGGTTGGCCAGCAGGCTGCCGATCTCGTCGTAGGTGCCCCGCACCGATTCCTGCGTCTGGCCGATCACCCCGAGGATGTCCTGATACCGCTGCTCGTTGGCCTGATTGGCCAACTCCTGCATGTTCTGGAAAATCTGCATGATGGACATGGGGGGTTCCTCGTCAGTGGCCGGCGGGCGGGGTCACTTCTTCTTCTTGGCCTTGCCGGCCTTCTTCATGGCGATCGCCACGGCCTGCTTCTGTGGCTTGCCGGCCCGCATTTCGGTCCTGATGTTCCGCGAGATGGTCTTCTTGGACGAGCCGGACTTCAGTGGCATGGTCAACGCCCCTTCTTCTTGGCGGTCTTGGCGGTCTTGGCGGACTTGCGGAAGTCAGCGGCCGTCGGGGCACCCTTGCTCCCCGGGGTCCGCATCTTCTCGCCGCTGCCGGCGGCGATCCGCTTCCGCTTCGCGTTGATGTTGGAATACAGTCCTCGCTTGGCCATGGTATTGCTCCTCACCACTTGGTCTTGTCGGCCCAATAGGCCGCGCTCATCTTGCCCTTGGCGATGTTCTTGGCATGGCGGGCCTTGAACGACGCCCGCCGGGAAGCGTCGGCCTTGCTTTCGCCCTTCTTCGCCGGACTGCCGCTCACACCCTGCTGTCCGAAACGAATGGTCTTGACCTGATCGCCCTGCTTCGCCACCACGACATGAGACTTGGTGGGGTGGTTCGGCGTTCGCTTGGGCTTGTTGTACCCCTCGACGCCGGCACGCGCGAGACGGGAATCCTTCTTGGCCATGCTCGATCTCCGGATCAGTTGTCGATCAGAATGAGGGACGCTTCGGCCGACACCCGCACAGTACCAGTGGCCGTCACGCCAAGCATATAGACATCCGACTTTTCGGGTATTGGTAGGGGGCAGCCGAACTCCCGCACCCCGGTCCCGTTCAGGCCGGCAAACTCCGACTGGAGCCGATTGGACCGCACCGGGACCGTGGAATCGTCAGCCTCGCGGAGAACGAAGATGCCGACATCGCAGGCCCCTGAAGTCTCAGCCTCGAACCGGCACAGGTAGGCCGTCTTCCCGGCCGGCACGGTGTAGATCCCCTGCTGGGTCTCGCCCCGGTTGGCGTCGATGATGGCCAGCGTCGTTCCGCCGCCGCTGTTCTCGATGGTGATGGCACCTTGGTTCGCGGAATGGTAGGTGCCGCAGTCCTCGACATACGCCCGGTTGATCCGGATGAAGCTGGCCGTCGTCGCGCTGCTGGCCGAGGCCCCGGCGAGGGTGATCGTCTCCGAGACAGGCTCGAAGTTGGTGTCCAGACCCTCGACGACCACGGTTCTGGCCCGGGAGCCGGTGGCGTCGTCGTTGGCGTTGCCGCCGGCGGCCACCCGAATCGTCGTCGCGGCCGTCAGGAACCCGGTGTAGGTGCCGCCGGCCGGCCAGACGGCCTCCGGGCTGGTGGTGATCGCCGGGTTGTAGGCCGTCATCCGCCACCCGGACTCGCCCCGGATCAGCCCCCGCACCCGGTCCAACGCGGTGTGAGAGGGCCGCACGACGAGGCTGGGTGAGGCTTCCTCGATGATCCCGTTGCGGGCCACGGTGTCGCCGGCAAGCGGCCCGGTGGCCGTGACGAGCCGCATGAAGGTCTGGAGGGACGACCCGTTGACCACCCGGACCCGGAATGACCGAGACCCCTTCAGGGCAGTCACCCGGAGAGAGGTGTTCGCCCGGATGGTGTGGGTGTGGGTCTCGTCCCAATTGGTCCCGTCGCCCAAGTCGATGTGGAGGGTGCCGGCCGCGTCCGTCAGGACCGTGACGATCACCCACGCGAGGGGGCTGGTGTCGGCCGTCCCGGTGAAGGTGGCCGATCCGCTGAGGGGCGCCGTGCTGCTGTTGGCCGCCGAGGCGATCACCGGGTTGCCGACGAGGTAGGTCATCAGACGATGTTCCAGTTCGAGCCGTCAGACAGCAGGGCCACGGCGGCGTGCTGGTAGGTGAGCGTGACCGTCAGATTGCCGTCGATCGTTTCGGTGCTGTTCGGGTCGATGGTGACATGGTTCGGGCTGGAGTCGGTCTTCTTCACATAGAAGATCCGGCCGGCGACGCCGGCGGCGCCGGGCAGATTCACCGTGATCGCCCCCGATGAGGCGTCCACCAGCGCTCCGCCGTCGTCCCGGGTGAGATCCCCGGTCGCGGTGATGGTCCGAGTCGGGATCGACGCCGTGACGGCCCCATCCAGCGTCACCAGATTCTTGAGCAGTTGGTAGGCAATCTGCCAGTTGCGGGTCTTCCGCCGGTCGTCGGTCGGGTTGGGATCGAGCTTGGTGTAGATCGTCATGCGTGCCGCCGTCCGCCCGCCCGTTCACGGAAGACCGCCCGTTCCATCGCCCACGACGCCCCGGCCGTCTCGTTCCGCATTTCAAGCTGCATGGCCGCGTAGCGGAGACTCAATCGCACCGGGGGCTGGAATGCCTTCCCGGCCGTGGTGGTGCCGGTGCGGGTCCGCACCGCGTTGTCGTCGTCCAGATCCTCTGCCGAATCAGCCGCCCGAAGTGTCCAAGTCGTCGCCGATGCGTCCCGAGCCATTTCCAGTTGGAGTTCGCGGACGATGTTCTCCGTCATGCCGCCGCCGGCAAGCAGCGGGGCATACTGCACCCATGAGACGATCGCAGACCCATCGTCGTCCTTCGCCGTGGTGTCGAATCGCCGAAGGTAGCCGTCACGGCAGCCGAGAATGACATTCCGGATCTGCGTGCTGTTGCCGAAGACGCCGATCGCCGCCGTTGGGTCCATCGTCGCGGCCGGCAGTTGGTCGAGCCAGAATGCGTTGTCGCCGATCGAGTAGAAGACATGCACGCCGATTGCAGTCGGGTCGATCGGCGTGATCCAGATGTGGATACCCTTTGCCTGAGCGTTGTAGGTGCAGGCCACCGTGAACGCGGACAGGTCGATATCCCGAAGCACCGAATCCAGACGGCCCCGGCTGATTGATTCCGGCACCGTCGATCCGAACGGCATGCGGTAGAGCCCGTCGTTGCCGACGAAGTAGAGTTCGCCGCTGGGAGCCACGCACACCGCACGGGGGCCGAGAACGCCGAGCGACAGGGTGATGATGTCGAGACGGCCGCCGGCCCGGGGATCGCCGCTCATTACGCGCAAGGTGGAGTTGCCACCGATCAGCATGAAGTCGTCGGACCATGTGGCGAGCGCGATGATCGGATCGGAGTTCTTGCCGAGGTCCGAGTTGTCGAGAGCGAATGCCGAAGTCTCGATCGGTTCCGCCCCGTAGTCCCAATCAAGCGGGTCTTCAACCGCCGACATGTAGAGGTTGTTCGGGTCGGAAGGATCTGCCGCGATCACGGCTGATCCACGGAACGCCTCGACCAGATAGCCGTCCGGCCGGGTGCCGGCCGTCGCGGTCCAGTCGGCGAGCGTCTGTGCCGCCGGGTCGATCACGACGCCGGCGGTGCCGTTGACCGCATAGAGCTTGTTGAACAGGGACACCGACGAGACATTTCCGGATTCCGCCAATGGCGTGCCGCCGCCGCTGGTAATCTCCGTCATGGTGCCCGAGGTGTTCTCCGTCAGCGTGCCGACATACGCCTTGTCTGGCACCTGAGCCACGACATAGACCGTCCGCCGGCCGAACGGGGCCGGCCGCTGTGTCGAGACGACGAATCGCTTGATGTTTTCACCCGTTGACGCCGTGCCTTCGATGCCGAAGCCAACGCCGGTCTGCGTGTTCAACGCGCTGACTGTCCCGGTGACGATCTGAAGACGACTCGTCATGCCTGCCGCGAGCAGGTAGATGGTCATGGTGTCGCCGGCGACCGCGATCGTCCAAGTTGACTCCGTGATCGGATATGAGATTCCGAAGGTCGTGTGATCGAGGAAGTCGCTTTCAAGAACCGTGGTGCTGGACCCGTTGATCCTCGTCGAGAGTCCCCATTTCGTGCCCGATCCGCTGGAAATTGTCTGGAGCAATTCAAGGCATGATGTGTAGTCCGCCGCAGCGCGGATGAAGAATCCGATGTCCGTCCGCATGCCGTCGCCCGGCGCTCCAACAATGCTGCTTCTCGACGGAAACTGCGTCGTCATTGAGACTTCGTAGTTGGTGCCGAGGCCCGGAAGATTGTCGATCACACCGCAATCGACCCGCGACACAGAACTGCTGGTGGATTCTGCAAAATAGAGAGGAGTGCTGACGACACGGATCTTGTTGTTGTCGATGGTCTGAACGGCACCGCCGCTTTCGCCGACATCCGACGCTGCCGTGAATCGAGCATCGTCGTCCACCTTGTCGTTGACCGAATAGGTGCCGTCGTTGTTGGGCACATCGACGGAGATTTGCTGCAAGCCGGCGAGGGCGTCGCCTTCCGACGACGGGATGATGACCGTGTTGAGATTGACCGGCCCATCGTCCCCGAGGTCGGTGGCGAACGCCTTGACCAGACCTTCCCGTTGACCCCCGCGTGCCCGATCCTCGAACTGCCCCTCCGTCCGGACATTTCGCGCGTCCGGGCAGGTTCCCTCCGGCTGATTGGCCAGACCCCGGCCGGTGTTGATACCGAGAGCCGGGAACGGCAGGGCGACGGGTGTGACGGCTCGACTCATCGGCGCACCAGAACCGACGCCGGCCCGGGCGGAATGGCGGTAGTGCCCGGGCCGGCGGTCGGGAGAAGGATCAGGAAGCGTTCAGCAGACGGCTGCACCGGACATACCGGACAGCCACGGTCTTCGCAGCAGCCGCGAGCGCCTGAATCCCGATGTACGGGATCAGGTTGACGCCGGCCGTCAGCGACGAGCCGACGACCCGCTGCACGCCATTGATGTAGAACCGGGGCGTCCGGGTCGAGGACACGCTGATCCCGAGCCGAATGGACTTGGTGGCCTCGCCGGCGACCGTGGTATCCGTCTCGACATCCGTGCCGCCGACGCTGGTGCAGGCCGTCCAGTTGGCCGTGCTGGTGGCACCTTCGGTCGAGAACTGGAACACGCACTTGTCTGCGTCGGTGGTCAGGTCGAAGTTGGCCGGGTCGAGACCGAAGCCGGCCTGCACCTGAATCGCGGTGATGGCGGGAAGTTCGATCACGCACTCGAACCGGATCTCATGCTCCGGTTCCCACTCGATCGTGTTCCACGCGGATTGGGCAACCGAGTTGATCGCCTCAGACGGCCGGAGGATGATCTGGTCGTCGTCGGCGCCGGCGGTGGACAGCAGCACGCCGCCGTTGACATTCAGGGCGCTGCCGGCGTCAGCAGCATTGGTGCCTTCGACGGCCCAAGCGTTGTTGGCGCCGGTGAGCAGCCGCATAGCCGCCTGATTGATGGTGGAGGGGTCGAGGCTCGCCTGCGTGATCGGACGCTTGACGAACGGGTCGTAGAGTTCGACTCGTTCGTGGATGCTGGCGCCGGGGATTCGGACGAGACCTTCGCGCTTGATGAGTTCGCGGACGGGATTCGGGGCGGGCATGATTGCCTCTCCTGATGGTGAACAGGCCCGATGCTGGCCTCACTGGCCGATAGGCGTCGGGTTCGGGATGTTCCGTGGGTAGAACGGACTGATCGGGGTGGTGCGGGGGAACAAGCCGCCACGCATGACGCCTCTGGACGGCTTCCGCTCGCCGTCGCGTCGGAGAAGATTCGGGAGCATCTGCTGGGCCTGCTGCATGTCGGCGCTCACCGCGTCGTCGTCGTGATCGAGCTTGGCGAAGCCACGGGCGATCAGCGAGAGGAACCGATCCATGTACGCTGGCCATTGCGGACGGTCTGTGTCGGCCGTCATTCGGCGAAGGAATCGCCGGTAGACGATCTGGAGTCCGCCGGTGACGGACTCAGACGGGGTGGGATACAGGTTCAGGGTCGGCAGGGACAACCCGGCGTCTTCCTCGCCGGTCTCCACATTGCCGAGGTTGACCACATACCAGTAGGACCGCGACCAGTCGTTGATCGAGTCCTGTCGGAGCTTCAAAAGGTGGGGCCATGTCGTAGGAATCATGGTCCGGCTGTACCCGTCCACATGCTCGACTGCGATCATGGCCCCATAGTCTTCGGGCAGTTCCACATAGTCCTGATCGGCCACGATGTCGAGGCTCTGCTGCCCGGTCTCAAGCCATGACCACGCATGGAGATCGGCGATGAATTCCAGCGCGTCATTGACGATTCGTTCGGCCTTCAGTTCGTCGAGTTGAGAATCCTGATTGGATTCCAGACCGAGGGCGTACAGGACTTCAGCCTTGTAGTCCGCGAAGGTTCTTCGGTCGCCGTCGGCCATCTCAGTGATCCAAGAAGCGGTGACGGTGGGGGGGACAAGCCCCCCCACCACCACCAGAAGGAGAATCAGACGGGCAGCGTGACGAACGGAATCAGGCCGCAGAACAGCACATCAATCGCAGCATCACCGGAGGCATTGTCCTCCAGCGCCACCGCAACGCAACGGTTGTCGGTGGCGGAGGTGAGAGCGATGAGCCGGTTCGTGGTCGTGGGCATCAGGCGGTCGCCGACCGCGAGGGTGCCGTTGACCTTGGCTTCCACACGCTGCTTGAGGAAGGTGAGTTCGATGTCCGAGTTGTCGGCACCGGCACCGTCGAGCAGGGAGGTCACGACCCCGAGAATGCCGTCCTTGTTGCCGGCGGCAACGGTGACGGCATTCTGGAAGACCGCATCGGCTTCGTCGAGGCCGGTGGCCCCGCCGACGCCGCCGCCGTTCTGCGTTTCGGTCTGGGCGCCGTTCATGTCGAGAGCGAGAACATCGCCAATGGCGACGGCGGAGCCGGTGCGGTTGACGGCACGATTCTTGAAGGTGCCGTAAAGCTGGCCGGGCCGCTGCATGGTGGTGAACATGGGTATGTCTCCTGAATGTCGTGCCGGCTATCAGGCGGCGGTGATGAGGCCCTGACGCTTGCGCGACCGGCAGAACAGGTTGTAGTAGGTCTGAGTCCACACGACGCGGCTGAAGGGCTGCTTCGGGTGCGACATGGGGTCGGACTCGACCATGTATTTTTCGGTGTGGAAGATCGGGAAGATGTATTCCAGATTCAGCCACCAGTACCACGGCTCGCCGGAGGTGAGCGCGGAACCGCTGTTCACCAGCGCGTCGTTGAGCGTCGAGACATACTCAAGCGGGATGCCCGAGTAGGTCACATTGCCGGCGACCCAGCCGAGGTTGTTGGCCGGCGTGAGCCGGTCGTTGGCGTCGCGGGTGAGCCGCTGGTAGATGAGCATGCCGTCGAGGTTGGTGGCAATGGTCATCTTCTGGAGCAGATCCGACTCGAAGTATTCCTGCATCGAGCGCGGAGCCACGAACCGGACGAGGTGGAACATCCGGTCGAACGCCTGCACCAGACCCGTATCCGTGTCAGCCACGGCGGAGGGGTCATAGGTCGCCGTCTGGTTCCGCCAGTTCTCGTTGGTGCTGGGGTTCAGCCCGTGGATGGTGGTGAAACCGGACGGGGCGAGACCGTCCGAGGTGACGAGAGCCGTGAACGAGTACGGCTGCACGCCGCTCGAAGACTCCATCTGAGCATTGGACGGAGCCGCCCACAGTTGGTCCTCCATCTTGTTGAGCGTCGCGGTCTTGGTCGCCATCCGCTTCGACTTCAGGAGGTTCTTGTAGTAGGTCTGCGGGTCGCCGCTGTTCAGCGTGACTTCCTGCTCCGTGTAGGAGTAGTGGTCGGCGATGAACCGCCAGTCCAGTTCGATGGACGAGAGGTTGTCCACATTCTGGATGTCGAGATCATCGTTCGGGTGGAAGAACTGCGCCGTGCCGGAGTCGGAAAGCTGCACCCGGTCGATGATGTTCTGACCGGACTGAAGGCTCATGTTGGCGTCGCGGCCCTTGAGCATTCGCGCGATCAGATAGGTGTTCTTCGCGGCGTCGTTGATGATGTCTTCGGGGTTGGTGGCGACCTTCGATCCGGTCGCCCTGACAAATGCGGTGAAACTGTCAAGAGAGGGCATGTCAGAAATCCTGTGCTATGCCGCTCCCGCGAAGTCAGAATCGGTTCCGGAGCGCCGGGGCCAGATGTTCTGCGAACGCCTGATCCATGATGTCGTCTTCGGTGACGGGGGCCGGGCGGCCCTTTCCGAAGCCGACGACCGGCTGTTGAGCCAGTCGCTCGCGGTTGCGATCAATGAGAGACGCGGTGTCGGCGTTTTCGGGGACGCTTCCGTACTCGTCGCGCGCTATGTCTCGAAGCTCCGCACTGATGCGTTCGATCATGGGCTTGGTCACATCTTGGCGATGCTTCGACTCAGCCCACCGCTCAGAAAACTTCTGCTCGATGGTTTCACGCGCTTCCGGGTTCCGAAGCGACGGATACTCCGGTGCGAGATCATTGATCGCGGTCTTCATGGTCAATTCAGCGATCACGCGCTGCATGACGGGCGCTTGGTGCCCAAGACCTTCAAGCTGGTTGATCCGATCCTGCATTGACTCGAAGGCCCGCTGAAGCGGACGCATCTCCTCGCCGTAGGTGTCAACCAGTTCCTCGATCACGCCGGACACGGAAGACTCAACCTGATCGGAGGGTTGCTCCGCGTTGTAGTCGCCGTCGTCCTTCGCTCGCTGCCGTTCCTCAAGCTCCTGCTGGAGCTTGGCATTCTGCTCAGTGAGCTTGCGGTAGGAATCGGACTGGTCCCGCTCCCGCTTCGATTGATGGTCCAGAAAAGCCCGCCGCTGGTCCGGAGACCATGCCTCGAACATTTGCTGGTCGATCTTCGACCGGGAGAGGGTCTGGCGGTCCTGCTCGTTCAAGCCGGACCATGCGAGTCCACCATCGCCGGCCGGGGCATCTGCCGGAGCCAGTGCAGCATCCGATCGCGTCTGCTCAGGGGCCGGGGCCGTCTGGCCGGGGCTTCCGAGAAGGTCGCGCATCGCCGCGTCATAGATGTCGTCTTCGGCCGGAGCGATTGCCGGGGCCGATTCGACGCGCGCGGCATCATCCGGCGTGTCAGCCGGAGGCGATGCAACAGGGGTGGTGTCGAGTTCGTTCACGATGATCTCGCTGTCTTGGGGTCACGCCGCGACGCCGCATGCGAGGGTTTCCCGCTGTGACTGGCGTTCCTTGACTCTCGTATGGTGCCTGATCGGTTTGGTCGGGTCAACTACCCAAGCCAGCCAATCGCCAATGTTTGCAATTTGTCCGGGTCGTCTGCACGGTCCATGATCCGTGCGGAATGGGCCGTGACAACTCTGCGAACGGTGTCATTCGATTCGTGGATCTCGATTTCGACCCATCGAGGATCTGACTTCGACGCCGTGGCCATGGCCTTCCTCACCCGGGGATCGGCCAAAAGAATCTGCTCGATCTCATGCAGCACGGCATCGGGGACCGGATCTCCGACACCGGGCGCCGGCGGCGGCGTCCATTCCTCACGCCCCGCCGGGCCGGCGTCGAACCCCGTCACTGGTGAATCCTGACCGCCTGTTCGGCAACGAGGGTCGCGTGCAGCACGGCCCGGATCGCGTCTCGCTGGGCGTCATTCCTGCGGGTGTTGGCCGCGACCACATGGGCGAACGCGCAGCCGGCCTTCCGAATGCGCTCCATCTGGTCTTCGGCTTCCTTGCTTTCGGTCTTCGACCGGAACAAGGCCATGATTCCGGCGTTGTCCAACGGCTGGCCGTAGAGCCGGCGGGTGGATTCATCGACGAGCTTGGCCATCTTCTGAGGCTTGATCTCAGACGGCTTGGAATCATCGACCTTGTTGAAGGCTGGCGTAGTCATTGGTGTTCTCACTGAAACATGGGGATTGTCGGTGCATTCGGATCGCCGCCGGGCTCGACGCCCGGATACGGTGGCCGGTTCCTGTTGTTCGTCTCCGCGATCTGCTGCTGCAAGTCCTGAATCTGGTGCTGCAACCTGTCGCGGTCCACGCGCAAACGCACAAGCTCCTGCCACAGCATCCGGTTGTGATCGGTGCCGGCGTCGTCGATTCGCATGATCGTCGAAACGGATTCGAGGTGTTCGGCCATGGATTTCGCGTGATTCATCACAGCAAGCAGGCTCAATTTCGCCTCCGAGATTGCGGCGGCGTGCAATTCAATCGCCAATGCGGCTTGTTCAATGTCCGCCTGTGTCGGGCCTTGCGTCAATCGTTTCGACAGTTCGTTCATCTTGGTCATTCGCAACTCCATTCTTCCGTCTGGCGTCGAAGCCAAGTCGGCCAGTCGCAAACATCCGTGAATGACGGATCGACAACGAGAGTCCGATCAGTCGGCTGAATCGTGATATTCCCGTCAGCCATCTCGATGAAGGTGAATTCCTTCGATTGTTCCGGAATCCTGCTCCAGCCATCTCCAATCGGCTGCACCGAAAACAGATAGTGGCCGCCGGAGTCATGCCCCTTCACAATCATCCTTTGGCCGTCGAGAAACGGGTAGATGCAGGACGACCAGCCGTAGCCGTAGCAGTCCCAATGCTGGCATTGAGGCAGTTCGATGTCCGGGGCGTCCTCCTTGAACGCGATCGCGTGCGGCGGAAGGTTGCGGTAGATCGCACCGGATTCGAGGACGACGGTGCATCCCCATGCCCGTGCCGGCTGCGACACAAGGCCGAACCAGACCGCCCGGGTCATGGCCGGCTCGTCCAGACTGACCGAATCTTCGATGAATGAACGGCGGACCCACACCTGAAGATGTCGCGGCAGCGGCCCGGTGCAGTAGTTCAGGTCGCTCATTTGCTTGCCCGCCGAATGACCCAGCCGGGGCTGATGATTGCACCATTCAGATTCGCTGCGGTCAACGGAGCCGCGACCATGTTTGCCATCGTGAGGTCGGCACCACGCATGTCCGCGTCCATGAAGTTGGCACCGCCGCACCGGGCAGACTGGAAGCACGCCTTCCGACAATCGGCGTCGTGGAAATCCGCCTCCTGCAAACTGGCATTGCAGAAGTTCGCTTCCCGAAGATCAGCACCACGGAAATCCGCTCCCTGCACTTCGGCGTAGGCGAAGTTCGTCTTCCGCAGATCCATGCCTCTGAAATCTGCGTCTTGGAGACTCCGAAAGCTCAGATCAGCGCCGGCGAGCTTTGTCGCGTTGACTTCCGCAACGGTGTGCCTTGACCGCTTGTGAATGATGTTCATGCCGGCACCCGTTCGTGCGGCAGCTTCCTCCAGCGTTCAGTGACCAGCACGGATTGACCGTTCTTGGTCTTGCTGACCTCGATGTCCGCCTCGTACAGTTCGCCCGGCTCGATCGACTGCGCGGCTCCGAGCATCTGCGGATCACGCACATAGATGGTCATGTTCTCGCCGCTGATCGTGT
>Ga0180437_10010068_pt1 | contig 11589 bp, 8 predicted proteins | sample SS_ome_4_FD_132410 | JGI IMG/M metagenome (GOLD analysis project Ga0180437, IMG submission 132410) | Hypersaline lake sediment archaeal communities from the Salton Sea, California, USA - SS_3_D_1 metaG | ecosystem: Environmental > Aquatic > Non-marine Saline and Alkaline > Hypersaline > Sediment... | reverse complement strand
GCTCTAGCGGCGGGGACGATCGTTCTCGTCGACCCGCCCTCGCAGTCGGTGGATGTCGGTGACACGGTCAGTGTGGATGTGAAGGTGGACTCGGTCACGAACCTGTATGGAGTCGACGTCCGGCTGGCATTTGACGCAGCCAAGCTCGAAGTCCAGGATGCCAACGGTTCAATGGCCGGGATTCAGGTTCAGCCAGGCAGCTTTCTGAGCCCAGCGCAGGGATTCATGGCTGAGAACTCAGCGGATAACACTGCGGGAGAGGTCAGATACGTGTTCACGCTGACCGCTCCAGCCCCAGCAGCCTCGGGCAGCGGTGTCCTGGCGCGGATCACCTTCAAGGCCAAGGCCTCGGGGACGGCGGCGATCACGTTGAGCGATGTGACGCTTCTGGATGACCAGGTGCAGCCCATTGCGGCGACGCTGATGGACGGTTCGGTGACTGTTCTGCCAGTGACCGGGCCGACGCCGACGAAGACCCTCAGTGGTACGCCTGCGCCAACGGCGACGGTTTGTCCAGTGCCACCGCCTGGTGGCGTGGGGTTCCCTTATACGGTGCAGTGGGGCGACACGGTCTTCTCGATCGCGCGCCGCTTTGGCGTCACGCCTGATGCGATCGTCGCTGCTAACGGGCTGGTGAACCCGAACTACATCCGTGCGGGCCAGGTGCTGATCATCCCCACACTGCCGCCACCGCCTCCTGGACCTGTGATGTACGTGGTGCAGCCGGGTGACAACCTCTACCGCATCTCGCTCAACTTCCAGGTGCCGATTGAGGCCATCATCGCTGTGAACCGCATCATCAACCCGTGGTACATCCGTGCGGGTCAGGTGCTGATCATCCCCACAGGTGTTCCACCGGTACCGCCGCCCTTGCGCTCTCACGTCGTGAGGCCGGGCGATACGGTATGGGCGATCGCGGCCCTGTACCGCGTCACGCCCTGGGCGATCATCTCGCTCAACAACCTGGTCAATCCCAACCTGATCTTCGTTGGCCAGGTACTGATGATCCCCTAGAGCGGACTGTGCGTTGCCAAGCCAGGCCTCCCACAGCCGGAGGCCTGGCTTCGCCCAACCCAGCGAGCCTGATGGGCAGCACCGAAGGTCCCAGGCGACAGGTTCTGCATGCGCCTGGGCCTGCCGCTGCAGGTGTGCGTCCAGAATCGGGCCGTAGAATGGGCTGGGCCTCTTCTTTCCTCAAGGCTTGGTAGATGCTCTCAGCACGCCTGCGCGTATGTAGGGTCGCCGCCTCGACACTGCTCGTCGCTCTGGGCTTTGGTTTCATACTTTCGGCTGTGGGCCAGGCAGAGGGCACGAGGGTATTGGCTTCACCAGCCTCTGCCGTGGTTGCGCCGGGCGAAACGGTGACCCTGGAAATTGAGGTGCGTGACGTCGAAAACCTGTTCGGCGTTGATATCGGCCTCGCCTTTGATCCGGACAAGCTCGAGGCGCAGGACGTAACGGTTGGCGAGTTTCTGGCTCCGGTGTTTGAGGCGCAGAAGACTGTAGACAACCGTGCGGGAAGGGTGCGCTACGTTTTTGCCTTGATGGGGCCCGTGGAATCAGTCTCGGGAAGTGGCGTTGTAGCGCGGGTTGTGCTCCGCGGAATCGCGGAGGGTGAAAGCGCGGTCTACTGGGAGCGACTCCTGCTGGCCAACGATGCCGCCGAGGAGATCCCGGCGACAGCGTCCGGGGCGGTAGTCGTAGTGGGGAGTGGCGCCACCACGGCCACGCCTTTGTCGACTGCTACAGTCACGCCGTCCCGCACTCTGGTGTCTACTCGGTCGCCTACTGCGACGAGCAGTCCCACCGCCAGTGCCACTTTAACCGTCACGCCGACACCCACGCAGGTAGCCTCGCCGACGCCGGTGCTTGAGGAACAGGTCTTGCAGCGGGCGGCCGCGGCTCTGGGCTGGAGCGCTACGGTTGAGTCACAACCTCCTGTGTACAGAATGAGCCATGTCGTTGCGGCTGGGCATCTGGCCGAGGCCCGGATACAGCGCTATGATTACCTTGGTGAAGCGGAGGCTGCGCTTCAGCAGGAGCGACTCGGCTTGGCAGCGGCAGGCTGGGACGTGGATACGCTGCAATTCAATGGCTGGGAGGCCTATCGCGCCAGCCGCAGTGTGCAGCCGGACCTGCCGATGCTGCCGGTGAACGAGCGGCGCTTTGGGTTCAGCACTCTTTTCTGGGTCCTGAGCGCGTACGCCTTTGATGAGAGTTCCCAGACTCCTGCCCCGGATCCGCAGACCGTTGCCCAAGCGGTGTACGAGGCCGGTCTGGAGTATGGGGTGTTCGGCCCACGCTATCCGCGGGTATTCCTGCCGCTGGTGATGCGCGCCTACGTCACGTGGCCAGCTGGCACAACGCCAACGGCTTCGGCCTCGCCAACGGCCACGCTCAGCCCTTCTGCTACCGGGACTCTCACGCCGACGCCAACCGCCACAGCATCACCAACGGTGACGGAGGGTCCTCCCTCGTCACCCACTGCTTCGCCGACGACAACCGTTGCCGTGACCTCTTCTCCGACAATGCTCTATGAGCAAGTGATCGGCAACCCCAGCTTTGAGAGCGATGAGGGATGGACGCTACAGGGAGGTCTGGCTCCAGGCTACAGTGTGTCGCGAGCGCACAAGGGATTGCGGTCGATGCGCTTGGGGATCGTGGCGCCCTATTCGGGAGGTGTGTGGTCCTCAGTGCGCCAACAGGTTGCCATACCGCAGGACGCTGGTGAAGCACAGCTCTCTTTCTTCCACTTTCCGGTAAGCTCGCCAGTGGACAGCGACTATATGTATTTTGTGCTGCGCCAGGTCCCGGATGGGGAGGAGTTAGCGAGGGTTGTCTGGATGGAGCGCGAGCAAGCCTGGAATCTGTGGACCTACAGCCTGTCGGCCTATGCCGGACAGACGGTGCAGCTGTGGATTGGTGTGTACAACGATGGACAGGGCATCACGACGGTCTATCTTGATGATGTGGAGCTCTGGGTGGCAGCACATGACTGAGAAACTGGCTCGGCAGGCCAGCGAAAGCAGCCCTCAGACGGCGCCAGCCACGGGCCTATGCCGCGCCCGCACCTTCGTCCCGCTCTCGCCCTGGTGAGACCTGGCTTTCACTGCCGACCCTCTTCAAGCTCAGGCCGATCCGACCGCGTTCCTTGTCTACGGTGATGACACGTACCTTCAGGATATCACCTACGGAGACGAGGGCGTAGGGATCCCGAACGTACTTCTCAGCCATTTCCGACACGTGCACCAGACCGTCCTGTTTTACACCAATGTCGACGAAAGCACCAAAGTCGACGACATTGCGCACCGTCCCGGTGAGCACCATGCCCTCCCGCAGATCGTCGATGGTCAGAACATCACGACGAAGCACTGGCCCGACCAAGTCGTCACGTGGGTCTCTTCCCGGCCGAACCAGATCGTCCAGAATATCAGCAATGGTCATCGGCCCGACATCCAAGACCGCGGCCAGATCCTCTAGATCGTTTTCTGCCCGAAAGACTCTCACCCGTTCAGCGAGATTTGGTGCGTCACCCAGGGCACCCATCAGGGCGAAGAGCCGCTCGACCACGGAATATGACTCGGGATGGATGGCGGTGCGGTCCAAGAGATTGTCGGCATCCGGAATGCACAGAAAGCCTGCCGCCTGCTGAAAAGACTTTGGCCCAAGCCCCTCTGCCTGCAGCAGTTCATCGCGAGAGCTGAAGCGCCCCTGCTGTTCTCGTCTCTCCACCAACGCGCGCGCGGCCCGCGCGTTCAGACCGGCAACGTGCTGCAGCAAGGCCACCGACGCGGTGTTGACATCCACCCCTACATAGTTGACCACCGATTCGACAATAGCATCCAGTGCTTCGCTGAGGGCCTTTTGATCGACGTCGTGCTGGTAGAGGCCAACGCCGATGGACCGCGGATCGATCTTGACCAGCTCAGCCAAGGGATCCTGGAGGCGACGGGCGATGGAGATCGCGCCACGTATAGAGACGTCGAGGTGCGGGAATTCCTCGCGCGCCAGTGGCGATGCAGAGTATACGCTGGCGCCGGCCTCACTGACCATGGCATAAGTCACATCGACTCCGCCTGAGATCAACTCGGAGACCAAGTTCTCAGTCTCGCGCGATGCGGTGCCGTTGCCGATGGCGATGACGCGCACGTCGTGCTCAGCGATCAGGCGGGAGATCGTCGCCAGCGCTTCATCCCACTGCTTCTGGGGCTCGTGGGGGTAGATTGTGGCATGATCCAGAAGCTTGCCCGTCTCATCGATTACGGCCACCTTGCAGCCGGTGCGGTATCCCGGGTCGATGCCCAGAATGCGCGCGCCGCGCATCGGCGCTTGGAGTAAGAGATGGCGCAGGTTGGTGCCAAAGACCTTGATGGCGTGTTGCTGTGCCTGTTCCGTGCGCTCCCGGCGAATCTCGCGTTCGATGGAAGGTCCCAGAAGCCGTTCGTAGCTGTCGTCCAGCGCGTCCTGAAGCTGAGGCCAGAAGATGGACTCCGGGTTGCGCCCGAAACGAGCCTGCAGGTGGTAAAGCGCTTCATCCTGCGCAAGTCCCACCCGCACCCGCAGAGCCTCCTCCTTCTCGCCACGGTTGATGGCGAGCAGGCGATGGGGCGGAACTTGACGCAGCGGCTCGTGGAAATCGTGGTAGAGCACGTACTTGTTCTCAGGATCGGAGCCTTCGTCGGCCAATGACACGCTGAGCATGCCGCGCTCGAGGACAAGGCGGCGAAGTGTGCGTCGCACCTCCGCATCCTCGGCCACGATCTCGGCCACGATGTCGCGTGCGCCGCGCAGTGCATCCTCAGCGGTGGGCACTTCCTCGCTGAGGAACGGAGAAGCTTGGTCTTCGACCGTGCCTGACGTGAGCTCTTGCGCCAGCAACAGATCCGCCAGCGGTTGCAGCCCCCTTTCGCGCGCAATCATGGCGCGCGTTCGCCGTTTGGGCTTGAAAGGCAAATACAGATCTTCGACCTCTTGCAGGGTGGCTGCGTCCGTAATCGCCGCTGCGAGTTCGGGTGTGAGCTTCCCTTGCTCATCGATGGTTCTGAGCACTGTCTCTTTGCGGGCTGCGAGGTTGCGCAGATAGGACAGACGCGCCTGCACCTGGCGGATTTGCTCCTCGTCGAGTCCAGCAGTGGCCTCTTTGCGATAACGGGCAATGAAGGGAATGGTGTTGTCTTGGTCGAGCAGGTCTGCCGTGCTGGACACCTGTTGTGGCCGCAGGCCGAGCTCGCGGGCGATGGTTGGAATGATGGTCGGGTCTGGCATCGTCGCTCCAGAAAGAGGTATCGATAGGGCAAGTATACATCAAGGGATCGTAGGCAGAGAAACTGGCTGCCCCGGATGCGCCTACTCGCTCCCTTGCGTCGTGCTCAGCGACGCTGCGCGACAGCGATTGACAAGCCATCCAAACTGTGGTATATGAGTGCCACAGGGGCTGGCCAGCAGGAGGATGTACTTGGTGCCTGTGGTATCGGTGGTCGGCCGATCGAAGGTCGGCAAGACCACGTTCGTTGAGAAACTGATACGCGAACTGAAGCGGCGCGGCTACTCCGTCGGCACGATCAAGCACTACCAACATGAGTTCGAGATCGACCAGCCGGGCAAAGATAGCTGGCGTCATGCACAGGCCGGCAGCGACGCTGCAGTGATTGCATCGCCGACAAAGCTGGCAATGGTAAGATCCCTGGAGCGTGAGCAGACGATCGACGAGATTGTCGCTGCTATGCCTGAAGTAAATATCGTCATTACGGAGGGCTACAAACACGAGGGCAAGCCCAAGATCGAGGTGTTCAGGAGCGCGGTGGTCAGTGAGTTGGTCTCCAAACCTGGCGAGCTGCTGGCGCTCGTGACCGATGAGCATCTCGATGTGTCCGTCCCGCAGTACGATCTTGACGACGCTGCCGGCGTTGCCGACCTCATCGAGGACGAGCTCCTCAGCCGTGTCCAAGCTTGATCTTGGTGCCTTTGCATGGGTGAAGTGATCGCGCCCATACATCTGTGGCATTAGGCTTGGTCAACTCCGGTGTCGTGTTGCCGTATGGAAGGTGTAGCAAGATGCCGAGGGTGATCTGCTGGCAAAGGGACTGTCTCCATAATGTTCGCGGGCGCTGTCGAGCTGATGAGATCGAGTATGACCCTGACGATGGCTGTCTGACCCAGGAACCTCCGCTCGATACGCAAGAAGTCGACGATGTAGATGCGGATGACTGGGGACTCACGGGCCAGTTACTACAGGGGGACAAGGACTAGGCGAGCAGACACGCCAGACGAACCGCCAAACTCTGTTGCGCTCTGAGCGTCGTGGTGCGCTTTGCGCTGCACTGGTTCGCGGCAATTGATCCGTAGGGAGAGGATTTGCTTTCAGTGCTCCCTGGGGTATAATGGGAATGCCAATGGTGTGGTGGGTGTAGCTCAAGGGTAGAGCACTGGTCTGTGGAACCAGGCGTTGCGGGTTCGAATCCCGTCACCCACCCTGGAGTGCGGGCCTGAGGAGTGCAGAGCAGCAGCGCTTGTACTCCTCTTTGTTTTTGTGGGGGTGATCAGAGGCACCGCCCGGGAGGTAGTGAAACATGGAAATAATCCAGCCCCGCTTGCCAAAGGGCATGCGGGACATTCTGCCCCAGCAGATGGTCTTGCGGCAGCATGCGTTGCGCATCGTGGAAGAAACCTTTGCCGAGTTCGGTTTTGAGCCTCTCGTGACACCTGCTGTAGAACTGAGCGAGATCTTGCTGGGCAAGTACGGTGGTGACTCCGAAAAGTTGATCTTCTTTGTCCAGCACCCGGGTGGCAAGGAAGACCTGGCCTTGCGCTATGATCTCTCCGTACCGCTGAGCCGGGTGGTTGCACAATACCCCGAACTGCCAAAGCCCTTTCGCCGATATCAGATCGCGCCCGTGTGGCGCGCGGAACGGCCACAGAAGGGCCGCTACCGCGAATTCTACCAGTGCGACGCCGATATCGTGGGCACAGCGAGCATGCTCGCTGATGCGGAGATCATCGCCCTGGTCTATACCATTCTGCGCCGCCTCGGATTCCAGCAGTTCGCGACGCTGATCAACAACCGCAAACTGCTGACAGGGATTGGCCAGTACTCTGGGGTCCCGGATGCTCGGCTGCCTGGCCTGTACAGAGCGATTGACAAGTACGAGCGACTGGGCTTGAAGGGCGTGCGCAAGGAGCTTCGACAAGAGGGACTCGATGCGACAGCGGTTGACCGCCTGTGCGACCTGATATGGCCGGCCGACGGGCGCCCCGCGTCGCTGGAGAGCCTTCGCGCCGAGCTGGGCCATCTGCCTCTGGCACGCGAGGGCATCGATGAGTTGCAGGAACTGCTGGGATACCTGCCCTCGCTGGGTGTGGAAGCAAGCTGCTATCGGTTTGATCTGGCCATGGTGCGAGGCCTTGACTATTACACGGGCCCGATCTACGAGACGGTCGTAGAGGAGCCGCGTATCGGCAGCATCACGGGCGGCGGGCGCTTTGACGGCCTGGTGGGCCGATTCTCGAAACAGAGCTATCCAGCGACTGGCACAACAATCGGTATTGAGCGCATTCTTGACATCCTGGCAGAGCGTCCGACGTTCTCTGCCAGAGAAACGCTGGTCGAGGTATTGGTGACCGTCTTCTCGCCTGACCTGGTGACAGACTCGCTCAAACTGATGAGCGAGCTGCGCGAGTCTGGCTTGCGCTGCGAGCTCTACTATGAGACCGATCCCCTCGGTACACAGATTCGCTATGCGCTGAAAAAGGGCATTCCCATGCTCGTCATTCTGGGACCAGATGAACTGTCGGCAGGTCAAGTGGCCGTCCGGGATCTACAGGCGAAATCACAGACTAATGTAGATCGCGCCGCGGTGGCCGAGTACTTAAGTGCACGCTTGGACCAGGCGACCGACACATGAGCGCATGATCGCATGGGAATGGTATTTGAAGGTCTTGAGCAGCTTCAAGAGGCGATGGGCGTCAAATTCCTTCAAGTGAGCCTGCTGCAGCGGGCGCTCACCCATGCCTCCTACGTCAACGAAAACCCCGGCTGTACCTGGGGAGACAATGAGCGTCTCGAATACCTGGGGGATGCGGTCATTGACTTTGTCGCTGCGGAGCATCTCTATCATCGCTTCCCTTCCTGGAATGAAGGCAGACTGACCAGTGTACGGACTGACCTGGTACGGGCGGAGACGCTGGCACACTTTGCTCAGCAGATCGAGCTGGGGAAGCACTTGCTGGTGGGGCGCGGTGAGGAGCAAGGTGGAGGGCGTGATCGCGTAGCGATGCTGTGCGATGCTTTTGAGGCCTTGGTCGGCGCACTGTACCTTGATCAAGGCCTGGGGGGAACCCGCACGTTCCTTCTACCGTTCCTGGAGGACAGCCTGGGCGAGGTGGTAGACGGGGTCCTTGCGCGTGATGCAAAGACTCGCTTGCAGGAGTGGAGCCAGGCCCGGTACCACGAACCGCCAAGCTACGTAACCGTGGACGAACGCGGCCCTGATCACGCCAAGGAGTTCACGGTGCAGGTTCTTGTCCTGGGGAGGGTTCGAGGGGAGGGCGCTGGGCGCAGCAAGCAGCTGGCCGAGCAGGCGGCTGCACAGGCCGCGCTCGAGAGCTTGCTTGAGCGAGATGTGGATTCAGCGAAGGCTTGAACCCTAACTCGTCTGCATGGCACGACAAGAGCTTCTCTCGACACTTGTTGCTGAGAGAAGCTCTCATTTTGTGGGCTCGCGTCGACTAGGCACCCAGGTAAGCTTCGCGTACACGCGGGTGGCTGGCCAGCTGATCTGACGGACCTTCTAGCACGATGGTGCCGGTCTCCATCACGTAGGAGCGCTGGGCAAATCTGAGCGCCATGCGGGCGTTCTGTTCGACCAACAGGATGGTCGTTCCAGCCTTGTTGATGTCGCTCAGAACTCGGAATAGCTCCTGCATCAGAACTGGTGCCAGCCCCATGGATGGCTCGTCCAGCAGCATCAATCGCCCGCGAGTCATGAGAGCCCGGGCCACGGCCAGCATCTGTTGCTCGCCGCCGCTCAGCGTGTCGCCAGGCTGTGTCTTTCGCTCACTGAGTCGGGGAAACAGAGCGAAGACCTTCTCAAAGTCGCGCTCTATCTCGTCGACGTCTACGCGGTTGTAGGCTGCCAACTTCAGGTTCTCCAGCACCGTGAGGTTGCCGAAGATACGCCTTCCTTCTGGGACGTGTGCCACCCCAAGCTTCACCACGTCGTGAGGTTCATAGTCGAGGAGGTTCTTGCCATCGTAGATCACGCTTCCTGCGTGAACGGGGATCAAATGCGAAATGGCCCTAAGCGTGGTGGACTTGCCGGCGCCATTGGCACCGATGAGCGCGACGATCTCGCCCTCGTTAACATGGAATGATATGCCGTTCAGAGCGCGGATACGCCCGTAATAGACCTCGAGGTCGTTGACTGATAGCAGCATTGCTTCACCCCCTTGGCCGCGGCGTCCCTACCTACTACCTACCAAAGCGCCGGTGCGCTATTGAACCCGCTCAGAGTTCTGATCGCCACGACTTTGCCGTCCTTCAGGTAGACCCGTGGCACGCGGTGGCTGATGGCGGTCAATACCTCATAGTGGATACTAGAGAGCGCTTCGGCCATCGCATCGGCGCTGATCTCCAGTTCTCCTTGTCGCCCGATCAAGACCACTTCGTCGTCTCGCTCTACGTCAGGAATGTCACTCACATCGACAATGCACTGATCCATGCAAATCCGCCCAAGCACTGGTGCCTGGCGGCCACGGATCAGAACGTGCCCGACGTTGGAAAGAGCGCGGCGGAGGCCATCCCCGAAGCCGATGGGAACAAGTGCGGCGCGAATGGGCGCCTCAGGGATGAAGGTTCGTCCATAGCTGACGCCCCATCCCTGTGGCAGTGTCCGCAAGCGGGCGACACGGCTCTTCAGAGCGAGGGCAGGGCGAAGGGGAATGGAATGGCTTACCTCAGCCGAGGGGTAGAGGCCGTAGATGACGGTTCCGCATCTGACCATATCCAGGTGTGCTTCGGGCAGGTCCAGTGTGGTGGGGCTGTTGGCAACGTGCCGAACGGGCACCGAGATGCCGCGAGCCGCGAGATTGGACAACACGCCCTTGAAGCGGTCAAACTGTGTGTAGGCGTATGACTTGTCGGTCTCATCCGCTGTGGCAAACTGCGTGTACAGTCCTTCGAGCTGGAGTCCTGGCAGACTCATAACGCGTTCAACAAAACCCACTGCCTCGTCAGGGAATAGCCCAAAGCGGCCCATCCCGGTCTCAACCTTCACATGAACGCGCGTTACGACACCTTGCCGCGTCGAGATCTCAGACAGAGCCTGCGCAATATCCCAGTGCATCAGGGGCGCATCGATGCGCCAGTGGACTAGGGTCTCCATTTCGTCCCCGGCCACGTAGCCGAGGACAAAGATGGGCGCAGTCACCCCAGCCTTGCGAAGCTCCACACCCTCATCCACACGAGCTGTGGCAAGCCGAGTAGCTCCGTTCTCCAGGGCGGTCTTGGCGACCATGACGGCGCCATGGCCGTAGCCATCGCCCTTTACCACGGCCATCAGCTCCACATCGCCCCCGATCCAGTTCTTGATCTGGCGTGTGTTGTAGGCGATGTCATCAAGATCCACTTCTGCCCAGTTGGGTTTGGAGACGAACGGCAGCTGTGGGTCAAACATTAGCGATGGGTCCGCTGTCTTCTGACGACTGTCCATTATGCCTCTACCTCCTCGCCTAGATAGGCCTTGAGTACTCGCTGATCGTTGCGCACCTCGTCTGGGCAACCTTCGGCAATGGTGGCACCAAAGTCCATTACCTTGATGCGCTCGCAAGTGCGCATTACAAGACGCATCTGGTGCTCGATCAGGAAGATGGTGAGTTTGAATTGGTCACGGATGTAGTAGATCAAGTCCATCAGGTGGTCAATTTCGCCAGGATTCATGCCTGCTGCTGGCTCGTCAAGAAGCAACAGACGTGGTTTGGTAGCCAGCGCGCGGACGATTTCCACTCGGCGCTGCTCGCCATAGGGCAGATTCCTAGCCAGTTCGTGTGCATAGCGGTCCACCCCGAAGAGCGCGAGGAGGCGCATAGCCTCGGCGCCGAAGGCTCTGTCTTCCTGCACGCTACGTCCCGCGCGAAGCAGACTCTCAAGGAGAGTAGATTGAATCTGAGAGTAGAACGCGATCTTTACATTGTCCAGCACTGAAACGTTGCTGAACAGACGGATCGTCTGGAAGGTGCGGCACACGCCCTGGGCAGCGATGCGATGGGGTTGCAGACCGATGATGGATTGCCCGTCCAGCAGTATGGAACCCTCGCTTGGCCGATAGATCCCGGTGATCAAGTTGAAGACGGTCGTCTTGCCCGCTCCGTTTGGTCCGATCAGGCCGATAAGCTCTCCCTGGTTGAGTGTGAGGTCAAAGTCATGGACAGCACGCAGTCCGCCAAAGTAGTGAGTCAGGTCACTAATCTGAAGCAGAGCCATGGCTCTCCGCCTCCTCTCTTGGGACCAGGAAGCTGAACTCTCTGAAGCCCATCAGACCGGCGTGACGTCTCAATAACATCCCGACCAGTAACAGAGGTATGAGCACCCATTTC
>Ga0180437_10010067_pt1 | contig 11589 bp, 13 predicted proteins | sample SS_ome_4_FD_132410 | JGI IMG/M metagenome (GOLD analysis project Ga0180437, IMG submission 132410) | Hypersaline lake sediment archaeal communities from the Salton Sea, California, USA - SS_3_D_1 metaG | ecosystem: Environmental > Aquatic > Non-marine Saline and Alkaline > Hypersaline >... | reverse complement strand
GGGCTAATTAACTCGCGCAGCAAGCTTGTTAGCTTGCGAAGTTCCATGAAAAACTTTTTCTAGATCTCTGTATACGGATGTCAAGATACGAGTGCGAGGGCGACGTTTGTAGGTTGATTGTGAAGAACAACGAGCCAGTTGAAGAGATGGATCCTCTTCCGATGCCATCCAAGGGTAAGTTTACGATTTACGGTACAAAGAGGTGTGGTTTCTGTAAGAATGCAAAGAGCGTGTTGAGGATGGGGCCTTACAACTGGGAGTTCATCAACGTGGACGACTACCGTGGTGGACGCCAGCAGATCGTCTCCCGGAGCAGTCATAAGACTGTACCGGTAATCTACGACTCTGGGAGGTTTATCGGAGGCTACACAGAGCTATTAGTTCACCTTAGCCCTTAAAAGTGAACGATTTAGACGTTTATTCTGATTAATAAAGCAAATAAGAATGACTCAAGTACTAGTGTTGCACGGATGCTGCCAATGGGTAGATAAAATCAAACTACGAATGCGTAACTCTAAGTTGACCAAATTAGGCGAAAAGGCCGGTATCAACTATCACTTCATCGAGGCCCGTTTTGATCACCCTGATGGTGGTAAGACATGGACATCGATCCCATAAATTGCCCACAAGTAAGCCTCAAGTCCGCAAGATCGTTAACTTCATTGTGACTGGTGAATACACGGAGTAATATGGAAAAATGATAACAACTTACATCTGGCAATTATAATTAGTATCTCACCCCAACCAAAAAACAATGGCTGCTTCGTCTCGTTCCATCCCTCTTCAGATCGGAGATCTCATGCTTGGACCTCCTGACCTGGAGGATGCAATCGATTTGCAGGCAACACTCGAGAACGATGCGAAAAGTGAAGCTGACCGCGTTGTTGCCTTTAGTAGCAGTTTCAAAAAATCCCAAACTTCATGAGTGCATGCCATACGTTTGCAGCGTGATCAAGGGCGAGAAGGAAGTTCCTTCCAAAGTCCCAGATTCCAAGAAGTTCATCCTTGAGCTCATTCAGGCTGCCTGGCTTCTTGATCAAATGGTTGCCGGAAAGTTTGTTTCTCACTACAACAATGTCATCTACATACTCTTTTGAGTAGATAGATGGAAAATCATAATGCACATTACGCCGAATACGGTCCACGGAAGTACAAATCAGATACCTCATTAGGAGTTAAACTTCTTGTGAAGTATTGCACATTGGCGAGTTGTCCGTAATAACCTGAAGGTTGAGTGGGTTCTCCGTCCTTCTCCGGCATACGGGGTAGAATGTGTAACGGACGGTTGTTAATATCCGGGACGGCATCAAGCATGCAACTCTTCTCGAGTTTACCGTCGATGTATACATCAAGGTTTCTATTGTTCAAAACCGCTGAAATATACACCCACTTCTGGAGAGGGATGTCGCGCACTAGGCAGCTTTCGTACTGCGGAGTGGGAGCGGCACCGTCGTTGCCGAACGGATTATTCTGGACCGGGAAGACACTGGTGCTGACATGAAGAGTGTTCATGCGTTCCCCAAGCCAGATAGCGGGTGCCCATCGTTCGGGTCCGCTTCCGAGGTTACCCTTAACAAAGATGTACTTCTTGTTACCGTAGTTGAAGGACCAGTCTGCGACGTAGATCCAGAAGCTGTATGTAAACTCAAGTCCGTTGGTAGAGACTGGAAGGTTGACCGGATAGTGAGAGGCCGTGCTATCAAATGCGTTGATCGGTTCGCTGATAATCACCGGATTCATACGCGAGCTTAGGGTTGCCTTACTACGACTGGTAACACCCCAGTATACAAGGTAACCGATAATCACAATCAGGAAAACAGCAAACAGAACTTTATAAAAGGTGCTTAGCCCCTGAAACTTTTTCTGTGCATGCTGAACATAACCGGGACCACCATTACCCGCTGCCGGAACTTTAGCATTAGGAGCGCTCATTTATATATGAATTGATTAGATAAACTTTTTAGAGCCACCCTTCGGTCTTCTCTTTAAAGGTGTTAAGGTCTTTGTCGTAGGTCTGGGAAGCACTGCTACCGGTTCCCGCTCCGCTCTTGACGCTAGGATCTTTGCTCAGATTCTTTACACGGAACTCGCGCTTAACATACTTATCGTAATCCTTTGTGTAATCCGCAGAGTCAATAGCCTCCTTCTGCTCTTTGTACAGAAGTCTAATCTGTTCAGGGCTTAGCACTGTGTTCTGGAACTGCAAGAAATAAAGTCCGCCGGCGAATCCTCCGTCTTTGTTGGGAGGTCCGTTAGTGATGAAGACGTTACGGTTGGGTTTAAAGCGTGGTGCAGCCGGAAGCATAACGGTATTAAGAAGACGACCGTTCTTATACAGGGCAACGCTCATCTCATTAAGTACAAAGGTAACATGGAACCATTCGTTAAGAGGAAAATCTTCCAGGTCGACATGTACATTTTTGGTATTAGGGTCTCTGACACTCAGAATGAAGGACATGTTATTCTCCTTGGGATGCAGCCAGACTCCAGGGTACTGCAGGCTCTCTAGTTTGTCGGGCTGTGTCTGGATGTCACCAGAGCCGTGAGACATAACATGTTTCCATTCACCGAACCTGTAGCTACCCCAGTCGTTGCCACTTCCACCCTTGGGGTCGAAACCGTTAACATAGATCCAGAAGCTCCAGGTGAACTGGAAGTTATTGTAGGTTGGGAACAAACGGGCAGGTAGGTAGGGGACCTGACGACCGTTAGCAAACCTGTACTCGTACGGCTTCTTGGTGTTGTGTAACTTACTGAGATCTGTCATAAAAGCCGGTGCTGTATCAAAGCTTAGGGCAGCTGCCAGACGTGAACGCATGTAGACGCCATAGATAATAGCAATCACGATAAGTGCAAAGACACCTACCACAATAAACTTCTGAGTAGTCGGAATGCTCTGGAACCATAGAACAGTGTTACGCTGTGCCTGCATCGCCTGTCCCACTCCGTAATAGATTGCATCTGCAAGTCGCTGCTGATGTCCTGTATGATTGGTATTCGCAGCCATAACTATAAACTTTTTGCAGAAAAAGTTTTACCAAAAACTTAATATATGGCAACTGCTGCTAGAACTGGGTGGATTAATGTTCCGGGGTACAGTGTTCCGTTGAATATTAGAGCCGTTGGTACAAGGTTAGAGATTGAGCTTTACAATCGTAACGACCCGGATACCGCTTATATGCATTCTATTATGTGGTGTGCGCAAGGTAGGATCACCAGTGTTCATTTTGAACTAGATCAACTAATCTTATACACCATGTCAGTAGATAACACCCTTAAGCTTTGGAAGTGGGACAGTCATAAGAAGAGGTTTGATCATGTAGGTACAGTTAATAGTGTTCATAGCTACAAAATTGGGTCTAACGTTACCAATGGTCTTATAGAGATCACGCATAAGAATAGAGCTATCTATGCATACGGATACGTTGAAGAAGATATTGTTGGTCGCATCACACCGGACTCATGGCGTCCAGAAACCGATCACCTCTTTCCAGACGAAGTGAGAGAGCAGATCGATACTTTCTGGGCATGTTGGTCCAAATGTAACGGACCACTGGCGGAACTACCACTAGAAATAGTCTTCTCCATCTGTTCCTTCGTAGCAACCGGAAGGTCAGGTTTTTAAAAGGAATTTCAAAATCCGCGTGTTCAATTAAAATTTCCGAGTCTGAAGTATATAGGTGCACGATGAATCAGAACGTTTGGGGCCCCCATGCATGGTTTTTACTTCATAGCATCACCTTTAACTATCCCTTCAAGCCTTCCGAAGAACAAAAGCAGCGTACCAAAGCTTTCTTCTACGATATGCAACACATGCTTCCATGTAGCTATTGCCGCGGAAACTACAAGCGAAACTTGAAGGAAACTCCGATTCGCCTTAACAGTCGTAAGGAGTTGGTTGAATGGCTGATCGATCTGCATAACGAGGTTAATGGTCAAACCGGTAAGAAAGCTCTCTCTTACGATCAGGTTATCCGGATTTACGAGGATGCCTACCAGAAGAAACTTCCCCTCACCGAACACGAGAATGAGCTTTACGGTGGCAACGGCAAGAAGGGTTACGACTGGCGTCTTCCTCTGCTTATAGTCGGAGGTGTTGGTCTTCTTTACTTGGCTTATAGGTATGTTCGTAAGAGAAAGTAAAGATGGACGACTTTGACAGTGACAGCGATGGCCTTTCTGATGAAGGGTATGGTTTCGATCTTTTCGACGGTTACGCCCTCACCAAAGAGGACTTTGAAAAGAGGAATAGACATAAGATTTCCCGTGGTGATAACGGTTATATCATTCGAACCTCTAAGAAAGATTACGGAGACACATGTACCGATAGTTTAGGGGTTGTTGAATCTGTTAGGCGTCTTCCACCGGAGCTTCAGTACGAAATCCTTCTCCTACTTGACGACTTCCAACTGCAAAAAATAGAGCTGCATCTTCGTCATGTAATCCAATCTGATTACTTTATAAGACGGCGTTCCCGTTTAATCTTCGACAGAATAAGGGAGATTACAGAGTATCTCAAGTTTAAGAAAACTAAAGCTGCATTTGAACCGATGCCACCACTACAAAGGATGCACCCCTTTGATTTCGGTGGACTACCTTTTGGAAGAACTGTAACTACTAGTATTTCTCGCAACGGAGCATTTGAGTGGAAAAATTACTTCAGAGTGACAATTCCACCAATTGAGTACACAATTGTCCCACCTCAGTGGTCGTGGAAACAACAGGAGCCTATTGAGAAGAGGGTGTGGCGTTACAATGAGGAGCTTGAAGTGTCTGATGACCCAAGAGTTGATGACTGGTATGCAGCTGCATGTATATCCGCAGTGTCAGCTTAAACATTTGATTATTTGTTATCTACAAAAATGTACACAACAAAGCTTAGTAAAATTTTAAAGAAGTACTTGAAAGAAGGAGAAGAAGAGTTGTTGTCTTTTAGACCGCCTTCAGTATTGATTAGAGAACTTCCGAACGAACTACTTTTTAAGATCTTTGTGCAGCTGAACGATTTTCATTTACGTCAGTTAGAGAAGGATTTTAGACATATTATTCACGACAACTACTTCATTCAGCTACGATGTTGTCAAAAGTATCGGGAGATAAAGAATCATGTAGATAAACCACTCTATCTACCTCTTCAGTTCTGGTTTAATGATGATGTAGATGTGTTAATTCCTTTACCAGCTTTGCAGTACGGTCCGTATATTAATAACGGTCCGTATATTAATATTCAATTCGCTGACTTAAATAATTTAGTCATCCGGCAAACTTAATATTGGCTACAATAGCAAGAGGACCGGTGTTATTAATAGCGAAGCTACCACTTTTAGCGAAACCGAACCATGTAACAACATTGGTAACGGTTGTTGTGGTGTTTTCAATAGGATAGTTGGCATTAATAATCTCAACGCCCTCATGTGTGATAACAATGTTAGATGTATCAATGTCGTAAACAATACCGGAGGGTGCTTCAAGCTGTCCAATTACAATTTCAACAAGTCCATCTCCAAGAGAGTTAAGGTAGGAAACAATGTCTTCTCCATTAGGTGCATCAATTTCCTGGTCAAAGAGGATCCAAAGGGTGCCATTAAATGGAATATCACCAATACTATTACTATTGTTACTGCCAACAAAAAGATTATTATCGCTTGTTACAAGAATCTTCTCTTCAGTATTGAAGTCTGCAAGCCCTCCTGAAACGGTTTCCCATGAACTACCGTCCCAAACACCAAGGCGCAGAACTTCATCTGATGATGTAAATTCAGTTGTAAAAGTACCAGCTGCATATAGCAGGTCGTTATCCAAGTCGTACGAAATCGAATAGACAGAGTTGTTTAAGCCGTTACCAACAGTTGACCAGGTCGCACCATCCCATATACCGATATATGCAAACGTTGTACTTTGAACGCCTCCTGCATAGAGGTTTTGTGAACCATCAAGAGCCAGCGAGTATATAATATTAGAGAATCCGAGAGAAAGTGTGCCAACACCCTCCCACATAGCACCACCCTTCCACACTGCGACAAGTTGTACTGGATTTCCACTTCCGTCTTCGTCAAATATACCTCCAGCATAAAGCCAACTATTAACACTATCCCAAACAAGACTGTATGTTGTTGAACTACCGAATCCAGTATTAACAAGTCCATTGGCAACTTCTGACCAGGCAGCACCACTCCATGCTCCTACCTGACGGATCGGGGTCACAGATGAATCACCGTTAGCTGTGAAACGACCTCCTGCATAAACTGTACCACTTACAATAGTTAATGAGAAAACGATATTATTCAGACCTTGTCCTAGTGCGGACCACGTTGTTCCATTCCACGCAGCAACTCTAACGGCTGCATTACCACCAGCGGTAGCGAAGTTTCCACCAGCATATAGGATACCGTTGTCAGCATCCCATGCAAGACAATAACATATATTGTCCAATCCAGAACCGAGAGCAGACCAAATCCCTGTACTAGCATCGTACTTAGCAACATTAGACACCGAAACACCATTAATTGATGAGAAACTTCCACCAATGTAGATATCGCCGGTAGCCGGATCTTCTGCAACACCGAAAACAGATCCTATATTATCTCCGATTCCTTCTCCAAACGTGTTAAAAGTGTCGGCAATAATAGTGTTCCCACTATCGAATTTAACATAGTCGCCTGGCGTGAATGTAGCCGCCTTAACCTTTTTGCAAAGGCAGCTAACCTTCCTGTCAAGACATCGCACACTATGTGAGAGCAATGTAGGCTCTTTTGGAATGCAACTCATATACTTAAACGCAGTAAATTATTCAGGTCGCCCAGATAGAATGAGCTGAATAAAGATAGACTTAATTACGCAGAGACGCGAACTGCAACAACTGCTCCAAGAGCACCAGTGATGTTAACCGTAAATGTACCAGCTTTAGCGAATCCGCTCCAAAAGATGTTATGATTAGTTCCGTTATTGATTACAAGAGAATCGTTGGAGATTGGAAGAGTTGTGTTGATAATGTTTTGACCATCCTGGGTGATAATAAGGTTTTGTTTGTTAAGATAGAGAAGGTTAGTGTCGTCCTGAAGAGGTTTAATGAGAATTTCGTAGAACCCATCAGATTGAGAGTTAAGATATGTTTCCAGAGCGCTACCAGAGGTTGCAGTTAACGATGAATCCGGAATAATCTTAACAAATCCAAAGACCTCATAAGATGCAAGTGTATGGTACACCCCAAAACGATAAACGTCGTTATTTGAGTCAAGATATACACCTCCACTAATCGAACTTGGTAAAAACTCTTCCATAGTTGTTCCATCCCATGTTGCTAAAGAACTTACGTTAGTAGTTCCTGTGAAGTCAAATGTACCATCGATGTAAAGAATACCATTAGTATTATCCATTGCCAAGCTTATCACTTGATTATCAAGACCGGTGCCAACAGCAGACCAACTACCTCCTCCAACGCTCCACTGGGCAATGTGTGGAATAGCCATTCCACCGGCCATGCTGAAAGATCCACCCACATAAAGGATATTGTTAGTAGTGTCTAAAGCAACTGCAAACACAGTGTCGTTAGTCCCTGCTCCGAGAGCATTCCATGTGTAGGGAGATGTTGTGGTATCTGCGGCTGCAGCACCCTGGCTTGGACTTCCAAAATCTCCGCCAACATAGATAATACTGTTGGTTGAATCGTAGTCAATCGAATAAACAGTGCTATCAATGGTACTACCAAATGTAGTACCTTGGGGGAACCAAGCTGTACCATCCCATCCTGTAATAAAATCTCTAGGGCTTCCACCAGCATTAGCAAAATCTCCACCAACAATTACGTTTGAACCAATGGAAAACAGTGCATACACCTCATCATCCGTTCCGGATGTAAGTGCAGACCATGTAGTTCCATTCCATGCAGCAATATTATTAGCTGAAACTCCACCTATTTCTGAGAATAAACCAGCGGCATATAAGAGTCCACTATCCTCGTTGTAGCTTAAAGTGTTGATGATCCCTGAACCTGTAAGACCACCTCCAAGACTACTCCAGGTGGTGCCATCCCACATTGCAATACCTCTGACTCCTACACCACCAGCTGAGTTGAATCTAATATCACCAGCTATATAGATGTTTCCCGTAGTTGAATCTTCAGCCACAGCGTTAATGTTACCATTGTTCGCTAGAATATTCTGTCCAATTTCTAATGAGTCAAAGATAGTAGAGGTATAGGTGGTATCCGTGAACTCAGTATAGCTACCCGGTACGATAGGGTTGGACGGGTTAAAGTTCTTAAATTTATCACAAAGACACTTGACCTTTCTGTCAATGCACTTAACCTTCTTATCAAGGCAGTTGATGGAGTTTGTTTGACAGTTGATGAGGCGTGTATTATAGTTAAGTCCATTCATTCCACTCATGGTTATTTATAATATTTGCATATAAATTATTCAATTCAGCTCAAGAGCTTCGTTGTCCTCTAAAACAGCTGTACGCATCGATTCAGAATACTCTTCCAACTTATTCCTAAGCTCGTTGTTTCTGGTAGCCAATATCTTAACCGCAAATAAACCTGCATTCTTAGAACCGTTAATCGCCATAGTGGCGACTGGTACACCACGAGGCATCTGCACAATGGAATAAAGCGAATCTAGTCCGGACATGTTAGACGATCTCACAGGTACACCGATTACCGGTAAAGTGGTTAACGATGCAGTCATTCCAGGAAGATGTGCTGCTCCACCTGCACCAGCAATAATAACTTTAAGTCCACGGTCGCATGCACTCTTAGCATACTCGACCATGCGTTCTGGGGTGCGATGAGCTGAAACAATATTAACTTCAAAAGGTACATCGAACTGTTGGAGAATATCGATAGCATCCTGCATAGCTGGTAGATCGCTCTTAGATCCCATAATAACCCCAACTTCATAAGAGATAGCAGGCACAATCCTTGAATAACTACGCAAAAGTTCAACATAGTATGATAACCCAAGAACTGTAAGATGTCCCAGTTTACGACCAGGCTTGCTAGGCTGTTTTTCGTACATATGCAGATGAACTTTCTCTAAGTTGTTAAGACCTCCTAGATTACTAACGCGGTAGTCCCCTTCATAATCGTCTGGGCCAAGCAGGTTGATAAGAAGAGAAGGTTCTGTAATATCAGTTTCTCCCATCTTTTTTCCAGTTAAGATTCGCAAGAGTTGTTCAAACTGTGACGTTGCATTACCCTCAATGCTATGATGTCCAGAGTTATGTGGACGTGGTGCCATCTCGTTAACATAAACATCTCCTCCTACTGTTAAGAACATCTCGATAGCAAAGATACCTTTAGGTAGACTTCCATTGTGACCTAACTTTATCACAACTGTTTTTGCCAGAGAGATCGCTTTGGCCTCAACATCTGAACTAATACGTGCCGGACATATTTGATAATCAAGTACATTGTCCTCAGTAAATACCATCTCGACAACTGGGTACGAATTGAGTCTAATTCCATCAGATGCCACAATCACAGATAACTCTTTATGTGGATGAACATAAGTTTCAATAATACAAGGTAGCCAATCCACAAACTCATGTAAACTATCCTTTTCACAGTCTACAATCTTTACTCCACGCCCATCGTACCCTCCTGTACACCTTTTGACCACACAGCGTTTTCCGCGCCAGTTCCTAATACTGCATCCCAACATTGCTCGATTACGTACATGTTTAAAAGGTAGAGTATTGATACCGTTATCCTGATAGAAGTTTTTTTGACTTCCTTTGTTCTGAACCATCTGTAAAACACGAGGATCGGGATGAATCTGATGTCCTTCCTCCTGTAGCTGAATCAGAATGTCAACGTTGATGTTCTCAAGTTCGTAAGTTGTTACATCGGAGTTCTCTACAATCCACCTAATCTTTTCTGGGTCGTGTAGATCACCTTTTATAACGTTAGTAGCAAGATCACTACAGATAGAATTAGAACGACTAGATTCCAAGATGTTAAAATTTAAGTCCTTAGCTGAAGGAGCTTCCATTAACATCTTGGCCAATTGGCCACCGCCGAGAATGCCAATCGTGATACTCATTTTATTATACCACAATTACACTTTATATCTTTAAACCAGACTAGATCTGATTACTAATTATTCTAAAAAGTTCTGCCATCACTGCACGCTTCTCTGTGTGATACTCGCGAATCAACAGCATCGCTTCACGATAGGTAAACAGTCCGATGTCGCCGATCTCAAAAATCTGATGATGGTTTGTGGCGTTGATCTTTAAATTTGTAATACGATCTTCCAGTTGAGCCAGATAGTACACATGTTTGTACCGCTTTCCATTAGAACCTGTGTACTCTTCAACAAGAGGCTTAATAGGCAACATCTTGAAGTCTCCGTTCTTGAGATCGGTTTCCTCTTTGAACTCACGAATTCCAGCCTTTTTATTAGTTTCGTTAAGGTTACGTCGACCTTTCGGGAAACCCCATTCAGGAGTGTCCGCGGCAGTCGGGTAGTATTTTTCAATGAGCTCAGCCAGGGTCAGAATCGTACCAGTCTGCTTGTCGATAAGACCTTGTCGCAACTTATTATACTTGTAACAGGTGGTTGATAATTCCCCCTGTTGTTTCTTGGACGGTTCCTTGATGTTCCACATCTTTCTCCACAGAGTTTCAATACCATTTGTTTTTGCAATTCTTGTAATCTCCTTCTTGGTCATCCGACTAAAAAGCAAATGCAACATATCCTGTCGGTTTAGATGGTACTTTCCACGAACAAACTCCATGTAGGAGATGGTATCACGACGCCGGATTAATGTAAAAAAGATACGATCATTCATCTCATATTTCGGACGGGAATCCGCAGCCACTTCGCGACCTCCTAAGAGTTCTCCCGCCACACGGATGCCGATACATCCGTAGCTCATAACGGGAAGCCGGCACTTTTTGTTAGTGTGACCGGGCTTCCCACAATTCTTACAACGCTTACTGCAATTGGAATTCATTTAGTTCCATACGCTAAATAATGTATAGGAATAAAACCTTAAGTCAAATTAAGAAAGCTCCAGAAATGACAAAGTCAATTTCTTAGATGCGCAAGCTAAGCTTGCTACGCGTCTTCGCTTCCTTATGATCCTTCCCGCCATATGTAGTCCTTTTTCGTTAACTGTCGCAGTTGAGTTGTATAATTCTCTCGATGTTTATATATAGATGGCCAAAAAGGGTGCCAATAAGAAGAAGGGTACTACAAAGAAGACTACTAAAAAGATTGTGGTTAAGGATGCCTATTCTTACTATCCTGAGATCGAAGACAACGATTTCGTCAAGAAGATCTATCTTAAAAAAGAGTTCAACGAGCATGCTGCGAAGAAGGAGACACGCGCGGTTGAGGAGATCTGCGCACCCAGAAAGTTCGAGCTCCAGGTCCAGCAGGAATTTGTTAGGAACTATGTTTCATCAACTACACCGTACAACGGTATCCTACTGTTTCACGCGCCCGGATCAGGAAAATCTTGTGGATCAATTTCTATTGCAGAAGGGTTCAAGCGTGACAAGTACTTTGACAACAAGACGATCATTCTAACCGATATTCAGGATCAGTTTAAGAGTCAGATTTTCAACACCGATCTTATTCG
>Ga0180437_10010066_pt1 | contig 11590 bp, 5 predicted proteins | sample SS_ome_4_FD_132410 | JGI IMG/M metagenome (GOLD analysis project Ga0180437, IMG submission 132410) | Hypersaline lake sediment archaeal communities from the Salton Sea, California, USA - SS_3_D_1 metaG | ecosystem: Environmental > Aquatic > Non-marine Saline and Alkaline > Hypersaline > Sediment... | reverse complement strand
TGCAGCAGCCGGAGCCGGACGATTACGTCGTCGCGACCGGGGAGACGCATTCCATCCGCGAGCTGTGCCAGGAGGCCTTTGGGTACGTCGGCCTGGACTGGGAAGAGTACGTCGCCCAGGATCCGCGCTACATGCGGCCGGCGGAGGTGGACCTGCTGGTGGGCGACGCTGGTAAGGCCGGGCGGGTGCTGGGGTGGGAGCCGGAGGTCGACTTTCGCGAGCTGGTGCGTATGATGGTCGATAGTGATTTGGAGTTGGTGAAGGAAGAATACGGGATGAAGTGAGGCGGAAGTGGAGGCCAGAGCATAAAGAGGCGACAAGTGGCTTCATCGGTTCTCCGTCTGGCTCAGCGAAAGCCGTATTTGGTGATAGAGATAGCGAGCTTGAAATGCGACAGCAACAAGGAGGAACTGCGATGACCGACATTCGCTTTGGAACCGATGGTTGGCGTGCGCGTATCGCTCAGGATTATACGTTTGACAATGTTCGTCGCTGCACGCAAGGCTTTGCCAGTTACCTGGCTGAGAAAGGACAAGACGGACGTGATGTCATTGTGGGCTATGACAAACGGTTTCAGTCCGAGTTTTTTGCAGCTGCTGCGGCGGAGGTGATGGTCGGTAATGGGTTTCGCGTCTGGCTGACAGAAGCTGCCACTCCCACCCCGGTAATCTCCTATTCAGTCGTTGAACGCGGTGCTGCAGGTGCTATAAACATCACTTCCAGTCACAATCCACATTGGGACAATGGATTCAAGGTGCGCGATGACACTGGAGGCGCCGTGCCCCCAGAAGGTTTGAAAAGAATCGAGGCTGGAATTCCTTCCACCGAAAGAGTCAAGCGTATACCTCTGGGCGAAGCACGAAGAACGGGCAAGGTAGCCGTGTGGGACCCCAAGTCTGCGTACATCGAGCATATCTGTAAGCTTGTCGATATCAAACGGATTAGATCTGCGGGTTTCAGAATCCTGGTTGAGCCTATGTGGGGAAATGGCATGGGTTGGTTCGCCATGTTGCTTAATGGTGGGGAGACAGAAGTCGTCGAAATCCACAATCGTCGCAATCCGCTGTTCCCGGAAATGCAGCGTCCTGAGCCGATTCCGCCCAACGTAGATGTCGCACTGGCAAAGGCAGTTGAATTCGGGGCCGATGTGTGCCTCATTATGGATGGTGATGCAGATCGGATGGGTGTTGGCGATGAGAGAGGGGTATTTCTGGATCAACTGCAGGTCTACGCATTGTTGGCCCTTTACTTCCTCGATGTGCGGGGTGAGCACGGTCCTATCGTCAGGACTGTGTCGACCACCACTATGTTGGAGAGGTTAGGGCAGATGTACGATGTCCCTGTGTATCAGACGGGCGTAGGTATGAAGTACGTTGCTCCAAAGTTCTATGAGGTTAACGCTCTCATCGGAGGTGAGGAAAGTGGTGGCTATCTGTTTCGAGGCCATGTTCCAGAGCGGGATGGAATTCTGGGTAATTTGCTTTTCCTTGACATGATGGTACAAACTGGTAAGAAGCCATCGCAACTATTGCAGATGCTGTTTGACAAGTTGGGCACGAACTATTACTATGATCGCATTGACACTCGGTTTTCCCCTGATGAACGGTCTCAAGTTGAAGCACGCATAAATGTAGCGCATCCTGATGCGATTGCAGGTTTTCAAGTGACAGGGGTTGTGACGATAGATGGCCGTAAGTTCGAGCTTGAGGATGGCGGCTGGCTGCTGATTCGTTTCTCCGGTACTGAGCCTGTTCTGCGTGTCTATTGCGAGACTACACAGAAGAGCAAAGTACAGTCTTTGTTAGATGAGGGACTGCACATCGCAGGCTTGGCATAGCCATAGATTGTCCATGGAGTTTGTGGTCAGATCTGGATTTTCCTGCAAGATCGAAACCGTGAATGCTCAACGGTGCACATAGATCTCCTGTTCCAAATAGAGTGACAACCCTATTCGCGGCGGGGAGGATCAGTTGTGCCGTTTCAGTACGGTTATGGTCACTTAGCACTATGCCCGCCTTGCGTAGGGCGACGTCAAGGCCGAGTCGGTCTTAGCCAGCGGGTCTGCCAGATTCTTGGGATAGTGAGAATGAAAGAAGCGGTGACAGGCATCGGGCAAGACAGAGGTTACTGCTTCCGGCAAGCCCTTCCGCTTGTTGCTCAGCACAGCCAGAATCGACCATGCCAGTTACCCCAACGGTTCCAAGAACGCCTCGAAAGTGGCCTGATCGAACCGGCTCGACCATCCGTTCGGAGGGTCAGGCCGGTCTGGAGTTCACGGATGAACTACAATTGTGGTTCGCTGCCCTCCGGAGCTAGTCCGTCGACGCTGATGGTCAAGCCACCATGCTGTCGAGTGGAATGGGCCAGGTCGGCCCAGGGTTGTCGCTCGTGGTAGGCAAGCAATAGCAGATAGACTTGCTGATACAGACAGTGGACACGAGACTCCGATATCTGAACCTAGGCGGCAAGTTCCGCCTATAGTCGACGTAGGCGTCTCGGCGTTCCTGGCGCAGCCAGTCGATGTGGGCCGACACGTCGTATCTGTAGGTGGAAACTGGTGGCGCGATCTGTTGTCCCTCTGTGGACAGAAGTCGCATGTCGTGTCCAGAACATAAGGGGTCAGCACACGAAGCTGGCCGGCTGACAACGGACAGTATGGAATCCAACATCTGAACGGTTTTGTTCCAAGTCAGATAGTCGCACATCACCGATGGGCCTCCACAATTTGGGCACGCTGACAGTTCCGGTTTGCACATGATGTGTTCATCAGGGTACAATACCTTTGGGGTTCTCATAGGCACTTCCAGCGTGGAGTTCACGCCCATGATAACCCCTGTTCCGTCACGGAGTTAGTTTAGCGCTATTGCTTTCACTGGGCGATGTTGCTCCAGCCGAGTTTGAGGATCGGCGGCGAAAGTAGCAGGCTCTGGCCCTCGAATTTGGGCGTAGAATCGCTCGAAGAGTGTCCAATGTGTCGGGGGGGGCAATTCACTTGACCAACTTCGGAATCTCTTACGGTAGCGTCGAGGTGAGTATGGAGGTGTGCGATGATTGTTGCTCGACCTGAACACTTGTACAGGCTAGATTCCAGTACTGTGGCTTTGCACCTGGATGATTTTCTCGGGAGTGATGTTGGGAATGAGAGCTATAACTTGTCCATTCTGACTAGACCTACCTTCAAGCCTGATACTTTCTACGTGTCTGAGCGACTCTCCGATCCCAGCTTTCTAGCGCCAGGCGACAGAGATTGGAATGAATGGGTTCATCGTTTTATAGACCGTGAACTAGACTTGCTCGAGAAGCAGCGGATTGTCTCCGTGGAGGACAGGTTGTTTGTGGTGGAATATTGCAGCCAGCAGTTGTCTCTACTGTTAGACCATACATTGGGTGAGATGCTCTTGGCAGAGAATCTGACAAATCAGGAACTTCCAGATGTCGTGCGGAAGGTGATTGCATACTGCCTGACAGGAAATCCAAATGGCGAGTTGTATTCTTCCGAGTCTTTCAACGGCTTTGCCAGAAGGGTAATACCTTATCTGTTGGAGAAATACAGCTTCCAAAAGCGCAGTGCGAGGGATTTGGTAGCTTATTCGATTGCGAGTGGTCTGATTGGACTTGATATAAAGGGAGCCTATTCAGCAGCATCGGCGCACAGTCGTGTAGGAATAGAGTTGTCGCCTATTATCACGCTTGATAGAGATCACGCCGTCGATTCGATATACCTGGAACTGGAGGAGGTTGTCCAAGAAGGACTGGTCGTTGACTATTGGGATGCGTTCACTGAGGAGATTCTCGATCAAGATTGTACTCTGGTGTGGTTTCCAGATGACTACATCGAAACCTTGTTCGATCTTCTTCTAATACAGAGATTGCTCACTGCAAACAAGAGTCTGAGAATCATCTTGATTCCAAGGAACGGGAGGTATGGAAACGATGCCTCCTGTGATGACGTCTGCGAGTTCTTGACCATCCCCCTGTTCGAGACTTTGTCTTTGCATTTGCGATCGGGCAGATTACGCGTTTCAAGTAAGGGCCCTCGGATGGGGGCAATTAGCTTGCGGAAGCTTTCAAAGGAGGTTGTTGATGCTATCATGGGCAGTAAAGCCGTCTTCGTCAAAGGTTGTCGTGCTCATGAGATGATTCAGGGAGGCCTAAACGCAGTTGTATATGCCGGTTATGTTGTAGCGCGAGAGTTTACGGAGAGGGAAACAGGACTGGATGCAAGGAAAAGCCCCCTTGTTCTGATTAGAAGTAATCCAGGAGAATACTGTCACTGGGGTTTCAAAGGGTGCATAGGCAGGACCAAGGTCTTCTCTGATGGCAGACGGATTCCCATTTGCTGCTCTACACTTGAAGAACATGAGTGTAGGAAGACGACGATGGACGTTCCTGGACTAGTTGAGGATTTGAAATACCTGATCGGGCAACACGGCCGGTTGTCGGTTGAATACACCATTCCCTACAAAGAGGAGATTCGCCTGGTTGTTGATAGACTGGGGGCCCTAACTAAGGCCACATATGAGACTATCGCCAGCAAGTACGAGGATTTGCGTTGTCAATATCCTGGTGAATTGGAGATCGAGCTGTTTGAGAATCTGCTTAAGCTGGCTCGAAGCAGAGTCCGAGAGGAGTTGCTGGGAGACAGCAAGGGAGTGCTCAGTTTGCTGGATGTTGGGACCGGACATGGACGCGATTTGAGGTATTTCTGTAGTGTAAAGGATTTGAGACCCGTTGGTATTGATAATGCTAAGAGTTTTCTTGGGATACTGGAGAGATTTGCAGAATCGGGAGACATCCCCAAGGATTCCTTCGTTGAAATGGATATGCGGCATCTTGATGGCTTTGAAGATGCGAGTTTTGATATGGTTCGCAACAATGCGACATTACTTCATCTTCCCTTGACTCCTGTTGGAATAGGAGCGGACGAGGCAATTGCGGAGACTTTCCGCGTATTGAAGCCGTTTGGGCTTTTCTTCGTGTTTGTCAAAGCAGGACAGGGGTTGCAGTATTTGGATACCGGTGAGGGCTTGGGAGGCAGGATCTTTCAATTGTATACACGCGAGTCTTTGTGCAATCTTCTACGACGACACGGGTTCAGGATTGTAGATGTGGTGGAAAGACACACCGAACGCCCATCAGGAGGGATAGACTGGATCGGAGCATATGCGGAGAGGCCCGGAATATAGGGCTATTGCAGCACGTTTATGCCCAGTTCTCTTGTAGAAGCCGCTTTGAGCGACTCACAGTGACATTGGCCCGCTGGTTCACTCGGGACCTTGTTAGGAATTGAGATTCTCAGCGTATCGAAGATAGGCTTGGAATCAGCGGGTCAAGTTACTCTACAACGTCAGGACCGAAACAAGAGGTGACGCTATGCTTGAGCAGAACCTGGCAGCAGGATCCTCCCTGTCTGAAGTGATAGCATCCGTGCATGCCCTTATTTCGGCTGCACAAGGTATGGTCGAGGAAATCTGGAGATTTGATGCAGGGGGCAAGATAAACTCTCTCTGCTCGATGAATACAGGCTTGCTCGTTGGTTCGGAAGACAAGAACGTTTACTGTATTGACATTGAGGGTAACGAGCAGTGGAGATATGAGACCAAAGGATGGGTCAACGCACTGCTGTATAGCGATTTAGACCGAAATGGTGTCGCAGAAGTTGTGGCTTGTTCTGAGGACAAACATATATACGTACTTAGCGAAAAGGGTGAACTGAGGTGGAGCTATGAGTGTGATGCTGCGCTGCGGGCAGCGTCGTTGGGGGATCTGGATGGCGATGGTGAGCTGGAGATCGTTGCTGGAGCTCTAGGTGGCTCGATATACGTCTTATCGCCCTATGGTGAGCTGAAGTCGGAGTTGAATATCTCTCACGATATTCATATGGCTAATGATGTGTGCAGCTTGTGTGTAGCTGACGTGACTGGAGACGGTAAGGCAGAAATCATTGCCGGAGCATTTGATACAGATGTGCACGTATTGAGATGGGAGGGGGGCTACGTCTGGCGATATGAGACTGGTCATTGGGTGCTTTCCATTGAGTCAAGTGATGTTGATGGAGATGGGCACAACGAAGTTATTGTTGGCTCAGAAGACAGGCATGTGTATGTCTTGGACCACAACGGGAAGCCAAAATGGCAATTTGAAGTGCAAGATCGAGTGATGGAAGTGTTGGCTGCGGACCTGGATCAGGATGGACAGTCAGAGCTAGTTGTAGCCTCAGAAGACCACGGCGTTTATGTACTTTCGCACTCGGGTGGGCTGATCTGGCGCCACGATGTTGGGGACATGGCTCGAAGCGTTAGTTTTCTTCCCGAAGCTGAGAAGGGGCCTATCCTGGTTGTGGGGCTTGATGATGGGCAAGTAGTGGCTTATCGTGTTCGGCATATCCAGGGAATTCTAGCGGCGTTGGAAGACGCATGTGCTTCCTTTAGGGATGGACGGGACCTCGAGGCAGGACTCACAGATGAGGAAAGAGACTGCCTAAAGTGGGTGCTGAGTCGAGGTCTGGAACGGGTACAAGAGAACATACCAAGCTTTGAGACCGCCTGGCAAGCGTATCGACGCGGAGATTTTGCACAGGCCCTATCTGTGTACTTGCAGCTTGCCTGGCGTAGAGTTGCTTTGAAGTGGTCATATCAGACAGACAATTGGGTCAGAAGCGTGTATGCTTGTGATGTTGACGGTGATGGCAAGAATGAAGTGGTGGTGGGTTCTGAGGACAAGTGCATATACCTGCTTGGTCAAGACGGGAAGTTAAGATGGAAATACCAAGCAGGCGACAAGATTTTCCAGATATATGCTGTGGACATTGACAATGATGGCCGAATAGAGATACTTGCGGGCTCAGAGGATCGGGGTATCTATGTTCTGGATAGTGGTGGCTTATTGAGGGCACGGTACGAGATGCCCGATTTTGTTAGGAGTATCTATGCCTGTGATATTGATGGCGATGGTGCAGTGGAGATAGTTGCAGGCTGTTTTGACAACTGCGTCTATGTTCTGGATTCTCAAGGGCGTGAGAAGTGGCACTATCGCACTAAAGATAAAGTCAGAGCTGTCCGTACCGAGGACATTGATGGAGATGGTCAAATAGAGGTTATGGCCGGATCTGGGGATAGGAATCTCTACGTGCTTGATAGCCATGGGGCTCTGAAGTGGCAGTACGAAACTGATCATTGGGTACGAAGCATCTGCCCCTCGGATGTGAATCTAGATGGTGAAAGAGAGGTGCTGATTGGAGCCGACGATAGATATTTGCATGTCCTCGATGGCCGAGGTAATCTTCTTTGGAGGTTCAGAACAAGCAACTGGGTGGCGAGCCTGTTTTGCCTCGACATTGATGCGGACGGTAATCCAGAGATCCTAATAGGTTCCTACGACCGGTATATGTACGTGCTTGGAAAAGGATGTCTGAAGTGGAAACATGATATGGGAGACAGGATCAAGACCATCTATGCCTTGGATCTGGATGAGGATGGCAGCGCCGAGATTCTCGTCGGTTGTGATGATGGGATGGTCTACGTCTATGACCTAGTGAGTTTACGGGATATCAACGCATATGTTGGAGCGAGTTGGGAATCGCTGGTTAGTAGTGTCGGGAGTGTGACCGAAGCCGTCGAAGTACTTCTACAGGGTGATGAGTATCTGCGTGGATATGCCATACATAAGTCATTTGATCTTCTAGCACAGTCACCTGAAATGCTACGCTTGGCTGTCGGGAGGATATGGCAAGACGACTCAACCTATGTGCGTTGTCAGTTTGCTCAGCTTATTCCCAGTATCTTCCCGAAGGCCCCCGACAAGTCTTGTGAGCTAATTCGAATCTTAATTGCCGCTGGCCAGCAAGAAGTGCTGCTGGATCTGGTGGACCGCCTATCACAGATGGTGAGTACATCCTATGCTGGAAAGGTCTTTCATTCTCTTCTCTTGCTAGCTACAGTCGATGATATGTGGGTTCGTCGGGACTTAGCAAGAAAACTTGCGGATGTGGTGATTTCTTATCCTGAACACACTCTTCCTATTCTGTTCCAACTGGCCTGTGACGAGGAGGAATGGGTACAGCATGAGACTGCTGTCTCGCTGTCTCGTTATCTAAATCGAGTCACAGATGCCAACTTGATCTTTGAGACTATAGAAATTCTTCTGCGGAAGCATTGTCAAATCTCAGTACTTGGCTATATTTCAACTCTTTCGCGAGAGAGACCAGTACGTGTATGCTTCAGCTTGTTCTATGACTTGGTTTCACCTCGACTTATCGAGGACCTGGCTTCTATAGAGCCCATTTTTTGGGCGTATTTTGATCGGCAGGATGTGCTAGGTTCGGATATAGTACGGATCCTTCGAAGCCTTCATCAGATTGCAGAGACCGCTCGCGAAATCGATCAGACAGACAACCTTCAAGGCAAGGTTCAATATATCATCCAGGCTGCTGCTGCAATTGAAGAGATCGGTCGGGACATATACAGTTTGGGTGAATCGGCATCGGCTTTTCTTCATGTTCTGTCTCGCTGGAGAACTGTTCTATCCACCGCTCTGAGCAATCTACAGCAAAGATCGGATCTGCGAGTGACTACTTCGACACAGCGGGTGCTATATGCCTCTGTGGTTACGCTCGTCTTTGATCTGGAGAACAAGGGCCGTGGTTTGGCGAGGAATATCTGTGCAAGACTTGTGCTCTCAGACGAGTATAGGGTACTGAAACAACCAGAAAAGATTCCAGTCATCTACGCTGGCCAACAGCGTCAGTTGGACTTTGTTGTGGAACCTGTGAAGCTGGGACAAATGAGAGTTGAGCTTGAAGTGGAATATGACGACTTGGTTGAGGGCGGAAGGAAGCGCCTGTTTGCAGACAGAATTCGCTTTATCGATCGACCAGAGAAGGAATTTGTGACTCTGGAGCCTAATCCTTATATCACTGGCCGACCCTTAAGGACCAAGGATGCCCCCATGTTTGCAGGGCGCGAAGATGTGTTTGAGTATCTGCGCGCTAATCTCCTGGGCAAATATCGCGACAACATCGTAGTGCTCCATGGTCAGAGAAGGACTGGCAAGACTTCTGTACTTTACCAAATGGGACGCATACTCGGCGACTCCTACGTTCCAGTGCTCATTGATGTACAGGGCTTTCTAGATCCGGGTATCTCCGTCTTTCTGTATACGCTTGCTAGTAGAATCCACGATGAGGTAACGTCTAGAGGCTTTGATATGAGGCTCCCCGATTTGGCTGACTTTGAAGACCAGCCAGGTATCGTATTTCGACGGCGGTTTCTTCCTCAAGCGCTGATGGCCATCGATGTGCGAACCCTCGTGCTAATGTTCGACGAGTTCGAGCTTCTCGAAGAGCTTGTACAGCAAGGCAAGCTGGATCAAGGCATCTTTCATTACCTAAGGAATCTGATGCAGCATTCTGATCGGCTGGATTTCTTGTTCGCTGGCACGCACAAACTGGAAGAGTTGAGCAGCGACTACTGGTCGATTCTTTTCAACATGGCGATATACAAAAGGATCAGTTTCCTTGACACTGAAGATGCGCGTAATCTGATCACAATGCCCGTTTCCGAGTATTTCGAGATCGATGATTTGGCTGTTGACAGAATCATCTGGACCAGTGCGGGACATCCTCATTTCACTCAGCTCATTTGCCAGCAACTGGTGACCCACCGAAATCACAGACGGCTGGATTACATAACGGTGGGAGACGTCAACGTGGTCGTAGATAGGGTAGTCGAGACAGGTGGGATTCATATCGACTATCTTTGGCGCGAATCGACTGTTCAGGAGAAGCTCTGTCTTGCTGCTTTAGGTGAGACACTTAGACGACAAGGACGTGCTACCATCCTGGATCTTCAAGTCGCCCTCAGCAGATATGGACAGAAGATGAATCTCAGTCAAGTGATTGAGAACCTTGTCGCCCGCGATCTCGTGGTGGAGCAAGACAATGGGAGTTGTGTCTTCCGGATAGGTTTGGTGGAGAAGTGGATAGAACGATACAAGAGCATTCAGCAGACTCTGCGGGAGGTCACGGCATGAACTCAGTATCAGTGTCGAACCCCTTCTATCATAGGGGGGCCGTTATTGAATCCGAGCATTTCTATGGCCGTAAGCGAGTGCTAGTTGAAATCTGGGATCATCTACATCATGTTCAGAGCTGCTCGATCGTTGGAGAGAGGAGAATTGGGAAAAGTTCTCTGCTTCATCAAGTTGCTGATGCTAGTAACCGAGCCAAGAAGGGACTGACTTCGGATAGGTCGCTAGTGATCCTTTTTGATTTTCAAGGCATGAGCCATCTCTCTCCTACACAGTGTTGGAGACTCTGGCTTCAACAGATTTGTCAAGAGTGCGAGGGGCCGGAACTTCGTATGCGTGCCGCTGAGTTGAGCCGATTCAGTGAGATCCCTTTTTTTGAGATTGAGAATCTGATTCGCAGATACTTCAAGGGGGAGAGACAGTTGCTATTTCTGTTAGACGAGCTTGAATACGCTGCGCGTAGTGACAGCTTGGATGCAGACTTCTTTGGCGGGCTGAGGAATCTGGCTATGCACTACGATGTCGCTTTTGTCACGGCTACTCAAACGGGATTACTTGACCTTCACTATTCTGAGACTTTGCTTGGTTCTCCTTTCTTCAATATCTTTGATGAGATAAGGCTTGGAGGTTTTGAGAAGGAAGAGGCGTTGGCGATGATCCATGGATATTTGCAGGGGACACCGGTTGTGTTCAATGGCCGGGACGAGGTCTTTCTATTCGACCTTGCCGGCTATTTCCCTTTTTTCCTTCAGCTAGCTTGCTACTACCTCTTCCAAAGCTATGTCGATGAGCCGTCCCTGGGCGCTAGTAATAGATATGGACGTGTTCGGCTTGTCGTTGCGGAGAGGTGCCAATCTCATTTCCAGTACTATTGGAAGCACTGTTCAGATGAGGAGAAGGCGATCCTGACGATTCTTGCGTTCTCCAAGCAGGAAGAGAGACTCTCCAGACTGAAAGTTCCAGATACTCTGGAATCGGTACAGCGCGACCTGGTCGTACGGGGACTAGTCGTGGCTGAAGGTGGAGAGCACAGAGTGTTTTCCTCTCTTTTCCGCGACTGGATTATTGGTGAAGTCAGACTTACCGCGGACAAGAATAGGGTTGAGGACTTTGACACATGGCTGGCGAGTGCTGCTGCCAAGCAACTTGGGACGAAGGCGGTCCGGGTTGTCAAGAAATTCCAATCGGTCTTCTTAGGTGTTAAGCCCGTTTACTGGGGAATGATCGGCAAGCTGGTTGCTGATAGCATAGGCAGCGACACCTTGAGCGCTTTCTTCGATGCGCTTACGGGCAAATTGGTGTGAACCGTGAGCATGTATCGCTTCAATCGGATCGGAAGGTGGGTGGGAGAGGGTGTATTGCTGGGTTGATAAACAAGCCGCTGCTGGACGCAGGGTTGGAGCTGGCAGGATTGGCGTAGATCATGCACTTGATCGACTCGCACGCGCACCTGGACTCTTCCAAGTTCGATGGCGGCCGGGAGGCGGCGATCGAGCGCGCGCGGGAGGCGGGCGTTGTCGCCATCCTGAACGTGGGAGGCGATCTGGCCTCCAGCCGGGCGGCG
>Ga0180437_10010065_pt1 | contig 11591 bp, 12 predicted proteins | sample SS_ome_4_FD_132410 | JGI IMG/M metagenome (GOLD analysis project Ga0180437, IMG submission 132410) | Hypersaline lake sediment archaeal communities from the Salton Sea, California, USA - SS_3_D_1 metaG | ecosystem: Environmental > Aquatic > Non-marine Saline and Alkaline > Hypersaline >... | reverse complement strand
TCCATGAAACCCAGATCAGGGAGCTGGCGGACTTATCTGCAACCATTGACAGGGAAAGTGCAGGGAGAAAACTGATTGGCAGACTCAACAGTTTAGCGATGATTCACGGATTCACATTCAATGGGGTATACATAAGGAGCCAGAAGACGCGGTGGGGCAGTTGCTCCCGAAAAAACAACATCAGCCTGAACGTCAAGCTTGCGTTGCTGCCGGAAGATCTGGTCGACTACGTGATTCTGCACGAGCTTGTCCACACCCGAATAGCCAATCACAGTAATGGCTTTTGGGATGAGCTGGACAAATATGTGGGAAATAGCAAGGCCATCGTTTCAAGGCTAAAGAAGTATGACCTTGGATTGGCATAGCAGGCGAACTCGCATATAGACCTGCACGGAGTACCGCAACGAGAATCCGGGCTCGTCTGGAATCAGATGAGTACCAAATGCTTCACAGGGCAATGATAAACAACTTCTCTATTTAGAGGAGTGCCACGTCGCGAAACGTGGCTTGCCGGCGCAACCTTCCTGTTCATCCCCGAAAACCCCAATACGATTCATAAAAAATAGGCCTAGCGCGGCTTGAGGGGGCCGCGGCCCCGTGATTTCGGGCGGGGGAGCCCTCAAATATTAGGTATAGACCCATAGCTGCTGAGTTGTAGGCCTGAGGGGCTGGGTTTTCTAGAACATCCGCACCAGTGGCGCAGTAAGAGATGGAGTAACCGCTCCTCAATGGAGGCCGAAGTTAAGATATCGCCCGCCCTAATAGCTCTTTGGGAAGCGCTGCCCTGACCCCGACCCTGGGGTTGACAATCTGGTTTATCTTCAAGTCCACGGCATTGCTTATCAACATAATAGCATCCAGAAAACCGAGGCCATTAAATTCCATTATCAACCCGGCCATGTCATCCAAAGCTATATGATAGGCCTCCTCCAGGGTTCTTCCCTCTCCGACAGTCATCACGTGCGATTGTGTTACCACCATGGGATGTGTCAGCCTGATACTATCGGTTACCTCACAGCGCAGCGTCAGTATAGACTCCGTCTCCACAGCGGAGAGATGGCTCTCTCCATCTGCCATGAGGGCATGGACATCGCCAGCAGCCAGCATGGCACCCTTTACGAAGATGGGCAAATAAACGGAAGCACCTTCGGCTATATCGGTAATGTCCATGTTGCCGCCATGTGGTCCTGAGGTGCCGCTGCTTATACTCGCCTCAGCTGGCGCCACGCCGATCTTCCCAACCATAGGCCGCAGGGGGATTTGCAGGCTGTCACTAAAATAAACATGTGTATCATCATACGTCACCACCTTGTAACTGGGCTTGGAGATGCGGTCAGCGAAAGCCCCCTTGCCGGGTATCGCAGTGATAGCTGCCTCGCCGGCGGTCAGTTTGATTTTCAGGATATCTACCTTGAGGGTTAGCCCGGGTTCCGCGCCCTGAACCTCAACCGGACCGGTAACAGGCAGAACCACTGAATCAGGAAAGGTTTCAATGAAGGTAAGTATACTTGGGGTCTCCAGCTGAAAAATTTCTCTAGGAGCAACGGTCAGTGCCGGAGGGTTATCCGGGCTGTAATGGTGAACATGTCTTTCCTTAGCAAGGAATTTCATGGACGACTCCTCATTCTTTTTATGCTAATGATAACATCACAGGTAGGAATCACTCCAGTTGGTAGGCCCAGATTCCCGACGTGGCGACCAGCCATATAGGAAAAAACGCCAGGGGCAGTCCGTGAGGCATACGATGTTTAATCAAAATCTATTATGTACAGCAAGAGGAAAATATTAATAAGATGATAGCAAGAGGTTCTTCAAGGCATTTTCCAAAGTAGAGTGTTTAAAGATGTATCCGCTAGCTAAAAGCTTCCTTGGGATTACCCTCTGCCCATAAACAAAGACTGTGGCAAATTCACCAGTTATGAGCCTTAATATAAACTCTGGTATAGGCGGTACTAGAACTCGTTTACCTGTTAGCCGCGATATGGTCTCCATCAGTTCGTGATTTTGTATAGGTTGAGGAGCAATCACGTTTACTGGCCCAGAAATATCTTCATTATCCAATAAGAAAAAGAAAGCTCCAGCAACATCAGCTTGGTGCACCCAGGAAACCCACTGCTGTCCATTGCCCCATCGACTAGCCAAGTGTAATTTAGCAAGGGATAATAATTTGGGTAATACTCCACCGTCGAGACCAAACACATGACCCAATCGGCAGATTACCACCCTAACATCACTCTCGGTTGCTTTCTCCGCCTCTTTTTCCCATTCTGTAGCAACCATCGCCAGGAAATCATTACCCTGCGCAGCGCTCTCATCAAGAATCTTATCTCTGTGGAAACCATAATAGCCTATACCGGATACATTGAAAAGGTGCTTGACCCTGCCTCTTCTATTTCTTAAAGCATCTACTATGTTTCTTGTGGCCACAATGCGGCTGTCAGCTATCTCGTGCTTTGCCCTCACCGTCCAGCGCCGAAAAATAGAGGCACCAGCTAAGTTAATCACTACATCATATTCCGAAAGAAGCTCCTGCCACGGTCCAGGCTTCAAAACGTCAGCACGAATCACAGGAATATCGTCGTGTATTGCTATGCCTTTTGTACCCTTGCGAGATAGCACCGTTACCCGATAACCACTGGCTCTCAAGGTGGATGATACCGTCTTGCCGATAAAGCCAGTGCCCCCGATAACAAGGATATTTATATTTTTCATTGTCAGGATTATACTATGATGATAGCTTGGAATGTAATATCTACTGGCCGAGATGAAAACGAGTTCATCAATACCGAATAAGAGTATGCTTACCAGCCTGATGACCGTTTTGATGACACTGTGTAATGTCCTATATATCTCTTATGCGATCCCAGCGAGAAAGCTGCGTGCTTTGTTGCCAGAATTTCTAAAGTTGGCAACTCTAGAAGAAGATACAGCCTTTCTCTCCATCGTGGTTCTCCAGAGCACAAAGGTACATTTAAACTCTTTACCGTTTGCCCGCTTCAATTACAACCAGCTTAATATAAGAACATATATCATAGATCCAGTTACCGGCTATCATGGGGTCTACTTTCTGAGAAGCGGGGTAACCTCCCGCTTCATCTCGCTGGCAACACGCACGTTGGGTGTCCCGTGGCAACACATCAACCTTGAAGTTCAGGTTACACATGATAGTAAAAACCTGCGCTCTTATGCTGCTGCCGGAAAATGGCAGGAAAAATATAATTTTACAGCAGTTGAACTAGCAACGCCGTCAAGAAAGTTGAAGTCATTTGCAGACGTGAAATCGGCGGTTGACTACATAGTCCGGCCACTCATTGGTTTTTTCGGAGACCGTGAACGTGTTGGGCGCTTCAATATCTGGCATCAGGATATTATGCCGCAAATCTGGCAACTACAGCAGATTGATTTTCCATTATTAAGTGAACTAGGTATTATTGAAGAAGTTACTAAACCGCATAGTGTTTTCTTCTTAGCACAAGCTGACTTTTCCATTTATATGCCTCCGACTTTTATCAATAGAAAAAGGGGGTGAATCAGAATGTGGTTTATAGCTGGGATTATAGGAGGACTCATAGCCGGTGCTTTCATGGCTATCGCTTCGCAACTTGGCTACGGGCTTGGCATCGTAAAGTCTCACCTAATCGTCATCGACGGCGCTTTTTCCCTGCGAATGCTCAAACGCGATGGTGGCACTGCAGTCATTTACGCACTCGGAACTACGATACATCTGGTGACCAGTACTATATTTGGGATGGTCTATGTTATTATCGCTAGAGTAGCTGGCTTTGCCCCAACTCTGCCTCTGGCCATTATTGTCTATGTATTGATTCTCTGGCTGGCAATGCTGGCTGTAGCTCTCCCCATAGCTGGGCAGGGATTCATGGGCAGTAAAATACGCCGCTCCGTGTGGCTGGAGCAGTTAGCCCTTCACATTATCTTCGGCATTGGTTTCTGGTGGGCTTTGGGGATTGTCTGACTGGTATTTCAGAGCATAGGGGTCGACATCAAACTTGCGCCTTAAACCGTTCGCGCTCATATACCGCACATTACCGAAAATCGGACGGCTTCCCCACGGTCGGTCATGTTTGCCAAAACACCAAGCAACTCCCGCGAACCCATTTGGGTCTCTTCCATCAAGCTCATACTTGTTATTCAAATAGAGCGCTCGCTTATACGCTTCTTCCGGATCCGCTGACCACTCAAGGATCTTCTTGCCCCAGTACATCCTCATATAGCCATGCATTTTCCCGGTTGTTACCATCTCTTTTTGCGCCGCGTTCCAATAAGAATCATGCGTTTTCGCATTTTCCAATTCCTCCAGGGAATACTCAAATGCTCTGTGGTCATCTCTATGTTCACATAGCGTGCGTTTCGCCCACGCCGGAAGCCCGTCAAAAGAGTCGTAGTGCGGATTGTAATGGACGAAATTCATACTAAGCTCTCGCCGGACCAGTAGCTCTTCAAGGAAAGTATCTATGCCCGGACTATTGCTCTTAATGATTTTAAGAGCAATATACAAAGGGGATATTTGCCCAAAGTGGAGATACGGGCTCAAGTTGGAAAGACTATTGGCATTCGGGTCATTTCTCAGAGATTCGTAGCTATCCAGTTTCCTGTTGATAAAATCCTCCAGCCGTTCTTTCGCTTCCCTAGTCCCACCGCGAAAGCCGTGGACTGGTTTAACGCTCTGGTCTATGGTAATGCCTGATAGCGCAGTGCGAGTACTCATGATATCATAACTGTCAAATATTAGCTTTGAAGAATCAATGAGAGTGGCCTGTCCTTCCAGTGGTTTTAAATATACTGGTAGTATCCTGTGAAGTTTACGTCGGATGGTGGCAGCAGAGTATTCTTCTCTGTCGGATACTGTTTCAACAGGGACAACCACATCGCTTTCAACCTGTAGCAGAGGACACCCTATGCGTTCGGCAGCATTCTGACGCCACTGCTTCTGTATCTTCAGATATCCAAGATCACAGACAACGAGTGACGCCTTTCTAGCCAATGCAACAGCACCATGTTCTGGAGAATCGTGTCGAACAACCATCGCAATGCCCCTGTCTTTGAGAGACAGACTGACCTCTCTCAGGCCTTCAAGCATAAAACAGTAATGGCGCTCATTGGCCTCTGGATAGGTATCTGTAAGCCCAAAATATACGATGAGCGGTTTCTTGTGTTCATTCGCTCGCCTGATAGCATACTCCAACGCATGGTTACATTCCGTTCTTTGTGAGGCCTGCATCCAATACAGAACATAATCGCCCTTTCGCAAACTATGCCGATTAAGCGCTTTAACTCTTTCTTCTTGAATCATCCTCGTAAATATTACTCGATAAAATATCAGTTTTTGTCAAATTTCCGCAAGAAATTGAACATGACCTGAATAGGTTCTTGATATTAGGTACTTAGATGTAATAGAATACTTCCTCTAGCTTAAATCTCATTTTGATATTTGAGTTCCCAGTCTAGGCAAAAGTATAAAGTCTTTTCAAATTCAGATCTAAAGACTGGACAAACGGATTAAAAACAGATTAATATCAGCAAACATGAGTATAATTGATGGAATACGACCTTAGAAAGTGACAGTCTGTGTTAGTAGAATTTCTCATTCATTTAGTACTGTGGTTACTAGGTTTCATATTCTTTCTCAGCATACCTATCTGTAAGAATGGTCAATTGACAAATGTTACCCGTCCCACCGTATCAATTGTCGTTCCCGCACGGAATGAAGAAACAAATATCATGATACTGTTAAGATCTTTGCAGGGTCAGATAAAGGCAGGGGATGAAATACTCGTTGTAGACGACCATTCAGAGGATAGAACCGCTACCGTAGCGGAAAAAGAAGGTGCCAGAGTTATTAAATCAAAACAAATTCCTCCCGGGTGGACCGGCAAGACATGGGCATGTCACCAGGGAGCTCAGGAAGCAACCGGCAAAGTTCTTATCTTTCTAGATGCCGATACGACAATCGAAGGCGGCGGGCTCGACCGTATTGTCGGCAGCTATGGTGAAATTGATGGCGTAATGTCAATCCAACCCTATCACAGAATGTATAAGTTATATGAGCAGTTGTCCGCCTTCTTCAACATTATTCTAATGGCTGCCATGGGGTCTTTCACTATCTTTGGTAGAGCGATTAAGCCTATTGGCCTGTTTGGTCCAGTAATAATAGTGGATAAAAAGCTATATTCTGAAAGCGGTGCCTTTGAGAAGGTAAAGGGAGAAATACTGGAGGATTTGGCTTTCGGCAGCGAGTTCAAAAAACGAGGTGTTGCACTCCACTGTTATGGCGGCAGGGAGACTGTCGCTTTTCGTATGTACCCGGGCGGCTTAAACCAGCTGATAATGGGCTGGAGTAAAGGCTTCGCCATGGGTGCCGTTAAGACCTCAATCCCCGTTCTCATCATGATAATCGCCTGGATAACCGGAGCGATGGGCACGACGAGACATCTCATTCAGGGCGCACTCATCACAGATACATCACTTTTAGTATTATGGGGATTTCTCTACATCGCTTTTGCGGCTCAAATATACTGGATGCTCCACAGAATAGGCGACTTCAAACCGTACACGGCACTACTGTTTCCGATTACTCTGTTTTTCTTCTTAATTGTTTTTACCTATTCCTTTTTCATCGTTTTTATCCGTAGAAATGTGAGCTGGAAAGGGAGAACGATAGAAGTAAAAAGAAGGGATAAGGATGCTGGTACATCTACCAACAGCCATCACCATCACGATTGACGTCATAGCCTGGTTTATAATCCACATGGGTGTGTCGTACATAATGTCGCGCCAGCCATTAGCTTCTTTCAGTAGCAATTCCTGGCTTTACAGGAAACGCGATTGGGAAAAGAACGGCAAATTTTATGAAAGACTTTTTAAACTTAAATCCTGGAAGAGAAGACTACCTGATGGAGCAGCTATATTCAAGAACGGTTTCGAGAAGAAGCATTTAAAGGAGACCAATAAAGATTATCTTGATTCATTTATCAAAGAGACCTGTCGGGCTGAACTCACCCACTGGCTAGTATTTCTATTCGGGCCGCTGTTTCTTATGTGGAATCTATGGTGGGTAGGTATAGTGATGATACTGTACGCAACAATAGCTAATATCCCATGTGTTATTACTCAGCGATATAACAGGATACGGCTTCAGCGGATAGCCAGATAAGACAAGTTTATTATACATTGTAGAAGGCTGGGATAAGTAAGAAATAGAAACTCCAAAAGCATCTAATAATTTCTCGTTTTTGGCCTAAGGCTTTTCAAGCTTTCAGCATAGGATCAAAAAACAGATGGCAGCGGGTGGATTTAAAGTAACGACTTTATACAGTTCTGACTTCGCTGCTGTGACGAAATAAAGGGGGGAGTATTTAGTTCCCCCCTCCTAACGGATATCAACTAATTTTTCCTATTATCCTTCCACCTTATATTCAAACTCCACATTCCCTTTTGCTTTACCTTCTTCGTCGTATTCTGTATATGTTACCTTTACCTCTTCGAAATTATTTGTAATTATTAGTATTGGTCTCTCACCTGATTCTGCTATGCCCGAAAAATCAAAACCCGTTATCAGCACATTCTTTAGCTCGTATTTAAGATATGTTGCCTGAGCTTCTCCAAACATCGTCGTCAATTCTATTTCGAGCTTCGGTATCACTTCTCCCTTCAAGCATTTCTCCTGCAGTTTTGGCGATGCTTTCTCATATTTCATGGTAATAGTAAGGTCATCTATAACCGCAGCTCCACGGCGACGTGATTGACCGGTCGCGCCGCCACCAGGCTTCTGAGCTCCCCAATCGATTGACAGGATTTCTATCCATTTGCTGTGATTCGTATCATCCGATTCTCCGTCAATCCCGGCATATTTGGCAAAATATGCCATCATGCTATTACTAGGCATAACGTCATTCGCAACTACCGCTGGCATAAAAGCCTTACCTATCATTTCTTCAGGCATCTCAGATGCTTGTACACCTGCTGTCGTACACGAACTACCAATTAGCCCCAAAATGAGTATTACAATAAGAATTGAAATGCTGAGTTTTTTTACTTTAACAAACATAATAACCTCCTTTATTACCGATTTTGCCTAAAGGTAGATAATTGCCGTTCCTCTTTCATTTATAATTATAAAACTAAATCTTTTGGTAATAATACATAACCAACAAACAAAAATAAAGAGCACTTTAGTACTGGTTCATATATTTTGCGAGCCCAAATCTAGATGGATCTGATTCTTAACTTTCTAGATAAGTTGATTGCGGTCGTTATGTCTTGCTTATTCAAAGGTGTTAATATCTTTCCTTATATTCAAAAACTGTTAAATGCCAATCTTAAATGTTATATTTGACCAATCTGATTGAGGAGGGAGAATATGCTGCTCATATTTATAGAAACATACTAAGGTAGAACCTTTGATCAGAAAAGAGGGCTTGTAAAAAGATATAACTGATGCAGTATGTAAAAACTTTTCGGTTAATCCTGAAACTGTAAGTACCCTGGTACATGAGGGAAAGAAGGAGAATAGTACCAAGCCAGGTAAATTGGTTGTTGATTCTTAGTTATTGTTTTCCTCGGAGTATCCTATCGCATCCCTGATCTACCCATATTCAATGTTTAATTGTGGGGTGCTCCGTCTGGATCTATTGAACCAGTCTTAAAACTGTTCCTTTTTTAAAATATTTCATCAATGATTCTCACCATTTTCATACTTCATTCAAACTGCTGCTTTCACTCTACTATTTAAAAATTGTAAAAAAGCTGAGTACTTATGGACTTGTTACTGGTAAGTGAGGTTGTAACAATTGAAAGGTGTAATGCCTACTAACCACTCGATGCCGTTTGCGCAATTGTTACTGAACATACGAATGTCTTTAGGATTAACTCAGGAAGAGCCAGCAGAGCGTTTTGGCGTTACCGCAAATGATATAAACTTTTTTGAACAGAACTGGATTGTAGATTCGGAAGCCAAGCGCAAGATTCTCCGAAAAATGTGTTTTGCGGTAAATTGGTAAAAAAGCCGACACGTATTTAATATCTAGGGTGTAGCCGAGGGATAATGAGTAAACATAGGGTTAGCCTAGAGGATAACGGCCTAAAGTTAAATAGGATACTAGAGGCATTGTATGAGGCACAAAGCTTACTTCGGCAGGAGCTAGAGTTGGTGATGCTAGATGGTGCAAGCCCTCTTGAGATACAGGGGTTGACTACAGCATTATGCGACACTGATAAGGTTATTACTGATTTACTGGATTGTAATTTACCTGGTGCATAATTCTACTGAGTATTACGATAAAGCATTATAGCTCACAATAGACTCCCGTGACCCTAGATGACGTGCCCCCCGAAAACGATACCAGTTATAATCTCGTAAAAAGGGGGGTTAATAGATGGCCAAGAAAGGGTTTACACCGGAACAGATCATCAACAAGCTCCGCGAAGCAGAAATACTGCTTAATCAGGGAGCCACCATCGCCATTATCAGCTTATTATTTACTGTTTTGCCGCTACCACTATATTTAGCGAAGAAAGAGAAAGAATGTTACAGGATATTTGACAAACACTTTTAACAAGACGCTGGATCAGCAAGCTTAAGGCTTGTACCTACGCAGATAGATAAAAAAATGAAATTAGGGTGTTATCATTCGGTTACATTGATGCAAACCTACGGCCTTGAATAATGCGTGTTATTAACTGTAACATTTCATTGGCTAATTCGCTAAACAAGGTGTGGAAAGTATTTGCAAAATACTGATAATACAGATTCGTACTCGAATATTGAAGTAGAAGGCATAGTTGATCGTGCAGCTGCTGGTGATAAAGAGGCGTTCGGCCGTCTTTATGACATTTATGTTGACCGAATTTATCGCCACATTTACTACAGGACGAGTAACGTTGAAGATGCGCGAGATCTTACCCACGATGTGTTTATTGAAGCATGGCAAGCATTACCTCGGTACAAACGTACAAAGACCCCATTTTTGGGGTGGCTTTTTACGATCTGCCGTCATACAGTCATCGACTATTATCGAACCAAAAAGGATTATGCCTATCTTAACAATGAAATAATATTGGAGGATGTTGGGAAGAGCCCGGAAGAATTTGCGGAGGCACAATATAACCAGCAAGAAATCAGAAGAGCAATTCTAAAGTTGCCGTGCGATCAACAGCAGGTAATATTAATGAGTTTCATCGAGGGCTTTGATTATAGGGAAATAGCGGCAACATTAAATAAAAGTGAAGGAAATATTAGGGTAATAATACATAGAGCGTTAAAAAAGATGCGGGAAATCATGGGTGCAGCAGGGAAATAAATTGGGAACCACAGAAAACATATTAACCAATTGTATAAGAGAGATTAAATCAGGCAAGGCTACTTTGTCTGAATGCCTGGATCGTTATCCGTCTAAGCGTCGGGAGCTTGAACCCCTGCTCAAGATAGCCTTGAATATATATGAACCACCGGCAATGCAGCTGGATGAGAGTTATAAACAAGCTGCAAAAGCCAGATTGTTACAGCAAATAAGAACCGCTAAGCAGAAACAATCCAGATCATTAACGGATATCTTTAGTTTCGGAATATCTCCACGATTAGTCTGGGCAAGGGCAGCCATGTCAGTCCTGGTTATAATCATATTATTGTCAATGTCGGCTGGTGGAACAGCATATGCTGCTCAGGGTAGCCTACCTGGAGATATACTTTATCCGGTGAAACTAGGCACCGAGGATGCCCGGTTGCTGGTAGCCGGCGGTAACTCTGCTAAAGCTGAATTGAATCTAAATTTTGCGCAAATTCGCCTGGTAGAAATGAGTAAATTGGTAAATAAAGACGAGGAAAGAGTGCAATTAGCGATAAAAGGATATCAGGAAAATCTCGAAGCTGCTCTAGTGCAAATTCGAATGATTTCTGATGCTTCAGCCTTACATCACATGTTCGTCTGGGCTTTAGAGGATATGCAGAAACAGATGACATTTTGTGATAACGTCATTGATGGTAACCCTGCATACTTTGGACGCGTCAATGAAGCTACTTCGCTGGCCATAAATCAACAGGTAGAATTACTCAAGATGTTGGCACAACAAGACATTCTGCAAGCGACGCAGGCGAATCTTAATATGATGCAGAACAGGTTGCAGCGGGCTCAGGTTAAAGCGAGTGGTAACCAATATCAAATGATGGAAGAAGCGCTGCTTCAATATCAGGTATTCAGTCGCCTTGGAGGAAGAATCCTTCAAAGCTCTCAAGTCTTGCAGAATCACAGTGCCGAAATTGAGGCATTAAGCCTGCAAGCGACAACAACTTACCTCGACACACTTAACGCTTTATCTCAGCATGTTCCTCAGGAATACCAAAGCATCATTGAAACCTCCAGACAGGCGACAATGCAGTTCCAATCACAAGCTGGCTATGGGTTTCAAAAGCATGGTACTGACTCGGCGCAGGGTAATTCAAGGGGCGATGGAGGGACTAGCCCGGGCGATGGTAGTTCAGGAAGCGGCAGCGGGACTAGCCCGGGCGATGGTGGTTCAGGGAGGGGCAGCGGGACTGGCCAGGGCGATGGTGGTTCAGGGAGCGGCAGCGGGACTGA
>Ga0180437_10010062_pt1 | contig 11594 bp, 9 predicted proteins | sample SS_ome_4_FD_132410 | JGI IMG/M metagenome (GOLD analysis project Ga0180437, IMG submission 132410) | Hypersaline lake sediment archaeal communities from the Salton Sea, California, USA - SS_3_D_1 metaG | ecosystem: Environmental > Aquatic > Non-marine Saline and Alkaline > Hypersaline > Sediment... | reverse complement strand
GTAATTTTTGCACCGAGCGGATTCAGCCTTTCTTCGATTTTTTCATAGCCGCGGTCGATATGATACACCCGGTTGACTATGGTAGTGCCTTCCGCCGCCAGACCCGCCAGCACAAGCGCCGCCGAGGCCCGAAGGTCCGAAGCCATAACCGGCGCCGCTATCAGCTTCTCCACGCCCGCAACGATCACCACAGGACCCTCTTTCCGCAGATTCGCCGCCATTCTATTCAATTCGGCAACGTGCATAAATCTGTCCGGGAAAATCTTCTCGATTATCACGCTGTTGCCCTCCGCAAGTGCCAAAAGCGCCATGAGCTGGGCCTGCAAGTCCGTGGGAAAGCCCGGATACGGCTGAGTGGTAATGTCCGCCGTGCCTATTGGGCCCCTGCGGCAAACCACGCAGCCGCCATCGACAGCCTCCACCGCCACCCCCATATTTCGCAAACGGTCAACAACCGCCATCATATCTTCCAGCCGACAGTTAACCACCTTCAATTCCCCCGCCGTTATCGCCGCCGCGACCATAAATGTCCCCGCCTCTATTCGGTCGGGAATAACCTTATATTCCACAGGCTGCAACTGCTCCACACCCTCAATCGTCAACCGGGGAGAGCCTGCACCGCTTATCCTCGCCCCCATCTTGTTCAGGCAGTTTGCCAGGTCGGCAAGTTCCGGCTCGCACGCCGCCGACTCGATAATGGTCCGGCCCTTGGCCAGGGTCGCTGCCATAAGCACGTTTGCCGTGCCCAAAACGGTCGAGCCGAACGGCCCCCCGAGGAAGATGTCCGTGCCTTTGAGCCCCTGCGGGGCTTCGGCGACAACGTACCCGCTTTTGAGGTGTATCTGCGCTCCGAGCTCCCGCAGGCCACGAAGGTGAATGTCAATGGGCCTGTCACCGATTGCGCATCCGCCGGGCATTGAAACCTCTGCACGACCGCACCGCGCCACCAAAGGCCCCAGCACACAAATGCTCGCCCGCATCCGCCGAACAATGTCATACTCGCCCACCGGATTATCGATAACCGCCGAATCTATCGACACGTCACCATTGGCGCCTCTCTCGACCAGACAGCCAAGCTGACCAAGCAACTGACTGAACACCGAAATATCCGAAAGCTCCGGCAGCGATTTCAAAACCGTTTTGCCCGGCGCAAGAATAGTAGCCGCCATTATCGGCAGCGACGCGTTCTTAGAGCCGTTCACCGTAACCGTCCCGCGAAGCTGAACCGGCCCCTCGACGTGAAATATATCCATAATTCAATCCCTTGAAAAAGGTCGTCATCCTGCGACACTCCAGAGCGAGCCTCTGGACAGCCACCAATGTAATACAACCCGGATTCCATTGCAACCTTGCTCACCCATATTATGTTGTGATAGAATACCCTGTAACAGCCGTTACCTTTCGGACTGTAATAGTTCCTGAGCAGCCGGCCGGGGCCCCCCTCACGCCCAAGTAAGCCGAGCAACGAATAGCGGGCCAAGGGTAACCATAGTTCTTTTGGCAGGTTCTATCGACATTTGAATATTAAATGCAACGTTCCGTTACGAACAGGGCAACGTTGTCATTCACGCGAAAGCGGGAATCCACCCGGTTTGTCAACGTTTGTTGAACTCGACACTCGCGCGGCAGTGACAATAGAGCTATTCAAAAAAAATAAGAACCAAGGAGAAAAGGCAACGAATATCTTTGAGATAATTAAGCAGGTTGTCACGACAATAACGATAACCGACGTTATCATTTGTCTGCCCGGAATGATCCTGCTGGCCGTCTGGCTGCTGCGAACCTCCTTGGGCAGAAAAGCACTCGCCCACTCACAGCCCCGCCGAAACAATATGCCCGTCTATATGCCTTTTATTCCACTGCTGGTTTGGCTGGCCGTATTGGTGGTCCTCACGTACGTCAAGGAACGCAACCTCCCTGAACTGCCGGACTGGCAGAATTCATACTTTGACCATCTGATTTTGTGCATCGGCGCAATGGTCGCAATTACCATGATACTGATTCTGGCGCGGCGACACTTCGCTCGCCGACTGAAGGGCTTCGGACTCGATGCTCGAAGAATCCACAGGGACTTCGCCGTCGCCGCCCTAAACCTTGTTGCCATTTATCCGCTCGTCGCGGTCGCACTCATACTGACCATACTTGCAGGCAAGATTATCCGGACCCCAATTCCTGATGAAAAAGCATCAGGAGCTTGAGCTGATTCTGCTGCATCCGCAGCTCGAGCTGAGAGTCCTGATTATAATCACCGTCATCTTCGTTATGCCCGCATTCGAAGAACTGCTCTTTCGGGGCATGTTCCAGACGACAGTCAGGTCCTTCCTCGAGGTATCGCCCTTTAGCGACCGGCTGCGCACCACCGCAGCTCGCTCCTGGCTGGCTATTGCAATAAGCTCCGGCCTGTTCGCAGCCGTGCACGCCTATGCAGGACACTGGCCGGCCCTGTTCGCGCTGGCCGTGTGTATGGGCTACGCCTATGAAAAGAGCGGCTCGCTTTTGCGACCCATTTTCATCCACTCCTTCTTCAACGCCACCAGCATAATCGCTACCCTGACCCAGCCAGCCGGATAACTGCGCGCCTTTGCCGCCGCCCAACTTGATTAGAATGTTTATTCGGTTGTCAATTCATCGCTGTTCATCTGCTGCTCTGCCAGATGACCCTCAACATACTTCCGCCACCGCTCAATCGCCTCGTCCTGCTGCCCGACAAAACGGCCCGGATCAAACCCGAAATTCTGGCCGGTGAGGCTCTTCAGCATCTCATGCGCGTTCGTCCGAGTCCCCCGATCCCGACTTGCCAGATGCTCAACCAAAACCGGCAGAACTTCAAGCTCGTGCGAACGCACGACCTCCATTGCTTCCTTGTCCGAACCACCAACACCATGGCGCAACCTCTCCAAAAAAAGCGCCTCCGTCTCAGGTGATCGCAGATAGACAATAGCCTCATGAAACGGTTTGCCTCCGTACATATCCACGTGCCACCTCGCCTCAATCCCGGCAATGCTGCGCTCGCTGTGATTGACAAAGTGCCCCAGAAGCTCATACCCGGTCTCATCGCCCACATACCACAGTGAAACCGCCGCCGCTATCCTGACGTAATAATCATTCGAGGCATACAACTCCCGCAAACGCCCTGCCGCATGCTCCCCCGCCAGCTTTGCATACGCCGTTATCGCCGCACCTTGAAGCCCCGTGACATAACGGCCTCTGAACGAATCCCCGTACGTGCCCGCTTCAACCAGTTCAACGAGGGACGCATCACCCGAATCGCCCAACAGCCGAATCGTAAGCCACATACTGTAGTAATCACTGCCCGCCCCAATCACTCGGCGATTCGGGTCCGCCAGGTAGTCCTCCAAATGCGCCGCTGCAATCTCTATGGCCTCTCCTTCTTCGCCGCAGGCGTACAGCGCCCGAACAAAGTCCCCGTGGTATTTACTCGCAATCGCCGCCCGCAGCGCCGGCACAAAACAGGGGTCCGGAATCCTCGTCGCTATAAGACCCGGCACCTCCCAGTGCTTCGTCACTATCTCGCTCAAAAACGGAATAAACTCCTTGTCCTGCGGCTCAAGATACTTCTTGATGGTCTGCACAGCCGAGCCGAGCGACCCCGGTTCTTGCCTGTACCGCTCTATCGCCTTGCGCATCCTTTCTTCACGGCTGAGTATCTGTGATGGAGCACTCTTATACCTCCTCAATGCATTTTGGGCATTGGCAACTGTCTGGTTCGCGTCATTGCGGTAGTGCTCCACACCCAAGTCCGTATTTTCAGGATCGGCCAGGAATTCCTCCAGGTATGTCCGAAGCTCCTCATTGCCGCGCGCCGCCAGGCCATACCAGACTAACTGCAGAATGTCCGTATTCCGTATCCCGAACCCCGCAGGGTCCTCAAGAATAAACAGAAGTATCTGCTCGACATCCTTCCCTCCCGTCTTGATGAAAGACTGAAGGATGTTGTCCAAACGCCTCTCATCCAGCCGCGTCATATATGCCTTGACCTTCTCCGGTCCGCTATCCGCCGAAAGAGCTATCAGCGCCCGCAACATCGACGTATCAATACTTCTTCTGGCACGGACGGTCCCTTTATTGAAAATGCTGTCGGCTCGCGACCTGTCCGCCTCATATATGGCCAGCACCCTTTCACAAGCTGCCGCATCACCCAGATCAAGAACCAAATTAACCGCCTCCTCGACAAAGGCACTCCGTTGATATACCTCCTGATTGAACTCCTGCCAGTTCTCTTCGGTTCGCTCCAGCCGCATCTTCACCTGCCGCTCGACCGCATCGGCAACCAGCCCTGCCTCAACCGCCGCCGGCAGAGTACTGAAATACTCAACCGCCGTCCAGTTGTCCGTCAGACTTTCGCTGCCCAGCTTACCAAGCCAGTAATCAAGCACTTCTTCTGACGGCCCTGTTCCTTCGTGGATCGCGTCATAGCAATCCATTATGAATTCCCACGCCTCATCAATCGGCATAGGCCCTGCCCGAAAACCACTCACCATCCCACTATTCGCATCCACCGGATACACACCTTCACCGTACGGCAGCATCCACACGTTATCGCCGTCTTGTTTCAAAGCAATCAAGTACTCTTTGCCCGCTTCCAGCAAGTCGAGCCGCCGTGTGCTAAAAACCGGCCGAAGATGCAGAATCTCACCTTCTCTGGCACCAACCTCCGGATAGAACTCCAACACTTCCAGTTCCACCTGCGCCCTGATGCATGCCGCAAAATCCTCGATCCACCTTCTGTTCTTCTCAATAATTGCCGCCTTCAAGTCGTTTACATCAAGCTCGACACGCTCGACACGCCCGTAAACCACCATCTCCGCCGCTTCCAATACCACCGTGACCGGCTTCGGATGATATGCCGCTAACTTCTCAGCGCGATCAGCGCGACGGCCGCGACCACTTCTATACTTGCCGCTCAGCGCCAGAACCTCCAAGCCATTGAGTTTGCCCAGCGCCCGCTCCACTGCCGCCACCACTACATGCGCGTCAAACAACGTCTCTGTCTTGCCGAAGTGTATGTCCAGTAGTTTTTCAATGGGCATTTCGGCCAGTTCCGGGGGTATCTCTATCGTCACCCCACCACTCGGCGCAGGTCCGCCCGTCGGCAGCCAATACGCCAGACCAATCAACGCCGCCGCAATTATCACCGCCGCTGCGGCCAGCTTCGTAATTCTGCTTCTCATGATTCTATCTCCTGTGCCAAGCGCCCATTCACCTGCCGAAGGCTCTCCGCCCCCCTGCAACCTTGTTGCTTCTGCCCTTCCCGGTCTCTGCGCAAGCACCCGCTCACAATAGCCGTCCGAGGGCTGCCGAAGCCGAAGTCCCCTCAGTCTCAATTCCAGCTCTTTCATGATTCGTCCCCCAGTTCTTTACGAAGCTTTTGCATCCCTCTTCGATACCACGAGCACACGGTGTTAACGGAGGTATCTCTCACCCTCCCAATCTGCCGAAAAGTCAAATCCGCATAAAGCCGGCTGATAACGGTCTCCCGCTCATCATCTGAAAGATTCTTCATTGCCTGTGCCGCTCTTTGTCTGAATTCATTCCTTTCTGCCGAATCCCCCGGCCCCTCCTCAGCGGCGAATATGAATTCCACATCTTCCATGCCTTCGGCCGACTTTTCCTTACGTTGATTTAATGCCGCGTTGCGCACCGTGCGGAACACATAAGCCTTCAGATGCCGAGGCTTTTGCTTCATCCGAAACAGGCGATAAAATGCTTCCTGCACCGCATCTTCGGCTCGCTCCGGACAGCCCGTCACCGCAAGCGCACTTATAAACAGCTGCTGACTGTGATCGCGAAATACTCTCTCCAGCGCGCTATCCAGCGTCTCTCTCGTATGGGCCATACAAACTCATTCTGTCGCGAAAAAGCCGGCTAAATGCAATTCTCGCCAAACAGGCCTTCATTAATAAGACCTTATACCGCCTGCATTTCGTGCACACAATCCAGGACATTCTCAAAAACTTGCCAGCCTTGCAGGGTCTGCAAGTTGTTTGCATATGCGCACTCCCACAGTCCACGTACATCTGTGAAGTTTATACCCAACGTAGTTCTCCCCAAGCTATTCGTGTCCACCTATGCCCAGGGCATTCGTGGTTCCCCGTTTATCCTCCGAATGCATCCAACCGGCGACCAGCGACGCAGCCCCACCGATATCCTGCTTTCCTGATAACCACATCCTGATTCCCCGTTCGCCTGATTTCCTTTGTCTTGCCGACTTTTACCTTTACTTTTCCCTTAAAATCCGGTATAATACCTGCGAAAATTGAATAACGTAAGCTACTCGACACCCAGCAGTGAGTTACCAGGCACCAATTACGACTCACCACCCGCCCCTCACCACTCACCACTTACCAATTACCGTTTACTTTTCGCCCTTTTCGTGCAAAACAAACCCAATTTGCACAAACATGAGAATTGCCTTAAGTGCTTTTCCTGCAAAGCCTTGTGGAAAAAACGCCGAGTTCTCCCCCGCAAAAGCAAACCCAAACAAACCCAATCAAAGCCAATCCGATCCCCGTTTTTCGCCCGCTATGGCACCCCAAAGCCAAAACGAACCCAAACAAACCCAAAGCAAACCCAATCTATCGCGGCCCGGCCGAAAGACATTTGATTTACCACGGGATCCATTTCAGGATAAGGGGGGTGTAGACCTTGTAGCCCCACATATTGTACCAGGCGGCCCAGAAAGAGATTATCGAAGCGGCGGTAAAGATGTAAGCAGCAAACCTCCTGCAAAAGACACAAACGACGATGCCGGCAAGCGCCTTTCCAATCGCTGCAATCACAGGACCGACCACCGGGCCGAGCGCCTTCGATATGAACCGGATTATCGGATGGATTTCGACCTCCGGGCCCTCTATCAGCATAAAGTGTATGGTGCTGGCCGCGTCGCACAACAACGCCAGGATGAAAACCGCGATAAACCAGCGATAGTGATGCAGGAATCCGCGAAAGTTCTCACGAAACTTGTTTACCAGCCAGCTTGCCAAAGAAGTCTCCTGTCCGAGATTTTGCCGTGCCGACGCATTATCACATACGCGCAGTTACCAACACGCCACTCGCTCAGGTATCCATCAGGATATGCCGAGCACATCGGCCATCGAATACAGTCCGGGCTGCTTTCCTATGAGCCACCTCGCCGCCCTCAGCGCCCCGCGGGCGAAAGTGTCCCGGCTGTGGGCCGTGTGATTCAGCGTCAGCTTTTCGCCGAGCGTACCAAAAATCACCGAATGGATGCCGGTGATATCCCCCGCCCGAACGGCGTGCATACCGATAGTTCCTTTTTGTCGGAGCGCGTCTTTGCCGCTTCGGCCGTGCGTAATGCAGGCGGGATAATCCCGGCCTGTCGCTTTGCAGATATTCTCGGCCAGCGTCAGGGCCGAGCCGCTCGGCGCGTCTTTCTTGAAGCGATGGTGCTGCTCGATTATCTCGATATCGTAGTCGTCGCCGAGCATGGAGGCGAATTTGCCCACCATGCTGAACAGAACATTCATCCCCACGCTCATATTCGTGCCATATATGAGGGGGATTCTTTCTCCGGCGCTTCTAATCCTTTGTCGCTGCTGCTCGCTCAGGCCCGTCGTGCCCAGGACCAGGGCCGCGCTGTTGCCAAGGCAGTAGTCGATGCTCTTTTCGGTCACCTCCGGCGTCGAGAAATCGATTACCACAGCCGCCGCGGCCGGAAAAACACCGCCCAGCTCTACATTAATCGCTCCAATACCGGCGACCAGACCCGCATCTTTGCCGAGGTCCGGATGGTCCTGTTTTTCAACAGTGCCAATAATCTCAAACTCACCCGCCTCCGCAGACAAACAAAGAATACGTCTGCCCATTCGACCGGCGGCGCCTACTACGATAAGTTTGGGTTTCATAGTTTTGCTCCTGTCAGCCATCAGCGACCGAACAAATATATCACCGCTCAATTACATTTACAACCCGCGAGAACGATTCTCTGTTATTGCAGCAAATACCATAAACGTCTGCCGCAAAAGAGCCGCACGACCGATACGCATGTCCAAAGCTGTGCGGCCGAAGAAACCACAGCACCACAGCCCTTAAGAATGTACAGCCAAGAGAGGACGAAACAAAAGATAAGGCGAAGAGTTGCATTGCCCTTCGCCTTTCTTATCCCGAAAATCCTTTGGGCCTCAGCGTCTTATTCTGTAGGGCATGCCCTTGCACATCTTTTTTACAATCTCCTGGGCCTTGTCTGCCTGTTGCGGAGACAATGCGTGGCCGGCCACACCTCCCAGCGCGCCGCCTATCACGGCTCCGCCGACCTCGTCGCCTTCTCCGGCTATAACTGCCCCGGCCGCTGCGCCCGCCGCCGCTCCAAAAATCGTCGAGTATATCGTGCCGACCTTGCCGGAGTTTCTCCCCGCCCACAATATGCTGCCATCCTCGACGTCCACCATCTTGGCAGTCATACTAATCTCTTCGCCAAACTTGGGGATATTAACAATGACAATAGCGTCAACATTCAGAATCTGTCCCGCGCGTGCCACACCCTCCTGGCTGGTCAAATCCGACGCCTGAAAGTCCTGCTCCTTAAACAGCGCCTGCACCTGAGCACGCTCCACCGGGGCGTAGCCCTTCTTGAGCAGCTCGACCACGAAGAAATCGCCTATCTCGTTTCTGGCCAAGTCACTTTGCAGACCGCCGGCAACCTCTCCGATTGCCACCCGGTTGAGTGCGGACCAATCATAATCCTCTCTATAATAGCTCTGTCCGGACGAACAGCCTGCCAGAGCAAAGGCAACGGCCGTCAACACATAAATACATATTACTCGCATGGCAAATACCTCCCATACAATAGTCAATAATCGAATAACAACCGCGTGGAGACTAATCGGTCTGCCCCGGATTGTCAACAGCGATTTGCCCGCGGCCTGTGACGAAAGCTCAACTATCTCGCCGATGCAATGCAAAAGAGGACAAAACAAAAAAGGCCAAGAGCGTTTCTTTCTCTCAGCCTTTCTATAGATATCCGCCTCGTAAATGAGGGGGGCAGCTCTTTGTTATACTGTGGTCGTATCTGGAGGATTGTAGATAGCGCCGGCGTGGTCGGGCTGCTTCTGCGGCGGGTCGGGCCATTTGAGCTCGTCAAACAGAAATTCGCTGGCCTGACGCAGCATCACCGCGGGCATGCACGGACACATCTCAAGAGAGCCTATAACATCATTGTCCCACCTAGTCAATGAGTCTCGCAGGTAATCCCAGTTCTCACGGGATATACCGCCCCGCAGACCGGGTGGCTCGTGATCGTCGGCCTGACCGTAGTTGTCTGTCAGATGCAGGTGGGCTACTCTTTCGGCTAAATCATCCACATACTGACGAAAGGAAAATGCCGGGTCCAGGTTGGCAAAACCGGTGTCGAGACAGTAGAAAATTGACTCGAACTTCTCGCCCAACTGTCTGAGCGTATGCAGCCGCCCTGTTTCGAGGCACAGCCTGACGTTATGGTCCTCGGCCATCTTTATGACCTCACCGGCAAACTCGCTGCCGTTAAGCTGTTCGCCGTCCGGTATCCGCAGACTCAGCAGGTCCGTCACGATGTTCGCGCCGAGCAGCCTGGCACATTCAATCTGCTCATTCCACTGTTCCAGCGTGGGGCCGTCGTTGCGCGAACGCATGGAAACCAGCATGTCTTTAGTGGCGTCGGCCAGCCTGGCCCAGTTACGTCTCTCGTAGCGGCATTCGCTGTAGCCCCTTATGCTCGGCAGCAGTTCCACGCCGAAGCCGAGAGACTTCAAGAATTGACACTCCTGCTCGAAGGAAAGAGGGTGCTCTCGCCCCCAGAATACCATCGTTGAAACAGCGTACCTTATCCGCATCGTCATATCCCAATGTCAGTCCTGTCAAACCCGTCATCCTGCATAAGCACTTATATTAGTATCGATTGAAAGGGTGGGGGACTTCAGAGTTTTCGTCAGAATTTGCGGCTTTTTTTTCGTCCTTGGAGCAGGATGCCCAGGGCCGGAAAGGGGCGCTGGGCCGAAAAAAAACCATCCAACGCAACGGCGGGCCGTCACTCGGACAGCTATGGTGCCAAAACACGGTGGAGCACGCGGGGCAATTATGATAATATAGTACTGCCGCGCCTGATAATCGAATGACAAGCGTCTATCAAAAACTATGAGCTTATATTGGAAAGCAAGGACACAATCAGCAGAGATAAGCTGTCGCGACGGGCCTTTATACAAAGGACGTCTTTGGCGGCGATGGGCAGCTTTGCCGGTGCTCTGGCGTCAAACCGGGCCGCCGGCACGACATCCAATGGAGTCCGGACAGCGAGAATACTCAACTACAACCCCATGATGGGGTATCGAAGGCTCGGCAGGACCGGGCTGATGATTTCCGAGGTGAGCCTTGGCGGGCACTGGAAGAACCGCTCCGGCGAGCGGTACTGGGACGAATTCGCCGACGAGCAGGTGCCCTCGGACGTCGTGAAGAACCGCAACGAGGTCATAGGCGCCTGCATCGAGGCCGGTATCAACTATCTCGACATCGGCACTGCCGCCGAGTGTCTGGCCTACGGCGTAGCGCTGAAAGGCCGACGGGAAAAGATGATCATCGGGGCGGACGATTACAAATTGTGTGCGCGAGAACCCGAGAGATGCACCGTCGAGAAGCTCACGTTCGACATCGATTCGTGCCTTCGGCGGCTCCGGATGGATTATCTGGATATCTGGCGGGTCAAGGCGGACATGTATGGAGGCAGCACTGATTCCCACGTGGAAACAATCATTGAGACGTTCGAAAAAGCTCGTCAGGCGGGAAAGGTCCGATATTTAGGCATCTCATCCCACCGCCGAGCGTGGCTCCAACACGTCATCGAGACTTTTGCCGCGGTGCAGGTAGTCAGCTTTCCCGTAACGGCCCGGACCAAAGAAAAAGGCAAAGCTGCTTCGAAAGAGAGCGTGCAGGAGGTGGAAGCCGGTTACGGGGCCGACACCGAACAGAGCATCTTTCAGTCGGTGCGGAAACACAATGTCGGTCTGATTGCCATCAAGCCGTTTATGGGCGGAAATCTCTTCGAACGAAAGACCAGGTTCCCGGTACCGGAGCCCGGCGACAAACAGGAGCACGATATTGCGCGGCTGACGCTTCAATGCATCCTGACGAACGAGGCAATCACCGCCACGATACCGGGACTTTCCAGCATCCACGAGGTGGATAATGCGGTAAAGGCTTCCTGTGCGTCGCGGGTTACAATGGGACCGGCAGAAAGGCACTGGTTGAAGCAGATGACCGAGCGACGCTGGGCCGCCCTGCCGCAAAGATACGCGTGGCTGCATAACTGGGAAGTCGTTTAAAACAGGTCGCATTTGTTAATCAGCCTGAAGCAAGGGCGATTCTTGATGGAAGAAGTACGCTGGGGAATCATCGGCTGTGGAACAGTAACGGAGGTCAAGAGCGGACCCGCTCTGAGCAAGATTGACGGTTCGAAGCTCGTGGCGGTGATGCGCCGCGATAAGGACAAGGCGAAAGATTATGCGCTGCGCCATTGCGTGCCAAAGTGGTACGATGACGCCGATGAGCTGATTAACGATGCGGATGTCAACGCAGTTTATGTGGCG
>Ga0180437_10010061_pt1 | contig 11594 bp, 21 predicted proteins | sample SS_ome_4_FD_132410 | JGI IMG/M metagenome (GOLD analysis project Ga0180437, IMG submission 132410) | Hypersaline lake sediment archaeal communities from the Salton Sea, California, USA - SS_3_D_1 metaG | ecosystem: Environmental > Aquatic > Non-marine Saline and Alkaline > Hypersaline >... | reverse complement strand
AGGTGGCGGGTGACGAGCCAAAGCCCGACGCCCCCGACAATCCATAGCCAGGCGTTCTTCATTCGTCGCCGCTGGCGTCGTTGCCTGTGCTGGGAAGCTGCTCGAGCTGCTGCTCGACGAGCTCACACGTGTCGGTGCCTAGGTCGCGGGCGAACTCTCCGAGACACGCTTTTGCCTGTTCCTTGCTCACGGGGTCCATGAGCTGGCATTTGGCCCACGTGGCCGCCTTCTCGGTGGCCCACGACGCGAGCGCCTCTTGGTCGACATGGGCGCAGCCGGTCGAGGCGGCAACGAAGCAAAGGATGAGGGGTGCGCGTCGGATGGTCATGGTAGCTCCGTCAGGGTGTAGGCGACGTCAACCGGGTCGACGCCTTCGCAATCGTAGCCGTCGTACCACTCGCGCCAGAAGGACGGGCGCCCGCCTGGATGCGTGCGGGAAAAGCCGTCGAACTCTGGCCGCAACATGGTCCCGCTGAGCTGCGCACGCACGCACTTGACTGCGCGGTACAGCTGCAAGCCGGGCACGGACTCGCCGACGACAAAGAGCACCAGCTCGCCGTCGTCGAGGTAGCCGCGGACGTAGAGGTCGTTGAAGCGCTCGCGGGCGCGGTCGAACGCGGCGCTGATATCGGTTGCGCGTTCCAGCTCTTCTTCGACGAGCTCGTGAAATTCTCGGAACCGCCACGGGTCCGGCTGCACGCCTGCGCTGCCGCCGGGCGGCGTGTAGTCACGTGCGAGCGGGATGATGACCGCATCCCCCTGCTCAAGGAAGGCGGGCCGACCGTCGTAAATGGCGGGGGGCTCGAAGGTCAACGCGGTGCGCACGTCCAGGTCGAGGGTGTCGACCTCGCCCGTCTCCCTGGCGGCGACGTAGAGCAACCCTGCGCCGACGAGCAACCAGAAGACGCTCATGGTCCGCTGTTGCCCCCGGATTGCGGCACGGGCTGGACGGCGTCGATGACGATGGCCCCGCCGTACACGCGCACCTCGAACGCTGGCACCTCTGCCGCGGAGTACGGAGGGACGTCTTGGGTCCAGTTGGAGCGGTCTCCTCGCGCGGTCAGTCGGCATGTCCAGCGGTCCCCAGGAATGCCGCCGCCGGACGCATCGTCGAGCCGGACGTATGCGACGCCGCTCAGTTCGACCTTTGCGTAGGTGTCCACCTCGAAGAACAGCGGTTCACTTCCCCCAGTGTTTCGCAGGACGCGCCTGCCTGGGCCAAGCACGGTGATAGCTTCGGCGTTGACGAGCTCCTCGACAACGGCGCCGCCGGCAAAGTCGAAGCGCGGAACGACGCGGATGCTTCGAGGGTCTACGGGCGGCGGTGGCGGCGGCTCCGGTCCCGGGGGTAGCTGCACTGCGTCGAGGGCCAGCGACAGGTGCCACGAAATGCGCAGCAGGTGCGGACCGTCCCACAGGTCGTCTGCCGTGGATTCCAGGCGCGCGTCGGCGCCTGCGATAGCGCCCTCGTTGATGACCGCGCGGGCTCCTCCTGCAAGCTGGAACCCCGTAGACGTGAAGGGCACAACCACCGAGGGTTCAGGCTGGGGCGCTGCGGTGGGAATCGCCGGGACGGTGAATGTGGTGCGCGGAAGGACGTTGGGCGAGCCCGCGACGGCGCCACTGGGCACGAGAACCGGCTCGAAGCCGAGCTCGCCGACGCGACGCGTCACCGCTGCGCGCGGCGCAATGGTCCCGACGGAAAGCGACTGGTTGCGCACGTCCGTTTGCGTATTCGACGCGCTTTCGACCAGCGTTGTTGAACCTGCGACGGTCGAGATGGAGTCGCCCTGGATGGTGCCGCGACGCAGCACGATGACCTGCAGGCCACCGATGGCCGACACGTTCGCGATGGCCGACGAGCCCGCGGACCCTGGCGACCCCAGAAGCTCGCCTCCGTCGCAGAACAGCACGGCGAAGCCGCCGCCCGGCGCGAACTCTGCAAAGGCACGAGACGCTAGCGGGTCGGTGTCGCCCTGGATGGCCGCGCCGTCGCGCAGCACGAGCACATCGCCGGACGAAAACGCCAGGACGGGGACCTCAGTTCCCGTTCGGAGCGTTTTGTTGATGAACCGGGCCAGTCCGACGAACTCACACACCCCGGCGATGGGGGCCTCGAGCTCGACCACGACCGACTTGGGAGCGACAGGGCTTGCAAAGTCCAGGTTGCACAGGTTGCCGACGAAGCGCGTGCGCGCACCGGAGAAGGTCCAGCTCGCGCCACCGTTGGGCGGCACCACAAGCGTGCCGCCGACGGCGACCGGGTCGAAGAGAATCGTCGCGTCATCGATGGTCGCCGCCGCGGCGTGAAGCGTCGCCCAGTCGTCATAGACGTTCTCCGCGGGGTTGGGCGGTCCGTCCGTGTAGATAAAGGTCCGGTCCAGCCCGGTGAAGGGCGGCGTGCCCCCACCGCCGCCACCGGAGCCGCACGAGTTCTGCCCGCCATCGAAGCGCACGCCGTCCTGGCACGCGCCGAGGTGCTGTCCGCCAGGTCCCGCCACCTAGACCGTCCTCGCCGACCACTCCCAGTCCACATACACCGTGCCGTCGGTGTTGGGGGAGTCGTCCGTGATGCGGTTCCAGTACAGGAAGAGCGGCCAATAGCCGTTCGCCTGGTCGATGCACGCCGTCTCGGGCACGTTCTCGCGCGGCGGGAGATGCCCCTTGCCAAAGTTCGGGTCGTACCAAACGCGGCGGCCAACGTCGCCAGCTCGGAAGCTGATGAGCTGCGCCTTGCGGGTGGTGCTCAGCGCGGCGTCGACGAAACCCCGCGTGTTGACGGCGCCGAAGGTTTCACGGGCCACGCGGAACACGTCGTAGTCGAGAAAGAAGGCCTGGAACTGTACGTTCGGGTCCGCGTTTGGCGTGCTGACCGGAACCGAAACGTCGTAGATTTGGCCCGCAATGCTGATGATGCGCGGTTCCCAGAGCCAGCGCGGGCCGTACCCGGCGGGCGTCTGCGGTTCCTCGCCCTCCTCCCACGCCCGCACGCCGTCCCGCGGCGGCGAGTGCATGAGCTCGGGCGTGCTGGTCTCCCACGACAGGAAGTCAGCAGGGATGCGGCCGGACGTGGGGCGCCAGATAGCCGCGCCCTCGCCCGCAAGCAAGCCCGTCGAGCCGTTGGTGACGTCCATCGGATAGCGTTCAGTGCGGCGCCACATTACTCGGCCCCCGGTACGCTTTTGGGCGCGTGGTAAGGGTGAATTCCGAGATGGACCTCAATGGCCGTCAGCCGGTGGCCGTACTCCTCGATGCGCGCAAGCTTGCCGCGCGCCCAGACGAACCCCCCCACTAGCAGCGTGCCGATGGGTCCGGTTGTCGACAGGAGCTGCATGGCCAGGTCGTCCACGGGGACAACGACGGTGTCAGCGAGTAGAGTCGTGATGGTCATGCGTTCTCCTGAATGACGGCTTGACCGCCGGGCGGGACGCGTACGCGTCCGTAGGCTTCGCGCATCGGGTCGTCGCGGTCGATGAGGTACCACGACCAGAACGCCAGGTTGTTGTCGTAAGGCGTGTCTTGCGCTTCTTCGAGCATTTGCTCGGGTTCCGCGTCGCCCAAGCCGACGGTTGGGTCCAGCTCACGGAAGCCCGCGGAGCGCCATGACTCGCGCCGAGCTTCCCGAGCCTCGCGCCCTTCCTGTGAGTAGAGCTGCGGCGAGCCGTTGTCGCACGTGGCCCACGCCTCCCAAGGGAAGTCGTTGGAGAAAAACCGCGGGCCACCGCCGTAGCTCGAGCACGTCGTGGTGTATCCCGCTGCCTTAGCCTCCGCGACCATCGCGCGCGCAATCTCGCTGTAGACCTCGAAGCGCGCCGAGCCTCTCGGGGCACGCCATTGCGATTCGCAGTTGAAGCGGATGTTGGACGCGCCCGCCAGGCGGGCCGAGCGCAGCAAGCGGCTCATCTGGCGCTCGACGGTCGGCTGCCGATTGCCGTCACGCATCTCCCCGTCGCCGGGGTACACGTACCCGAAAATCGAGACCGCGATGCCGCGCTTGCGCAGCGCCTCGCCGTAGGCCTTCAGGTTGGCGTCGTACCAGGACTCGGGGGCCCTCGACTGCCCAGAGAAGTGCTCCCCGGGGAGCGCGCACCACTGCACGCCCAGGCGGGCGAGCTCGTCGGCAAACGCGTCGGGGTTCCGCCAGCGTGATTGGTGCGCGCCTGGCGGCCCAGGGACCGTGATGCCCTTGCCCTTGGGCACGCCCGCGCCCAGCGACGTGCCGCGCGTCAGCGCGACGACGCCGACGGCAACGAGAAGAGCGGTCCACAAGTCGCGCATGTACTTGACGAGTCTCACCGGTCGGAAGTTCGGACAATGAGGTAGATGACGCCTGCAACGATGCCGTACTGCAACAGCTTCTCGATGGGCCCTGGCGGGTCGGCCTGCTGCGCGACCTCGACCGCGTCGAGCTGCACCGCGCCCGCGGCCACTGGTCGTTGTTCGTTGTAGTCCTCAACCACGCCAAGCGCGGAGGGAGTCCACGTCCGCGCGACCCAGTTGACGTAGTTCTCCCACTCCGACCGGAACAAGACGAAGTCCCCAGGGCGCTCCCTCGTGGCGTAGTCGGACATGCTGATGGCGGCGCGCTCGTAGAGCTTGCCAGCACGCGAGCTCGAAAACTCTCGCCACGCGTCAACGTTTTCGGGGTCGTTCTGCCATTGGACCAGCTCGTCAAAGTTGCCCAGCGGAGGCGGCGTGATGGTGTTGGGGACCACGTTGGCCTGGACTTGGTCCAAGCCGTTCATGATGGTCCCGGCCAGGTCGTCCCACGCGGCCACGTCGTTGGGGCCGCACACGTCGATTACGCCCGCTCCGCACGGGTGCTTGAACGAGCGGCCTCCCGCGGCCTTGATTTGGGACTTGTCGACCATCAGACCTTCGAGTTCATCAGGAGGTTGTACGAGACACCGAGCGAGCTGGCGAGGTTGCGCGTTGCGGCTTCACGCGTGTCAAAGCCCGACGTTGAAGATGCAGTTTCCCCCGTTGAGGTCTCGACCGCAGTCCACACGTAACCCGAGCCGGTTGACGATTTGCGCACGTCCCACGTGAACTCTTGACCGTCGACGGTGATGAGCCCGGAGATGGGGGTCATCTGGTAGTAGTAGTACGCGCCAGCGCCAGCAAGAAGCAGATAGAAGAGCGTCATGGTGTCTCCGTTGCGGGTTTTTTTACACGGTCGGCGGGAAGTAGATGAGCTGCGGCGTCGAGAAGCTGATGACTTCCTGGTTGTCGTAGTAGATGCCGCCGCCAGTGCAGGAGACGGTCTCGCCGCACTTCGCATACTCCGCGGTGGAGCGGTTTTGTGGAGCTTCGTTGACGACCTGGGCGGCGTTTAGCCGCGCCTTGCCGCTCGTCAAACCGTACGCCTTGCCGGTGTGCGTTAGCAAGCCTTTGCCCTGCAGCGATGGGTCCGTTCCGACGCGATACCAGCGGCCCGGCGTGGGCGTGTCGGCCACGATGGGCGCGACAACGGTTGGGTCCGTGGCGGGCGGCGGCGGGACCTCCGGACCCGTGATGGGCGGGAGCTGCGGCGTGGGTACGCCGGGGTCGAATGCGCCCGGGATGACTTCGACAACGGTCTCGTCATCGTCGGGGATGAGCGGAAAGACGTCTTCGAGCAGGTAGACGCACGGGTTGAGCACGCCTGCCGCGGCGGCGTCGTTGACAAGCTCGGTCGTCCAGTTGAGCACCTGCGCCCAAACCTGCTTGTGAGACTTGGTAGCGAAGTAGCGCGGCGGCCACGAGAGGTCGTCACGGATGGATTCGCAGATTGCGACCGCGATGGTCCGCGGCGTTTGGTTGGACGCGGGCGTGTCCTGCAGCGACTCGCACACGGTGATGGCAAGCCCTTCGACGTTGTCCTGCGTAAGCGTGTCAACGTTGTCGGTACGTCCCCGTAGGTACACGTATCCGGTGGCGGCGGCGATGGTCAAGGTGAGCGGGTCCATTGGTCCTCCAACGACAACAGGGGCGAGGCACAGGCCCCGCCCCTGCCGGGCTAGACACGGGTGTCGGCTCAGCCGACGGGGTTGTAGCCGGCGGGCATGGCCGCGAGCGTGGCCATCTGCGCGGGGGTGCCCTGGGGCACGCCGGCCTTGACGCGGTTGTTTCGCATGTCGGCAGGCTCGAGCTCGACGGTGATGACGGCCCGCACGACGTCCACGCCGTTGTAGTTCACCAGCGCAATGTCGAGCGGGTTGTCGGCGTCCAGCGGCGCGAGGCACTGTCCGTTGTGGACGAAAATGCCGCACTGCTGGTACTGCTCGCATCCGGTGGTGAGCGCGGCGGGCCGATGGTTCGTGAAGGACCCCTGCAGCGTCGGGCGAATCTCCTTCCCGTTGAGCTGCATCTGGCCGGTTCCGGCGGCGGCGCTCTCGAAGGGGTCGGCGATGGGGGTGCCGACCGGGGCCTCGACCGGCTGCATCTGCAGCGAGTGGAAGTAGTACTTCTCCGAGCCGAAGGGCTGGATGCGCAGGAAGTCGCCAGCGGCCGGGGGCGCACCGCCGCCGCCGGGGACCGGCGCGACCTGGACGGTGAAGTTGGTCCCGTTTGCGGTGGCGAGAATGTCGAAGACGCTCGAGAACGAGATGATGCCGCCGTTCTGGCAGTTGGCCAGCTCGCCGCGGGCTTGGATGGCCGCACGAGTGGCGGCGGGGTACTTGGCGGACACGCGCGTAGCGCAGGGGGTGCAGGTCATGGTCTCAGCTCCCTAGGATGCGGGTAGGGTTTTTGGACGCGTCGACGGCAGCCTGGCCCGCGACCAGTCCGACGGCGGCATCGAGGATGAGCTGGTTGGTCGGCGTCTGGCGCCGCAGCGGACCGAACAGGACCGCGAGCGCAGCAGCGCCGCCGAGCACGTAGTGCAGCGGAAGGTCTCCGACGGGAGCCTTCGCGCCGCCAAGAAACTTCTGGCCCGCGTAGGCGGCGCCGATGGTCGTGGCGGCGGCGACGGGCCGGCGCTCCTGGAACTTCTTGCGCGCGGCTGCCGCGCCCTTGGCAGCTCCCTTGCGCTCCGTCTTGGACATGGCGGGCATGGCAGACACTATTCCTGTCTTCGCGAATGACGTCTAGATTTTTTGACACTGATAGTGTCAAATCTGACGCAGCATGCCGCACAGCAAGCCAAAACCAAAAATCAGCCGCGACGACCCCCCTTCCGAGTGGGTCGACGCCATTGACGAGAGCTCGTACGACCTGGCGCGCGTGACGCTTGCGTGGCGTCGCGGGTCTGGCACGTACCGCGACTACTACTCCAGCGCGGTCACGCCGACCACGGTCGAAACCAAGCGCGGGCCGCGCCAGATGCTGGACCTTGAAAACCCCCGGGAGACGTACTCGCCCCCGGAGCTTGCTGCGCACTTGTGGGAGCTCGCCTGGACTCGTTTTGATGAAGTCTACGTCGAATCGGACGGACGAGCGAAGGAAGTCTGGATTCGCCTGCGGGTAGTAGACCCCGAGGGCAACGAACTCGCCGAGAACGGCAAGCGTGTTCGTCCGCCCGAGTCGTACGCGCCCGGCGGGTCGGTGGCGGCGGTCGACGTGTCTGACGAGGTCGCGGGGCCGGACAAGCACGAGCGGGGCCTGGTGCGCCAGCAGGCGCTTGCTCTGGGGCAGCGCGACGCGCTTATCTTCAAGCTGTTTGACCGCGTCGAGAACATGAGCGAGCAGAACATGCGCATGTCGGAGACCGTCGTGCAGATGGGCGAGCGGCTCATGCAGGAGCGCGATTCGATGTTCCGTCATGAGGTGCAACGGTGGGAGCTGCAGCGCGACGACGAGGTCGCGGGCGCCATGCAGGGGCGTGCGCTCGACTTGCTTGAGAAGCTGGGGTTGCAGTGGATGGCCGCGAAGGTGGGACGGTCCAACGTCCCCGGGGCAGGCGACACCGTGACCCACGAGGGCCGCGGCGCTCGAGGTTTGGCGAGCGCTCTGCTCGATACGGTGAGCGACGAACAGCGCAAGAAGCTGCTCGAGCTCGACCCTGAAGCGTTTGGCGACTTTCTCGGGACGCTTGAGTACGCGGGCGAGGCTGAGAGCGACGACGAGTTTGCGGCGCGATGGGACGTCGCGTGGGCCGCTGTCGAGGGGTTGGGTCCAAAGCTGGTTGCGCTAACGACCATCCTCACGCCCGAGCAAATCGAGCGTATCAAGGCCCTTCGGGAGACGCTGGCGTCCTGAAGTCGTGCGCGGGGTAGATGACCCCCGCGGCCACGTCAATGGCCACGTCGCGCGTCGCGCCGCTCACGACGTGACCATCGACGGACACCATCACCGCGCGCCATTCCGAAGCCCATCGAGAGATGGGCTTCACGAATCCCCGCCCAGAGCGGAAGCGGCGGAAGTTCTGCGGCGCACGGGTGGGCACCTGCAGCATCTTCGTCGCCTCGCTTGAGATGGACTTCAGGTCCCCCCAAAAGTCGAACTCGTGCCCGTCCTGGGCGCCGAGCTTGGTCAGGTAGCCCGCGAGCGCCTCGACCACGTTGCTCACCTTGGGACGCGGCACGGCGGCCGTGGACACCCTGCCAAAACCCGAAGCCACGACGTGGTCCAGCAGGTCGATGGCGCGCTGGCCCCAGTCGATGGACGTCTCGCCGCCAACGAGCTCGCTCTGACGCTGGGTCTTTCCCGCCTTCAGGCGCCGCATTTGCCGACGCCGGACCGCGTCAGCCAGGTCGCGACTACAGAGCACCACGTTGGCATGGGGCCAACCGTTGTGATGCTGCTCGACGACCATCACGTAACGCGACCCGATGGGGTCCAGACCTTGGCGCCGGAGGTGGTACTCCAGGCGGCCTTTTAGCCGCTTCCACGCCGCGCAAAGGCCACGGAAGGCGTCGTTGCGCGTACTGAACCCGCCGTGTTCGGCGCGGGGGACGGTGAGCACCAGGAACACGAGGTCCCGTACGTCGACAGCCTCAAAAGCGTCGACCACGCGCCGAAAGTCCCGTGCAGCAGCTCGCTCCGCACACGGTCCCGGATGGCGCCATGAGTTGCAGCGGGCGGGAGCCACACGAGCTTGCTGCGGGCCCTTGCCGTACACGTCCGCGTCCTTCCACAGCAGGAACTTGAACTCCTCCCGGTGGCAGCAGTGGCAGGACTTGGGAGCGTGCTTGTTGGGGCGTCCTCCGTAGCCGGGGGAGGCGGCGGGCCCGTTGGAATGCGCCTTTTTCGCAAGTTGAACATCAGGTGTCTCCCATGGTGTCGGCTGGACACTTCCAGCGAAACTTTCTGCAAGTGTCCTCATTCTCGTACAAGCACGGCCCTACGCCGCTTCGCGGTAACGCCGCAGTGGGTCTGATGTTGGGGGTCGAGTGATGCGTGGAACCACCACGTCTCGCCGCAGACCAGGCAGATGTAGACCAACACCTCTGGTTCGCCGGCTTCGGAGGGGGCAGGTCTGCGGGGTATGCGCCGCACGAAGTCGCGCACCCTCCCCGCCAGCGGTGAACCCGCGGACGAGGAGGGCTTCGCCCTCCGCATGGTTCTGTCCAGCGCTTCGCGCGCCTTCATCGCTTCGACTCCAGCCATACTAGCAAGCTGTGAAGTTGGTAGGGACGAGGCTCGACGTGCGCGTCATCGACGCCCAGCCAGACCCCGTGCTTGGTCTTGTGAGCGAATGTTACTTCCGCCGGTGCGCAGTCGAGGTCTTCAAGCTTGATTGACGAGGGTACCCAAACGTAAAAGTTCGGTCCGTGGGCGCTTGAAATGCCAGGAGCCGTCACGACGTGCCAGCCGTAGATTTCGACGTCGGCCGACTCGGGCCATGCGTCCGGTGAAAGCCGCTCGTTGCCCATCAGAACGTGAACCCCTGCCACTCGGGGCCGCCGGTCGGACGCGCGACCTTTGGCCGCCGCTTGGGGGGTTCGACGGCGCTGGGCACGCCCGCAGAGTCCGCGGCCTTGTTGATGAGCTCCTCCACCAGGCCGGACCGCGAGCGGCCGAGCTGGTCGGCCAGAACGCCAAGCCGGCCGTAGGTGTTGGGCTTCATGCTGACCGTTCGTCGCTTCTGTTGTTTGCCCATCTCAGCCGCCGGCCTTTCGGAGCGCGGCGTAGAACGCGTCCGCGAAGGCGCGCGCGTCGTCGAGCTCGTCGGCGTTCCAGGTGAGCGTCACGTCGTCGACGCCGTCGCTGGTCTGCAGCATGACGCCGCCGTCGATTTCGACGATGTTCCAGTCTACTTCTCTCGGTTCGAACGCCACTTCACCAATCTCCGTAGTAGCCCAGCATCCAGTTTGCAGCCCACGAGCAGCACTGGGCCGGGGTGCCAGTGTACAAGGCCTCGCGGTTCGCTGCCGCGTTGTCGTCGGACGCGAAGACCGCGGCGGTCTCCCCGTCCTGCATGGTGATGACCGCCAGGCCCGGGACCTTCCCCGCCGCAGCAAAAAGGTCCGCGAGCACCTTGACGGCCATGGCCTGGGCCAGCTCCTCCGGGACACGTAGGACAATGTCGTCCTTCGGGTCAGCGGCGGCTACGGTCAGGTCGAGAACGCCCGGCCGAACGTGAATCACGTGCGTCTTCTGCATCCTGGAACTCCTTCAGCGCCTCACGGGCGCGCTCGTCATGGGACTTGTTGGGCTTGGGGCCGACCAGCACGGAGCGCTGGACCACGATGGTGACGAGCTTGCGCGGAGGGTCCGTGCTCTCATCCACGTAGTACTCAAGGGCGCCTTCGACGTAGAGCTCGCGGCCCTTGTGGGCCCACCGGCCGATAGCCTCCGCCGCGGGGCCCCACTGCACGCAGCGGTGCCATTCGGTGCGCTCCTCGCGCTCGCCGTTCATCGTGACCCACGAGCGGCTGGTCGCCATGGACCACGTCACGCGGACGCGGTCGCCGTGGCGAGAGACTTCGGGGTCGGCGCCAAGGCGGCCGAGCAGGGTGACTCGGTTGACGGAGCCGCTCATGCCAACCCCCCGCGCGCCACGTCGTCGGCAATGCTGAGCGCAAGAAGCGCCTCCGTCATCTCCTCCAGCGTCTCAACGACGCCCTCCACCTCGCTCACCGGTCCGCCCTCGTTGCGGGTCACAAAGAGCAGGAAGCACGCCCGGCGGTGAGCGTACAAAAGCTCGTCGCGGGCGCGCTCTGCGGCGCTCATCATCTCGTTAAGCGCGGTTTGCACATCCGTGCGACCGCTGTTAGATTCGGGGCGCGACTCGCCCCTGTTGTCGTTTTCCACACTGTCTCCGGGGGAGGGTTGCTAGGCCAGCGCGGTATCGCTGGCCTTTTCGTTTGCGCGTCCCCCACGCGCGCCCCAACGGTAGGGGATGCTCGTGGGGGGCGTCAAGCGAAAGCCCTCGGGCCGGTTACTCGAGCGCGTCGATTTGAGTACGCGCGAGCGCGAGCGCGGCTTCGCGGTCGACAGCGAAACCGGTGAGCTTGTCGTCTCCGCGCGTCGCCTCAAAGCCCCACCCCTCGCCCACGAGCGGGACCGACGTGGGACCGACCTTGATAATCCACCCCTTGTAGGTGTTCAGGTGGCGGGTGACGAGCCAAAGCCCGACGCCCCCGACAATCCATAGCCAGGCGTTCTTCATTCGTCGCCGCTGGCGTCGTTGCCTGTGCTGGGAAGCTGCTCGAGCTGCTGCTCGACGAGCT
>Ga0180437_10010060_pt1 | contig 11594 bp, 4 predicted proteins | sample SS_ome_4_FD_132410 | JGI IMG/M metagenome (GOLD analysis project Ga0180437, IMG submission 132410) | Hypersaline lake sediment archaeal communities from the Salton Sea, California, USA - SS_3_D_1 metaG | ecosystem: Environmental > Aquatic > Non-marine Saline and Alkaline > Hypersaline > Sediment... | reverse complement strand
CCCGACCAGAGCAGGTCGCGGAAGCCCGGGCGAACGAGCCGCCGCCAGCGAACCGTCGGCCGGCCGGCCAGGCTGACGCACTCCAGCGCGCCTTCCGAGCAGATCGCGGCGTGTGCGGCGAAGGGCCCGTCGGCCGGGGCGAGAAAGGCACGCGGGTAGGGGCGCGTCAACTGCCAATACGGCCCCATCGGCAGGCGGATGGGCTCGTCGGCCGGTGGGGCGGGAGGCTTCGGCCGGGCAGCCGGAAGGGCGCCGGCGCCGCTGCGGGCGCCGATGCCCGCCGCCACGCCGCCGCGCAGGACGAAGTCGTGCAGCGGCCCGGCCTGCCAACGGGCCCGCTCGAGCACCGCGCCGCTGCCCGCCGCCAGCCGGTACAGGCCCGATGGGGCGGCGACGTAGATCGACTCGCCGCGACGCACGGGTCGGCCTCGAAGCTCCTCCGGAAGTCGGGCCAGCCAGACGATCCGCCCCGTGGCCGCCTCGGCCGCGCAAATCCGACGCCCGTCGCTCGCGATCAGCACGCCGTCGCGGACGTCGACGAGATGGTCCGACGGGAGGTATGGGTTGTCCCACAGCAAGCGCCCGGTCCGGCGGTCCAGCGCGAGCGCACCGCGGCAGTCGCGGGGCAGCAGGATGACGGCCTCGCCGGCGATCGCGGGCGGGGGGCCCTCGCGGCGGACGATCCCGAGGAACTTCCGATCGGCCGGAGCACGTTCGTAGCTGCGCGTCCACTCGATCAGCCCGTCGCGCGCATCGCACCGCGCGGCGAAACCGATCGCCGTGGCGGCGTAGACCTCGCCGCGGCGGACCGTCAGCGATCCGCCGTAGCGCGTCAGGTCCACCACCTGCCGGCTGAGCGGGCCGGCCTGCGACCCGACGCGGAACGTCAGTGTCTGGTGCCCCAGCAGCCGATGCCACATCGCCCCCCCGTCGGAGGCCTTCAGGCACACCAGGTGGATCGGCGTGTTGACCTCCACGTCGGCCCGCACGCCGAGCAGGTACAGCCGCCCGTCGGCATGGACGGGCTCGGTGATCGGGTCCAGCTTCTGCCCGCCCGCGCGGACGGTCGTCGACCAGAGCATCCGCCCGGTGGCCGACTCGAAGGCCGCCACCGCCTCCGGCCGCCCGGCCGAACGCTCCAGGCCCCAGCGGCAGTACAGCCGGTCGCCCGCGACGGCCGGACGCGTCGGGCCTGGAACGGTCAGGCTCCGATCGGCGTCTCTACGCCGCGGGCCGATCCAGTCGGCCGCCAGGCGGGCGGTCCTGATCCACCGCGCCCGCGGCTGTCCGTCGTTGAATCGGGCCAGCAGGTTCGGCCCGAAGGCCAGCCGCCCACCGTCCAGCGCGATCGTCTGCCCGTGCGTCCACCACGTCGCCGCGAGCACCTCGCCGGGCAGGCCGTGGAGCTGGCCCGGCGCCCAGGCCGGGGCGGCCGGCAGGGGCAGCGGTTGCTGACGGATCTTCGCCAGCGGCATGGCCTCGGCTCGAGGCGCGGGCGCGGGCAGAGAATCCAGCAGGCGCCGCAAGATCGTCGGCCCGGGCAGCGGGCCGGTCGGCCAGGGGAGCTTCCCGTCGGGCCCGGGGCGGCGGAGCTCGTCGGCCAGCGCCTCCCTCGCGTCCGGCCCGCCCGCCCGCGCCAACCACAGGCCCACTTGCGCGCGGCGCTGCACGTCGGCGTCGGCCGCCGTGGTCCGCAGGTCGTCGAACATCCGCCCCGCCAGCCCCGCCTGCCCGCGCCGCAGCAGCCGCTCGCCGGCCGCCAGCACGGCACGCTCGACCGACGGGGCGAACGGATACCGCCGCCAGGCGGCCATGACCGACGCGACGTCCCCGCTCGCCGCCAGGGCCGCCGCCGTCTCGCGAGCCTTCTCGTCCTGAAGCTTGCGGAACTCCGCCACCACGGCCGCGTCCTGCTCGTGAACGTGCGCGACCACTGCCCGCCACGTCGACCCGTGCCGCCTCGGCCCCGACGCCAGCAGGCTGGGGTACTCCGAGAGCCCCTCGAGCAGCCCGTCGGCCTCCGGAAGCTGCCACTTCATCTCGCGGGCCTTCATCGCCTCCCACCGCCCCTCCAGCTCGAGGCGGCGCGGCAGGACGGGCTCCGTGTCGTGGTCGGCCTGCTCGACGTGGCGGCGAAGGCTCCTGATGTCGCTGTCGCCGCCCTCCTCGTCGCTCAGCTCGGCGAGCTTCGCCCGCGCCGCGTCGAGCCGCCCGGCCGCGTCGAGCAGCGCCGCCTCGTACCCCTTGATCCTCGCCGAACTCGGCGGCAGGTGGCGGCGAAGGGCCTCGAGGTCCTGGTCCGCCTCCGGCAGCCACATCCGCTCGAGGCGCATCCGGATCCGGCACCCCAACGCCTCGATCGCTCCCCGGTGCCCGTCCGGCAGGTGGCCCGCCTCGTTCAGCGCGATCAGCCGATCGGCGGCGTAGCGGACCCAGTGCTCCTGCCCGGACGACTCGGCCTCGCGGAGAATGCCGCCGAGCGCCCCGGCCGCCACGTCCATCCGACCGGGGAACTCCTCGACGAGCTTGCGGCGATAGGCGTTGGCCCGCAGCTTCAGCCGCAACTGGTCCAGGTTGTAGACGATCTCCCGGTACGCCGCGATCCGCCGGTCGGCGCCGGGCTTGAACCGCTCGATCATCGCCCGCAGCAGCCGCACGTGACGAACGCGCGTCAGCTTGCGCTCCCGGCCCCGGTCGGTGGCCGCCTTCGCCATCTGCTTGAACCGCTCGACGTTGGCCTCGTACGTCCGATCCCAGTCGCCCTCCCACCGGATCGCGCCGTCGGGATCCACCGCCCACTTCGCGTCGATCGGGCGGTACTCCTCGAGGACCGGCGCACGCTCCGCCGCCCCCGCCGCCGCGATCGCGATGTAGACCAGCCAGCCCATCGGCGCCCTCTCGCCGCCCCGGCCGTACGCCCGCGGGCGGTCCGGGCAGTGTACCCAACACCCGTCCCAAAGCCCAAGGCCCGCTTCGCGCTACAGGGAACCAACCGCCCCGGCGTCCGCGGCGCGCAGTGGCTGCTCTCACTCGGGCGTTGAGCGTTGAGCCTTCCCTCCGTTCCGCGGCGTCCGCGAGCCCGCCGAACGGGTCGCGCGGCAGGGGACGGGGGACGGGCCTCAGTTCCGGGAGGCGGCGGATATCGCGACGGTGAATCGCTTGCCGTTGGCCTCCAGCTCGACGCGGTAGGCGGAGACCTTGACGACCTTGGCCTCGCCGACGGTATCGCCGGCCCGGACGGCCTTGCCGTTGATGATGGCGGCCGGCCCGATGATGCCGGTGACGCGGTAGCCGCGGCCGCCGGGGCTCGAGGGCGGGGCGGCGCCCGAAGCGGCGCGACCGGAGGGCGAACGGGCGGCGCGGGGGGAGGCGGCGCGGGCGACGGCGGCCGGCCTGTCGGCACGCGGGGGCTGGGGCTGCCTTCGCGGCTTGGGCTTGTCCTTGGCCACCTGGCGTGCGGGCCGCTCGCGGCGGCGCGTGTAGCTGCGGACCTTCAGCAGCCGCTGGACCTCTCGCCGGGCGGCGGGGCTGGCGGCCGATCGGCCGCCTTCCAGGGAGGCGATGGCCTCCGGCGTGCCGATCTCGGCCAGCGACCGCGCCGCGCGGGGGGCCAGATCGCGCGTCTGCCCGAAGCGGTTCTGCGTGGGGGCCGCCAGGAGGATCTTCTCGAGTTCCGCCACGGCCGCCGCGTTGCCCAGCCGCTGGAGGGCCACCAGCAGCGTCGTCTCCCGGATGAAGTGGCGGTTGTCGGTGCTGCGTAGGTGTGCGGCCAGGGCGGCCGCGGCCGCCGCGCCCTTCGCCCGGGCCCGGCCCAGCGCCTCGGCGGCTGCCTGGCGGACGCCGCCGTCCGGGTCGTCCATCGCCCGGATCAGGTGGGGGGCATACGTGTCGGGGTACCTGCCGACGGCGGCGACGGCCCGGCGTCGGGCGACGGCATCCCCGCCGGCCAGCTCGCCGACGGCGGCGGCGGCGACGCGAGGGTCGTCGAAGCGCCCCAGCGCCTCGCCGACCTCCCGGCGGACCTCCGCGTCGGCGTCGCCGACGTGCCTCAGCAGCGGCTCGACGGCGCGGGCATCGGCCAGCACCCCCAGCGACGAGGCCGCGTAGCGGCGAACGTACGCCGACCGGTCCTCCAGGGAGCGGATCAGCGGCGTGACGGCTTGCGCGCCGTTCATCTCGCCGAGGTACCAGGCGGCGTAGCCTCTCGGCCAGGGGTCCTTGTCGCCGGCGAGGATCTGGACCATCGCCTCCAACGACGCGGTATCCTTCCGCTTGCCCAGCGCGGTGACGGCGCGGGCCCGGATCCTGGCCGAGGCGTCGCCGAGGGCCTCGCGGACTGCCCCCAGGGCCTGCGGATCGGACGAGCGTCCGAGGGCCAGAACGGCTGCGTGGCGGACCGGCTCGGCGGGATCCCCGGCCGCCAGAAGCAGCAACGGCAGGGCGCGGCGGTCATGGACCATGCCGGTGGTCGCTCGCGTGGCGTTCAGCCGGGCCGTCTCCGGATCGCGCCGCAGCGCCTCGGCGATCTCGTCCGGCCGGATGGCCCACAGGGCCTCGGCGGCCAGCAGGCCCGGGCACGTGGGGCCCGTCCAGTTCACTTTGCCGAACGTGTTTATGGCCCGCAGGGGCGAGTCATCGGCCAGCAAGTGCCTCAGGAACGGCACGGCCGCCTTGGCTTGGGCGCCCATCTTGTACAGCTCGTACGCCGCGTAGCCGCGCGTGACCTCCGAGGCGTCGCGCAGGCGGAGAATCTCCTTGCGAACCTGCGGCGGGGCGTCGTTGGGGACGGGGCGCGTGCAGACGCGGTACTCGCCCTGCGCGGCCGCGGCGGGCAGCAGCAAGGCGATCAGCATCGCCGTCAGAGAGATGCCAGGCCTCATAGCGGGTCCTCCCTTGGTTCCCGTTGCGATCCGGTACTGTATCGACCACCCGCCGGGCAGCCTTGAGCACGCGTGGCGCGAGCCCAATCCGCGGCCGGTCGGGGGTGAGCATTGACGAGGCATCCGCCAGAGCGGATCATCATGCCGGCGGGCCCGCGGCGGTCGCGGGACGGTGGCGTGCGGCGAGGTCGGGCGAACCGGATGAGGAGGCGCGTGCGATGAAGGGCAAGCTGCTCAGTCTGATCCTGGCGGCCTCGGTTGGGGCGGCCTCGGCCGTCGCGGCGGACGATCTGCTGGCCGAGGCCGACGCGCGGATCGAGAAGCACCGCAAGGCGGACGTGACGGTCTCGGTAGTCGACGCCTCGGGCAGGCCCCTCGCGGGCGCCGAGGTGCGGGTCGAGATGACGCGCCACGCGTTTCTGTTCGGCTCGAACATCTTCAAGTGGGGCAAGTGCCCCGATGCGAACAGCGAGGCCGCCTACCGCAAGCGCTACGCCGACCTGCTGAACTACGCGACGCTGCCGTTTTACTGGCCCTCGTACGAGCCGCGGCGCGGCCGGCCGATCCACGAGCAGACCACCCGCGTGGCCCAGTGGTGCAAGGAGCAGGGAATCCTCTGCAAGGGCCATCCGCTGGCGTGGAACGTGGGCGACCCGCGCTGGCTGCCGGAGGACCTCGAGGAGATCCGCCGCCTCCAGATGGCCCGCATCGAGGACTGCGTCGGGCGCTTCGCCGGGCTGATCGACCGGTGGGACGTGGTCAACGAGGCGACCCACTTCGACCGCGCCGACTTCGTCAACCGCCGAGCGCCCAAGCACAGCGCGATGTGGAAGAAGGTCGGGCGGATGGAGTTCACCCGCCAGTGCTTCGTCCACGCCCGCAAGGCGGGGCCGAAGGCGACGCTGCTGATCAACGACTACCGCACGGACCCGGCCTACGAGAAGGTCATCAAGCAGCTCGTGGACAAGGGCGGCCGGCGGATGTACGACGTGATCGGCATCCAGAGCCACATGCACGGCGGGGCCTGGGCGACGCAGAAGATCTGGGACGTCTGCCAGCGCTATGCCCGCTTCGGCGTTCCGCTGCACTTCACCGAGACGACGATCGTCTCGGGCAAGCGGGCGGGGGGCAAGTGGCCCTCGACGCCCGCGGGCGAGGCCTACCAGGCCCGCGAGGTGGTGCGATTCTACACGATGCTCTTCTCTCACCCGGCCGTCGAGGCCGTCACGTGGTGGGACTTCAGCGACCACCGCGCGTGGCAGGGCGCGCCGGCGGGCTTCTTGCGGGCCGACATGACCCCCAAGCCCGCCTACGAAGCCCTGCACAAGCTCATCAAGGGCAAGTGGTGGACGAAGGCGGCGCTGCGGACCGACGCCAAGGGCCGGGCGAACTTCCGCGGCTTCGCGGGGGACTATCGCCTGACCGTCTCGGCCGCGGGCAAAGACGAAGCGACCGTCCCGCAGACCCTCCGGAAGGGCGCCGCCAACCGGTGGGTGGTCAAGCTGCCGTAGTGCGCCAACCAGGGCCCCGCCGGCCCAAGGCCGACAACGAGCGCACCGTCAAGCAGCACGACCAATGGCGCCGCGGCCGCAAGCTCCGCGAGGCCAAACGCCAGGTCGAGGCGTACCGACCGCGGGGGGAGTAGCGTCCTCATCTTCAGAGCCGCGAAGCGGCCGGCGAAGTTGGCCGGGGGCGCCAGCCCGGAGGCCGTCGTTCGTCAGGCCGGGCCCCGCAGGGGTCCCGGATCGGTCCGGTCGCCCAATACGATGCCAGCCTTCCCGGGACCCCGCCGGGGCCCATGCGGCGGCACGCTCTTCCGGAGGCTGCGCCTCCGGCCAACTTCCAGCCACCCCTTCGGGGCGTCCTTGCCCTGCCTGCATCGCCAAAGCGAACCGGCCTGTCCGGCGTCTCAGCGCAGCTCGTAGGCGAACTCGCCTCGTTTGGTGCGGAGGGTCACGACGCCCTCTTGCGTCTTGTGCTCCACTGTGCGGATCGCCCGGCCGGTGCGGTCGATCGCCTGGACGGACTCGATCTCCGCGAGCTTGCCGGCGGTGAGGTCCTTGGGGCGGACGGCGACGGTGAATCCGTCGACGTCGGGCAGGGCGGTCAGGACGATTCGGCCGCCGGCGACGGTGCAGCGGAGGGCGCCGGCCGTGACGATGGGGCCGAAGTCGACGGGTCTGCCCGCCACGTTCCAGCGCGGCGGCGGTGGGGGGGCGGCCTGTCGCTTGACCAGGCTCACGCCGGTGACCTTGTTGCCCGTTCGCTCGATGACGAGTCGGCCGATGCGGTAGGCTGAGCTGCCGACGTCCTCGCCGCGCAGCGGGTATCGCCGCCCGGCGCGCGGGTCCCACATGCCGACGACGACGTCGTATTCGCGTTGGTCGGCGGCCTCGGGGATGTAGACGGTTCGGCCGCCGCCGGTGGTGACGCGGCCGGCCCATTTGCTCGTCGGCGTGGCGGGGGCGAAATCGCCCTGGAAGACGATCCGGTCGGACCGGTCGGACTTCTCGTGGGTGAAGTGGAGGAAGACGGCGAGGTCCTTCGGCGCGGGTCGGTCGGCCTGCCAGTTGACGATCAGGCGGAAGCGGTTGCCCCCGAGGTGCTCGACGCGGTCGGCGATCGGCGTGATCGGCAGCTCGCCGCCGCTGTCGAAGCCCCGCCCGTTGACGTACAGGCCCGACGGCCCGGCCGACCGCTCGACGATCACCCCGCCGAGCCGCTCGATGCTCGATTCGATGCGGCCGTTGGCAGCGTAGTAGCCGTACTGCGGCAGGACGCGGCCGGCGACGCGCCAGTCGGCCCGGCCGCGGTTGACGTGCACGCGGGCGCCGCCCGTCCACGTGACGGTCTGGCGGTGGATGTCGCCGCCGGCGAACTCGACGGCCGCGATCGTGTCCGTCGCGATGCTGCGGATGAAGTCCTGGGCGAGCCAGTACTTTCTGACGGCCCCGCGCCCGAACGCGCCGCGGTCGATCATCAGCGCGTGGCCGAGCAGCACCTCCGCTGAGATGTAGTCGTCGGACTCGATCCCCGCCTCGCGCCTCGGCCGGCCGCCCTGGTAGCGGCTGGAGTAGCCCACGCCGTGCAGGCTGAACTTGTCGTGCAGCACGGCGCCGAACCACGGCGTCCGCTGCCAGTCCGCGCAGGGCAGGCGGATGCAGAATCGCTTACTGTCCAGCGTGAGCTGGAGGTGCTGGCAGTCGGCGCCGTCGAGGTAGCCGGTCAGTTGGTCGTGGCCGGCCTCCGAGGTCATCGGGGCGCTGCCGCCGAGGTAGTCGCGGATCCACGCGAACGCCTCCCCCCAGCAGCGGCGCGTCTCGAGAGACGAATGGAACCTGCCCTGGCGGTCGTAAAAGTCGAAGCAGCCGATCGACGTGAACACGTCGATGAAGTAGTGCGTGGGCCTCAGGGACGGCTTGATGAGCTTCAGGTTGCGTTGGAGGAAGGGCATGAACCGGTCCGGGCGCCATCGGTAGCTCTGGGCGTCGCGGCTGCGGTTGATCCACGCCTTGATCGGCTCGCCGCCGGGCGTGAAGCAGATATGCCCGTAGCTGTAGCCTTCCGCGTCGGGGTAGAAATCGATGTAGTTGTCGTGCAGCCCCCAGGGGATGTCGTGGCGTTTGCAGACGTCGGCGATCTTCCGCACGTCGGCGGCCGTGCCGAGGGAAGGCAGCGGCGGGTGGATGTCGGGCAGCCGGTAGTCGTAGCCCCATCGCTGCCAGACGTGGACGGTCAGCAGCGAGTCGGTCAGCCCGTAGTCGACCATGCGGCCCATCGTCTCGGCGATCTCGGCGTACCGGCCGCCCCAGATGTCGAAGACGAACCGCCCGGCCTTGCGCCGGAACCCGCCGGCGGGCTTCTTGTCGTACAGCGGCCGGTAGCGGACCGCGCAGTCGAACGCCCCGGCGGTGGAGGGCACGAACGTCAGCGTGGCGTTCATGTGCGTGTGCAGCGCGTAGACGCGGCGGGCGGGGTCCACCTCCAGGTAGTCCGGCGGGTTGTCGCAGGCGGTCAGCAGCGAGAGGCCGCCGGCGAAGTCGAAGCCGACGTGGCTCGTGGACAGGTTGTGCCCCCCGAACCCGGCCCGGAAGGCCTTGGGCCTGTCGATGCAGTAGCCGTGCCCGTAGTAGACGCGGCGCGCCGTCCGGTCGGCCGGGCCGATCGCGAGGTCGGTGATCCGCTTGTCGCACGCGACGCGCAGTTGCAGCCCCGCCCCGGCGGGCCTCAGTTCCATCGTCAGCTTCAGCGGCTCGCCGGCGAGGCGGCAGTGGTGGGTCAGGGCCACCGCGCCCGAGGCGAGTCGGGCGGCGTCTGCTTTCGCAACCGTCAGCGACGACGGCCATCGGCCGACCGGATGGCCCATCACGGCCAGGCGGAGGCCGTCGAAGGCCACGCACTTCCGCCCGCGTCCCAGCGCGAGCGCGCCGTCGGCCAGCCCGGCGGGCCCGAGCACGACGGCCGCGGTGCAGCCGCCGGCGAGGCGGAAGGCGAACGCGCCGTCGCCCGCGGCCTTTTGTGTGCGCACGATTTCGGCGGCCCGCTCGCGGAGCCGCGTGCGCTGGTCCTCGGTCAACTGCGGGTGCGGCTGGCCCGCGACGACGGTCGGCTCGCCCCAGAAGCACGAGTCGCAGGTGGTGTTGCGCTTCGGTCCGGGGTGGCTCTCGAGGCGGAGGAGGATCTGCCTGCCGGCGAAGCGGGACAGGTCGGCCTGGCCGTCGAGCCACTTCTTGCTGTCGGTGTGGCGGTCGAAGAGCTTCACGAGCGACGCCTCGTCGGCCCCGGCCCAGACGCGGAAGGTCACGCCGTCGCTGGGCGGCTCGTCGGCGGTGTGGTCGCGGATGGCGTTGGCGAACGTCAGCCGGACCGGGCCGCGGGCGGGCAGGCTCAGACGGTAGTCGACGAAGATCGTCCCGCCCGACGGCCTCCACGGCGGGTGAATCTGGAGGGCGGGCTTGATCGAGCCGCGCGCGACGGCCCGGCTGCGGGTGAAGCTGGCCGACGAGGGCCTCGCCGAGCCCGTCCATCCGACGGGCATGTAGAACAGCGGCTTGTCGTGGTATCGCCACGACGCGCGGGCCTCGCGGACGTCGGTCAAGGGCACGGCGGCGTCGGGGGCGACGGTGACGAGGGGCAGCTTGTCGGGCTTGTCGGAGCCGCCGCCGGCCCCGCGGCCACGGCGGGCGAAGTCGGTCTGGAAGATCTGCACCGCCCGGGCCCGGTGCTGCCGGCCGGCCCGGGCGAACGTCGCCTGGACGTGCACCGGATACAGCGCCGAGTGGGCGCCCTTGCCGACGGCGAAGCGGAACGAGGCGGTGGCGGACTTGCCGGGCGGGACGGTGACGGTCCGCTCGGCGGGCCCGACGGAGCGGCACTCGTCGACGAGCCCGGTCAGGCGGAGCTTCACGCTCAGTTCGGCCGAGGCGGTGCTGGCCAGCGCGACGGTCACGTCCTGCGGCGCGTCGAGCCGGCGGACGGGGCCGATATCCGCGATGGTCACCGTCAGCGGGCCTTCGGTGACGCGATGGCCGTTGAAGCCCCGTGCCCCCGGCGCGGCGGAAAGCAGCAGGGCCAGGGCGGTCCACGGCGTGGCAGTGCGTGCGTTCATGGCGGGGGTCCTCCCGGTGAGGCGGACGTCAGCGGCGTTTTCGCTTGCGGTTGCGGGCGCGGTCTTTCCGGGCGGCCCGGCGCTTCTTGCGGGCCCGGGAGCGGGCCTTGGCGTCGCTGACACCGCCCGGGCGGGTGGGGGCCATCGGCGCGCGGCCGCCCGGCCGCCCGGTCGCCGTCGGCAGGGGGGGGCTCGTCGGCGCGCCCGGCCCGGGCGGCGGCGAGGGGCGGACGTTGGCGCCCTTCGGCTCGCCCGCCTCGACGCCCAGCTCGTCGGCGATGACCTGCCACGTGCCGAAGATCGACTCGTCGACGTGGCCTCGCTCGTAGGCGTGGCGGATCGTCGTCGCCGCGCCCGTCGCGCCCAGCTCGACCAGCGCGTGGGCCAGGAAGGCGTTGGCGTCGTAGCCGTTGGGCGAGGAGACGTCCAGCCGCTTCGTCAGGGCCTCGATGCATCGGCCTTGCACGACAGAGTGACGCTTGGCGATCTCGCGCATCGACTCGATGGCGCAGACCCGCGCGTACTCGGAGTGCGACGTGTCGGCCACGTAGGCCTCCAACGCCCCGAGCGCCGCCGGGCCGATCATCGTGAAGACCTTCGGCAGCTCGGCGAGGAACCAGTCGTCGCCCACCTCGTCGCACCGGGCGGCCGCCTCCAGCAGGGCGCCGGCGGCCGAGGCGGCGCGAAGCTGTCCGATCGCCCGCCAGGCGTGCATGTTCGCCCAGACCTCGCGGCTGTCGGAGGCGGCCGAGAAGATCCGCTCGTCGGTCAGCAGACGCGTCAGGTCCGGCACGTCGGCTTCGGTCAGGCCCATCTCGCCGACGTAGTCGGGCCACTCGCTGCCGCGCTGCGGCTCGCCGTAGCCCAGCAGCCGCCCTACGGCGGGCGAGTAGTCCGCTGCGAGGCCCCCCGGCGGGTCGTCTGTCATGGTCCGGCCTCCTTCGTGAGGCGTCTGCATGGGGCGGTTTGGCGCGGAGGCCACTCCAGGCTCCGTCTGAAAACCCGTGGCTGGCTTCGGGCGGCTACATCGCCCGCTGGTCTGCGTCGGCCTGCATCGGCGATTCGCAGGGGAATCGCCTGCTTCGGCCTCCTTGCCAGCCGGCGAT
>Ga0180437_10010059_pt1 | contig 11595 bp, 7 predicted proteins | sample SS_ome_4_FD_132410 | JGI IMG/M metagenome (GOLD analysis project Ga0180437, IMG submission 132410) | Hypersaline lake sediment archaeal communities from the Salton Sea, California, USA - SS_3_D_1 metaG | ecosystem: Environmental > Aquatic > Non-marine Saline and Alkaline > Hypersaline > Sediment... | reverse complement strand
TCTCCAGCGCTGGCCGGATGAACTCTTCTTCGGTCTGGGCCTCGTTGAGGTTGGGCAGGATGTCCCGCTTCCCCTCATGCAGCGCCCGCAGCGCGGCCAGCGGCTGGCCCACGTCCTCGCCCCACTCCGGGTGCTCGGGCAGCCGGTGGCGCAGGTAATGATCGGAGAACAGCGACTTGGCCCCACCGCCACGGGGTCTGGGGGCGGGAGGGGCAGGCGGCGGGCCGGATGGAGGGGGCGGCGGTGGAACAGGTGGCTCCGGTGGGGGCGGTGCTGGCGACTCAAGTGCAGGCTCAGGTACCAGTAGATCACGAGTTGGGCTTGTAGTAGCGACTAAAGTCGCGCTTGGGCTAGGACGACTGAAGTCGTCACTACGAGGCCGTGATCTACTGGGTATAGGCGACTCCTCGGCTGTCGGTGGCTCAATCGGTTCAATCGGAGGCGCCAGCGGACGGCCTTCGCTGACTGCTTCTGGCTCCTCAGGCGGCTTCTCGAACAGCGGGCCTGGGGGGATCAGCCCTGTGGCCACCAGTTGGCCGTCGCGGCGACGTTCGAGGGCCGGGGCTTCAGAGGCTTCTTCGACCAGCGACGCTTCCGGGGCCGCTTCGGGTTCAGCTTCCTGACCGTAGAACAGTTGGATAGGTTCCGTGCGATGAGTCACGCCAGGCAAAGCGGCAAGGATAGCTGTGACATAGGCAGGATTAAAGTCGGAGAATCGCCGTTTGATCTCTACAAGGCTCACAGATCCCTCTTCGACAAGCCGTTCCCAGGCCAACTCAACCTCCTCACGCCGGATGGTCCTGGGACCCCCTGTCGCTCCCACCGCGATTCTCACTTGTCGCTCTTGAACCTCATTCACTGTGAAGGGGTTCTTCTCATGCAAAGTACAGAGTTCCTGGCCAACCAGTTCCCCAATCATCTCCCAAAAACGTTGACGCCGTTCCCGAGTCCGTGCTGCCTTGTAGCCTGCTCTTTCCTCAGGAGGTAATTCAGCCTCCCGCTCACGCCGGGTCTCGGCTGCCTTGCGTGCCGCTGCCTTTCTCTTGGCTTCGTCGTACCACGCCCCTCGTTTTTCCCGCTGGTCCACTTCCTTTTCGGTCCGATAGGTTATCTTCACATCCCGCAGGTCGGGATCGTAGGCCCAGTAGCCATCGCCGACGGAATCGAAGCAGGGGCGGGCTGACAGTTCGCTGAACACCGTGCCCGGCGCGCAGCGGCGCACCAGGTTGACGGCGCTGTACAGAGTACGAGCGTGGACATGGCCCAAGGAATGCAGGCGGGCCAGTTCAGGGAACACATCGCACATGACCTCGAAGATAGGCTTGCCCACCTTCTCCGCCTCCAACCACAGCGCCTCCATGTCCTCGGAGCGGGTCTCGGCGATGAGCATCAGGGGGTCGTACTTGTAGGGGATGGTACGGGTCTGCCACTCGAAGGTCAGCCACCCATCCACCACGCGAGGCACCCGCACTTGCTCTTCCTTGGGCTGGGGCAGGGGGATGTAATCCACCACCATTTCCAGCGGGTTCTCGGTGGTCTCCAGCCGGATGTAGGCCCCGGCCCAGATCAGATTCTCGTCGTACCATTCCCTCAGCCCCCAGGCGTACCTGTCCTCGTGCATCACCCAGCCGGGCATCCGTTCCCTGCTCCGCCCGTCAATGAAAGTGATGCGCATGCGAGGGCCATCGCCCTTAGGAAAGGCCCGCCGGATGCGGCTGGTCAGGGGAACGGTGCCCGTCACCTGATGGGCAAAGCTCAACTCAAACTCGACCGATGGGACGCGCCCGGCCGTCACCGGCGGGGGCGCTTCCTTCTCGGTCCCCTCGTCGTCAATGGCTTGCTCTATGCCCTTCAGCTCACGATGCACATATTGGTAGTCGCGTGTGTAGGGCACGGCGGGGATGGCCAGGCGTGGGGGTTTCTCCACTGCTTCTGGCGGTTCCAGTAGTCGCAGGAACCAAAGCGGCGTGTCCGCAGTGCCCACGTTATCGAAGCGGGGATCACAGGAGAGGGCATAGTTCCACGAGAACTGTTGCACAAAATCCTCGTTCTGCTGAGGCATTTCAGGCACACTTGCCAATCGGTGGAGAGGCAGCGGGTCACCCGTCTGCTCAATGCGCCTGGCCGCTGCCGCTAGTTCATCCTCAGAGATCGAGGCCAACAGTTCGGGCGCAAACCACTCCTGGCCAAAACCGATGAAGCGTGCATCCACACCCAGTTGCTCTGTCAGTTGGTGTAGCACGTAGCCCTGGAACCGCTCAAAGACCTCGCCTGGCGCAATGTATCCGTCCGTCTGGCCCAGGCCCCAATCCTCGCCAACCACCTGCTCCACGGGAATGGGTTCCCAGCCGTCAAATCCTCGCTTGGCACAGGCTACGTACTCTTTGCTGGTCGCCTTTCTGCCCTTGCCGATGCGGACGCGGATGGCCTCAAAGTTGCCATAGTTCGCCTGCCACACGTTTCGCCTGCCTGTCACTGTGCCCTGTAGGTAGACGATCTCGCGCTGGCGCTGGGTCTTGACCACAATCTCCTGCCCGACCTTGTACTCCTGGCGTGGGTCATAGGGCAGCACCTCAACTGCCTCTTCTTCCACGCAGGCTTCTTCCTGCTCGCACCGCCGCTCGACAAGGTCGTAGGCCAGGAACGCCTCCGTTTGGGGAATGCCTGCATCAAAGATGAGTCGATGCAGGTAGTCCAGTTCCTCGGCGGTGAGGGCGAAGGAACGCCAGTATTCTTCTGTCAGGATGTGGGGTTGGCTTTTGGCCATGGTGCGCTTCTCCTTGCCCTTTGACGAAGACAACGCCCTGTGCTATAATCTCATCAGGGAGGACTCCAATGACACTCAATGAATTAATCCAAAGCATTCATGCCTTGGAAACGCGTCTCCAACTGTTTGAAGAGAAATATGAACTCCGATCAGAGGACTTTTATCATCTCGTCCAAGAGGGGAAACTGGAGCAAAGCGCCGACTTTATAGAGTGGCTGGGCCTCTACGAGATAAAGCTCAAACGAGAGCAGAAGTATGCTCAATTAAAAGCAGAGCTCTTGAGTGAGGCCGCAAAGGTCGCCGCTCCCAATAGCAAGTTGGAACTGCCGCTTGCTAAAGCGATCCCATGAGGGAATAGATGCCCCTTACGTTGGAAGAGTACGAAAAGTTCGTCTATGACATCCCCAACCAGTTTCCATCGGTGCGATACAGCACCCTGGTCTTCATTCGCCTCGATCCCCTGACGGCGGTGGTCAGAGGCGAGGTCTTTTTCGAGGGCGACATCTACTTACGAGTTAGAGAAGCCCTTGACTTTGATGGTGGCTTCTTGCAGACCTACAGCTACGAAGTCTATCGAAGTGACGAACAACTGTATTGGTACGATGACTGGCCTCATCCCGACATTCCTGAACTGACCAGTACAGATCCCCATCACAAACACGTCCCTCCTGACCTCAAGCACCATCGCGTTCCTGCCCCCCACCTGAGCTTTGACCGCCCCAATTTGCCATTCCTCATCAAAGAGATCGAAAAGACGCTCCTGTCAACTTGATACGCGATCGTCAACCTCCAAATACATGCATTACCAGAATGACCAGCCACGCGATGAGGTGGCCTACAAAGAGCTGATGGTGAGTATTAGCCTGTCTACTATCTGGCTTCCGTTACGACGGTGGAGCAGGCTGCTCTTTCTTCTTGGGCACAGGCATCTTCCTGAAAGTGAATGTGACGCCTCCCGTGGCTCCGGCCTCTCCTCCCGTACCCAGCAGCACCAGTTGGCCTTTGGCTGAGATCTCAGCCGAGACCGTGAATTCGGCAAACTGGAACTTTTGCAATGTCTCTGGCGTGTTGGCCAGGATGCCTTCTATCTGGGTCAGGAAGAGGTTGACGTTGTTGGCCAATATGTCTACTTTCAGTGGCATGGGCGTGGTCCCCCGCATTCCTGTGGTTGTGGTGGTGACCAAAATGGTATCTTTATCGTTCATTTCATCCTCCTATCTGGGCCAATCTGATTGATGGTGGTGCATACATCGAATACAGTAATCCTGACGGATTGTGATACTTTTCTAAGAAGTACCTCCGCGTGGCCAGCAGGCTCTCTCCCAATTGTTCCCCCGCCAGCAGATGGGTGTACAACTGCTCAGCAAATTCAGCAGCGAAGGCATCGGGCACGGCGCACTCGGTGGCTACTACGGCCCCGCACCCTGCAATTGAGGAGTACAGCGGCGAACTATTACAACTCATTCTCTCTCGCTCTCTTTCGCTTGATCGTCTGCCTGAAGTTCATCGAGTTCCCTTTGAGACTCCGCAAGTTTTGTACTAACCACTTTGATCTCATTCTCCAACTCCAGAGGCACGTTGATGCCATAGTTAGCTCGTTTCTCTTCCAAGGTGTTCAGATTCCACCGGTACTTCGCAATCTGGCGCTGCAGCGAGGCGATTCTTTCATCTCTCCGAGATTCAGGTTCTTTCTCAAGCTCTGCAAACAGTGGTAGAGTCTCACCAGCTAGTTTTCTCTCCATTGTAAGTTCTTCCCTGCCAAGGCGATCCATCCTATCAAAGATCGCATACAGCAACTCCGGTGTTATCCTTGCTGTCACTGGTAGATCGAGAACGAGTTCAGCCTTCTGATTCTTTTCTCTATAGACTAACCTTCCTCGGTCGTCTCTTGCTTTCACATTCTGAATTTCACCTGCAGCAGCTAAGCCTTTGACTACGGGTCCACGTTTGAGGTCAATTTGCTCATCTGATTCGTCACCTTCTAGCACAGCATGATCCAGACCCACTTCTAAGGTTCTCTCAATAGCTGCCTTGGCTATTGGATCCCAATCCTCTTCAGGGTTAAACAGTCTAATGCCCTCTGGGACTTTGGCCCCCTTTAACCGAGATATCTCCAAAGCAGTAGGACAGTGCGTCATGAAAAACTCGTAGAGTTCAGTCTGCGTAAAAGTCCTTTGTGCATCTTCGACTTGAATCGCTGAAGTAGACACTCTGATTCCTGCTGCACGGAAGACATCTGCAAGGATCTTGAACAAGCGTCTGCGCATCGTGTCTAGGTTCAGATCTACGAACTCGTAAACGTTTTTCTGCTGGAGCAGGAGCTGGCCGTGGTCAAGGAAAATGACAAAGAATAGATGTTCGAAAAAGAATGCACCTGATGGTTCCACAGGATTCTTTTCATCGTCATACTGTATCCCTTGTTTGAGCCCTTCGTGCGCAAAGTACGCAGCAATCATTGGTCCCTCACGGAGGACCGACACGAAGCCATAGCGCGACCCCTCTTTCCCGTACCACCCTGGTTTCTGAATGGTCTCATAGATCGCTTGCCAATGCTTGGGAAGTACATAGGTCCAATCGGGGACTATAATGTTTCTCAAGTAGCATTTGGCTTCAGGCATTTTCGATTTCTCCTTTGCCTCTATCTCTGGCGACAAGAGGACTTCCACAGCGGTTTACCATACTATACATTCACTAAACGAATACTCGGCGGCGCATACATTGAGTATAGCAATCCTGACGGGTTATGATGCTTCTCCAGAAAGTACCGCCGCGTGGCTAGCAGGCCCTCTCCTAACGGCTTCCCTGCCAGCAGGTGGGCGTACAACTGCTCGACAAAATCCGCTGCGAAGGCATCAGGCACGGCACACTCGGTAGCCACCACGCCCCGTGCCCCATACCTGAGAAACGCCGACGCAAAGTGCGAGGTATACAAGGGGTTGAGGTTACCCGTCTCACAAGCGTTCATGATAATGAGCGGGTGGCCACTAATGGAGAGGCTGTATACTTCCATATCCATCAGCGTGATGGGAAACTCATCCGAGAGTAAGATATATGATGAGTCGGGTGATTCGTCTTTGTAGAACGCGTGACAAGCAAAGTGAGCCAAGTCAAGAGCATTGTACCAGAAATTTCTGAACGCCTTTAGTTCATCCCACTTCTTTTCGGGGTCGAGAGCACGCAGCTTGAAGAGGACGATCTTACCATCCCTGTGCAGCTTCTCTAAAAATGGCATCTCCCTGGCCACCACGCTAGGCAAACCACCGTAGACACATAGCCCGACCTTAGGCCGTTGTGCAACACCGATCACGGGTGGAGCGAAGGCGCCAGGGCGAGGTTGGGCGATGATGCGGGAGATGATGTGGTTCATCCCCCAGAAGTGTTCATAGGACAATGACTCATCTGGGCTCAGAGGGTAGAGGAGTTCCCAAGGCAGAAAGAAGTCTTCCGAAGTAATCTCCACAAGGATTGCAGACCTCAGACTGAACAGTTTCTGGATTGTCGCAAGGGCACCATCGTCGCTGAAGACTCGCTTGTAAGCAAAGTTGCCCACGAGCGCCAGACGGTGAAGCCGCTCTTGTGCTTCTCTTGAAGTTAGCTCCTGATCTTCCATATTCTCAGAGGCGATGGCCTCCATCGCTTCCTTAAGCTGCATATTGAGCACCACCAAATCCAGAGGCCTCATCTCAATGGTTGCTGTCTGGCAGCTCCCCATTGCCAATATGTCAAGAGAATATCGAATGATTTCCCGACGAATTCGAAGTTGGACATCCACGGTATAGTCGTGAAAGGCAAAAGGTGGAAGTTTGATACGTGCATCCGCGTCAGTTACCATCATGGGTTTCTCCCTCTTCGACATCAACAATCTGTTCGGCAGATTTTACTTCAAAAATCGCTGAACTGATCGCTCGCTCATTTTGAGAGGCAAATCCAAGATTTAGGCTCCCAGAAGCCAGTTATCGTTGACTTCTGCCCAAATTCGCTTCAAAAGCGGCTGCCAGCCGCTCCGACGGCCGGACGGCATGACGTTGTCCAAAGACGCAGGTCTACATATAGTACCCGACTGCTCGAAACTACAAGATGTAGTAGAAAGGCAATTTCGGAAAATGCCTCGAAAATAAGCGAACGATGAGCTGAATGAGCGAATTGTTGTTGGGCTCTATTACCTCAACTTTGATTTTAAGCATCTGCAACCAATGCTGCCTATAATAGAACTCTATACATATTTCCTTTTCTCCAAGGCTAGTTGGTTTCAACAAGAACTCAACCAAGTCTGAGTCTTGTCCCTTTAAGAAGTGCAAAGTCTGAAAACGGCTAGGCGAGACTTCCATATCCTGCGCAGATACAACAACCTGAACTTCTAGCACCTCTGCATCGTCAAAGGACACAGGAACTCCCTCGAACCCCTTAGGCACTTCGGAAAGAATGCCTGTCTGAAGCATGTATTCTTCACCGATGACAAATGGCGCATCAATCTCGTGGTCCTTGATTCTAGCCACTGCATATGCAGCCTCTTCCTCAGCAATTATCTCAGCGCTCCTTCTGGCTGTAGTGCCGAACTCCGCACGTTGTTCTCGCTTCTGTTGGGCTCGGGGTACGATGGGCTGTCCAGGGAAATAATGGTGTGTGAACTCTTTAGACTCAACTAAGCGCTCAAGTCTCTTGAAGAAAGTGTCAAAATCAGCCTCCACACCAGAGTAGTAGTGGCTTCCCCGCCGCTCCAGAATCGTGACGAGAGAGCCTGCTTCTGTAGGGTCCTGGAAATCAATGTACCAGATGTCATTGTCTGTCCAAGGGATGCAGGACACTAAATCGGCATCTCGCATCTTGTCATAGCCGACCATGATAATATCTTTGCCAAACACATCACTGAGGGCTATTCTTAGAGGCATCGTTAGTAGACAGGGTTCCGAAGGAGTCAGTTTGAACCGAGAACCGTGTATGTCGCCGTGCAGCTTGATGATCTGCACTTGGTGCCCGTAACTAGTAGGAATAGGATCCCAGGGAAATCGAACTGATGGGACAAGTTCTCCTGGACGTAGTACTCCAAAGGCGTTGTGACCGAGACCAACATCAGCCAATGCCTTTTCCAGCAGAGTGTCAATATTGGTTGAAATAACTGTCTTGAAATACCCTCGCTTGACAAGTTCAGCCAAATAGCGATGCCCTTCGGAAGGCTTTATCGGCTCCAGGCAACTACTCAACCAACGGCAGAGTTCTTGTCGGTCAAGCGTGCTCATTAATAAGTAGAACTGTCGTAGACATTGTTCAGTAGAAGAATAGCGGCTATACTCCCCAAAACTCTTTAGTGTCCTTATGACTAGCTGATCCCACGTTTGCCTTTGTGGACTCAGTAACACGTCACTACCCAAGAATAGAACGTATGGTTCTTCCCCTTCCTGCCGGCGGGTGTAGATTAGTTGTGCTAATGTCTTGACATCACCTCTTTGCATTTCTGAACCTCCTGAAAGCTCCACAGCAAGCCAAGAGACATGGCCAGTGCAGCCCCTCGGCGACTAGCCAAGAAATTTGGAAGCTCACTCCCATCCCAACTTCTCCCCGCTCTCCAATTGCTCCATCCCTTTCGGCAACAGCACCGGCACACGGTAAGTTACCTCATCGTCTCCATCATTGGGCGTGAACAAGGCCTGTTCCCAGGTGATATACCCTTCACCGGCCAACCTGCCGAGCAGGGCTATCACCGTATCCTCCCGCTTGCGCAGCCGCTCCAGCCGCCCGAAGAACTCGATGTCCCGCAGGTTGCGCCCTCGCCGCCGTTCAAAGTAGTCGTTGCCCGTCAACAGCCGTACCAGAGTCTTGACCCCAAAAGGATACTTGCGTCCCTCCCGCGCCTGGTTCCAGAACACAGTTTCCAGGATGGTGTAGGCCGGATCGAACACCTGGCTGGCGTCCACGATGTCGTTGTCGGTCACGTGGTCCCAGGGCAAGCCCCCAGGGCGGCAGTTGTCACAAACGGTGCAGCGGGAGGGGGCCGTTGGGTCGCCAAAGTAGTCCAGGATGAAATGGCGGCGGCAGCGTCCACGGGGCAGATGGGCGTAGTCAATCATCCGCTTTAGTTTCTTCTCCCGCTCGTCGGTGTGGCGGCGGATTTCATCCTGCCGCAGGTTGTAGGCCCGTGAAGCCAGGAGTTTGGGCTGGCGAATCAGGGTGTAGCCCCTGTCCCAGGAGCGGAAGCTCAGCAGCCCTTTGGCTGTCAGGTCGTTTAGGACACGCTCCAACTCGGCCACGTCCACCCCGATGAGGCGGGCCGTCTCCAGCAGGTTGACCTCGTTGCGGCTGCCACGCCCATAGCGGGGCAGTTGGTCCAGGAAGCAGCCCATCACCTCTTGCGTGCGGTCGTCTCGGCGACGCAAGGCAGCCAGGAACTCGTCTCGCGCCATAAAGATGTGTAGCACGCCCCACGCCGTAAAATCCTCCTCGCGGGTCACATAGCCCGCCTGCTCCAACAGGTGAACGATGACCCGCAAGTCCTGCTCCTCGATGCCGTGCCCGGCCTCCACCTCTCCGGGGCTAAGGCGGATGGTATTCGACGGAGCCGCCTTGCACAGCCCGAAAATCGCCCCCACCGCCTGGGGGTCGGGCAGCGATGTGGCGCGGAAATAATCATGGATGCCCCGATCCGACTTGTGGTACAGTAGCGCGCAATAAGCCGTCTCACCGTCCCGGCCTGCCCGCCCCGCCTCCTGGTAGTACGACTCTAGGTCGCCCGGCATGTCGTAGTGGATCACGTAGCGGATGTTGGGCTTGTCAATGCCCATGCCGAAAGCTTTGGTGGCCACCACGATGTCAATCAACTCCTCGTCGAACATCTCCTGCACCTGGGTGCGGTCGTAGGCGTTCATCTTGCCGTGGTAGGCCCGCGCCCGATAGCCCACCCAGCGCAGCCGGTTGGCCACCTCCTCAGCCGTGCCCGTGGCCGCCGTGTAGACGATGGCCGGCCCCTTCTGATCATGCAGGATGCGCTGCAAGGTAGGGAACTTTTCGGTCAGATAACGCAGCCTGTAGACCTTGAAGTACAGGTTGGGGCGGTCGAAGGAATCGGCTTTGACGACTGGCTCGACCAGCTTGAGCTGGGTCTCAATGTCCTGTCGAATGTTCTCGGTGGCAGTGGCCGTCAGGGCAACCACCGGCGGGCGCCGAGGCATAGCCTCCACCACTTTGTCCAGATACAGGAAATCGGGGCGAAAGTCGTGGCCCCACATCGAGACGCAGTGAGCCTCGTCCACCACCATCTGCACCACCTGGCACTGGCGAAGGGTGCCCATCAGGGCAGGATCACGGAAGCGTTCGGGCGAGACGTACACCAGCCGCAGGTCACCGGCCCGCATCCGCCGGTAGACGTTCTCGCGGTCGGTGGCCCGCTGGCCTGATACGATATAATCCACGCAGTGCAGCTTTTTCTGGCGCAGACCGTCCACCTGGTCTTTCATCAGCGCGATGAGGGGTGAGACCACCACCGTCAGCCCGTCGCGCAGCAGGGCCGGCAACTGGAAGGTCAGCGACTTGCCGCCCCCAGTGGGCATCAGCCCGATGACATCCTGCCCGGCTAGCACGGCCTTTATCACCTCTTCCTGTTTCTCGCCCTTGAAGCCGTCAAAGTCGAAGAAGGCTTTCATGGCCGCCAGAATGTGGGGCCGCGCCGCCTGATATGCTGCCTCGTCCAGATAAAGAGCGGGCAGGGTGTACTGGTACAGCAGGGCATCAAAGTCGGTCTCGATGCGGTCTTGCAGGGACTCGATGAAAGCGTCCTGATCGGTGATGCCCATGAACTGGGCGATAGCTGCATACAGCGCTTTGCGACTGCCTTCAACGCTGGTATCGCGGGCGTAGCCTGGCAGGGAGTCGAACAGTTGCCAGGCATAACTCTTGGAGTGAATGCGCTTGTCGAAGAGCATCACCACGCCCTTGTCATTCGCCGTGCGTAGCAGCCGCCCAAAGCCTTGCTTGAAGAGGATGATCATCAGCGGCAGCACATAGCTCTCAAAAGACCGTCCTTCGCCGTACTCTTGCATCCTGGCCTGAAGTAGCGGCTCGAAGAACATGGGGAAAGGCAACTTTTCCATCAGCACGTAGCTCAGCTTCTCGCCCGGCACGTCCAGCCCCTCCCAGAAGGAGCGCAGCCCCAACAGCACCGAGTTCTCGATGTTGCAAAAGTCCTCTTGCAAGGCTCGCTTGCTGGCTCCTTCCTCTTGGGCCAGCACGGGAATGCTGTGAGCCTCTACCGCCTCAGCGATCGCTTCTCGCGCCTCCAGCATCCGATCCCTGGCCGCGAACAGCAGCAGGGCGTTGCCCCCCACGAAAGGCAGCAAGTCGCACAGCTCGGCGTGAAGCTCGTCCTTGAACTGGCCCATCCCCTTGGGCGTGGGCTCGGCGGTGAAGTAGTTGGGGAGAGCCAGCAGGGCACGGTGGTCGTAGTCGAAGATGGGCGGCAGCTTGACCGTATCATCTGGCCCCAGGTGCGGCCCCAGCCCCAGGCGGTCAATGAAAAAGTCAAAGCCCTCAGCAGTGGTCATCGTGGCCGAGGTCAACACGCAGGCGTGGAGTTGAGAGTACAGCCACTCTTCCAAAGCCCCGCCCACCCGCAGCGGGGCACCCTTTACCGCCCATTCCACCCGTTTGTGGGCGTCCCCTCCTTGTCCGGCAGCTTCCAACCAGTAGACGTGCCTGGCGTTGCCCACAGCCAATAGCCAGTCGAATAACATCCGCAACTCATAAAAGCGTTTGCCTAACCCAGCTGCCTCATCCAGCCAATCGTCCCTGTTGGGCAGGGTCGCAGCAGCCAGGGCCTCGCGTACCTTGCCCAGAGCCAC
>Ga0180437_10010058_pt1 | contig 11595 bp, 5 predicted proteins | sample SS_ome_4_FD_132410 | JGI IMG/M metagenome (GOLD analysis project Ga0180437, IMG submission 132410) | Hypersaline lake sediment archaeal communities from the Salton Sea, California, USA - SS_3_D_1 metaG | ecosystem: Environmental > Aquatic > Non-marine Saline and Alkaline > Hypersaline > Sediment... | reverse complement strand
GACGCAACGTGTCGTGGTCGCCACGCGCGGCCACAAAGGCGCCCTGGGCCATGCGATTGCCGAGGCTCGTACTGATGATGGCGGTGTGCCCGTGGGCCGAATGAACGTACGGACTGACCCGGCCCGTCTGCTGCAGATCCATCAGTTCTCCGACCACTTCCCCGCGCGTGTCCTCAAAGGCCAGCCAGCCTTCTTTCATATGGGGACGAAGGTCGTCAAAGGGCCGGTAGAAGCTCCCGGTCTGCAACACTGCGCGTTTCAGGCCCTCGTCCGACTCGTACCACATGGTGTCGTTCTCGCCGTCGCCGCCGGGCGCCCAACCGCTGAAACGACTGACCGTTGGCGAGTTCTTCGCCTCGATGCGGTAGAAGACGGCCGGGCTCCCGGCGCAGAGCGTGTAGGTGACGGACAGGTCCGGCCCGACGTACACAACGCTCGTACACACCGGACCGGTTTCGGTCAGCGATGCCTGATACGTCTCCTTGCCGTCGCGCGAACGGAACTGGTTGCCGCGTCCGTGGTCTATGGGCGCCCAGTTCGCCAGCTCGTTTCGAACACGCGCCCCCGGCGGCGCTATCTCGGCGATCTCCGGCCGGCTGGGAGACAGCAGCACCCGCAGCCGGTCATTGACCAGCTCGAAGCCTTCTTCGGAGCGCCGGGCCGAGAGCATGGGAACAGGCGCTTGGCTGGTGCTCGCTTTCGGCCCGAAGTAGACGTAGAGGAGCGTCTGCCGGTACGAATCGAGGTCGACCACCGTAAGCACCTCCAACGTGTGTTGCTCCGCGTCCACAAGGCGCACCTGGCTGGGCAGCTCGTGTCCTGCATACGTGAAGACGCGAACGGATTCCGGCGCCGTGTTCGGCGGAAAATCCCGGCAGATGCTCACGGGCGCCGCGCGCCGTTCCAGGCCGATGGGCTCTCCCACGACAACGGGAAACCGCATGGGCGCCCCCTCCAGATGCCAGCGCGCCCGGTGCGCCTGGTTGAGGTAGCAGGGATTGGCGGCGGGCTCGCGCAACTCGTAGGGGTCGTAGACGGGAATCGTCTCGCCCGGACCCGGGAGCGCGCCGAATGCGTGAGTCAGGATGTTCTCGAACAGGAGCTTCGCCGCGGCGGGCCGCGGCTCGTCGCGGAAGATCCCGAACGTCTGCGTGAGGAGAACGGTCCCCTTGCCGGCGACCCCGTCCGCGACCAACAGCGCGGCTTTGTCCGGATCGTCCTTCTTGCAGGCCAGGCAAGTAAAGCTGTCGCCCCAATTGGTCCACCAACCGAATGCCTTGCCGAGGTCGCCGCTGATGCGGTTCGGTTCAGCCAGCACGGCGTGCTTCGCACCCGGCGCGACGGTTGCCTCATAGTACTCGCCCTGCGTGCTGCCGGGGTGCCTGAGGCCCAGGTCTGCGAAGAACCTGGCGAAGCCGCCACCGAGGCCGTTGTAGTCCACCACGAGGGTGCCGCCGCGAGCCAGGAAGGTTTTTACGGTCTCGGCCCGTTCAGGCGAGGCGACGATGTTGGCCGCCGCATCGCCCGTGTACTGACCGACGTACAGTAACCGGGTATCGGCCAACGCCTCGGCGAAGCCCTCCAACTGCTCGGCCCCGAAACGGTTCGCCGCCACGTCGTAGACGCTCAGGTCGCGTCCGGGCGGGTTCCCATAGATGACCACGGCACGCTCCGCGGCCCGGCACATCGGCAGGAAACCGAAGAGGACGAGTATCGCGATGGCGATCCGGGCGGGGAACCCGTTGAACACGTTTCGTCCGTTCATTGGTGTGATCTCTCGGAAGCTGAAAGTGATAGGAAATTCACTTTCCGCCAACCGCAGTGAGGTTGGCTGGGAAAGCCAGGTTCTGCAACGGGCGGGTGCCCGGTAACGAGGGATAATGCACGCTACCATCCCGCAGGAACTTTTCGATCACCTGGCGACCAGCGTACCTCGGTCCTCCATCGTGTACGGTACATCACAAGGCCCGCCGTACCTGGGACCGCGATATGCTTCGTACGTAACCGTGCCGCCGTTGACCGTGACCTTCACAAAGGTGCATTTCACGTGCTTCCAACGGTCGCTGGCATTGGGCGGATCACAGCCCCGGCCCCATGCGGACAACGCTTGCCATACATCGTTGTCGTTCATTCTATGGATATTGAATTGATGGTGATGGCCGCAAAAGAAGGCGGCGACTCTTTCTTGTTTCAGCAGGTTCCAGAAACGATCACGGTTTTCCGGATCGCGGCCGAGATCGTATTCATTGGTCAGGTTGATCTCAAGAGGCGAGTCCCGATCCGTCACATAATAGAGAGGTTCGTGGGCGGTCACGAAAATGTGCTGAACCTGTGGATCGGCCCGGGCGGCATCCAGATCGGCCTCGAGCCAGTCGTACAGCGCGTTGCAGATGTAGGCTTTTGCATCGGCATCGCCGACCTTGTAGCCGATGTCTGACTTGCCGTCATAGTATTGATTCAGGATCACGAAGTGAAAGTTTTCGTAGCGAAAGGAATAGGTGGTCTCCTCGCAGTTGCGAGGGCCGCGGTTGATGATGTTGGGAAGGCTCTTGCCTCCTGGGTTGAGAGCGCGAATAGCGGCTATCCTGTCCGATCGCACGTCATGGTTGCCTATTGCGACATACCAAGGGTATGTGACGCCGACGCACTCATCGATCACTTTCCTGATCCCGTCGGCGCTGCCCACGTCGCCGGCGGTCATGGCAAAGTCACCCCGGTGCGGGGCGATGGCCCGCCGGACGGTCTTCTGCGACTCGTTATAGCCCGAATGATGGTCCGACGTCACAACAAGCTCAAGCGCGCGGCTTTCCTGTATCGGCCAACTCGAGAGAGTCAGAACGATGAAAGCCAGTGCAACGATTTTCGGTCTCTGTATTATCTTCCCCATGGGACACTTCCTATGTTGTCAATGTCATGGAACCTGCCGCTCCTGGTTTGCTTGGATCGTAGTCCCCAGGGAGCCGCGGACCTTGATCGGAGTGCCTGCATAGCTGATGGCGATGTTGTCCGAGATGATGCCATCTTTACCGCCCTCCAGGCGGATCGCAGAACCCAACTTCGTCTCGACATAGTTGCCCGTAATTGTGACCGGCTTGCCAAAGGCGTAGACATCGATGCCGTTCAATCCGTTGGGCTTCTTGATGTGGTTGCCTTTGATGATCGTACCACCGTTGATGAGCATTCCCCGTCCGGGCTGAAGGCTGGTGATCCGGTTCCCGCTGATTACATTGCCCTCCGAGGCTTCGCCACCCTTGGAGGTGATGTCCGCACCTCCGCTTCCGGATCCGCAGTTCTCCACTACGTTGTCCGCGATGACGGAATGACTGGCCTTCATGTAGATCGCTTCGTGATCCGTGCCGGCGTTCAGATTGCGGACGACATTCTTCAAGATCCTCACGTTCGTGCCATAGGCCAGAATGCCATGCACTTCCGGGCCGGCGCCGTCGACAACGGTGGTGGGGCCCCAAATGGTGTCCATCTCATTTTCTGAAATGAGAATGTCTTTTGTGGTGGCCCGGGTGGCGTTGCTGCCGACGACCACGGCTGAACAGCCCTTCGTCGTGGACTTGAGATTCTTGAAAGTGCTGCCCGTCACCTGGACGTTCGAGATCACGCCATAAGCGATCGAAATGGCTGCTACACCGTTGCCTTCCATGTTTCGGAACTCGCAGTTGGCGATCTTCACGTTAGTGATGACGCCTTTCGGTTCCTTGCCGGTGTTGATGGCGCTGGCGAGGTGCTCAAAGATGCAGTTTCGCACTACGAATCCGTCTAGCAGCCCACCCTCCGACGCTGCTGGTTTGAAAACTGTCGACCGCCAGTTCCGAAAGGTGACGTTTTCGACTGTCAGGCTCTTCGCACAGGTGAGCGTACCGCCGTTCGTCAGCACCGTGCTACCCTTGTCTTCGCCGGTCAGGGTCAATGCATAGTCGACCGTGGTGGCGAAGCCGGCCAAGTCGTAAGTTCCCGACTTGACGAAGACCGTGTCTCCGGCGCCGGCCCTGGCCAGTCCCTGAGGCACCGTCCGAAACGGTGCTGTTTGGCTGCCCAGGTTCTCGTCATTGCCGTACGGCGCGACGTAGTAGGTAATCGCCATCGCCAGTGTCTGCGAACAGACCAGCAGCATAAGCGCGACGGCTGTCGCCCTTCGGAAGGAACGGTAGCACGCACGCCCATCGCGTCGGAACCTCCCTGGGAACCTCCCGCCACACGAGCCGTCAGTCGCTCTCCCCACCGCATCTCTGGGGACGTCCAGGCGTCTCACGTCGCCGACTGTGAGCAATCGAGTCGTATTTCTTCGGGGCATCTTAGATTTTCCTCCTGGCCGAAATCTCGTGTTGCCACATCGACGGTTTGCGTGACAGTCCCGTCAACCAGCCACAAACTCGTCCAGTAGCATACAGCCACGATTTGGCGGAATCTACAAGTGATGGTTGTGACGGGTAGACACCGAGGAACTCGGCTACTTGACATCGCGGCTCGCAGCACTCCACGATATTGGTGTTCCCGCCCAGTTCCCGCCTTTCGCGTTCGGTACGACGAGCGACTCGCTGGGGATGCCTGCTGGCAGGTTTCCCGGAGAATACGACGTGCGAGTGACCGTCGCCAGAAAGCAAGCAGATTTCGTCGCGCACAGGAGCAGCCGAAATGAACAGTCCGAAGAAACTCGGACGAACGATGTCCCGCGATACGTTGATCGCCGAGAAGACCTTGGAAACGTTCGGTCAACTATTGTCTGTGGCTACGCTCGCCAGAGCGTGGATCCCCGCCGTCGGGCGACGGCAGCTACGACATATCGGACAGTCACTTCTGGGACGATGCTTGCCGGCCGCGATCGCTGTGCTTGTCTTGACGGCCTCGGCCTTTGCGGACACGTCGCCCGTACTCGAAGAAGCTGCGATGGGAATCGAAACGCATCGCAAAGGGGACGCCACGATCCGCGTCGTGCGCAAGGATGGTACGTCAGTCCCGGCCGCGCGGGTCGAAGTCGTTCAGCGGAGCCACGATTTCCTGTTTGGGAACGTCTTCCGGCCGTGCCACTACGACAACGAGCAATACCGGACTCGCTTCCTGGAACTCTTCAATTTCGTCCAGTTGCTCGAATTCAATTGGGGCCAATACGAGCGGGAAGAGGGCCAGCCGCAGTTCGCCGACCGCATGGCATTCATCAACGGCTGGTGCCGGGAACATGGCCTCACGCGGTTCTACGGTCATATGCTGGTGTGGACGTCCGAGTACGAGGAAACAGCCGGATGGCAAATCCCCAGGTGGCTCTTCAAATACGACAAGACGGCGCAGTACGGGTTGCTCAAGAAACGCATCGAGTGCGACGTGGCCGCCTACAAGGACATCGACATCGTCTGGGACGTAGTCAACGAGCCTGTCCACACCCGGGTCTGGGGTGATTGGGACAAGGACGGCTACGTTCAAAACAGGCAAGCCGAGCCAATCGAACGGATTTTGCCTTACGTGGAAGATTCCCTGACCTGGGCCCACGCAGCCGATCCCCGATCTTCCCTGCTGATCAACGACTACCGTGTCGTCGTCAAGGGAACGTTCCAGGAGCGATACAAGCAGTTGCTGGACGCCCTGCAGGCAGGGCAGGCGCCGCTGACGGCGGTTGGCATTCAGGCGCACGAACCCTACAAGGGCGCCTACTGGTTCTCGCCGGAGGAAATCTGGGAAGCCTGCGAGTTGTTCGGCACTCGGACCGGCCTGCCCATCCACTTCACGGAGTTCTGTTACAGCTCGGACTCAACTAAAGAGATCCGCGGCACGCACCGGCATGGCAAGTGGAGCCCCGAGTTGCAGGCCGATGCCATCGAGGAATTCTACCGTGTCGCGTTCGGGCATCCGGCCGTGGAGTCGATTTTCTACTTCGGCATGGGCGACGACGAGCCGCTCTGGCTGCCGAAGCTGGGTCTGCTCGACGAGCACTTCCAACCCAAACCGGCGTGGAATCGGCTTCGATCGCTGATCAAGGACGAGTGGACTACGCGGCGATCGGGAACCGCCGACGCGACGGGCACGTATGCCTTTCGCGGCTTCTTCGGGTCTTACGATGTCCGGGTCACGGGTGCCGACAGACAGCGCAGTTTCACCGCGCACCTGGAGAAGGGAAAACCGAACGTGTGGAGCCTTACACTGGAGTGACGGCGACGTCGGCATACGTGGAAGGAGGCATCTCTGTTTCCATCTCATCGTGCTGCTGTATCCGGTGGAACTCATAGAAGCGACGAAGGAGCAAGCCGAATGATCGGACAAATAGTAGTGCGTGCCGCGGCGTTGCTGTTGGTCGCGGTGCTGCTGGCCGGGGCAACACTGTCGGCCCAGGATCGGCTGGTGGATGATTTCGAGAGCTTGGACGGTTGGAAATCGGGCGGCCAGAAGGAGATCCGCTTCGATCTCAGCGACCGCCACGTCAAGCAGGGGCGCTTCGCCTTCCACTTTCATACCGAGGTCGATCACCAGGACACGACGAAAGGTGGCAAGCCGAACCCGTACCCGATGGGCTGGCCCTCAGTCACTCGCGAGTACATGTCCCCCATTGACTTGTCCGAGTTCGATTTCCTGGAGATGGACATTTATTTCGAAAACGCTCGCGGCATCGATCCCGATTTCGGGCTGCATTTCATCGCCAAAGACTCGCATGGCCGGGCTTTCTACAGTACGACGTTTACCGACCTGAAGCACGGCCGGTGGGCTCATGAGAAGCTCTGTATCCGTGACTTGCGGGGCGCGAGAGACTTGGGCGAGTTGCACTTCTTCATCAGTGAGAGCGACTACGACCACGGCGACATCATCGACTTCTCCATCGACAACCTGCGAGCCACGCGGGCCGCCGAATACCGGCCGCCCGCGGTCCGGCCCGTGCGCCGCCCGTTGTCCAAAAGCGACGCCGCGGTGCTGTGGCTGGAAGGTTCGTGCGAGAAAGTCCGCCGGACGGATGTGGTGGATCTGCAAGGTCCCGCTGATCCTGTGTTCCACATTTGGTCCGCTCGCAACGAGACCGAGGCCGTGCAGTTGGTCGTGCGGCCGCTGGCCCCGGGCGGCGCAGGCGAGGTTCGTTTGGAAGTGGGTCCGCTGATCGGCCCGGGCGGCGCCCGGATTGAAGAGGAGCATGTTTCTTGGAGTCCCGTCGCCTATGTCCCGGCCAAGGACGGACCGCCCGAGGGATTGCCCGACGGTTTGCCGGGCGCCAAACCGTTCGTGGCGGACAAGCCGCGGCAGTACCCGATCTGGCTCGAAGTCTACGTGCCGCCGGGAACACCCGCCGGCGACTACGCCGCGCCGGTTACTGTCCGGATGGAAGGCGGCGATTTGAACGCCGAGTTGCGGCTGCACGTCTGGGATTTTGACGTGCCGGTTCGTCAGAGCCTCCGCACCAACACGACCATCTACGGGCCTTACGGTTGGCGCGAGGACATTCAGAAATGGTTCGGCGACATGGACTGCTGGACCGGCGTCCGTGAGTGGACGCCGAAAATCGTGCGGCTGCTGGCTCGCTACCGTCTCTGCCCGTCGCACCTGTACCACTTGCCGCTGGCCTACGACGACAAGACCAGGTCGGTGGTCCTGCAAGATACACGTGAGTTCGAACGCTTCGCGAGCATGTACCTCGAGTTAGGGCATCATTTCAACAGCATGCCGGTGCCCTACTTCTTCGACCGGGAGAGTTTTCTGGGGGCCAAGAAGGGAACGCCGGAATACTTGGCCCGGATTACCGAAGCGTACCACGTGGCGGCAGAATACCTGGACCGGAAAGGCTGGCTGGATGGCAGCTATGTTTATTGCGTCGACGAAGTGGTCGTGCATCGGCACACACGCGAGGTCGACTTGACGCTGCTGAACCAGGTTTTTGACGCCATCCATGCGGCCCATCCGAAAATCCGCATCTTCGGCGCCGAGACGCCCTCGCCGGTCTTGCGCGGGATGGACGTCTGGTGCATGAACATTGGCTCGTTCGACGAAGACGTATTGCGCGAGCAACATGCGCTGGGTCATCAGGTCTGGTGGTACAACGGCTACCAGGATCCGCGGCCGGGAACCCGGGTCGCCGCCCGTGGTGTAGATCACCGGGCATTGGCCTGGATTACCTGGAAGTACGGCATCGACGGCTACCTGGTGTGGACCGTGAACCGATGGTCCAATAACCCTTGGGAAACGCCGAACCCGCCCGGTCGAGGCCCGGCCGGTGATCACTACCTGTTGTTTCCCAACTCCGATGGAACGGTGAGCCCCTCGCTGCGATTATGCATGCTCCGCGATGGGTTCGAGGATTACGAATACCACGTGCTGCTGGCCGATGCGGCGAAGCGGCTGCGGGCGGCCGGACAAGCGTCGCTGGCTGAGGAATGCGAGAAAGTGCTGCAGTCTGCTGACGCCTTTATCTTGGCCTATGACAATTGTGCCTGCATTTATCCCAACTTCATCTACGACGGTCGCCGGCTTCTGGCGGAACAGATCGAAAAGGCGTTGGCAGTTCTCAACGGGACCGAGAAGAAATGAACTGAAATCGAAAAACGGAATCAAAGGGGAGCGGCTGATGGGTACGGCAATCCGACGCAGTTTCGTGCTGCTGGCAGACATGCTCTGCCTGGGACTATCGATGGCCCCGATGCAGGCACAGGCCGTCGACTGGGGCGATGCGGCTGACCGTTTAGCTCGGGCAAAGTTTGAGAGTCCGGAGGGGGCCGAGCGTTGGTGGCAACCGGACGACGGGCTGCCTTCGCCCCGGGAACCGAATTTCGCTGCCGCTGCCGCTGGCTTCCTCCAAAAGCATCCCGTGCCGCCGCCGGGCGAAGTCCAAAGGGGACCGTGGGATGCACGACAGGTGGCTTCCCGCCAGTGGAAGTGCCTGGCTCATCTGTCCGCCACGAACGGGACGGCCGACGTTTCGGTCGCTCGGCTGTGTATCGTCCAGGCCGAGTCGCTGCAGTGGACGCTGCCGATGCGCGGCGCGTCCGACCAGACGTTGTACGCGGCCGTGGGGGCGCAAGCATTGTTGGGCCAACTGTTGCGTGACGCGCTCCCGCCCGGGTCTATTTCGCGCGAGACGGCGACCCAATGGCTGAGCACGGCCGCCGGGCAGTTGGTGACCTACGGGTCGAAGGGCGATGCGTCGTTTCGGAAAATGGCGCAGGGCCTGGTCGATCGCAGCGGTATTCTCACCGAGCAGCAGGATGCACAAGCCAGCGACGAAGCCTTTTTCGCCCAGTTGGATCTGACGCCGTCGGACATGAGCGAGGTGGCCGGTCCTGCGGCTCGCGGCGACTGGCAAGCGGCCCGGGCGGCCTATGTCAAAGCGCTTGCCGAACGCTTCTCGACTCGCCGTGGTTGGCCCGATGTCAATCATTGGCGGACCGTGGTGGACTTGCCCGAGGCCGACGACATCTGCCGCAACGTGTTCCTGCTGCAAGCGCACATGTTCCGCCGCTACGACTTCGGTGCAGAAGTCGATTGGACCAAGGTCATCGACAACGACATCGAGAGCCGCGTTTGGATGAACGCACACCCATGGATGTGGCAGTTGCTGAACGCCTATCAGGCCAGCGGCGATGAGAAGTACATCGTCCATCTCTGCCGGCTGTTCAACTCCTGGTACGACCGCAGCCCGGTGACGTTTGCGAGGTCCAGCGCGCAGTGGCGGACCTTGGAGGCCGGCGGCCGAGCCGGGCAGCGGTGGCCGCCCATCCTGCTGACGCTGGCCGATCATCCGATGTTCCAGGAGAAGGTCTTGCTGAACATGGCCCGCTCGATGTTGGACCACGGCAAGTACCTGGCCACGTACGCCAGTTCCGGCCGCAACTGGCTGCAAGTCGAGTCGTCCGGGTTGGCTTGCGTGGGGCTGTTGTTTCCCGAGTTCAAACTGTCGCCGCTGTTCTACGAAGTCGGCATGAATCGGCTGGCTTGGATCAATGCGCAGGATTTTCTGCCGGACGGTTTCCAGTCCGAGTGCTCACCGGGTTATCACCGCTTTCCGTTATTGGGGATCGCGACTTCGCTGCGACTAGCAAGATTCCTCGGCAAGCCCGTTCCGGAGAGTCTCCTGCGCCAGTACGAGGCGGGCGTGACGGCGTTGCAGGATGTGGCTTACCCGGACCTCAACCTCCCGCTGCTAAACGACTTCAATCCGCAGATGTACAGCGCCGCCGAAGTGCTGCAGATCGCCGCGGATGTGTTTCCTCGCGAGGATTTTCGCTGGTTTGCCAGCGGCGGCCGAGAAGGATCGCCCCCTCCGCAACCGTCGCACGACTTTACCCATGCCGGCTACTGCGTGATGCGCGACCGCTGGGGGCCCGATGGCCAGGTACTGATCTTTGACGCCGGCTACTTCGGCAGCGGGCACCAGCACGACGACAAGTTGCACTTTGTCTTCTACGCCGGCGGCCGGGAACTGATCGGCGACCCGTGCATTTACTCGTACAAACGGGATGAATTCGAGCCTTACTGGCGTGGTACGTGGAGCCACAACACGGTCACCATCGACGATCTCAGCCAGGACCGCCGGGCCGGGCCAGCGGAATCCATTCCGGATCCGGACCGGTGCTTTGTGCTCGGCGACGGGTTCGATTTCGCGGTGGGCTGGTATCGCCGCGCTTATTCCCCACGTGGCGCACCGCTTTGGGGCGACGGGGGCAAGGCAGCCGCCGAAGACCGGGCCGCGACGATCCGTGACGTGCAGCATCAGCGGTGCGTGTTCTTCGTCAAGGGACAGTACGCCGTGATTGCCGACCGCATCGTCGGCCTGGGCAGCCACCAAGTGGATATCCTGTTCCATCCGTCCCCCGTGGTGACCGGCGAAGGCACACGGCGGACGGCGCGCGCCGCCAAGCTCGAAATCCGGCCCGACGGCAGCGCCGTGACTCGCGAGAGCGAATATGCCAACGTGGCCATACTTCCCGCCAGTCGCCAGAAGCAGCAAGTCCTTCAACTCGTGGGCCAGAAGAATCCCGTACGCGGCTGGTACGCGTTGTACGGAATCGTGCCTTCACCGGACCTGGTGTATCGGTCGCAGGCACAACTGCCGGCCCAGTTCGCCACGGTCGTCCAGCCACTGCCGCCGGGGGAGGCCGAGCCGATGCATGCTAGGCCATGTGACGTGACCGTTGGCGGCGGCGGGCCGGCGATCGGAGTCGAGTGCGGCGACGACCTGTTCCTGCTCTCCTACGACGGCGCCGCTGAGATGCAGAGCGGAGAAGTCGCCTTCCACGGCACGGCCCTCCTGCTGCGCCGGATGCCGGACGGTGACCGGCTTGCCTGGATGGTCGATGGTCGGCGACTGTCGCTCGGCAAGCAAGAAGTGTTCGCGACCGGCGATCCGAAACCCGCTGCGTCGATTGTGCTGGATCCGTAGCGTACGGGTGGTAGTGGCCCGGAGAGATAATCAAATGCGACGGTCGGCAAAACACAGAATCCTCCGCCGCCGGGAGGCGGCGGGCGTCCGAGCGTCCCTGACGTGCGTGGCGCTCGCGGCGGCGTTAGGAGCCTCATCGAATACCACAGCCATACTTGCGAATCAGCAAGAACGCCGCCCCGACGGCAAAATTGCCGAAGACGCCGATTTCGAGGGGCTGCGGCTGGACTATGCCCGCT
>Ga0180437_10010056_pt1 | contig 11595 bp, 10 predicted proteins | sample SS_ome_4_FD_132410 | JGI IMG/M metagenome (GOLD analysis project Ga0180437, IMG submission 132410) | Hypersaline lake sediment archaeal communities from the Salton Sea, California, USA - SS_3_D_1 metaG | ecosystem: Environmental > Aquatic > Non-marine Saline and Alkaline > Hypersaline >... | reverse complement strand
TCCGCAGTCGCTGGCCTGCGCACATCCTGGTGAAGCTCTGGCCAACCTGCCCGGATTCGCCCGCTCCGGCCGCTCCTGAGGCGCTGGTGGGTGACGCGGCACGCCTCTGTGGAGGCGCTTGGCGGCAACCAGCGCGGGCTGCAGGAGGTGGACCGGCGCTGTTGCGCTTGCTGTTGATAACTATGTTGAAGTTGGGGATAAGCAAGTTTGACTCGGTGCAGTGGGCGCCGGGATTCCCCTGACCGCTGTCGCCATCTTGCGCAGCGCCGCAGGCGCACTGGGGTCCGGATAGCTCCTGATGTGCTGGTTGCAGACGCGCACCATGCCCCATTTCACGGGCCCCTACCGGCATCACATGTCCCTGGCGAGTTCAGACCGCGGCCGGCTGCGGGCACGCAGCCCAAGCCCAGCGGGCAAGCGGGCCCTGCGGCTGTGCCCCATGAAGCGCAGGTATTCGGCGAGGTCGCGCTGGTCGGTGTTGACACAGCACCAGACGCCCGATCGGGCATGTGGACGCGTGCGGCGCGCGCAGCATGAGCAAACCCCTTGGCGAGTGTGGAACCACGAGAGCAGCTTCGGGTCACGCCGGGGTCGCTTTGCGTGCTGAACGTCGGCCGCGCCCTCCCAGGTGCCGGTCAGCGAACGGCGGATGGCAGACGCGCGGTCGCCTGCAGGAGACGCGTTAGCCGTTTGTTCCTTACTTTGGGCACCGTAGCGGGGCAAGGCCATCGCAGCTCGTCGGTGGCGTCAGCATCGCCCTCACTGAACCACCCCCACCACTGGCCGTCAAGCTGGGCGCGCTTGGCCGTCTCTCTCACCCCCAAGTCCGGCAAAGCCTGCCCGAGGCGAGCCCCTATTTCGGCGCAGGTCGTTCCCGCCCTGTGGCTCTATTGGCGGGGCGCGCGTTTGCGGCCCTGGGCAGCAGCAGCGCCAGCTCCCTATCGCTATTGACCCCCGCATGCCTCAGGCTCTGCGGGCGCACCCACTCCGCCTGCGCCCCCTGCGTCTGCGGGTAAGCGACTGCGCCTGGTCGTCATCACGGCGATCGCAGTTCCCGTACCGCTGTGACTGAAGGGCAAGGTAGATAGCTCTCTCTCCCCCGCGGGATCGTGAGGCACGGCCCAGCCCGGACTTCGTACAGAGATCACCGGTCTCGGGAGGATCCGTGTGAAGTGCCCGTGGGTTGTCCCACGTGGAACAAACCAAGTGCCGGAGCTCAGAGTCCTCGACTGAGTTTCACGTGGAACAGAACTTCTGGGCTGGCGGGAGGATCGCTAGGGGCGGATATCGAAGGTGCAGCCTATGGTCAGTGCTGGGGCACTCGAGGATTTCCGCTCCGCTGCTGAGGCCGTGGGGGTCTCGATCACGCCTGAGCAGACAGAGAACCTGCTCGCGACCGCGGCGTGGCTGGCGCAACTCAGCCAACGCTCCGGACTGTCCGGCTACGACACTGCTGACGTGGCGCTCATGCGTGGAATGGCCCCCGCGCTGGCGTACTTCGCCCTCGACGTGCCCCGGTGCGGCCAACTGGCTGACGTCGGCGCTGGGAACGGGGCAATCGGAGCGACGCTCGCGATTCTCTGCGGAAATCTGTCAGTTTGTCTTGTGGATCGTGCGCAAAGGGCGTATACTGCGTGCGAGATTCTGGTTGCGCGCCTGCGCCTGCCCAATCTCCACGCGATCCGTATGGATGCGGATGATGCGCAAGCTGCGAGCTACAACGTGGTGGTGTTCCGCGCCCTGGCACCCGGTCATATGGCGCTCTCAACGGCTCGCCGCGTCGTTCGGCATGGCGGCAGCGTCGTTGCGTATCATCGAGCGGACGATCACGCCTTCCTGGCGCCCCAAGCCGACCTGACACTGACTGGGACCGCACTCACGGTGGTGCCCGGCCTTGTGGCTACGGCTTATCGTGCCTGACACAGACTGCTCTCTCAGCCCTGGGGAAAGACCTGTGGAAAATGTTGGCGTGTGCGTTGCGGGATCGCCCTGGAGGGATGCCGATGGCCAGGTGCTATGCAATGGTGAACCAGAAGGGCGGGGTGGCCAAGACCACTTCCGTCATCAATCTCGCCGCAGTTGCGGCCATGGAGGGCAAGTCCGTGCTGGTGGTGGACGGTGATCCCCAGGGCAACGCCACCAGTGGGCTGGGAATCCAGCGCGATCAGGTCGAGTACTGCCTCTACGACCTGTTGACGCGGTTCGACGGGGACGGGAGCCCGGCCATCGACGAGGTCATCCAGCCCACAGCCACGCCCAACCTCGACTGTCTCCCCGCGACGATCGATCTCGCGGGAGCGCAGCTCGCCCTGGCCAACGCTATTGCCCGCGAGATGCGTCTCAGTCGCGTGTTGGCCCCCGTGCGTCATGCCTATGACATCGTGCTGATCGACACCGCGCCCTCTCTCGGTCTGCTCACCATCAATGCCCTGGCTGCAGCCGACCGAGTGCTCATCCCCATCCAGTGCGAGTACTACGCGTTGGAGGGACTGAGCCAACTGCTACAGATCATCGCGATGGTCCAGGCTGAGATCAACCCCAGCCTGACGCTGGGTGGTGCCATCCTCACCATGTATGACTCCAGGACCAATCTGGCCGAGGACGTGGCCGAGGAGGTGCGCCGGAACTTCCCGGGCCGCACCTTCCAGGCCAAGGTCCCACGCAACGTCCGCCTGGCCGAGGCGCCCAGCCGTGGCCTGCCTGGCGTCATCTACGACAAGCACTGCCCGGGCTCCGCCGCCTATCGCCGGCTCTACTGGGAGGTATTCGAGGATGCGTAAGACAGGACTCGGACGTGGACTGAGCGAGCTCATCTCAGGCGAGGCGCTCGCCCGCACCCGCGCGGTTCTCGAGGTGAGTCTCGACAAGCTGGAGCCCAATCCCTATCAGCCGCGCCATGGCATCGATGATGAGTCGCTCGAGGAGCTGACGCTCTCCATCGAGGCTCACGGCGTTGTGCAGCCGGTGGTAGTCCGGCGCACCGACAGCCCTGACGTCTACCAGATTATTGCGGGGGAGCGTCGTTGGAGGGCGGCCTCGCGGGCCGGACTGCAGACGATCCCGTGCATTGTGCAGGATGCCAGTGACGAGAGGACCCTGGAGATCGCGTTGGTCGAGAACCTCCAGCGCGCTGACCTCGGTCCGTTGGAGACCGCCCATGCGCTGCGTTACCTGATGCAGGAGTTCGGCCTGACCCAGGAGCAGGTGGCCGAGCAGATCGGCCGCAGCCGCTCTTCCGTGGCCAACACTATCCGACTGCTGGATCTGCCCGAGGTGATCAAAGAGGCACTTGCTGAGGGGCGGATCACCGCCGGTCACGCTAGAGCACTCCTGTCGATGTCAGACGAGCCCGAACGCATGATGGCGGCCTTCGCGCGCATAGAGGCAGAAGGTTTGAACGTGCGGGAGGCCGAGGCCCTGGGCAAGGAGGTCGCCGAGGCCACGGAGCCTGAGGTGGGGGAGACCGCACCCCCCGACGCGCAGCCGACCGACCCCCACGTAGAAGAGGTCAAGCGCCGCCTGCGCGATCGCCTGGGTACCAAAGTCGCTGTGCTCCCGCGGTCCCGAGGAGGGGGCACCATCAGCATCGCCTACCATGACGCCGAGGACCTTGACCGGCTCCTGGCGCTGATTGCCCCAGCAGGGCCCCGCACTTACAGCACGACTGAGTAGGCTTCTGCCCAAGGCGAGTATGTATACTACTCTTCTACTCTGTCAGCCGATGGCTGGATTCCGGTCGTCGGCAGTCGCCATTCGGTGTGTCTTCGGCAGGAGGTGATGGCGCCTATGAGGGAGATCCGGATCGGGGCCGCTCAGTTCGAGAACCGCAACGCTGACAAGCAGTACAACCTGGCGGCGATGCGCGCGCTGGTGGCCAAGGCGGTTGAGGCGGGGGCGGAAGTGGTGAGCTTCCACGAGGTGTGCATCCCCGCGTACACCTTCGTCCGCAACATCGGTCGCGACGAGCTGCTCGCACTCGCGGAGCCGGTCCCCGACGGACCGAGCACCCAGGCGCTGATTGCGATGGCAGGGGAGTTCGGGGTCGCGCTCCTGGCCGGGCTGCTCGAGCGCGAGGGCGACCGGGTGTTCAACGCCTATCTCTGTGTCACCCGCGATGGCCTCGTCGCGAACCACCGCAAGCTGCACGCTTTCATCAACCCCCACCTGGCGAGCGGCGATCAGTACACCGTCTTCGACTTCGACGGGGTGCGCTGCGGCATCCTCACCTGCTTCGACAACAACCTCGTCGAGAACGTGCGCATCACTGCGCTCCTCGGCGCCGAGGTCATCTTCATGCCCCACGTCACCTGCTGCCTGCCCTCGGCCATGCCCGGACGCGGGCTGGTTGATCCCGAGCTGTGGCGCAACCGCGAGCGTGATCCGGTGCCGCTGCGCCAGGAGTTCCTGGGGCCGAAGGGGCGCGGCTGGCTCATGCGCTGGCTCCCGGCGCGCGCCTTCGAGAACGGCGTGTACGCGGTCTTCACCAATCCCGTCGGGATCGATGATGACCAGGTGCGCAACGGCAACGCGATGATCCTCGACCCGCACGGGGAGATACTCGCGGAGTGCAACACGCTGGGGGACGACGTGGTGGTCGGGCGGTGCACGCCGGAGAAGATCGAGGTCTCCTCGGGTCGGCGCTACCTGCGCGCGCGGCGCCCGGAGCTGTACGCCCCGCTCGTCGAGCCGACGGGGGAGAGGCCGGTCATCGACTCCGGCTGGGGCGTCGTGAAACAGTAGTCGGGCCGCGCGCGAGTGCGCGTCCGTGGGGGGCGCGGGCGGACGGGGAGCGCCGCCTCATCGCCGAAGACCTCAAGCGCCCCTTAGCCTCCCGAGGGCGCGCCACCCGGCGGCACCGGCGGGGCAGCGGCGCTGATGCGCAGGCCCGAGCTGGCCAGCGGCTGGTCCTCCTCGCCGAGATAGACCCTCACCTGGTACTGCGCGTCCGGCAGTTCGTCGCCAGCCCCCACGTCCAGCCAGGCGTGCGCCGATCCCTGCTCGGCCGCGACCGGGATCTCCGCCCGTGCGCCCTCGAGTTCGGTGCCCTCGATGAACCAGCGCACAGTCAGCACCGCCCCCGGCGATACGCCCGCGTACTCGAAGACCGCATAGATGCGACGCACGTTCCGCGGGAAGACCGTCGCCGGCCCCACCGCCTTGCCATCCTCGCCTACGCCTACGCAGGTGGTCAGCGAACGGACCACGGGAGGGCCCGCCGGCTCGCCCCCGCCTTGCAGGATCTTCGCCGCCCGGGGCAGCGCGACGAAGCTGCCGCGCGCGACCACGTCCGGCTCGGCCGGGCTGGTCAACTCGACCTCATACACGCCCGGGGCGAAGGTCGCCGTGCCCGGCGTGCTTGCAGGGACGGCCGCCGATGGCGGCGCGGCCGCCTCCTCGGACGACGCGTCAGGCGGCCGAGCCGGCGGTTGCGGCGGGTAGATGGTAAAGCGACCGGCGGCATGATCGGCGGCGGTGTCGGGCTGGGGATCGCGCAGCTCGAGTGCGCCCAACTCCTCGCCGTCGAGCCACCACTTCGCGGCCAGTGGCGCGTCGGCCGGCACGCGGCTGAGCTTGTAGAAGCAGAACACGACGGAGGTCTCCGCCGGGAGGATGTCGGGCGTCGACTGGGGCTCCTCAGGCCCGGCGGAGAACACCAGCCGCGTGTCGTAGCTGCCCGGCCGCGGCGGCGGGATCAGCGATCCGTCCGGCGGCTCCTGCCGGCAGCCCCGGCCGACCACCAGCGCCACCGCTCCGCCGAGGAGCACGCCCAGGATCGCGAGCAGGCAGCCGAGAACCCACGGCCGGCGGCGCTGTGCCGGCCGCTCCGCCTCCGGTGCGTCGACCCGCTCCTCGGCCTCCTCAGGGGGGCCGGGGATGGCCCCGATCACGCCCTCGTCAGGGGCCAGATCCTCCTGATTCTGCTCCGCACGCCGCTCGTCCATACTTACTCGCTTTAGGTAGGTTTATTGCGAATGCCATCGGCCTTAGATGGCGACGAACAGCTCGACCCACTTGCGCAGGCCGGTCTCGACCGGCTCGATGTCCGGGATCTCGTACTCCAGGGCATAGTCGCCGTCGTAGCCGATGCCTTCGAGGGCCTCGACCAGCCAAGCCGGATCGACCTCACCCTCGCCGAGGTGGACTCGCTGGAAGCTCCCATCAGCCATCCGAAGTCCATCTTTGACATGAACGTGAACGATCCAGTCGGCGAAGGCATCGAAGGCCTCGCGGTAGTCCACGCCCTTGGAGAGCAGGTTGCAGGGCTCGTAGAGCACGCCGAACCAGGGGGAGCCCACCGCCTCGCACAGCGCCACAGCGTCCTCAATGTTGCCGGCGAGGGAGCCGCGGTGGTTCTCCATGCCCAGCAGCACGCCCGCCTCCTCGGCGTGGGCGGCGCTCTCGGCGAGCAGCGGGGCGATGCGCTCGATGATCGCCGGGTCCTCGCCGTGGCCGGGCATGACGCGGATGGAGCGGCAGCCCAGGTGGGCGGCCGCGTCAATCGTGCGCCTCATGCTGTCCAGCTCGGCGGTCCGCTCGGCCTCGTCATCGGAGGAGAAGGCCCGCCCCGGGTAGGTGCCCAGGTTGGCGATGGCCACACCGGTGCGTGCCGAAGCGGCCTCGATCTGCGCGACGATGGCGGAGTCGCAGTCCTCGGGGAAGTGCGGGCTGCGGCCCCACAGATCGGCTTTGCGCACGCCCGAGTCGGCGAGGACCTCGAGGGCGTAGTCAAAGGGCTGCTCGCGCAGCGGATAGGTGCAGGCGGAGATGCGCTCGATGTTCATGTACGGGCCTCCGATGGCGATGCGCGTCGGGACGCAGGGCGGTTTCGCGCTGCGGCCCCCCTCCACCTGCGCGCAGCCGAGGTGGGGGACAAGCTCAGGTCGTCGGCATGGGGATCTCGACTGCCCCGCCCATGTACGGGCGGAGCGCATCCGGCACCGCCACTGAGCCGTCGGCCTGCTGGTAGCTCTCGAGCACGGCAGCCAGCGTGCGCCCCGCCGCCAGCCCCGAGCCATTCATGGTGTGGACGAAGCGGGGCGCCGCCTCGGGCTCGGGCCGGTAGCGGGTGTTGCAGCGCCGCGCCTGGAACTCGCCGTACTGGCTGCACGAGCTGATCTCGACCCAGCGATCCATGCCCGGCATCCAGACCTCGAGGTCGTAGGTGCGCTCGGGCTGGAAGCCCATGTCGCCGGTGCACAGCACGACGCGCCGGTAGCGCAGCTCCAGCGCCTGCAGGATGGCCTCGGCGTTGAGCACCAGCTTCTCGAGCTCGTCGTCCGCGCTCCCCGGGGCCACGAACTTCATCAGCTCGACCTTGTTGAACTGGTGCAGGCGGATCAACCCGCGCGATTCCTGCCCCGCCGAGCCGGCCTCGCGCCGGAAGCTGGCGGTGTAGGCGGTATAGTACTTCGGCAGTTCATCGGCGGCGAGGATCTCATCCTGGTGGATGTTGGTCAGCGGCACCTCGGCGGTAGGGATCAGGTACAGGCCCTCGCGGGTCTTGAACTGGTCCTCCTCGAACTTGGGCAGCGTCGCGGTGCCGATCAGCGAGCGCGTGTTGGCCAGGTAGGGCGGCATGACCTCGGTGTAGCCGTGGCGGCGGGTGTGGGTGTCGAGCATCAGGTTGATGAGCGCGCGCTCCATGGTGGCGCCCAGGCCCACGTCCATGACGAAGCGCGAGGACGCGATCTTCGCCGCGCGCTCGAAGTCCAGGATGCCCAGCGCCTCGCCCAGCTCCCAGTGCGTGCGCGGCGCAAAGTCGGAGCTGCGCACCTCGCCGCGCTCGTAGAGGACGGGGTTGTCCGCATCGGACTCGCCCTCCGGGACCTCCGCGTGCGGGATGTTGGGCAGCTCGAGCAGCATGGCCTCGAACTCCGCGACCACCTGCTCCAGCTCGGCCTCCTGCTCATCGATCTGTCGCGAAATGCCGGCGACCTGGGCCTTCAGCTCCTCGGCGCGCTCGCGTTCGCCGGCGCGATAGGCCTGCCCGATCTGCTCGGAGAGGCGGTTCTTCTCCGCGCGCAGATTCTCGACCTGGAGCAGCTCGCGGCGGCGCGCCTCCAGCTCGATCAGGCGGTCGAGGTCGTAGTCGAAGTGACGCTGGCGCAGCGCCGCGCGGACGACCTCGGGCGTCTCGCGGATGATCCGGTGGTCGATCATGCGTCGTCAACTCCTCGTGGCACCGACGCTATGCATCGGGCGCTAGATGAAGGCGGCCAGCAGGAAGACGCCGTAGAGCGGCAGCCCGATCAGCAGCGCCCAGGGCGAGAGCTTGCCCTGCGTGCGCATGTAGGCGAAGACCAGCACCCCGGAGACCAGGGCGACGATCGCCGAGGCCAGCGCCGGGATATCGCCGGCGAAGTGCCAGGGCGTGAAGAGCATGCCCACGGTGACCGGGATGGTGCTCTGGAAGACCATGGCCCCGGTGATGTTGCCCATCGCCAGGGTGTCCTTGCCGTCGCGCACCCACAGCACCGAGTTGAACTTCTCGGGCAACTCGGTGGCGATGGGGGTGATGATGATCGACAGCACCAGGGGCGAGACGCTGAACTGGTGGGCGACCTCGGTCAGGTGCTCCACGAACACATGCGCGCCCACGAAGATGCAGCCCAGCGCCAGCAGCAGTTGCGCCGAGACCCAGCGCAGGCGCGGGACCGTGGCGGTGGGCTGGAAGCGCAGTGGCGCCATCTCGCACTCCTCGGCGATGCACACGCCGGTGCGGAAGTGCAGCCAGACGTAGTAGGCGTAGACCAGCAGCAGCGCCAGGCCGATGCCCCACTTGGCCGCGGCGTACTGATCGGGGATGAACGAGGCCCCGACCGCGACCGCATAGGCGCCCAGGAAGTAGCCGAGGTCGTGGCTGAGCACGTGGGCGTCCACGGCCATGTCCGACGAGGCCCGGCGCCCGCTGCGGGTGTAGCTCAGCACGCCCAGCGCGGTGACCGTGAAGGCCAGCGTGGACAGCATGAAGGGCGCGCCCAGAATCCCACCCACGCCCACCTCAGTGGCCTCCTCGCCGCCAATAATGAGGATGGCGACGATCGGCACCAGGGTCTCGGGCAGCGCAGTGCCCACGGCCGCCAGCACGCTCCCACAGGCCCCAGTGGACAGTTTGAGCTTCGCTCCGAACCACTCAATGGCATTGGTGAACAGCTCGCAGCCGGCGAGGATCACCAACAGCGCCCCCACCGCCAGCACGATCTCCAGGCCCAACAGCGACATCCCCTCTATGCGGGCAGCGACAACGGCCCGCCGACACGCGCGTCGGCGGCATGGGTCATCTGTCTGGGTTCGCGGCTAGCCCTTCACGACTGCCAGCGGCGTCATCCGCGCCACGCGGCAGGAGATGCCCGCCTCGTGGGTGACGGTGACCACGCGATCCACGTCCTTGTAGGCCTCCGGCGCCTCCTCGGCGAGGGTCTTGAGCCCCGCCGAACGCACCGTGATCCCGCGCGCCTCAAGCTCCGCGCGCACCTCGCGGCCGTGTCGGGCCTTGAGCGCCGCGGTGCGCGACATCACGCGCCCGGCGCCGTGGCAGGTCGAGCCGAAGGTTTCGCGCATGGCCACGTCGGTCCCGACCAGCAGCCACGACGCGGTGCCCATGTCGCCGGGCACGATCACCGGCTGACCCAGGTCGCGGTAGACCGCGGGGACCTCGCTGCGGCCGGGCCCGAAGGCCCGGGTCGCGCCCTTGCGGTGCACGCACAGCCGCCGGGTGGCGCCCTCCACCTCGTGGTCCTCCAGCTTGGCCACGTTGTGGGCCACGTCGTAGACCAGCCGCAGGCCGAGCCGGACCGCGCCCATGCCCATGACCCGCTCGATGGCCTGGCGGATCCAGTGCATGATGATCTGGCGGTTGGCCCAGCCGTAGTTGGCGGCGCAGGCCATCGCCGCATAGTACCTCTGTCCCTCCTGCGAGTCAACCGGCGCGCAGGCGAGCTGGCGATCGGGCAGCTCGATGCCGTACTTGTCGGCGGCGCGCTGCATGGGGCCGAGCGAGTCATCGCACACCTGGTAGCCGAAGCCACGCGAGCCGGTGTGGATCATCACCACCACCTGGCCCGGGGCCTCGATGCCCATGCGCCCGGCGGCGCGCGCGTCGAAGATCTGGTCCACGCGCTGGATCTCGAGGAAGTGATTCCCCGCACCCACGGTGCCCAGCTGCGGTAGCCCGCGCTTGAGCGCCCGTTCGCCGACCGCGTCCGGGTCCGCGCCGTCGAGGCAGCCCCGCTCCTCGGTGGTCTCCACATCCGCGGGCTCGCCGTAGCCCTGCTTGACCGCCCAGCGCGAGCCCTGCGTCAGCACCTGGCGCAGCTCGGCCTCGTTCAGGCGCACCTTGCCCTTCTCGCCTACGCCCGCGGGCACGTCGCGGAAGATCTGGTCGGTGAGCGCGTCGAGGCGCGGGCGCACATCGGCCTCCTCGAGGTCGGTGCGCATCAGCCGCACGCCGCAGTTGATGTCGTAGCCCACGCCGCCGGGGGAGATGACACCCTCGGCCACGTCGAAGGCCGCGACCCCGCCGATGGGGAAGCCGTAACCGTAGTGGCAGTCGGGCATGGCCATCGACGCGCCCACGATCCCGGGCAGGCAGGCGACGTTCTGCACCTGGGTGAGCGCGGGGTCGGTGCGCAGGTCCTCCATGAGCGCGTCATCGGCGAGCACGATGCCGTCGGTGCGCATGCACTCACAGGACCCGCGCGGTATGCGCCAGTGGTACTGATCGACCTGCTCCAACGTCCCGTCGAACTTCTCGGCCATGATCCTCCGCCTCCTCGTGCGCCGGGCAGCGAGCAACGAGCGACGACGAACCGCAACGGCGAACGGCGACGACTCGGCCGGACCCCACGCCCGGCCGCTCCGAACGACTACGACTCACCCCCTGCCGTATCCCCTTGCCCTTTGCCCGTTGCCCTTTGCCGCCGTTCTCACCGGAAATACTCGCTCAGGCCCTCCTCGCCGCCCGCCAGGGTCGGGGGCTCGGGCGGCCGGCAGGCCAGGCAGTACTCGCGTTCGCCCCGCACCATCGCGCCGCACTCCGGGCAGGCCCGCCAGCCGTGCTCGAGTTGCCAGCTCCGCAGCCGCACCTGCGCCAGCATCGCCCGCTCCAGGTGCCCGCGCGCGGGGTCCTCCAGGTTGCCCACCGTCTCCAGGATCATGCGCGCGTCCTCGGGCGAGACCGGGATGCGCGCCAGCTCCTCGGGGCTCGGCCAGTCCGGCTCGTCATCGGCGATGACCGCGTCACGGTGCCGGTCGATGCCCGCGCTGCTGGGCCGGATCTCATGCACCACGCTCCCGCCCAGCCGCTCGTTGAGCCGGCGGATGATCTCCGGCGCGTCGAGCTGCAACTGCTGGGCGCGCGGGGCCGAGTCGCAGCGCACGTTCACCACGCCGTCGCGCACGCTGGTCACGTAGGTGTGCTGCGCGTACCACTCGCCCGCCACCTCACGCCAGGCGAAGGCGCACATCTCGTCGCGCGCCGCCTCCACCAGCCCGCGCCGCCGCAGCACCGAGCTCAGCAGATCGCTCAGCGGCCTCGATTCGCGCGAACGCCTGTCGTCGCTCATCGCCTACTCCTCCGCCACGGTCTCATCGGCG
>Ga0180437_10010055_pt1 | contig 11595 bp, 7 predicted proteins | sample SS_ome_4_FD_132410 | JGI IMG/M metagenome (GOLD analysis project Ga0180437, IMG submission 132410) | Hypersaline lake sediment archaeal communities from the Salton Sea, California, USA - SS_3_D_1 metaG | ecosystem: Environmental > Aquatic > Non-marine Saline and Alkaline > Hypersaline > Sediment... | reverse complement strand
CCAGAAAGACTTGTCCCATACTTTCGCACTTTCGTTCTTTCGTGTTTTCGTGGCCCGCGCAATGTGCCTCGCATTCGTGATCCAACGTTAGTTCCAAGATGTCCAGCAACGAACGGGGAACGCGATCATGAGAACGGTTACCGTGAGCCTCGCGCTCAAGGTGTTCTTGGCTCTGGCGATTGAAGGGCCGTGTGCGAGCGGCGGCTGGGCCGCGGCGGCGGAGCGGGCGCCGGCCGGCCCCGACACCGACTTGCCCTCTCGACTGGTTGCCGCGCCGGTGCTTGAGATCGAGGACCTCGGCGAGCCGGTCCGCTCGATCCGCATGGGCAGGCTCCTCTGGGCCCCCAACCCCGACGGCAAGACCTGGGACCTGGTGCAAATCTACTTCCCCAAGTACGGCGGGCCGAACGCGATCGTCGTGATCGACCTCGGCTCGGGCGAAGTCAAGCAGATCGACACCGAGCGGGGCTGGAACTTCCACCTTTGCCCCACGGTGATCGCGCCCGACGGGCGGCTGTTCATCTCGATCCTCGGCCAACGGTTGCAGCAGAAGATCTGCATCTACGACCCGGCCACCAACGAGCTGAAGCTCGACGCCGTCGCCATGCCCGAGGAGATACTGGGAGAAACGCACCCTCTGGTCATGGGCACCGACGGAAACCTCTACGCCATCGGCCAGCATCCCACGCGCACGGCCACGGCGGCCCAAATCGACCCCGACACGCTCGCGGTGACGTTCTACGGCCCGATCGGACCCAGCCACGAGCCGAACGCCTGCTGGGGCTACTCCGGCGCGGCCGACGACCGCTACATCTACATCGCCAGCGGCAAGGTCCCTTGGTACCTCGTCGCCTTTGACCGCGAGACGGGCAAGTCCCAGACACTGGTCGAGACGGAGACGGTCGGCGGCTACGTCAGCGTCGGCCAGCGCCCCGGCGGCTGCACCGGACAGGCCAGCGGGATCGTCGCCACCGACGGGGCCCGGGTCGATTACTGGCTCTATCAGGGCAAAGCCATCCCGATCAAGGACCGTCGCAAGGAGACGCCGCCGTGGCCCGAGCAGCAGCAGCCGGACCCGTGGCCGGAGAAGCCGGAGGTGAATACGGGCCTCACCGTGCCCGACGTGGAGGGCCGGGCCGAGATTTGGGTCCGCACGGCCGAGGCCAAGGCGGCCGTACCGGTGGGGACCACACCCAATGCGGCCCCCGAGAAGCTCGGCTGGCGGCGGTTCCGCTTCCGCGTGCCGCTGCACCCGCACTCGATCTACCGCCTCACGGAGCTGCCCGACGGCCGGCTTTTCGGCACGGCCGGGGCGTACGAGGGCAATTTCGTCTACGACCCGAAGACGAACCGGTCCGTCCACCTTGGAAAGATCGCACTAAGCCACTACGCCACGGCCATCCACGACGGCAAGGTCTACATGAGCGGCTACCCGACCTCGCCGCTCTACGTCTACGACCCGGCAAAGCCCTGGACCGCCGGCACGTTCGTCAACAACCGGGTGATCCGCGACGAAGAGGAGGCAGCCAACCCGCGGATGCTCATGCGCTTGGGCGGCAAGGACCTCGCCGGCACGCACAAGATGTACGCCGCGGTGACGGCGGCCGACGGCCGGGTCTACTTTGGCGGCCGGTGGGTCCGCGACGGGGGGTGCGGCGGGCTGGCCTGGTACGATCCGGCCACCGGCGAGGCCGCCGGGCTGTGGGAGCCGCTTTCGAACTACCAGATCACCCATTTGGCCACCGCGAACAACGGCCGCACCGTAGTGGTTTCCACCCGACGCATCGACGACCCGGTCCTCGGCAAGCCGAAGCCCGAGCAAGGGGCGCTGCACTTCTTCGACACGCAAAAGGGCGAACTGGTCGGCAAGTTCGAGCCGGTCGCCGGGGCCAAGGGGACCGGGCCGATCGTCGACGCCGGCGACGGCCGCGTGCTCGGCTGGACCGTCGACCCGGAAGACGAGAAGGCCAGCTTCCTCTACGCCGTTGACGTCAGCGACCCCTCGCTGGTGTTCAAGAAGGCCCTCCCTTTCCCGCTGCCCGTGTCCATCGGCTCGAACCAGCAGGAGGCATGGGACTTCCGCCTCGGCCCGGACGGCCGGGTGTGGACGTTCATCAACAACGTCCTAGTGCGAATCAACCCATCCGACGGCGCGATCAAACCCTTGGGCAAGCCCGACCGCCCCGGCCCGGTCGCCTTCTCCAACGGCCGAGTCTACCTCGGCGGCACCGTTGCCCTGCGACGCCTAGAAAAAGGGGACGCAGCTCTTTTTCGGTAGTTTGGGTAAAGTTGTGGTGCAGGCGGTCGTGGCGCTCACCGGAACGAGGTCCCACCCGTGCCGCGTTCTCGTCAACGCGGCAGACCGCGTGGGTATCACATCTTACCTAACCCCCCGAAAAAGAGCTGCGTCCCCTTTTTCCTTTTCATTCAAAAGTCGGCGACCATGAGGTAGCCGTCGAGGTTGCCGGCATGCTTGGCGAAGAGGGGTTTGACGCTGGGCGTCCGCCCGCTGGCGGCCATGCCGACGATCACGCACCGCGGGCCGCGCCGGGCCACGGCGTAGGGAATCGCGTCGGGCACGTTGGTCGAGAACAGCTTCTCGAAGTCGTCGGCGAAGACCGAGAGGAACATGCCTCGGTCGGTCTTCGCGTCGAACCAGGCGTCAGGCGTGGCCGCGTGGTTGCGGCTGTGGCGGCCCACGGCGAGGATGCGGCGGCCGGGCAGGCCGGCCACGTCGACCGCCCAGGCCGGCTCGTACCCGCGGTCGGCGTAGGAGCCAAGCATGGTGCCGGCCCTTAGCTCTCGGGTCTTCGCGTCGAGGCGCATCAGGTGACCGACGTACAACTCGCGGCCTTTCATCCCGCCCAGGCCGCGGCGGAACTCGGGGCCGGACTTGGAATAATCACGCGGGTCGCGCCGCAGCACGGTGTTGCCGCCGTCGCTAATGCCCGAGACGAGCAGGTCTCCCCCGTCGCCAATTGCCATGGCGCGGATGGCCGAGTCGGAGACCAGCCCGCCCATGCGTCCGTCTGGGCCGCCCATGGGGTCGAAGCTGTATGCCTTCCACCCCACGTTGCCTCGCGGGTCCAGCTTCCAGAGGAACGGGCACCACCAGGGCTCGTTCGAGGTCATCGACACGGACCAGCCGCCGAGGTAGACGTTCCCTTGCTCGTCGCCCCGCATCCTGAGCGTGCGGATTTGCCCGAGAATGGGGTATTTCCATTCACGGAACTCCTCGCGACGGCGGCGGATCTTGTCGATCGGCTGGATCTCGGGGTGCCATACGTCGAACCGCCACGTCCGCTCTTTCAGGTCGGGCGAGAGGCGGCTTACGTAATCCGGCCCGTAGTAATGGTGCACCGGGGCCCCGCCGTCGTGCAGCACGACGAGGTCACCGCCCCGCACGGCCACGATCCCCACCGGCGTCCACTCCTCTTCGTAGAGCGGCATGGCGATGTTCCAGGCGTAGTGGTGCCCTTCGAGGAACGTGGCCGCCTCGATCGTGCCCAAGTCGCGGCTCAGCCGGGCGACGAACGGCACGCCGTCCTTGTCGCCGTGGTGCCGGGTCTTGATGGTCAGCACCTCGTGCTTCCCGGACGGATCGACCTCGGGGCGTGAGGGCAGGCTGTTCGGCGGCGGGTTCGGCTCGCCGGGCAGCGGGTTTTCCAGGGGCACGGCGTTAGCCCGCTCCGGATCGGGAAACAGCCCGCCGAGCGGCTCGAACATCGCGGCGGCCTCGCGCACCGCGTAGCCGCCGACGTACACGCCGTCGCCCGCCGGCAGCACGGTGGTCAAGAAAACCTGCCCCCGGGCGAACTGGGCGACACGAAGCAGCTTCGTGCCGTCGGCGTTGAAGGCGGCCACGAGCCCCGCGCGGTACCACGTCCCCTTGACGGGCTCGCCCAGCGTGACGGCCTTGGTCCCGCCGGACAGCGGCGCCAGCGGCCGGTCGACGTTGCCCGCCACACAGATCGTGCCGTCGTCGGCAATGGCCGCGTCCTGCAGGTCGTCGTCGCCGGGGGTGCCGAGGTAGGTGGCGGTGACGAGCTTCGGGGTGGCCGCCGCGACCGCCGGCGGAGCGCTACAAGACACGGCGACCAGAGTCAGCATCGTCTGCAAGCTTCTCATGGCAGTCTCCTCCTGGTCCGCTTTTCGGTGCAGCCTAGCGCCAGCCGACCGTTCCAGGCCGGCTATTCTAGGACGGGGTCCAACGACGAGGCAACCCGGGTGTTGAAACCGATTTAGCCATCCGCTAGGCTGGGGGCGCTTTGTCGGGCGACCGGCGGCCGCCGCAAGGGCCGCGCCGCCCGCGATTCCTTCACGAACCACCCGCAAACGTGAGGTCCCGCCATGAAGCTCTCCCCAAGTTCCACCCGGGCCGGCGCGCCGACGGCCGGGGGCACCGCCGCGGCCGCGCTCGGCGCGTTGGCCGCCGGTGCGATGGCCACCCGTGCCCAAGCCGCCGACGAGCGAGACGAGAAGCTGGCCAAGTTGATCGAGCCGCTGCCCAGCGACGATCACGCAAAGGTCGAGCAAATCCTCGAAGAAATCCTCAAGGCCGGCTCCGATGCGATCGCCAAGCTGATCGTGATGACCGGCCACGAGTTCGGCGACCCCGAGGGGGTTAAGCCGAAGTACGCCGTACACGGGCTGGTACACCACGTCTGCCGGCCCGGGGCCGACGGCCATCGCAAAGTCGTGGCCGAGACCCTGGCCAAGCAATTCGACTACGACCACAGCGACGAGCTGAAGGCGTTCGTCTGCCGGCAGCTTCAGCTCTGCGGGCGCGAGCAGGAGATCCTGGCCCTGGCCCGGCTGCTCCACAGCGAGCGGCTTTGCGAGCCGGCCACGCAGGCGATCGGTGCCATCGGCGGTGAGAAGGCAGCCGCGGCCCTGCGCGGCGCGCTGCCGGATGCCACCGGCGGGCGCCGGACCACGCTCGTGAACGCCCTGGGCCGGCTTCGCGACAAGGCGGCCGCCCCGGAGATTCGCAAGGACGTCAACGCCAAGGACGCCGACCTTCGCGTGGTGGCCCGGTTCGCCCTGGGGAACATCGGCGACGCCGATTCGGCCGACGCGCTCTTAAAGGCCGCCGACGCCAACCCCTCTTACGAACGCGATCAGGCCACCGACGCCTGCCTGCGCCTGGCCCGCGGACTTGGCGAACAGGGCAAGGCCGCCGACGCCGAGAAGATATGCCGGAAGGTGATGGACCTGCGCAAGGCCGAAGACGAGGTACACGAGCGCTGCGCCGCCCTGGCGTGCCTGGCCGAGGTGCTTGGGGTGAAGGCACTTGACGACGTGAACGCGGCCCTGGAGAGCAACGACCTCTGGCTTCGCAACGCCACGGCCCGCACCGCCGTCGACGTGGCCCGGGCGATCGCCAAAGACCACTCCGCGGAGGCCAAAAAGCTGCTGGAAATGGTCCTCGAATCGACCGAGGAGCAGGCCGTTCACGAGGCGGCCCACGTGGTCCTGTTGGACCTGAAAGGCTAGCCCGCCGATGCCCCTTCGCCATTCGACCATCGCACAAGGAGAATGTTATGACTAACAATAAACGCCAACAGGGGGTTTCGCGCCGCCGTTTCCTCGGCACCGCGACCGCCGCCGCGGCCGCGGCCGCCATCGTCCCCCGGCACGTGCTGGGCGAGCGGGCCGACCGCCGGCCCCCCAGCGAGACGATCACCTACGGCGTGATCGGCAACGGGGGGCGCAAGGACTCCGGCCTGCGCGGCAAGAAGGACTTCGAGCGGATCGCCGTCTGCGACGTGGACATCAAGCGGATCGGCGGCGAGCCGGACGGCAAGACCCGGTTCACCGACTACCGCGAGATGCTCGAGCGCAAGGAGATCGACGTGGTCTGCATCGGCACGCCGCCCCACTGGCACGCGCTGCCCTGCCTGCACGCGGCCCAGGCCGGCAAGGACATCTTCTGCGAGAAGCCGTTCACCAAGTTCATTTCCGAGGGCCGGGCCGTGGCCGACGCGGTGAAGCGCTACGGCGTGATCTTCCAGATCGGCACCTTCGGCCGCTTCGGCAAACAGAGCGAGGGCGACCGGCAGAACCGCAAGATCATCAAGTACGGGCTGATCAAGGACTTAAGCGACCTGGTCGCCAGCGGCGGCGGCAAGAACCGGACCGGGAGCCCCAGCCTACCGCGGGTCGACGAGATCCCCGAGGAGCTGGACTACGACTTGTGGCTCGGCCCGGCCCCCTTCAAGCCCTACAACCCCAAGCGGGTCCACTACAGCAACCGCTTCTACTGGGACTACGAAGGGGGCGACCTGACGAACTTCGGACACCACAGCATGGACCCGCTCTTGTATCTCTACGGCAAGGACCACACGGCCCCGGTCCGCGTCGAGCCCGGCCCGGCCCCCTGGCCGCAGCACCCCGACTGCGTGGGCCAGTACAGTTGGATCGAGTGCACCTACGCCGACGGGATGCGCGTGCTCTTCGGCGGCGGCGCCTACAAGGCCAGCTACGACCGCCCGCGCAAGCGGAGCAAGGTGAGCGTCGACGACCTGGACGAGGAGGGCAGGAAGCGTTACGACGCCCTGCCTGACGTAGCCAAGCTCGTGGACTTCGGCACTGCGGTGCGCACGCGCCAGCAGTCCGGGGGCCACGCCGAGGCGTCGCACCGGGTCTCAACGCTGATGAACCTCTGCAACCTCGCCGTGCGTCTGAACCGAACGATCCACTTCGACCCCGACAAGGAAGTCATCGTGGACGACGAGGAGGCAGCCCGGTTCGTCGACATCCCGATGCGGGCGCCGTGGCACCTGTGAACCGGCCCCGGGGCGTTTGCCGAAGCGGCTCTTCGAGCCCGATCGTATTGCGATCGGTGGCCGCGAGCGCACAGAAACTCACAAACCGGGCCCCCGCGGCCGTCCGAATCCGGGCCACGGATGCTGCGGGGCGGCCATCTCCTCGACCTTGAAGTCGTCCATCTTCAGCGGCGGCGGCTTCGGGAAGAGGATGCTGTCCCGGTCGCGGCGGACCGTCGTCGTCACTTGAATGGTCTTGCCGTCCCACAACGTGGTGTGCTCGCGGTATTCGACGCGCTGCGACCGGAGCCAACCGCGGTCGCCTGCAACGGGACCGCTGGAGCCGTTCCCCCCCCCGCGGACGTCCGGCAAGTTCACATAGGCGACGTACCGGCGGGCGAGCTCGGCGAGCTGCTCGCGGCTGATGCGGCTCTTGAAGTCGGCGGTGGTGGATTCGTAGGCCGCGTCGATCCGGCCGGCGAGCAGGTGGGCGAGGAACTCCTGCCGGATCGGCTGGTAGTTCTCGAAGCGTTCCCCGTATCGCCATGCCTCCTCGCGTGCCCGACCCCACTGGTAATAGTAGAGGTGTGCCCCGATCACCAGGGCGATGGGCAGCAGCACGCCGCCCAGGGCGAGCAGACGGTAGACCCATCCACCGGAAGGCGCGAGGTCTCCGCTCTCCGACGACATCAGGGCAGACTCCGGCGACTGCTCGACCATCCGTTCCGCCCGCCGCATCAGCCCCATCATCAGCCCCAGCAGCACCAGCCCGACCACCACGCCGGTGATTACTAGGGGAACGATCAGGTCGCGCTCCGGCGACGTGAGCACGAACACCAGGCCGCCGGTCAGCAGGGCGCTGAGAAAGACGTAAACCACACGGCGGACCCGGGCGCGTTGTTCGACTGCCTCGTCGCCGGCCCGCCGCGCCAGCCCCGCCACCAGCCCGCACAGCATCCAAATCAGCACGAGATCCAACAGGCCCGGAACGATCGCCAGCGCCCAAAGCGGGGTTTGCCAGGTACCGACGTTGCCGGACTGCGAGGTCACGACCATGTACTGGACGGTCGTCGGGATGCTCAGGTACGCGAGCAGCAGCGCTAGATTGCGCACCCCTCGCGCCCGGCGGCAATACGGCACCAGCCGGTTCGCGCCCGTGGCGATCATCAAGTAGCCCACGAAGTCCGGCAGCGCGTCGATGAAGAACATCTCGCGATCCAGCCGGACGGTCGGGCCAATGCTGATCGCCAGAAACAGAAACGCCCAGCCCATCCGGCGGAAGGCGCCGGCGGGAAACGCCCGCGCTGTTGCGGGAGCGTCGATCGTGGCCATGGGGTCGCCTCCTTCGACTGCGAATTCTCACGTCCCCTGACAAACAGCCCCTCACACCCTCCACGGCGCCCGCATCGGCGCGTAGACCATCCGGTTCGCCTCCTCGTCGCCGATGATCTCTTCCTTGACGGGGTCGTAGCGGATCTTGCGCCCGGTGCGGATGGCGATGTTGCCAAGGTGCAGAAGCGTGGCGCAGCGGTGCGATGCCTCGGCGTGGCCGCCGGCCCGTTTGCGCGTGCGGATGGCCTCGGGGAAGGGGACCGGCGGGTCGGGGTCGGGCAGGGCGCGGAGCTTCTCGCGGTCTTCCTCGTTTAGGTCGGCCTCGCTCACGCCGCGGGCCGGCTTGCGGTCGTAGGGCTTGCCCCATTCGCCGCTGTCCATCACGAACGTCAGCCCGTCGGCGTAGCGGGCCTCGACCCAGGCCCAGAGGCCCGATGCTTCCGGGTGCTGCGGCGGGGCGAATGCCTCAATCTCGACCGGGCTGGTGTAGTCCTTGGCGTAGGCGTACTGGGGACCGTCGAACTTGTGCTGGCCAAAGTCCCCAAGCCCGCCCCCCTCGTAGTCCCAATAGAAGCGGTGCGAGCCGCCGAACCGCTGTGGGTTGAACGGCCGAAGCGGCGACGGGCCGCAGTACATGTCCCAGTCGAGGTTCGCGAGCACGTCGCGCACGTCGTAGCGGACCATGCCGCAGTAGCGACGCACGTTATACCCACCCCGGGCGATGTGCACGGCCTTGCACTCCTTCAACAGCCCGGAGGCCATCAGTTTGTGCGTGGCGCGATTGGCGCCGAAACGGCCGTAGGTGCCGATCTGGAAGATGCGCTTGTATCGCTTTTCGGCCTCGGCCACGGCCCGGCCCTCGGCGATGAACCGGGTCATGGGCTTCTCGCAGAGCACGTCCTTGCCCGAGGCCATGGCCGCGATCGAGACCAGGGCGTGCCAGTGGGGCGGGGTGGCGATGGCCACGACGTGGATGTCGTTGCGCTCCACCAGGCGGCGGTAGTCGGTGTAGATCGTCTTGTTGTCCTCGCGGCCGTGGAACTTTACGTCGCACTGGGCGAGCATCCTGACGCCGGGCCCCATGCCCTTGAACGTGGCCCCGCCCCGCCCTCCGCAGCCGACCAGCGCCCCGCCGAACTCCTCGCTGGGCGGAGTCTGGCCCTGGCCCAGCACTTTCCGCGGGACGATGCTAAACGCGGCCGCCCCGGCCGCCGAGCCGGCAAGAAACCGCCGCCGATTGAACGCCGCTTGGGAATGGCTCATCGCTTGGCCTCCTTTTCGGCAAGGGAAACGCCCGGTTCGCCACCAGCGCGGGCCGGCCCGCGCCCGGCGCCGTTGTACACTTGCGGGTCGGGCGCCGCAACGGTCCGTTTTCGGGCGCAAGAAGAATTGTCCGAAAAAGGGAATTTTCCCGGATTCGGCATCCACCCCCAGCGACGGCCGGATTTCGTTGACGCCCCGTTCCCGCCAGGGCTACAATGCGGCCGGAGTCGGGCAAAGGGACTGCGATTTGACAACACTTCCAGCAAATGGGGAAACTGGCTGTACGACGACCTTCCGAGGCCGTCGCCGTCGGAGTGAACCCCTCGACGGCCTAGGAAGGCCGTCGTACGTCAGGCGGCTGACATGTCACGTGACATGAACCACAAAACCGTGGAGGGACGCTCATGCAACGTGCGAAACATCGACTCGACCGGCGGCGTTTCTTGAAGACCTCGGCCGCTGCCGGGGCGGGGGCAGCCGCGTTTTCGATCGTGCCGCGGAACGTGCTGGGCCAGGGGCAGACGCCGCCCAGCGAGGTGCTCCGGGCCGGGCTGGTCGGCTGCGGCGGGCAGGGGGGCGAGGACCTGCGCTCGTACATCACGGGCGCGGGCGGGCAGTTCCAGCTCGTGGCCCGGTGCGACGTCCGCTTTCGCGACCGGGCCGACGACGAGCAGGTCTTCACCGACTTCCGCCGCCTGGTGGAGCGCAAGGACATCGACGTGGTCAGCGTGGCCACGCCGCCCGGCTGGCACGCGCTGCCCTCGATCGCCGCGATGGAGGCGGGCAAGGACGTGTTGTGCGAAAAGCCGATGACCCGGTTCATCGCCGAGGGCCGGGCCGTGGCCGACGCGGAGAGGCGCTTCGGGCGCGTGTTCCACCTCGGCACGGCCGGCCGCTTAAGCGGCAGTCTCCGCAGCGAGCAGGCGCTGTTGACGCAGAAGATCATGGCCAGCGGGCTGCTGAAGGATTGCAAGGGCGTTCACATCAAGCGGGGCGGCTTGAAAGTGCGGCTGTGGAGCGGCAAGGTCCGCTACGACGTGCAGGAGGTCCCCCCCAACCTCGACTGGGACTTCTACTGCGGCCCGGCCCCGTTTCGACCCTACAATTCGCACCGCGTGGGCGGCACGCACCGTGGCTACTGGGACCACGAGGGGGGCGGGCTGGCCGACATGGGGCAGCACCACTTCGCGCCCCAACAGTCGCTCTACGCCAAGGACGCCACCAGCCCGGTCGAGATCGAGGCCCACGCCCCGCCGGCCCACCCGGAGTGCTGCGCCATGTGGGGCTGGGTCGAGCTGACGTACGCCGACGGGCTGACGTTTGTGATGGACAGCGGCGAATGGGGCGAGCCCTACGACCGCAAGAAGCCCCGCCCGGTGAGCCTCAGCGACCTAAGCGAAGAGGACCAGAGGAAGGTCTTGGCCATGCCCGATCCGGAGCGGCCGCTTACGTTCGTCGAGGCCGTCAAGCAGCGCAAGCTTTCGGCCAACCACGCCGAGGCAGCGCACCGTTCGGCCACGGTCCTTCACCTGGCGAACATCGCGATCCGCACCGGACGCAAGATCCGTTACGACCCGGTCAAAGAGGAAGTGATCGGCGACGAAGAAGCCAATCGCCTGGTCTACCAGCCCATGCGGGCACCGTGGCGATTGTGAGCCCACCTTGAAACCGTCGCGGACGGACGCGGCGGTCACGCCAACCCCAAGGGAGGTGTACGAATGAAACGCACGAAATGTGGTGTCAGCCGCCGGACGTTTTTGGCCGGATCGGCGGCTTCGGTGGCCGCGGCGACGATCGTCCCGCGAAACGTGCTGGGGATGGGCCGGATGGCTCCCAGCGAGGAGTTCGGCGGGGCGCTGATCGGCTGCGGGGGTCGCGGGGGCGGCACGTTCGGGTGCCTGGGGCCCGGGGTCCGCCGGCTGGCCTCCTGCGACGTGAAGTACAAGGACCGCTGCGACAACAAGGAGTTTTACACCGACTACCGCCTGGTGCTGGAGCGCAAGGACATCGACGTGGTGGCCATCGCCACCCATCCCGGCTGGCACGCCCTGATCTCCATCGCCGCCATGGAGGCCGGCAAGGACGTGATCAGCGAGAAGCCGATGACGCGCTTCATCGCCGAAGGCCGGGCCGTGGCCGAGGCCGAGAAGCGGTTCGGCCGCATCTTCCAGGTCGAAAGGAAGGGGGGTTACAACCCCAACAAGGTCCGCAAGATCTTCGAGAGCGGGCTGCT
>Ga0180437_10010053_pt1 | contig 11597 bp, 20 predicted proteins | sample SS_ome_4_FD_132410 | JGI IMG/M metagenome (GOLD analysis project Ga0180437, IMG submission 132410) | Hypersaline lake sediment archaeal communities from the Salton Sea, California, USA - SS_3_D_1 metaG | ecosystem: Environmental > Aquatic > Non-marine Saline and Alkaline > Hypersaline >... | reverse complement strand
TGCTCGTAGCCTCGCTGAACGAGCGACGATCGGAGCATCGACACCGTTTCGTTGTACTGATCTCGGCTGAGCCGGCAGAGGAGAGAGCTCTGTAGCGGCCGCAGCATGGCCTCGAGCTCTCTGGCGATCTCTACTTCGCTCGCTTCACCCGGAGCTGCCGTGTCGGACTCGGCGCCCTCTCCCGACACTCCCTTGGTGGGCTGGTAGACCACCTTCCCGCCGAACTTCTCGTCCAGCCAGTCGGCGATGTCCTCGACTCCGCCAGGAATCAAAGGGCCTTCGAATCTGGGAGATGTCACGTTGCGCCCTCCTTCCTGCTCCTGATCTCTTCGGCGAGTCTGGCTTTCTCCGCCTCTTCGTCGAATAGCTGCGGCGTCTGCACAGCAGCCGTCTGGCCGGTCTGAGGGGCCATGCCTTCACGCTCGACGTAGACAGAGCAAGCTTCCATTCCCTTGATCACGCCCTGTCGATAGGCTTCCTCCATCATCGTCTGCGCGCTTCGCCTCAGGACGAAGCCTCCGATGACTGTACCGATCGCAAGCACGAGGCCTCCGCCGAGGATGATCGCTCCGCCTGTAATGACGACCCAGCGAGGCAGCTCGATCGTTCCGTTATTCCTGGCCATCTCGTCACCTCACGCTGTGCTGCTGTCACTCAGAATATCGATGAAGCCGAGCGTTTCCTGGTTGGTCATCACTCCACCGGGATCGAGAGGAGGATTGACCAGCGTGCCCTCGGCTCGGATCGTCAGCTTCGGAGCTGTCGACTGCATCCTGTCTGTCGAGACGAACACGCCTGGCTTCGAGAATCGGATCGACTGCCCTTCGCCCGGACCGAGCACATAGTCAACGACTCCTGGCACCGTGACGGAATAGTTGATCTTGTCTCTGTTCCGGAAGTGAACGAAGCCACCCGTTCGGATCGTGATCTCAGACACCGGACTCGAGGTCCTCTTGATCGGATCGTACAGGTGCCACCTGTCAGCGAAGATCTCGACGTTGACGTTGACTGGAAGGGCCTCGAGCTGCTGCTGCCCGACGAGCTGCTGCTGCCCGGTGACGAGAGGAGGCGTCAAGCTGACGAATGGTGCGAGATATGGTGTCTGCGTGGCCTTCTTGGCATCGGCTCGCTTCTTTGCCCACCACGCGAGAGCTCCTGCCGCTGCGACGGCGACCGCGCCACCGAGCACCCACGGGAGCTTCGAGGCTTTCTTCCTGGCCATCATTCTACCCCACGACGTTGACGGTCAGTGGGAACGTCTCTCCGCTCTTGTACTGACCAGGGGTGTTGAAGGTGTACCACTCGGTGCCCAGTGACGGGACGATCTTCCCGAAGGCCACGAACGGAGTTCGCGTCAGATTGACCACCTTGACTCGTCCTCCGCTACGTACTTGCACCGAATCCATCGGCAGCCACTGACCGTATCCAGCAGCGGACACAGTCACCTCTTCCGGTGCCAAGGCGAACTCGGCCTGACCTGCGATACTTCCGAACTCCGGTGCAGGCGGCTCGATGGTCGCTGGCGGTGTCCTCTCGAGTCCGGCGGCAATGAGGCCTGGCATGAATGGGGCCGCTTGAGTCGGCGGCATTTCCTGGTAGGTCGAGGTCGGCAGAGCCGCGGCCGCAGCTTTCTCGAGTAGCTTCTCGTCGTTCTTCTTCTTGAGCCACCACGCAACGGCCCCGCCCCCTGCGAGCACGAGAGCGCCGATCGTGAGCGGCCAACCGAGTTTCCTTTTCTTCCTGCGTGGCATGTCCTTTCCTTTCGTCTGGTCACTTCACGGTGACGTGGATCTCTGGTGTGGAGGCGCTCTTGTGCTCTCCTGGGTACTTGAACACGACTCGTTTGCTTTGATTCGGCTGAAGTGTCGTCGAGATGATGCCGGGGATCTCGAGGTTGTAAGCCTTCGCCTGGTCGACGTTGCGGAACAGGATACTACCCCCGATCGGAATCGTCAGCTCCGAAGGTGCCCACCTGTCGGCTGCAACGTCAGCCGTCTTCTCTGCCTGAAGCCTCAGCCCTTCTAAAGGTTCTGTCGCCTGGCCCGTTGCAGAGGCAACCTGAGCTGCGAGGCCCGGCTCTGTGCTCGACGTGTAGGGGTAGACCATGCTTCCCTGACCGATCGCAGCTGCGGCCTGACCAGTCGCTCCGATGGCTGCCTGGCTTGCAGCGAGTGCTTGAGCGTCGGACTTCTTCTTGAACCACCACGCGAGAGCTCCGCCGCCAAGGAGAAGAACTCCACCGATTGCGAGTGCGATCTTGTTGACGCCGCCTTTCTTCCTCGTCCGCCTCTTCCTGGCCATGTCTGGCGCCTCCTATCAATAATAAGTGTAGTGCTATCTCTTACGGGTGAGGCACGCCGAGCGCATCGTACCAGGTAGCCGTGGCGACATCGTAGAAGAACGGCTGCTTGAGTGCCGTGTCGAAGTAGACCCGACCATCGTAGAGCACGGGTGGCGCCATGGGGGGAGGCCACACACCGCCGGACAGAGCCAGGTCCTCGAGGGCATCCTTGACGCTTCCAACACCGGCGTAGACGCTCGAGTCGTTCTCGACTCCGCTCGCCTTGTCCAGGAGATCGAAGCTACCTCCCCAGCCGCCTCCTCCGGTGTCCGCCGCAATGAACGACGCGTAGCTGTTCGCATCCATGTGGGCTGTCGTCACCGGGTGGCCAGAGAAGTCTGAACCCGACTTGAAGTCGGTATTCAGGCATCGAATGCCCCCGACCGTCGAGAAGCCGGTGACTATCCACGGTTCGCTGATCTCGACGTTGTGCAGCTCGTGGGGATTGACTCGCCCGTTTGCCCCGCCGATACACATCGACCCGGAGGCGTTCGAACTCCAGCCGTAGACGGCCACGTCCATCACGGCGCCAGCCGGTACCGGAGTCGACAACGTCCCCTCCCAGCCGCCGTTGAAGCACTTCAAGTGAAGGTTCCCGAGGCCAGCCGCCTGCGAGCACGAGCACTCAATGTCACCGATGATCCCGGTGTGGATCAGGTGAAGTCCAGCATAGCCCCACGAGTTCCGATCCGTCGTGTAGTAGAAGTTTCCCTCGATGCACTGGTTGATGTAGAAGTTCGTGGTCGGAGGGTAGTAGGCACGGAGATCCTTCGCTGTGATGATCAGCTTCGGTTCGCTGGTCACATAGTCTCCCGTGTCCCATGTAAAGCCGCCGGCAAGGACTTTGATGTGAGCTCCATTGAGCTCGATCACAGTCAACTTACCGTTCGTCAGAGAAAGGCTTCCTTCGTCGTACTCGCCAGGATGCACGACAATGACGGCACGCTCCGCTGCGCCTGCCTCTCGTTCGGAGAGAGCCTTCGCCACGGTCAGGTATGGTCTTCCGATTGATCCGTCGCCGTTGCTGTCGTCACCGTCCTTTGCAACGTGGTACTCGTCGAGCACCGGAGCGCTCAGCGCGGACACAAGGTCGTCGAGCACCTCTGTCAGGCTTCCTTCCGATGGCGGGGCTGTCGACTGGTTTTGCACCTCGTCGGTCTTCGCCACAAAGCGACCGTACTCGAGGCGAGCCCGGTCTCTGATTTCGTACTGCACTCGAGTCCCTTGCTTCTCTTCGCCCACGGATCAATCCTCCTCTTCTGTCTCTGTTGTCGTGCACTCAGGCTTCCCGGCTGTCGGGGAAAACGAGACCGGAAAGCCCATTACCTCGATCGTCACGCCGAAGCATACAGACGTTTCGCTGCCTTCGTCGAGGCCTTTCACGTCGCCATGGATGCCGACGCCGATCGGAGCGCCGAGGAATCGGAATCGCGTCTCTGCGTCGACAGAGAGCGTCTCTGCCTGGTTCGTCGAGACCCCGAGGGAGGCCCCGTCAAACGAGATGATCTCGCTCGTCTCGACGCTTCCAGGCGCGGGCTGTGGTCCGCAGCCAAGGAGAAGCGCCAGAACAAGGTACGAGAAAGCAAGTGCTACACTACGCATGGAGATCCCCTTCGGCCTCTTTTTGTAGCTTTCGGATCTCGGCGTCCTTTGCCTTTAGCATCCGATTTGCCTCTAGGAGAGAGGCCTCTTTCGCAGCCTTGATCTTATCTCTCTCGGATATGAGCCTCGCTACGGCGGCTCGGCTGTCGGCGTCCGCTGTCTGAAGCTGATCCTGTAGCTGTCCGATGAAGTTGTCTCGCTCTGCGATCGCTGCTACGAGGTCCTCTTGCTCGGCTCGAAGCTTCTCGACAGTCGAGTCGTGCAGGTCCGATGCATCGCGCTCGACCTCGCTTTCGATCCGGTGGCGTTCTATGGCATCGGCGAGTGCCGCGATAGCTCCGGCAAGGTTGTTGACGGCTTCGATTGCTTCCTTGATTGGGATAAACATGCTGCACATTCCTCAATAGCTGCACTCCTCGAGAGCTTCCTTGAACCCTACCGTCAGCCTCTGATCGCAGTAGCTAGAGGACTCCGACAAGTACGGATAGCAGGTGTCGAGAGACTCCGGGCAGTCGAAAAGGCAAACGGAATACGATCGAACTGCCCAGGCCCGACATCGCAAGAGCTCGATCGCCTCTGTCCTGTGTCGTTCGTAGGCTGACCAGACGCATTGGCTTACTGCTACCTCTTCCTCTTCGCAGCTCTCGCCGGCAGGCAGGTAGCACTCGCAGGCCGTTCTGATGGCTGTGTCGTGGGCGTGCTGTAGGTCTCTCTGCGCGGTCTCGAGATCATCGGGGCCATCGTCGACTCCAGCGCAGGAAAGCGCGGCAGTCGAAGCGAGGAGTGCGGCGACCAGAGCCGCTCGATGCCACCGAGCGGCCACGTATCTAGAGCTGTTTCGTAGGCGTACCATTCTTCGCTTCCTCCCATGCTGCACCTTGGGTTATCGGGCCAACGAACAAACAAGCGCTGCGACGACGAGACCACCGAGCCCGAAGAGGAGGCTTCGTTGCATCAGCTTCCAGCCCCACTGATCGCGGTAGATCTCAACGTCATCCTCGTAGAAGGATAGGATCCGCTGTCCCGAGTTCGGGTCATAGGCCAGCGGCCGAGCTCTGCTAGGCATCGGCACCGGGCCGATCCGAAAGAGCTCCTCCCACCCTACAGACGGAAGCGCCCCGCCCTCGAGCAGGGCTTTCGAGATATCCGCCATGCTGTCACCTCTTCCTGGTCAGGTGGTCGTGGTCACCGGATAGGGGCCGACCATCTTGACCGTCGTCGTCGGCTTCGGCTTCGTCATGAAGTAGACGGCCACGCCACCAGCCAAGGCGACACCGCCGAGGATCAGGCCCCATTTCTTGAGCTTCGCTTTCTGCTTCTTGGTCATCTTCTTTCGTCGTGCCATTTTCGGCTCTCCTTGTTCAGGGCTTTCGCCACTGCTTCATGATCGGACAGTAGACGAGACCATTCCGGACAGGTCCGGGCTTCCCCCGTCCGATTGGGCCTCGCTGTGCTTCAGGCGGACAGCTCTTGGCTGCGCCTGGGTTGCTGAGGTATGGACGCCTGAGCTTCGCGGAGACGAGCTGCACGCCGTCTGAGACCTCGAAGGTTGCATAGGTGCGAGGTCGGAAGTGCGACGGGTCGCGCTGTCGGTAGCGCCAGGTGTTCGGCGTCTCGTCGACGCCAGGGTTGACGAAGTCGTTTCGACGGATCCAAACGTCTGCGGCTCGCTTCGTCTTGAAACGATCCTTCGACAGCACGACGCTCTGCGTCACGAGGCTTGTGGGCTTGTGCGGCATCAGAGCTTCTCCCATGTTCCCGTGAACTCGTTCCACCGCAAGCCGTTTCTCCTGATTCCAGGTGCGTGCGTCCTGGGCTTGTCGATTCGTGCCTGTAGTTCAGGATTGCTCTGTGCCCATTCGAGCACCTGCTCTCGACCCTTGTCCGTGATGCTCCAGAAAACGATCACATGGCGCTTCGCGGTACTCTTCGGCCAATACTCGTCTGCGTATCGATCTAGAAGACCAGCGCGCCACATCGGATCCATCGTAGGCATTTTGAAGTGTGGCGCCTTCGCCTGGATTGTGTAGCCTCGACGTTTCTTGTCGAGAAAGAAGAGCTCGATCAGGGACTGACGCTGTGTCTTTGTGAACTTCTGAAGAGGCTTCATTTTCGGAAGGGTGCTCGGCTTCATCGGTCAACCTTCTTCCAGGGCCTCGAGAGCCTTCTGTGCCCAGAGCTCTGGGTCGTAGTCGAGAAGTAAATCCGCAAGGGTCTGGAGCGGATCGCCGCAGTTCTCGCACCGGCTCGGCTTCATGCGAAGGATAGACTGTGCGTGCTCTCGGAACACCTCGGCGAGGGCTTTTGCCTTCTGCTCGCTCATCGCCCACCTCACAGAAACTTGCCGAGCACGTAGAAGCTCGCAGCGCCGACGACGCCGACGACGATACCAACGCCGAAGCCTGCCAGGCCTGGCACCCACGGGTTGGTGATCGGGTCGGTGTCTGCGGGCTGCGTGAGCGGCGCGGTCTTGGGCGTCCAGGCCACCGGGCCCTCGCTGTTACCGATCGTCGTGTACGGCTCAGGTCCGACCATCACCACTGACTGTCCTTTCTCGAGCATGGTCACTTACCTCCTCTGGCCTTCTTTCTGAGTCTGTTTAGTTCCGAAGCTGGCAATGCCGGCCACACTTCGCGCTTTGACCAGCGGATCGGATATCCAGGAGATCCCTTCCAGCATTCTGATTGAGCGTCCGAAGTCGAGAAGAGGTCTAGCACCATCTCGTCGTCGAGTTTTCCGATTACCATGGATGACTGACGAGGCCCTGCGTGGACATGGAGCATCGCATGATCGAACTTCAGCCATCGGTGAGGAAGTCTGATCAGGACCATTTCCCTGGTCTGAGCCGGGCGATGTGGAGCTCGGATCTTGCTTCCAGCTTCCTTCATGAAGGCAGAGATGTCCTTGTACGGGAGGACCAGGTAGTAACCGTCAGGGTCGACGCCGAGAGACTTGACGAAGTCGTTCCACTCGTTCGGACGGTACCACCGTCCCGTCGACTCGACGTAGATATCCGGACCTCGCCACTGAAGCCGTTTGGTTGCCTTCTTGAACTCGGACGGTGGCCACTTGATGATCTTGACCATGCCGGTCTTCGTCTTCGGAAGCCTCGTTTCCCGTAGTGGCTTCATCCCGAGGAGTTCTCGCTTGTTGTTGATGGCTTGCGTGAGGCCAGCAATCGACTTCTTGGCGTTTGCTTTCGTCAGGTGGCCTACCTTCTCGCCACGCTCGAGGGCCAGAAGGTTCTCCTTCGCCCTCTTGAGATCGGCCTCATCCTTTTTCAGGGCAGCCCGCCACTCCGCTTTGCTTGTGGAAGGGACTCCGGCCGTCGCCTTCGTTGTGGCTGCTCTCGGAGCCAGCTTCAGAAGAAGTGCCTTCTTCGCTGCGGTCAGAATGATCCAGAGCTTCTTGTTCTTCCACTTGGGGTCTTTCCCGTCTCGCATCGAGGTCGCAATCTTCTTCAGCTCGGCCGTTGTCGGTTCGTAGAAGTTCGGGACAGGACGATCGGGTAGACCTTTTGACTTCTCGACGAGACCTCTCTTCTTGCTCCACGAGAAGTCCTTGTTCGGAAGGTGCACCATCGAGAAGTCTTTGCGTTCTCCGCTGCTCAGTATCACGAATCCCTTTGGCCTCTTCGCCTCAGGCGCCTTTGCCTCTCCGAAGAGGCCTTTCTGTGCTGCCTGAACTCTGCCGAACAAGGCTGACTGACCGGCTGCCTCGGCGGCCATCTTCTTCTTGGTGCCTCTGGCCTTCCTGGCTTCCTTCCGCTTCGCCTCGCCGAGCATGTCTCGACGCTGCTTGTCCGTCAGCCAGCCGTGGCCCTTCACCCAGGATAAGCCCCCACGTGTCGGAGCGGCCTCGAGGTCTTTCTGGCTAGGTTCGAATAGTCCGGTCTGCTTCTTGGCCATCGTCATCCCTTCGTGTGGTATGCACTCCGCATGTTCCGATCCATCACCATGAACTCGGGCTTGTCGGGCCCAGGATACGGGAGCTTTGCTTGCTTGTTCGCTACTTCGATCGCCTTGTCGAGGTCCTTGAACCTCTTCGACCCGAACTCGTCCCAACCGGAGAAGGGATCGAACTGCCAGATCGTGAAGGGCGGCTCTGCTGACTCTCTCGCATCCTTCGCCTTCTTGCGTGCCTCTTCCTGAGCCTTGACGAGCTTCCAGAGCTCTGCAAGAGCTCGCTCTGTCAACCAGCCTTCGCCACGTACCCAGACCAGAGAGCCGCGACGAGGCGCCTTCTCGAGGGCCTTCGTGGTGAGGTCAGACAACTTCAGACGCTTCGACATCGTCTCTCTCCCTACTTCACGCCGACGAAAAAGAGCACGCTTGCCGAGGCAGGACCACGACGGAACGTGTACCGCTGCATCGAGGGCTTCTCGTCAATCTGAATCGAGGCCCTCTGCCCCGGCTCGAGTGTCGAGGCCCACCCGAGTTCGTCACACGCGACGGTGAGCGTCTTGCTGTCCGCGTTTCGAAAGACGATCACGCTTCCCTTCGGTACCACAACCATGCCGGGCGAGAAGCCCGTCATCGTCACGTCGACACGTTCCATCGTGGCGAGCTCTGGAGTGCTCGAGGTCGTTGTCGGTTCTCCGCCGGCTAGTGAGAAGACCGGCAGCCCGGAAGCAAGGCTGTCCTCGGGAGCCGGTGTCGACGGAGGGGCAGGAATGGTGAAGATCGGCAGCTCCTGAGCAGGGGCCTCTTCCTGTACCGGGGTGACTGGCGTCTGCAAGGCTGGCGCGGGCTCTGTGTCGTCTCCTGTGGCTGGCTGCCAGCTCTCGGGCGAAGGAGCCCACCCGGGCTCTGTGGGCGCCTCGGGCATCGCCTCGGGCATCGATATGCCTGTCCCCTGGGGAAGACCTCCGATCGTTTGCGTTGGCGCCTCTGCTGGCCCCGGGAGAGCTGTCGGCACCACCGTGGCAGAAGCCGCTTGCGAGCTCTCTCGGAGCTTCCGGACAACCAGGAAGGCGACGGCGACGATGCCTCCACCGATGATGATACCGCCGAGTGTCCCGATCCCTTTCGTCTTCTTGCGCGCCATCGTCTACTTCCTCGCCTTCTCGTAGGCCTTGATCGCTTTCTTCATGTCCTTGTCCAGGGCTGGACTCTCGGCGACGTGGATCACATGCACCTTGTACTGGTACCACGGCACCTTCTCTGGATCTCTCGGATTCCAGCCACTGAGGATTTCTCCTGCCTGCTCTTCGGTCAACATCGAGATCGGCTTGTACGAAAGGCTTGCGCCGACGACGCTATAGGTGACCTCGTCGAAGTTCCAACGGAACTTGTTGTAGCTCCAGTTCTTTCTAGGGAGGCAAACAAGCGAGATCTCCTTCGACCGCTTCGAACGGAGAAGGTACCATTCGCCGAATTTCGGGAGCCCGAGCTCTTCTAGGTATCGGTTCCACTGGATCAGATCGTACCACTTCCCTGTCTCGGGAAGGAAGAATTTCATCGTTCTCGGGCCAGGGCCGCCACGCATTTTGACGCCCTTGGTTCCGTCCTTGATGGCCTTCGGAGGCCACGGTTCGAGCTTGATCTTGCCCTTCGGTTTCGAGGTCTTCGGGAATGCCATCTCCTTCTGCGTTTTCCCTCTGCCCTTCGAGATCATCTTCCAGGGCACGTCGACACCGATCCGTGGCTGCGTCCACACCTCATCACCCGAGTAGCTGAATGTCTCGGGGAACTCCCCGGCTTCGCGTACCATCAGGTCGACGCCTGACCGGAACTTGTTGACCTTGACCACCTCGGCCTTGACCTTACGTCTCCTGATCTTCAGAGCTACGATCATCCCTGGAAGCAGCTCTCTCGTCGTGATCTCCAGAGTGATCTTCGCGGGCTTCTTCGTTTTCGATGGCTTCGTTGTGTGGAGAGGAATCCGAATCTGATTACCGAGCTGCTTGACGGTCTTCCACTTTCCAGTAGCTGTCGCGCCCGCCTTTCCCTTCTCGCTGACCTTCATCCTCTTCTTCGAGGTATCGACCTCTGCCGTGAACTTGCCCTTCGTCCCGGTAACCATCCCGTTGGAGATCTTGATCGATGTGAACCCGATCTCTTCCAGGAGCGCGACAACCTTTTCTGTCGTCCTGGTCATCTTGACGGACTTCGGAACGAACAGGTCCGACTGCCGCGGGAGTCCGAACAGGCCGAACTGCCCCGCTTCCCTGACCTCCTCGGCCTTGATCTTCGCTCTTTCGGCAGCCTTCTTTCGCTTGGCCGCTTCTAGCATGTCTCGCTGCTGCCTCTGCGTCAGCCAGCCGTGACCCTTGATCCAAGCCATGCCGCCGCGCTTCGGAGCATCCTCAAGGCCCTTCAAGGCCTTCTGAACGGGCCCGAAGAGACCTCCCTGCCGCTCTCGCGCCATCGTAACGCGAGCCGGCACGCCTCCACCCTTGAGCGTGTGCTCGACCGTCAACACACCTGGCTTCGCCCCAGGCTCGAAGAGAGGGCATGAGCTCCAGGCTTCCTTGCCTCCCTTCTTCTTCGTCGACAGGACCACCCACATGTTTTTCGCAGGCTTTACCGTGTGCCGAAGATCGGACAGCTCGCTGACCGTCGTCTTAGCCGTGACGATCTTGAATCGACTGCGAGCGATGGGAGAACTCCGGTACTTGCTCGGCAGCGTCGCGAGCTCTACCGTGACCCTGGACCTCGGGTTTTGGCCAGACCTCTTCAAGAGAGCTCGGAACTCCTTGACGCAAGCCTTGACCTTGTCGATGGTGGCCTTGTTCATCTCCGGACCTCTCTAGCGACGACGACGCTTCTTTTGCCCAAAGCCCTGAGCCAGGGCGATTGCAGGAGTGAAAACCGGGAAGACGGCGCCGCAGAAGCCCCACCAGATCGCCCACGGGATCGAGTCGTTTCGCTTGTAGCCGTGGTACGCCGAGGCGCCCATGCTCGCGGTCGAGAGCGCCCAGAAGAACCCTTTGCCAGCCCGAACAGCTGTGCTCTGCCCCTCACCGCTCAGGGTAGAGGCGAGCTTCGAAGCCATCGAGGGGGCAGCTGGAGTAGACGGCTGTGGCTGAGCCAAGCCGTTTGAAGTTGTTCCCTGTGATGTCGAAACGGTTGGAAGCGCCATATCTTCTCCTACTTGCACACGCCGCCAAGGTTCATGACCATCGCGCCGAGGGCGGCGGCACTCGAGCCCGTGAAGCAGTCGACCCTTCGCCCGTCGACAAGAGAGATGAAGGTCGGAAGCGAACGAACAGAGAACTGCGTCGCGATTCCGGGCTGCGCGTCGGCATCGACCTTGAAAAAGGCGATCTGTGGATTCTTCTTCTCGAGCTCCTGGACGAGCGGAGCGATGGTCTGGCACGGCTGACACCATGCAGCTGTGAAGTAGACCAGGACAGGCCCAGGGTGCATCAAAGCGGCCTCGACACTAGGTAGGTATCTCACTTCTTCGTCCCCTTCCTGAGAAGCACGAGAGACACGGCTGCGCCCGTCACGGCCGACAGTCCGACGAAGGAGAGCACGCCGCTTGCCGCGATAGCGAGCTTCGAGCGCTTCCCTTTCTTCTTTCGTAGCTGCATGACCCCGATGGCGCCACCCGTGATCGTGGTCGCCACACCGCCAGCCATACCGATCTTGAGGTACTTCGCCACACGCTGCTGAGGCGTCAAAGGCGTCTTCTTGGCCTTCTCGATCTC